>Ga0187890_10000554_pt1 | contig 26381 bp, 21 predicted proteins | sample June2016WEW_21_1_FD_133005 | JGI IMG/M metagenome (GOLD analysis project Ga0187890, IMG submission 133005) | Peatland microbial communities from SPRUCE experiment site at the Marcell Experimental Forest, Minnesota, USA - June2016WEW_21_10 | ecosystem: Environmental > Terrestrial > Soil >... | reverse complement strand
GGTCGCGCCGGTCGCGCCGGTCGCGCCGACCAGCTCGGGGACGGGCCGGCTGAGGTCGTCGAGTCCCGCCACGCCGTAGAGGTCGCCGGCCAAGGCACCGGGCACCAGGGGCTCGGCGTCGGGCACCCGCACCACGCGCCCCGAGGGCAGGCGGTACTGCTCGAGGCCAACGTCCAGCGCCTGGTCCAGCTGGGCGGCGGTGCCCGAGATGGGGACGATCAGCCCGTCACCGGACGTGGGGCCCAACGTCAGGCCCCGCCCGGCCAGCCACCCCCGTACCGACGAGATCGTGGTGGCGCTCGGCCCGAACGCCCGGGCGAACCCGCCGGGGGCGAGGTAGTGGCGAAACGAGGCTGATCCGGGCGTGGACACGGCGGTGTCGAACGCCTCCAGGGCGGCGGGGTGGCGGGGTTTGAGCACCACGTCGGCTTGCAGGCGCGTGTCGGGCGCCACCGGGCGCAGCACCCGGCTCCCCTTGGGAAGACGGGGAACGCTGCTCGAGTTGCGCACCCACGCGCCCGACCCGGGCGGGGTGCCGGGTGCGGCGCGGGCGCGCGCCGAGGTGGCGACGACCACGGACCCTGACACCGCCACGCACACCACGGCGGCGACGATCCTTCGCCGCTGCCCGGCGCCAAAGAGGATCAAGGATCAGTCTTCTCCGTCCCGGTGCTCGTCGACGGGGCCATGACGCCGGCGCATGCGCTCCCCGAGGGCCGCCTCGGCGCCATGTTCGCTGGGTTCGTAATAGACGCGGCCCGCCACCTGGGGTGGACGGTAGTCCTGTTCGACCCAGCCCCGGGGGTCGTCGTGGGGGTAGCGGTACCCCTCCCCGTGCCCGAGGTCCCCCGCCCCCCGGTAATGCGCATCACGCAGATGGGTGGGGACATCGCCACGCGGTCCCTCCCGGGCGTCGGCCCGGGCCCGGCCGAGGGCGGTGGTGACCCGGTTCGACTTGGGTGCGCAGGCCAGGTACACCACGGCCTGGGCCAGGTTGAGCTGGGCCTCGGGCAGGCCGACGAACTCCACGGCCCGGGCCGCGGCGTCCGCCACCACCAGCGCCAGGGGATCGGCCAGTCCCACGTCCTCGCTGGCCAGGATCACGAGGCGCCGGGCGATGAAACGGGCGTCCTCTCCTCCCTCGAGCATGCGGGCGAACCAGTACAGCGCGGCGTCGGGGTCCGATCCCCGGATCGACTTGATGAGCGCGCTCACCTGGTCGTAGTGGGCGTCAGGCCCCTGGTGCAGGAGCCGCCCGGCCCGGGCCCGCTCCACCACCGCGGTGGTGATGCGCTCTCCCTGGGCCAGCGCCACGGCCACCTCCAGGGTCCCGAGGGCTGCTCGGGCGTCCCCGTCGGCCACCGACACCATGGCGGCCACGGCCTCCTCGTCGGCCCGGGCCTCCTCGGCCTCGAGCCCGCGCCCGATGACCTCGGCCACGTCCACGTCGGCGAGGGGCTCGAGCCGCCACAAGGTGGCCCGGCTGAGCAGGGGCGAGTTCACCGCGAAGAAGGGGTTCTCGGTGGTGGCGCCGATGAGGACCACGAGCCCCTCCTCCACCGCCGGGAGGAGCGCGTCCTGCTGCGACTTGTTGAACCGGTGGACCTCGTCGACGAAGAGGATGGTCCCCCGGCCCTGCTCACCGAGGAGGCGCCGGGCCTCGTCGAGGGCGGCCCGGACATCGGCGACCCCGGCGTTGACCGCCGAGAGGGGCACGAAGGTCTTGGCCGTGGTGGCCGCCACCACCTGGGCCAGGGTCGTCTTGCCCGTGCCCGCCGGTCCCCACAGGATGGCCGAGGTCAGACGGTCCTGCTCGATGAGGACCCGCAGCGGCGCGTCGGGCGCCACCAGGTGGCGCTGGCCGACGATGTCGTCGAGGGTCCGGGGCCGCAGGCGCGCCGCCAGCGGGGCGCGCTGGCGGAGCCGATCGGCGGCGGCCTGGGCGAAGAGGTCAGGGGGACCGCCCCCCGGACGACGCGGCGCCCGGCTCGCCATGGTCGGTCCCTGTCCCGTCGCCCGGGCCGAGCTCAGTCGCCGGCGGGCGTGACCCGCAGGCCCAGGTCGCGCAGCACCCGCTCGGGCAGCGCCTTGGGCGCGCCGGTCATGGGGTCGGTCCCGGACTGGGTCTTGGGGAAGGCGATCACCTCGCGCAGGTTGTCCTCGCCGGCCAGGATGGCCACGAACCGGTCCACGCCGATGGCGAACCCGCCGTGCGGGGGGGCGCCGTAGCGGAAGGCGCTCAACAAGAACCCGAAGCGCGACTCCGCTTCCTCGGGCGTGATGCCGAGGGCGGCGAAGACGCGGCGCTGGATGTCCTCGCGGTGGATCCGGATCGACCCCGACCCGAGCTCCGAGCCGTTGAGCACGAGGTCGTAGGCCTGGGAGCGCACCCGGGCGGGGTCCGAGCCGAGCAGGTCGATGTCGTCGGGATGGGGCATGGTGAACGGGTGGTGGGCGGCTTGGGGGTTCCCCTCGTCGTCGGTGCCGTCGAAGAGGGGGAACTCCGTCACCCACAAGAACCGCCGTCCCCCCTCGCCCACCGGCGGGCGCCCGAGGTCGAGGCGGAGTTGCCCGAGGACCTCGCACGCCGTGCGCCACTCGTCGGCGACGACCAGCACGAGGTCACCGGGTTGCGCCCCGGTGACCGACACGAGGCCCGCCCGCTCGGCGTCTGACAGCACCTTGTCGAGCGGCGAGGTCAGCTCGACCGGCTCGGTGGAGGTGACCTTGAACCAGGCCAGACCTTTGGCGCCGAGCTCCTTGGCCCGATCCACCAGCGCGTCGAGTCGGTTGCGTCCGAGCGAGGAACCCTCGGGCACCGACAGCCCCTTCACGCACGGACCGGCGAAGGCGCGCACCGTGGTGCCGGCGAAGACATCCCCGAGGTCGCGCAGCTCCATCCCGAAGCGCAGATCGGGCTTGTCCACGCCGAAGCGGTCCATGGCCTCGTGCCATGTCATGGAATCGATGGCCGAGGGCGTCTGCCCCACCGCCGCCTCGGTGGCCTCGACCACGGCCACGGTGACGGCGTCTTGGATGTCGCTCTCGGTCACGAACGACGCCTCGATGTCGAGCTGGGCGAACTCGAATTGCCGGTCGGCGCGCAGGTCCTCGTCGCGCAGGCAGCGGGCGATCTGGAAGTAGCGGTCCATGCCGCCCACCATGAGCAGCTGCTTGGCGATCTGCGGGCTCTGGGGGAGCACGTAGAACTTGCCCCGGTTCAGCCGGGAAGGGACCGCGAACTCGCGGGCCCCTTCGGGTGTGGGCGTCCACAGCAGGGGCGTCTCGACCTCGCAGAACCCCTGGCGCACCATGGCGGCCCGCATGGCGCCGAGCATCCGCCCCCGCAGTCGGAGGTTGCGCTGCATGTGGGGCCGACGCAGGTCCACGAAGCGGTAGCGCAGCCGCACCGCCTCGTCGACCTCGGCGCGGTCGTCGACGGGGAACGGAGGCGGGTCGGCCTGCGAGAGCACCTCGACCTCGCACTCGGTGAGCTCGACCTCGCCCGTGGGCAGCTCGGCGTTGACGGTGCCCTCGGGACGACGCCGCACCGTGCCGGCCACCCGGACCACCCATTCGCTGCGCACGTCCACCGACCCGTCCACCACGCACTGGATGGTGCCGCTGTGGTCGCGCAGGTCGAGGAACGAAAGGTGCTCCCCGTGCTCGCGGCGCTTGCCGACCCATCCACACAGCGCCACGCGCGCGTCGACGTCCTCGAGCCGGAGCTCGCCGCACAGATGGGTCCGCATCCCGGTGGTGGCCGTCACTGGTCGTCCTTTGCGTCTCTGTTCGTTGCCTGTGTCGCCAGCCACTCGACCACCGACGCCCGGGGGACGGCGACCTGCTCCCCGGGGCGGCGCAGGGGCCTGGCCGTGACGACGCCACGAGCGAGCTCCTCGGGACCCACGATGAGGGCGTACCCGGCACCCGAGCGGTCCGCCTGCTTGAGCTGGGCCTTGAGTGAGCGGCCATCGTAGGCGCGCACCGCCCCCAGCCCCGCCCGGCGCAACTGGGCGCACAGCGCCCGCGCCTCGGTGCCCCCGGTCACGTCGACGACGAAGGCGTCGGGACGGGGGGGGTCGACGGGGAACACGCCCTCGGCGTCGCACGCCAGCAGGAGCCGCTCGATGCCGATGCCGAAGCCGATGCCGGGGCTCGGAGGGCCCCCGATGGCCTCGGCCAACCCGTCGTAGCGGCCGCCACCGCCCACGGCGTTCTGGGCCGAGGTGAGCGATGTCGCCGCGAACTCGAAGGTGGTGCGCGTGTAGTAGTCGAGGCCCCGCACCAGCCGCGGCTCGAGCCGATAGATGATGCCGAGCTCGTCGAGGCCGGCCCGCACCCGGGCCAGGTGGGCGGCACACGCCTCGTCGAGGTAGTCGGTGATGCGCGGCGCACCCTCGGTGACGGCGCGGCATTGGGGACGCTTGCAGTCGAGCACCCGCAGGGGATTGGCCCGGTAGCGCTCCCGGTGCTCGTCGCACAGCGCATCGGCGTGGGCCTCGAGGTAGGCCACGAGGGCGGCCACGTAGGCGGACCGACACTCCCCGCACCCCATGGAGTTGATGGCCAGGTCAACCTGGCGCAGCCCCAACCACCGGTAGAGATCGGCGGCCAGGGTGATGACCTCGACGTCGACGTCGGGATCGTCGGTGCCGAGCACCTCGACCCCGAGCTGGTGGTGCTGCTTGTAGCGGCCTGCCTGGGGCCGCTCGTAGCGGAACGCGGGCGTGACGTACCACGCCTTCCAGGGCACCGCCGGACGGTGCTGGACGAAGGCCCGGACCACCGAGGCCGTGCCCTCGGGACGCAGGGCCACGGCCCGCCCGCCCCGATCCTCGAACTCGTACATCTCCTTGCGCACGACATCGCTCTCGTCGCCGATGCCTCGTCGGAAGAGCTGGGCGTCCTCGAACATGGGGTTGAGCACGAGGCCGAAGCCCGCCCCCTGGGCGCGTCGGGCGAACTCGGCCACCAGCCGCTCCCAGCGCGCCGACTCGGGCCACAGCACGTCGTGGGTGCCCGCCGGGGCGCGCAGCGGCGCCGCTTCCTCGCCCACCTCCGACTCAGCCCTTCCGGCCGGGAAGGGTGCGGAAGGCGTCGAAGACGCCGTCGAGGTGCTTGAGCGAGCTGATAAGCGACTCCAGGTGCCCGGGGTCGGCCAGCTCGACGTCGAAGTTCATGCGACTCACCCGGTCGGGGGCGGTCTGCGAGGACGACGACACGATGTTGAGGTGGTGTTCGGACACCACGCGCGTCACGTCGGAGAGCAGGCGCGACCGGTCGAAGGCCAGCACCTCGATCGACGCCACGAACACGGTGGTGCCCTCACGGTCCCACTCCACCTCGATGAGCCGCTCCTGGCCCGCGGCGGCGAGGGCGGTGGCATTGGCGCAGTCGGCCCGGTGCACGCTCACGCCCCGACCCCGCGTCACGAAGCCCACGATCTGGTCACCGGGGACCGGCGTGCAGCAGCGCGACAACCGCACCATGACGTCGTCGAGCCCCTCCACGTACACACCCACCGGCGACCCCCGCCGGGTGCGGGTGCGCAGGCCCGGCCCCACGGTGGTGGGGAGCTGCTCCTCGCCGCCCCCGCCGCGCAGGTCCCGGGCCAGGCGTTGCGCCACCGATCGCGCCGAGACGTGGCCGTCGCCGATCGAGGCGTGCAGGGAATCGAGGTCGACGTAGTTCATGGTCGCCGCCAGGCGCTCGAGGGCGTTCGAGGCGGCCAGCTTCTGCACGGGCAGCCCCTCGCGGCGCAGGGCCTTGATGAGCTCCTCGCGCCCGGTCTCCATGGCGTCTTCCCGACGCTCGCGAGAGAACCACTGCCGGATCTTGTTGCGGGCCCGGGGTGAGGCCACGATCTGGAGCCAGTCGCGCGACGGCCCCGCCGAGGGGACCTTGGAGGTGATGATCTCGACGGTGTCCGCCGACTGCAGGGGCGTGTCCAAGGGAACCAGGCGCCCGTTGACCTTGGCCCCGATACAGCGGTGGCCGACCTCGGTGTGGATCGAATAGGCGAAGTCGATGGGTGTCGACCCCGCCGCCAGGGCGATGACCTTGCCTTTGGGGGTGAAGACGTAGACCTCGTCCTGCTCGAGGTCGAGCTTCAGGGTCTCGAGGAATTCGAGGGGGTCGATGGTCTCTTGCTGCCAGTCCACGATGCGCTGGAGCCAGGCCATCTCGGCCGTCGTCGTCGCCGCCCCGTCTTTGGAGTGCTCCTTGTACCCCCAGTGCGCGGCGATGCCGTACTCGGCGCGGCGATGCATCTCGTTGGTCCGGATCTGGACCTCGATGGGCTTGCCCTCGAGCCCGATCACCGTGGTGTGCAGCGACTGGTAGAGGTTGAACTTCGGGCTGTTGATGTAGTCCTTGAACCGGCCCTGCACCGGGCTCCAAATGGCGTGGATGGACCCCAGTGCGGCCCAACAGTCCTTTTCGGACTCGACGATGACCCGCAGCCCGACGAGATCGTGGATCTCGGCGAATTCCTTGCCCCGCACCACCATCTTCTCGTAGATGCTCCACAGGTGCTTGGGGCGGCCCGTCACCTCCGCCTTCACCCCCGAGGCGCCCAGGCGTTCGCGCACCGCCACGAGCACGCGGGCCAGGTAGTCGTCGCGCTCGGGGGCGCGCGTGGCCACCATCTGCTCGATCTCCGCGTACCGCTTGGGGTGGAGGGTGGCAAAGGCCAGGTCCTCGAGCTGCCACTTGAGCTCCTGGATCCCGAGGCGGTGCGCCAGGGGCGCGTAGATGTCGAGGGTCTCCTGGGCGGTCCGGCGCTGCTTCCATTCAGGCATCACCGCCACCGTGCGCATGTTGTGGAGACGGTCGGCGAGCTTGATGACGAGCACCCGCCAGTCCGTCGCCATAGCGACGAGCATCTTGCGGACCGTGGCGGCCTGCTGGGCCTCTTTGGAGTCGAACTGGAGGCGGTCGAGCTTGGTCACCCCGTCGACGATGGCGCCCACCTCGGGACCGAATTCCTCGGTGACGCGCTCGAGGGTGAGGCCGGTGTCCTCCACGGCGTCGTGGAGCAACGCCGAAGCCACCGACCGGGCGTCGAGGCCGAGCTCGGCGACGATGGTGGCTACCGCCACGGGGTGGGTGATGTAGGGCTCCCCGGTCTGGCGGAGCTGGCCCAGATGCGATTGCTCGGCGACCTTGCCCGCTCTGGCGATCAGCTTCCGGTCGGTCGCGCTGGACCGGGGCCGCCGGGTGTCGTAGGCGCTCAGTACCCCCGCCACCAGGTCGTCGAGGATCGCCGGCCGGCGGAACGGGGCAGCCAAACGCTCGACGGTGACCACCTACTCACCGTACCTGCCCCACAGCGCCAGAGGGCACCTCGAGACACCGCCACGACGGCGGGTCGGGACGGGCTAGCGGCGCTTGCCGCCTTTCTTGGACCCTTTGCCCTTGCGGGGACGAGGGGGCGGGCGGCGCGGGCTCGACGCCGCGCTGCGCGTGCCGCCTCCACTCGGGTTGGACCTGGTCGCTCCGCCCGACCGGCTCGACCCGCTCCTGGCTCTCGGGGCGGGCTGGGCCTCGGTCTCGTCCTCGTCCTCGTCGAACTCGGCGTCGTCGTCGACCGGCGCCGGCCGCCGCGTGGCTGCGCCGGGCCGGAGCACGCCGGTCTGGCGCCGCGCCGCGGCATCGCGTCCTGCGGTGCTCGAGGCCCGAGCGCCCCCCGGCGACCCGGCCTGGGACAAGACCGCGGCTTGGCGCGGCGTGAGCAGGCGCTCACCCTCGGGCCGGTTCTCGAGCTTGCGACGGATGTTGATGTAGCGCGGCTCGCGCTCTTTCAATCCCGCCAGCACGGGCGAGGCGATGAAGATCGACGAGTACGCCCCGGAGGTGAGCCCGATGACCAGGGCCAGCCCGAAGTACTGCAGCGTCGTGGCCCCCAGGAGCTGCGCCCCGATGACGAGCACCGCCAACACCGGCAGGATGGCCACGAGCGAGGTGTTGATGGACCGGGCCAGGGTCTGGTTCATCGACAGGTTCACGATGTCGGTGTAGGTCATCCGGCCCGTGCTGAACTGGCCCCGGCTGTTCTCCTTCACCCGGTCGAACACCACCACGGTGTCATAGAGCGAGTACCCCAGGATGGTGAGTAAGGCGATCACCGTGTCCGGGGTCACCTGGAAACCGAACAGCGAGTAGATCCCGGCCGTGACGAGCAGGTCGTGGACCACCGCGATGAGTGCGGCCATGGCCATCTTCCACTCGAAGCGGAACGAGATGTAGGTCACGACCACCACGAAGAAGACCAAGACGGCGATAAGGGCCTTGTCGGTGATCTGGCTCCCCCACGTCGGGCCCACGTCGGTGAGCGACACGTCGTTGGGAGAGACGTCGGCGATCTTGGCCAGGGCCGCGGTCACCGCCGCTTTCTTCTGGACCTGGGCGCCGCTCGACTCCTTGGTCAGGTCGGCCTGGACCTGGACGGTGGCCGAGGACCCCTGGCCGAGTCCCTGCACGGTGGCTCCGGGAACGCCGGCGTTGGAGACCGCCGTCTGGACCTGGCTCACCGTGGCGCCGTGGGCGGGGATCTCCCACGACGTCCCCCCCTTGAAGTCGATGCCCCAGTTGAAGCCCTTGACGCCGAACGAGGCCAGGCCGGCCACGATGATGATCCCCGACAGCAGGTACCACCACCGGCGCCGTCCCACGAAGTCGAACTTCGTCTCGCCCCGATAGACCCGGACGAAGGGGTTGGGGCGCTCCACCTGCGACGGCTGGTCTTCCCGGGTCAATTCGGTCGTGCTCATGCCGGTGACTCACTTCCCACGGCGAGGCCCCGGGCCACCCCGATGACGCGCGCCTCGGTGATGCGCGTGCTGCGCCCCAGGAGGATCACGAGGGGCCGGGTGAAGAAGAACGTCGTGAACACGTCGAGCAGGGTGGAGAGCCCGAGGAAGAAGGCGAAGCCCCGCACCGTGCCCACCGCCAGAAGGTAGAGGACCACGGCGGCGGCCAGCGACACCAGGTCGGCAGCCAGGACGGTCCGGAACGCCCCTTGGAAGCTCCGGTCGACGCTCGTGCGCACCGACCTCCCCGACCTGGCCTCGTCCTTTAATCGCTCGAAGTACACGATGTAGGAGTCGACGGTGATCCCCACCGACACGATGACACCGGTGACGCCCGATAAGTCGAGCGTCAGGTTCAACGAGGAGTGCCCGAGGGCCGAGACGATGGCCCACAGCAACGCCGCGGTGGTCAACAGCCCGGCCACCACCACGATCCCGAGCACGCGGTAGTACAGGATCGTGTAGATGAGGACCAGGACCAGCCCCCCGATGCCCGCCAGCAGCCCGGCCCGGAGCGACGACTTCCCCAGCGTGGGCGTGACCGTTTCCTGGGTGAGCACGCTCAGCTTCGTGGGCAGGGAGCCGTAGTTGAGCTCGAGGGCCAGGGTCTTGGCCGTGGCCTGGGTGAAGCTCCCGCTGATCTCGCCCTTGCCGTCGAACGACGTGAACGACGCTTGTCCGGGCTGGATGAGCGGGGCCGACTCGACGAGCCCGTCGAGGTCGATGGCCACGTACTGGTGGAAGTTCTCCTGGGCCACGGTGTCCCACGGCGTCACCGCCTTCAGGACATAGCTCACCGCCCACTGGCTGATCGACGTGTCGAACACAGCCGTGGCCGAGGCGACGGCGCTTCCCGGGAGCTGCGAGGGACCCAGGACGAACCGTGGGTACTGCTGGCCCCCGGCCTGGGGGTCGGCGGGGAGCAACACGGTCGCTTTCGGATCGTCGTTCGTGGTGCTCGGATACGGCGCGAAGGCCGGATTGGCCGGGATGTTGTTGGCCGGCTCGCTCGTGCTCGTGTTCACGTTCAGGCTGGCCGCGGTGGTGGCGTACTCGCCGCACGCCGGCAGCGGGCCCGTGGGCGGGGACTTGCCCTTGGCGGGCGGCGTGTAGGTCGGGGCCCCGCACAGCACCGGCCTGAAGTAGAGCTGGGCGGTGGTGCCGATGAGCTTGATGAGCGCCTGCGGGTCCTTCACGCCCGGGAATTGGACGACCACGTTGCCGCCCTGGGAGTCGACGGTGGATCCCGACACGCCCGCCCCGTCGACCCGGTTGCGGATGATGTTCACGGTGGTGGCCATCTCCCCGCTCGAGATGGGGTGCGCCGGCTTGTAGACGACCTCGGAACCCCCGGCCAGGTCGAGGCCCAGCTTGGGCCTCCACCCCGCCCCGAGGGTGGCCGCGAACACGATGATGGCCAGCGCGATGGTGACCACCAGGCTGACGACGAGCGACCGCTTCATGTCTTCTTTTTATCCCCGGAGTCTTCGGCGTCGGGCGCGGCGTCGGGCGCGGCGTCGGGCGCGGCGTCGGGCGCGGCTTCGGCGTGGACCTCGGAGTCCGGGTCCTCGTGCTCGGCCCCGTCCTCGTGCTCGTCGTGGGCAGAGTCCTCGTCGTGGTCGGAGTCCTCGTCCTCGTGCTCGGCCCCGTCCTCGTGCCCTGTGTGCTCGTCGTGCTCGTCGTGCTCGTACTCGTGGTAGGCGCCATGCGCCTCGTCTTCGTCGTGCTCGTCCCAACTCGGCGTCTCCACCGCCGGATCGGTGATGCGGCGGGCGATGGTCGACCGCAGCACCGTGATGCGGGTCCCGGGGGCGGTCTCGAGGGTCACCCGGTCGGACTCGACGTCGAGGACGGTGCCGAAGATGCCCGCACCGGTCAGCACCTCGTCGCCGGCAGAGAGCTCCATCAGGGTCTCGCGCTGGCGACGGGCCTGTTGCGATCGGGGGCGGATGAAGAACATGTACCCGACCCCGAAGATGACGATCAGGAACAGGTACGAGAACGCAGCGCTCCCGCTACTGGAGGTGCTCTTCGAGCCCGACGATGCAGCCAGGACGGTCGAGGCGGCGTGGCTGGCGAGAATGATGAGTGGAATGGCGGGCTCCGGTTTTGAGAACGGCCGATGTTACTCCAGGCCTCCCCTGCCAGCCCTGACGGCCTCTCTCCGGATCACCACAGCGTGGGCGCCACTCCCTGCAGCTCGGCGTTCGGGACGACCTCCCCGAGGTGGGCGAAGGCACGGGGGGTGGCCATCCGCCCCCGGGGTGTGCGCTGGAGGAGACCCTGCTGGAGGAGGTAGGGCTCGTAGGCGTCCTCCACCGTGTCGGGCTCCTCCCCGACGCAGTGTGCGAGGGTGACGAGGCCCACGGGCCGGCCGTCGAACCGGCGGCACAGGGCGTCGAGGATGGCACGGTCCACCTTGTCGAGGCCCAGCTCGTCCACCCCGAACAGTTCCAGGCCCTCGAGGGCCAGCGACGCCGTGATGGCCCCCTGGGCCCGGACCTCGACGAAGTCACGCACGCGACGCAGGAGGCGGTTGGCGATCCGGGGGGTGCCTCGGGCCCGCGAGGCGATGTGGCGGGCACCCTCGAGGTCCACCTCGACCCCGAGGATCCCCGCCGAACGGACGACGATCCCCTGCAGGTCCTCGGCCGCGTAGAGGTCCAGTCGGCCCACGAACCCGAACCGGTCGCGCAACGGGCTCGTGAGGAGGCCGGTGCGCGTGGTCGCACCCACCAGCGTGAACCGGGGCAGGTCGAGCCGGATGGAGCGCGCCGTGGGCCCCTTGCCGATCAGGATGTCGAGCTGGAAGTCCTCCATGGCGGGATAGAGGACCTCTTCGACGGGCCGCGGCAGCCGGTGGATCTCGTCGATGAACAAGACGTCGCCGTGCTGGAGGTCGGTGAGCAACGCGGCGAGGTCGCCGGCGCGGACCAGCGCCGGACCCGAGGTGACCCGCAGCCCGACGCCCATCTCCGCCGCCACGATGCCGGCCAGTGACGTCTTGCCGAGGCCGGGCGGCCCCGCGAACAACAAGTGGTCGACCGGTTGCTCCCGGCGTCGGGCCGCCTCGAGGACGATCTCCAGGTGTTCGGTGAGCTGGGGCTGGCCGTTGAACTCTTCGAGGTGCCGGGGCCGCAGCCGTGCTTCGTCGGCGAGCTCGGCCGGGTCGGGCAGGGGGTTGACCGGTCGAGCCGACACCTCGTCGGGTCCCGTCGACAGAGCCGGGTCCGTGGCGTCGCCCGCCCCGGTATCTGCGAACGGGGACAGCACTTCGCGCCGCCCGTTCACCGCGCCCCCGCCAGTTCCCGCAGTGCCTGTCGGAGCAGCTCCTCGACCGTGCCCTCCTGGCCTCCATCGAGCGCACGGCGGATTTCGTCGGGCCCGTACCCGAGCTCGGCCAGCGCGGCGCGGACCTCCCCACGCGCTTCGGCCGGACCGGCCTGGCCCCCGGGCACCCCGTCCCCGGCGAAGGCCGGGAGCTCGAGGCGAGAACGCAGATCCAAGACGAGGCGGGCGGCGGTCTTGCGGCCGACGCCGGGCACGGTGCACAACGCGCCCAGGTCCTCGTCGAGCACGGCCCGGACCAGGTCGGCGGGGCGCAGCGCGCTCAGGACGGCCAGGGCCAAGGCGGGACCGACCCCGTGCGCCCCGAGCAGGGCCTCGAAGCACCGCCGCTCCTCGGCGGTAGCGAACCCGTACAGCACGATGGCGTCCTCACGGACATGGGTGTGCACATGCAGTTCCACCAGGGCGCCACGATCGCCCACGGCGGCCAGCAGCGTCGGCGACACGGTGAGCCGGTAGCCGACCCCGCCCACGTCGACGATGAGCTCGCCTTCGGGGCTGCGGGTGACGAGCTCCCCCCGGAGCCAGCCGATCACGGCCGCCTCCCCGATCCGGCCGCCTCGATGGCCCGCCGCAACGGCTGGGCGGTGAGGTGGCAGACGGCCAGGGCCAATGCGTCGGCGACGTCGGGGGGTTTGGGTGTCTCGGCCAGACCCAACAGGGCGGCCACCATCCGTTGCACCTGGTCCTTGGTGGCTCCCCCGAAACCGACCACCGCCTGCTTCACCTCGTTGGCGCTGTACTGCGCCACCTCGCACCCGGCCTCGGCGGCCACCAGGAGGGCGACCCCGCCGGCCTGGCCCGTGGCCATGGCGGTCCGGACGTTGGTCTGGAAGAACACCCGCTCCACCACGACCGCGTCGGGCCGGATCTCGGTGACCAGAGCCCGGAGCTCGGTGCACAGGATGTGCAGGCGCTCCTGGAGCGGGAGGTCCGGTGCGGTGGTCACGACACCGCCGGCCATGGCGGTCAGGTCGCTCCCGTACTGCCGCACCACCCCGTACCCGCAACGGGACAGCCCGGGGTCGATACCCAGGACGAACACGCGTTCGACTCTAGCCAGAGCGCTCCCGGCGGAGGTGGATGCGGGCGCCCGTCCGCGGTGGTGGCCGGGACGGCTCAGTCCGCGGTGGCGGCGGCCAGCACCTCGTCGGGCGTGTCGAAGTTCGACCACACGTTCTGCACGTCGTCGTCGTCGTCGAGCGCCTCGAGGAGCCGCAGGACCTTGCGGACCTGACCTTCTTCGGTCACCGGCACCGTGGTCGACGGCACCATGGCCATCTCGGCGGACTCGGGCACCATCCCCGCCGCCTCGAGCGCGTCGCGCACCGCGATGAGATCGTGCGGGGCACAGGTGACGACCCACTGGTCACCGTCGGCATTGAGGTCCTCGGCACCGGCCTCGAGGGCGGCGTCCATGATCTTGTCCTCGTCGAAGGAGCCGGGCAGCACGATCAGGCCCTTGCGGGCGAACTGCCATCCCACCGCGCCGGGCTCTGCCATCGACCCCCCGTTCCGAGTGAAGACGTTGCGGACCTCGGCCCCGGTCCGGTTCCGGTTGTCGGTGAGGCAGTCGACGATGATGGCCACACCACTGGGCGCGTACCCTTCGTAGGACACCTCTTCGTAGTGCACCCCCTCGAGCTCACCCGTCCCCCGCTTGATGGCGCGCTCGATCTTGTCCATGGGGAGCGAGGCGGCGCGCGCCTTCTCGAACATGGTGCGCAACGTGGCGTTGGTGGTGACGTCGCCTCCGCCCTCGCGCGCCGCCACCTCGAGCTGCCTGATCAACTTGGCGAAGACCTTGGCTTTGACCTTGTCGACCGCCGCCTTGCGGTGCTTGGTCGTCGCCCACTTCGAATGGCCTGACATGTCCTACCGTCCTTGTTCTCGGGCTCGTTCGGGTTCTTCACGCCTGGGGCCACGGGCTTCGATCATCGACACGAAGAGCTCGTGGACGCGCCGGTCGGGGGTGAGCTCGGGGTGAAAGGCGGCGACGAGCACAGCTCCTTGCCGGCACAGCACCGGCACGCCCCGTCGGGACCCGTCCGCCCCGTCGCCGCCCCCGACCAGTGAAGCCGCCGGGGCCTCCAAGGTGGCGAGCACCTCCACGGCCGGACCGCTGCTCTCGACCAGGGGCGCCCGGATGAACACGGCGTGCAGGGGGCGCCCGGGACAGGCGGGGACGTCCAGATCGCACTCGAAGGACTCGAGCTGACGTCCGAACCCGTTGCGGCGCACGGTGATGTCGATGGCTCCGAAACAGCGCTGGTCCGAACGCCCGTCGACCGCCGTGGTCCCGAGCAGGATCATCCCTGCGCAGGTGCCCAGAGCCGGGAGGCCGGCATCGAGCTCCTTGCCGAGGGGATCGGCCAGCCCCGAGGACTCGAGAAGCATCGACATCGTCGTCGACTCGCCCCCGGGAAGGATGATGCCGTCGAGCCCGGCCAGATCGTCGGGGCGCCGCACCTTTCGTGGTGCGACTCCGATCGCGATCAGCGCCGCGCTGTGCTCAGCGACGTCTCCCTGCAAGGCGAGAATGCCGACATCCACCTGGGGGCACCTCAGCGGCTCCTCGTGACACCGGCCCTACCACCCGCGGTCGGCCATGCGCTGCTCGAGCCCGGCCACCTCGAGTCCCGGCATCGAAGCGCCGAGGCCCCGGCTGACCTTGGCCACGATCTGGGGGTCGTCGAAATGGGTGGTGGCCTCCACGATGGCGCGGGCACGACGGGCGGGGTCCTCGCTCTTGAAGATCCCCGATCCCACGAACACGGCCTGAGCACCCAGCTGCATCACGAGGGCCGAGTCCGCCGGCGTGGCGATGCCGCCCGCGCAGAACAGGGGGACGGGCAGGCGTCCGGTGTCGGCGACCTCGTGCACCAGGTCGATGGGCGCGGCGAGCTGTTTGGCCCAGGCGTAGCGCTCGGCGGCGTCGGCCTGTGTCAGCTTGCCGATGTCCCCGAGGATCGACCGAAGGTGGCGGACGGCCTCGACGATATTGCCGGTACCGGCCTCACCCTTGGACCGGATGAGCGCGGCTCCCTCGGAGATACGGCGGAGCGCCTCGCCGAGGTTGGTGGCACCGCACACGAACGGGACACGAAAGGCGCGCTTGTCGATGTGGTGCGCTTCATCGGCGGGCGTCAGCACCTCGCTCTCGTCGATGTAGTCGACGTCGAGGGCTTCGAGGATCTGTGCTTCGGCGAAGTGCCCGATCCGGGCTTTGGCCATGACGGGAATGGTCACGGCCCGCTGGATCGCCTCGATCAGCGCCGGGTCGCTCATGCGGGCCACGCCGCCCTGGGAGCGGATGTCCGACGGCACCCGTTCGAGGGCCATGACCGACACCGCCCCGGCGTCTTCGGCGATCCGGGCCTGCTCGGCGGTGACCACGTCCATGATCACTCCCCCGCGCAGCATGTCGGCCAGCCCCCGCTTCACGGTGAAGGTGCCGGTCTGCCGGGTCCCGGCGGGAGCTTCTGGCGAGACGGGCGTCGATGCCTTCGATGCCGATGCTGCCGGTGTCTCGGGCGCGTCTTCCATGACCTCAGTCTACTCCCGACGCCACCGAGCCCCGCCGGGCCTACCCGGGCAGCCTCGTCCTCACCACTCCTGCAGCGACGAGACTCGGAGGCCCGGCGCGTCGAGCTCCCCCACCTCGGCGAGACGCATCACGTCGCCGCCCGGCGTGTCGGGCAGGGCCACCGTCCACAACCAGCGCGTGGCGCGCGCCACCCCCCGGCGGCTGAGCGGTGACCGAGCCTGGGGGGCGGGACCCTCGGCCATGACGACCAGCGCGTCGCGCAGGCCGGGAGGGAACCGGGTCGCCGCCACGGCCAGGGCATCGGTGCGGAATTCACGACCCCGTCCCGCCAGCCCATGGATGAGGCCCGACACCGGGAGGAACCGAGCCAAGGGGAGCAAGACGGCCGCCGCCATCGTCGCCGGCGCGATGTCGGCGCGCTTCACGTGCACGAGCTCGTGGGCGAGCACACCCTCGAGGCACACCGGATCGAGGGCCTGCAACAGGCCCGAGGTGACGACGAGCACCGCCGCGCCGCTCTTGCGACCGAGCGCCAGTGCCTGGCGCGTCTCGTCGTCGATGACGAGGATGTCGGGGGGCTCCAGGCCCATGGTGGCGCACAGTCCGTCGACGAGGTTCTCGGCGCGCGCCAACTCGGCATCACCCCCGGTGCGCGCCCCCAGGGTGCGCACCACGAAGCCGGTGGCGCCACGCCACACGGCCACCCACACCACGAGCCCGGCGCAGACACCGGCGACGACACCCACGATGTCGAGCTCGGCGGCCACGCAACCGAGCGCCACCAGAACGAAGACCACGAACCCGGGCGCCGCCGCGACGAGCAGCGCGCGTCGCCGGTTGTGGTGGAACTCGCCGCTGTCTCCTCGGACGCCCGCCGCCACGACCGTCGCCACGGGCTCGGCGTCGCGCACCTCCACCAGGGCCGTCTGGCTCGGCCGGTCGCGCCTCGAGCTGGTGGCACCCGGTCGGGCCCCGGACCGGTTCCCGCCCCGGTTGGTCCCACCCGATCGACCCCCGCCCCGACCCTGTTGGGCGCCGCCGCCGCCTGACCCTCGCCCCGACCCGCCCCGTCGGCGACCGTTCGAGGCGCCTTTCCCGCCCGTCGCACCGCCCCGGTTCCCGCCGCCCGAGCCGCCCCGGCCACCGGGGCTGCGCCCTGTGCCCCCCTTGGCGCCGGCGGTGCGCCCTTGTCCGGACGCGGCGCCCGACGAGCCCGGTCCCGGCCGCGCCGGCCCCGAACGGCGGTGGCCCGAGGAGGAGCCCGGGGCGGAGGGGGTATCGGCCATACGCGTGCGGAGTCTACGACCCCGCCGCCCAGGGGCCCGGAGGAGGTCGATCAGGTCGAGGGGCGGGTCCGGGCACAGACCCGCTCGTAGACGGCGACGTATTTGGCGGCCACGGCGGGCATCGACCACTGCGAGGCGTGCGCCAGCGCGGCGTCGAGGGCGGCCGGCGCGCACGACCCGGTCCCCGCGGCGGCGTCGGCGGCGACGATCTCGAGCGCACCGGCCAGGGCACCGACGTCTCCGGGGGGCACCAGGATCCCGTGGGCCCCCACCACCGCCTCGTAGCCCGGGAGCGCGCTCGCCACCACGGCCGCTCGGGCCGCCATGGCCTCGAGCAGGACGACACCGAAGGACTCGCCGCGCAGGGCGGGGGCACACAGGGCGTGGGCGCCGGCCAGACGCGAGGCGAGCTCGTCGTCGTCGACGCGGCCCAGCCACTGCAGCCGGCCCGACGGCGGGTAACGCCGCCGGAGCCGCTCGGTGTCGGGACCCTCTCCCGCGATCCACACCGTCAGCGTGGCGGGATCGATCCGCGCCCAGGCGTCGAGGAGAACACCGAGGCCCTTTCTCTCCTCGTGGCGTCCCACGAAGAGCACGGTGGGGCCGGTGGTAGGTGACGGGCGCGCCGAGGTGAAGCGCTCGAGATCGATGCCGTTGCCGATGATCTCGTAGGTACCCCCGAGGGCGTGGTGCGCCGTGGACCGCGCTTCGACCGACACCGCGCAGCGCGCCGCCAGCCGCCGGGCCAACAGGCGCGCCACCGGACCCAGGAGCCGGTAGGCGACGCCGGCGCCGGCGCGGTGAAAGGTCCCCACCTTGGGCTCGCCGCACGCCACCAGACAGGCGTACCCGGGGCCCGGCGCCAGCGGCTCGTGGAGGTGCACGACGTCGAAGCGGCCTCGTCGCACCGCCCGCACGGCTCGCAGCGCGGCGCCGGGGCCGAGCGCCACGGGGGCGACCGACCCGTTGGCCGGGAGCGGCACCGACCGACCGAGCCGCACCAGGGTCTCCGGGCTCAGGCCCGGCACCTCGGCGTCACCGTCGCAGGGGGCCAGCACCACCACCTCGTGGCCGGCGCCCGCCAGCGCCCCGGCCAGGCCGATCACCTGGCCCTGGACACCGCCGGGCCGGCTCAGGCTGTACGGACACAGCAGCGCCACGCGCACGACAGGCCCGGTGCTTCAGCCCGCGGCACCGGGCGCGGTGTCACTGGGCCAGTTGGGCTGGAAGAGGTGCCACTGCTCAGGCGCCCGGCGGATGAGTTGCTCGAGATCGTGGGCGATCAGCTGTGTCACCCGGGCCACGTCCTGGCGCAGTCCCCCCGTCCGCTCGGTGGGCACGGGCGCCATGATCACCGCGGTGTGATGGATCCCGGGCCCGCTGTAGACGGCGGTGGGAAGGAGGACGGCGCCGGTGCGCAGGGCGAGCATGGCCGGCCCGGCCGGCATGGTGGTGCGCTCGCCGAAGAACTCCACCTCGATGCCGTTGCCCCCGATGTCGCGATCGCACAACAGGCCTACGAGCTTCCCGGCCCGCAAGGTGCGCAGCAGGACGCGACTGGCATCGGCGCCGAGGGGGATGATCGTCAGGCCCATGGCCTCGCGCTGGGCCACGAACCACTCGTACATGGCGGGCGGGTTGAGTGGCTCGGCCACGCTCGTCATCGGATACCCCTGCAGCGCGAGCCACTTCCCGCCCCATTCCCAGCTGCCGATGTGCGGGAGCGCCATGATGACGCCGTTGCCCGCCTCCATGCCCGCCACGAGATGTTCCCACCCGCTCTCGACGGTGAACCGCTGCGCGATGACGTCGGCGCCGATGACGGGGAGCCGCGCCCCTTCGAACCAGTAGCGGGCGTAGTTCATGAAGGCCCGACGGGTGGTGGCCCGCACCTCGGCGTCGCTCAGCCCCGGGCCGAGCACCCGCCGGAGATGCCGTGCGTACATGGCACTGGCCTTGCCGTTGACGTTGGACAGGACCGTGGCGACCACCGAGGCGGCCGCGGCGGCGGCGAGCTCGGGCAGCTTCTGCATGGCCGTCCCCAGACTGCGGTACACGAGGTACGAGGCCCACGCACCGGCGTCGGGTCCGGTCTTCGACCCACCGGTCTCGGCGACGACGTGTGACGCGTCGGAAATGTCGGACGCGTCGGACGCGTCAGTCACATCGGGGACGTCAGTCACGTCGGGGACCGTGTGCGGGGGTCAGAGTGGGACGACGACGGGGCTCAGAAGCCGCGCGACGACGGGCGCCGACCCGTGCGGGCCGCGGGCCGACCGTCGCGCCGGGCCCGCCAGATGCGCCCCGACCGGCTCGAGGGCACCGCGGCGCGACGAGCGCGCCACCGGCCCGACGGCTGCGCGGCGCGCCGGGGGACCGCAGCGTGCGCCCCCAGGGCGTCGCGGTGGGTCCGACCCTCACGCCAGGTCCGCCACCGGGAGTCCACCCGTCCTTCGCGCCAACGGGCCAGGGCGCGCCGGGTGACGTCCATGTCCGAATCGGCGAGCACGGCGCGGGTCACGACAGGCGGAGGACCTTCGGCTTCCTCCCAGACGTTGACGAACCGTCCGATGGCGGTGACACACAGCAGGCCGAGGAAGACCCACAGGGCCGGCACCAGGGCTGCGGTCGAGATGGCCCCGGCGATGAAGCAGAAGCCCAGAAGGATGAAACGCTCGGCGCGTTCCATGAGCCCGCCCTTGGCCGACAGGCCCAGCAGCTCCGCCTTGGCCCGCTGATAGGAGATGAGCGAGGTCACCGCCAAGATGGCGAAGGGCACCAGGACCATCTCGCCGTGATGGCGCGCCGCCAGGTACCAGGCCACCCCGCCGAACATGAAGGCGTCGGAGATGCGGTCGGCCACCGAGTCGAAGAAGGCGCCGCGCACCGAGGCGCGTCCCGAGGCCTTGGCCACCGGGCCGTCGAAGAGGTCGGGCAGGCCCGTGGGGAAGAGGAGGAAGATGCCCAGGACCAGATGGCCCGATCCCACCGCCAGGGCCGTCACGACGGACATGACCAGACCGAAGATGGTGAGCACGTCGGCCGTGACCCCCACCCGCACCAGGACCGAGCCGACAGGCTTGGTCGTGCGGTCCACAGCTTGGCGCCAGCGACCGTCGAACATACGTGGCTTCCTCCGGGGGGTTTCGCCCTGGATCCTACCATCGACCTTCGCGACGCCCTTCGATAGCCGATTCTCCCCTCCGGTCCGACAACTCCGGGTCAGGGCGCCCGGGCCGGCCCGGAAAGGGCGCCGACACCTGGGAGTCGGCCATGTTGAGCGGAGCCGTCACCGATAGGCTCGCGGCCACAGCGGTCGCACGCGGTCGCACGCCGGAAGGATCTCGAGGGAGGGAGGTGCGCGGGGTGCCGAGTTACCCACCGTCCCGCATCCGCAACGTGGCCCTGGTCGGACACAACGGCTCGGGGAAGACCACGCTGGCCGAGTCTCTGCTCTTCGCCACCGGCGCCGTCACCCGCCAGGGGAAGGTCGACGACGGCTCCACCGTGTGCGACTTCGAGCCCGAAGAGATCAAGCGCCACATGTCCCTCTCCCTCGCCATGGCCTCGTGTGTGCTCGGCGACATCAAGCTCAACATCATCGACACTCCGGGATACGCCGACTTCTTCGGCGAGGTACGGGCGGCGGCGTCGGTGGTGGACCTCCTGGTCGTCGTGGTGAGCGCGGTGGAGGGCATCGAGGCCCAGACCGAGGCCGCCTGGAATCTCGCCGTCGAGCTCGGACTGCCCCGACTGGTGTTCATCAACAAGCTCGACCGCGAACGCGCCAGCTTCGACCGCACCCTGGGCGCCCTGCAGGAACGCTTCGGCGCCGGGATCGCCCCCCTCGAGCTCCCCGTGGGCGAGGAGGCCGGCTTCAGGGGGATCGCGGACCTCCTCACCGACTCCGCCATCATCTACGAGGGCGGCAAGCCGCAACCGGGCCCGATACCCGACGACCTCGCCGCGGTCGAGCACGAGGTGCGCGAGCAGCTCGTCGAGGGCATCGTGGTCGGAGACGACGCCCTCATGGAGCGGTACCTCGAGGGGGAGACCCTGTCGGGGGCCGAGCTCGAGGCCACCTTGGCCCACGGCGTCGCCCAGGGCCTCGTCTTCCCCGTGGTGTGCGGCTCCGCCGTCACCGGCGTGGGCATCGACCGTCTGGCCACACTGCTGGCCGAGATCGCCCCCAGCCCCGACTCCCGGCCCCCGGTCGAGGTCCACGCGGGCGACTCGGTGCGCGAGGTGGCCTGCGACCCGGCCAGCCAGCCCCTGGCCCAGGTGTTCAAGACCATCTCCGATCCCTACGTGGGCAAGATCTCGCTCCTGCGGGTGCTGTCGGGGACGATCAAGCCCGACACCGTCCTCACCGATCCGCGCACCCACTCCGACCAGAGGCTCCACATCCTGCAACTGCTGCGGGGCAAAGAGACCCAGCCGGTGGACGAGGCCCAGGCCGGCGACATCGTGGCCGTGCCCAAGCTCACCGACACCGCTACCGGCGACACCCTGGCCCCCAAGGGCACCCCCGTCGTCGTCCCCGCCGCGCCGCCCGAGCCGGTGGTCCTGTCGGTGGCCATCCGACCCAAGTCCAAGGGCGACGAGGACAAGCTCATGACGGGGCTCCACCGCCTCCAAGAGGAGGACCGGGCCCTTGTCGTCGAGCGGGTGGACGAGACCCACCAGACCATCTTGCGGGGCACGGGCGAGACCCACCTGGCCGTCGCGGCGGAGCGCCTGGCTCGGAAGTTCGGCGTGGAGGTCGCCACCGAGGACGTGCTCGTCGCCTTCCGGGAGACCATCTCCCAACAGGCCGAGGCGGAAGGCAAATACAAGAAGCAGACCGGCGGACACGGGCAATACGGCGTGGCCTCGATCCGGATCGAGCCCCTGGAACGGGGCGAGGGCTTCCACTTCGTCGACCAGGTCGTCGGGGGTGCCATCCCCAAGCAGTACATCCCGGCCGTCGAGAAGGGCGTCCTCGAAGCCATGAACCAGGGCGGGGTGCACGGCTACCCCGTGGTCGACGTGCAGGTGTCGTGCTACGACGGGAAGTTCCACGCCGTGGACTCCTCGGAGATGAGCTTCAAGATGGCGGGGTCACTGGCCTTCCGAGAGGCCATGGCCAAGGCGGGGCCGGTGCTGCTCGAGCCGGTGTCGATCCTCGAGGTCACCGTTCCCGCCACCATGCAGGGCGACGTCCTCGGCGACCTCAACTCCCGGCGAGGGCGCGTCCAGGGCACCGACACCGTGGAGGGGGGCATGCAGAAGATCACCGCCCTGGTGCCCACCGCCGAGATCCAGCGCTACGCCGTCGACCTCCGCTCACTCACCGGGGGCCGGGGGCGCTTCCGTGCCACCCACGACCACTACGACACCATGCCCTCGAACCTCGTGGAGCGGATGGCCAAGGCCAAAGCGACCTGAGTCCCCCTGGAGATCGACCCGATCTCCGAGGTCGGTCAGGCCGGCGGCCAGGCGTCGTGCAGACGCTCCCACCCGGCGGCCAGCGATTCGGGCATGACGCGCACGCCCGCCACCGCCGTCATGAAGTTGGTGTCCCCCGACCACCGGGGCAGGACGTGCAGGTGGAGGTGGGCGGGGATGCCGGCGCCGGCGGCGCGCCCCAGGTTGGCGCCCACGTTCATGCCGTCGGGGTCATAGGCCGCACCGACGACGGCGGCGGCGCGTCGGGTGGCGGCCCACAGATCGGCGGACTCCTCGGGGCTGAGGCCCTCGAGGTCGCCGACGTGGCGCACCGGCATCACCAGGAGATGGCCACTGGCGTAGGGGTAGGCGTTCATCACCGCATAGCTCAGCTCGCTGCGCCACACCACCAGGTTGTCGGCGCTCGGAGGCCCCGACGCCGCGATGCGGCAGAAGACGCACCCGCCGTCGGTCCCGGCGCGCTCGGCGTCGGTGGTGGAGACGACGTAGTCGCGCCGCCACCCCGCCCACAGTTGTTCCAGGCTCTCTTCACTCACCGGCGATCACCCGCCGGTCTCAGGTGAGCCCCGCGTGGCGATCTCGGCGGTCAGGGTGGCGAGAAAGGTCTCGAGGGGCACGTCCCGCACGGCGCGCACCGACGACCGGGCATTGACGCCCACCGTGGCCGCGCCCACGTCGTCGTCGCCCACGACGAGGATGTAGGGCACCTTCTCGAGCTTCCACCGGCGGATGCGGGCGTTGAGAGGCTCATCGGCGGTGTCGAGGTCGACACGCACCCCCGCCGCGCCCAGGGCGCCGGCCACGTCCCGGCCGTAGCGGTCGTGGTCGTCGCGGACGGGCAGCACCGCCACCTGGACCGGCATGAGCCACGTGGGCAGCGCCCCGGCGTAGTGCTCGAGGAGGATGGCGAAGAAGCGCTCCACCGAGCCGAACAGGGCCCGGTGGATCATGACGGGCTGGTGCCGGGCGTTGTCGGCGCCGACGTACTCGATGCCGAAGCGCTTGGGCGTCTGGAAGTCCAGTTGGATGGTGGAGACCTGCCAGTACCGCCCGATGGCGTCGCGCGCCTGCACCGAGATCTTGGGACCGTAGAAGGCCCCGCCGCCCTCGTCCATCATGAGCTCGAGCCCGCGCGCTTCGGCCACCACCCGCAGGGTCTCGGTGGCCTCCTCCCACTCCCGTTCGGTGCCCCCCGCCTTGCCGGGCGGCTTGGTGGACAGCTCGAGGTAGAAGTCCTCCAACCCGAAGTCGCCCAACAGGTCGAGGACGAAGGTGAGCAGCGACGTGAGCTCTTCGCCCACCTGCTCCCGGGCGCAGAAGATGTGGGCGTCGTCCTGGGTCATGCCCCGCACCCGGGTGAGGCCGTGCACCACACCGGACTTCTCGTAGCGGTAGACCGTCCCGAACTCGAAGAGGCGCAGGGGCAGCTCTCGGTACGAGCGCTGGCGGCTCTTGAACACGAGGGTGTGGAAGGGGCAGTTCATGGGCTTGAGGTAGTACCGCTGGCCCTCCTCGAGCTCCATGGGCGGGAACATGGCCTCGGCGAACCACTCCAGATGGCCCGAGGTCTCGAAGAGCTCGGCCTTGGAGATGTGGGGCGTGTAGGCGAACTGGTAGCCACCTTCGATGTGACGCCGACGGGAGTACTCCTCCATCAGCATGCGGATGATGGCGCCTTTGGGGTGGAACACGGCCAGGCCCGAGCCGATCTCGGTCGGGAAGGAGAACAGGTCGAGCTCGGCCCCGAGACGACGGTGGTCCCGGCGTTCGGCCTCTTCGAGGCGGGGGAGATGCTCGGCCAGCGCCTTGTCCGACTCCCAGGCGGTGCCGTAGATGCGCTGGAGCTGGGGCCGTTTCTCGTCGCCGCGCCAGTAGGCCCCGGCCACGCGCAGCAACTTGAAGTGGCCGAGCCGACCCGTCGAGGCCACATGGGGGCCCCGGCACAGGTCCACGAAACCCTCGTTGCGGTAGGCGCTCACCGCCGAGCCGTCGGCCTCGATGTCGCCCGACGCCTCGGCCGACAACTCCAGATCGGGCGAGGCTCCGGCGACGCCCTCGATGATCTCGCGCTTGAAGGGTTGATCGGCGAACAGGGCCAGGCCCTCCTCGACGGAGTGCTCCTCGCGCACGAAGGGCTGGTCGGCGGCCATGAGGGCGCGCATCTTCTCTTCGATGCGGCCGAGATCGTCGTCGCTGAAGGTCGCCCCGCCCGGCAGCTCGAAGTCGTAGTAGAAGCCGTCAGTGATCGACGGCCCGATGGCGTAGTGCGCCCCGGGCCACAGATCGAGCACCGCCTGGGCGAGGACGTGGGCGGTGGAGTGGCGCAGCACGGCCCGGCCCGCCTCGCTGTTGTCGGTGATCACCGCCACCTCGGCCCCCTCGGGGAGGACGGTGCCGAGATCGGCCGGGGTGCCGTCGACGATGACCGCCAGCGCCGCCTTGGCCAGGCCCCGTCCGATTGAGGCGGCCAGGTCGAGCCCGGTGGCACCGTCGGGGAGCTCCTTGGCGTTGCCGTCGGGCAATCGAACCGTGATCACAGCTCCACCCCCAACAGCGCCGCCCCGAGGCCGAGGGCACGGCCCTTGGCGGCCTCCTCGTCGAGGACGGCCAAGGCCGGGGCCACCTGGAGGTCGTCGTCGATGAAGCCGCGCACCGCCTCGAGGACGGCCGGCCCGGGGTCGGCCCCGGTCCCCGCGGCGCGCCACCGGTCCAGGCGTTGGGCGGCGGTGTCGAGATCGGCCTGCTCCCAGTCCCAGTCGGTGCGGTAGTGGTGCGCGAGCAGTGCGAGGCGGATCGCCATGGGGTCCCAGTCCTTCAAGAGGTCGGCCACGAAGACGAGGTTGCCGAGGGATTTCGACATCTTGGTCCCGTCGAGCCCCACCATCCCCACGTGCAGCCAGTGGCGCGAGAACATGGTCCCGGTGACCGACTCGGACTGCGCGGTCTCGCATTCGTGGTGGGGAAAGATGAGGTCGCTGCCCCCGCCGTGGAGGTCCACGGTGGTCCCCAGCTCCCGCATGGCCAGCGCCGAGCACTCGATGTGCCACCCGGGCCGGCCCCGGCCCCACCGGGACTCCCACGACGGCTCGTCGGGTGCCGAGGGCTGCCACAGCACGAAGTCGAGAGGGTCGCGCTTGTTGGGGTCCTCGGGATGGCCACCGCGCTCGGCCGACAACACGAGCATCTCGGGGCGTGAGAGGTGGCTCACCTGGCCGAAGCGGGGGAAGGTCGAGATGTCGAAGTAGACCGCCCCACCGGCGCTGTAGGCGTGGCCCCGGTCGAGGACGGCACCGATGAGCGAGAGGATGTCGGGGATGGCGGAGGTGGCGCGGGGCTCGCGGTAGACGGGCAGCAGACCGAGCGCGGCCATGTTGGCGTCGAAGCGGGCCATCTCCTCGGCGGCGAGATCGAGGTAGTGGACACCGAGCTCACGCGCCTTGCGCAGGATGTCGTCGTCGACGTCGGTGACGTTGCGGACCAACCGGGGCTCGTGGCCGAGATCGGCGAGCCGCCGTTGCAAGATGTCGAAGGTCAGGTACACCTGGGCGTGGCCCACGTGGGCGGAGTCATAGGGGGTGATCCCGCACGAGTACATCGACACGATCGGCCCGGGGCCGAAGGGGACGACCTCGCCCCGGGTGGTGTCATAGAGCCGCATCATCGGTCCCCGTCCCCGGACCTCATACGTGCTCGAGGCCGGTGAGCCCGAGCGAGCTGTGGGCCTTGTAGCGGATGTTGAGGGTCACGAGCACGGCGGTGAAGGCCTCGACGGCCGCGGCCTGGGCGAGGCTCCCCGCCTCGAGGGGGCGCAGGCCCTCGATCGAAGCCAGCAGCGCCATGGCCGAGGCGGTGGCGACGGCATGGTCCGAGCAGACGAGCACGTCGGCGTGCACCGTCTTGTCGAGGTCCTCGAGCTCCGACGCCGGCAGGTGCTGACCG
>Ga0187890_10000551_pt1 | contig 26498 bp, 26 predicted proteins | sample June2016WEW_21_1_FD_133005 | JGI IMG/M metagenome (GOLD analysis project Ga0187890, IMG submission 133005) | Peatland microbial communities from SPRUCE experiment site at the Marcell Experimental Forest, Minnesota, USA - June2016WEW_21_10 | ecosystem: Environmental > Terrestrial > Soil >... | reverse complement strand
GAAAATGCCGCGCGGGCGGTGATATTTGAATGAGCGGCCGACGAGGCGAACGCCATTGGCGACGAGCGCCGAAGCGAGCGTATCTCCAGCAAGGCCGGCATAGCTGTGTCCGTCGAAGCTGAACCGTAACGGAGTCGAGCGATCGATCAGCCCGCCGTGAGGAAGCCGGTGCGGCGGAATTGAGTGCATGGTGTTTGAAGGAGACGAAGCTGCCTGCTGCGTCATCACCCGCCCCCGCCAGTCAGTGAGCGCACACTTGCGGCATCGCGGGCGAATTCCACGCGCGTAATCTCGTGGCTCATCGTATCGCGTGTCACGACGAGCCAGCTGTGACAGCCCGCCACGTGATACCAGAGTTCTCGATGCACGCCGCGCGGATTGTCGCGCATGTAGACATAGTTAGCGAAGGCCTGTGTGACATTCGCGCCGGCGGGATCGGGGCGCACGAGCGACGCGTCGCCCAGATAGCTGAACTCCTCGTTGCCTCGCTCGCCGCAGTAGGGGCAGACAATCCGCACGTCATCCTCAATGCAGGTTAGGTTGAGCGCCCTGGCCCTTTTCGTCGATCACCGTGCCGGCGGCGAAGCGATCGAGCCGGAAAGGCGCATTCAACGCGTGCGGTACGTCGCGGGCAATCATGTGCGCAAAACACCAGCCTGATGCCGGCGTGGCCTTGAAGCCGCCGTAGCACCAGCCGCCGTTGAGATAGAGGCCGTCAATGGGCGTCCGATCGATGATCGGACTGCCGTCCATGCTCATGTCGATAAGCCCGCCCCAGTGCCTCAAGAGGCGCAGTCGCCCGAGGCCCGGCCAAAGCGCGACGCCGCCCTCGATGATGTCTTCGACGGTCGGAAGGTTTCCGCGCTGGGCATAGGTATTGTAGCCATCCAAGTCGCCGCCAAAGACCAAGCCGCCCTTATCGGATTGGCTGACGTAGAAGTGGCCGGCACCGAAGGTCAGCACGCAATCGATGGCCGGTTTGATGCTTTCGGTGACGAAGGCCTGGATGACGTGGCTCTCGATCGGTAAGCGCAGCCCCGCCATCGCTGCAAGGCGAGAGGTATTGCCGGCGACCGCCAGCCCGACTTTTCCCGCGCGAATAGTCCCGCCCGCGGTCTCGACGCCGGCGATGCGACCGTTACGGATCACGAAGCCCGTGACTTCGCAATTCTGGATGATGTCCACGCCACGCCGGTCGGCCGCTCGCGCGTAGCCCCATACTACCGCATCGTGCCGTGCCGTACCACCGCGGCGTTGCAGCAGACCGCCGTGGATCGGAAAGCGCGCATTGTCATAGTCAAGAAACGGCAGCATGGCGCGGACCTGCTTGCGATCGAGCAACTCCGCATCCACGCCGTTGAGGCGCATCGCATTGCCACGGCGTGCGAAGGCGTCGCGTTGCGCGTCGGAGTGATAGAGATTGATGATGCCGCGCTGGCTGACCATCACATTGTAGTTGAGGTCGCGCTCCAATCTTTCCCAGAGCTTCATCGACCATTCGTAGAACTGGATGTTCGCCGGCAACAGGTAATTGGAGCGGATGATGGTCGTGTTACGGCCAGCATTGCCGGAACCGATCCAGCCCTTTTCCAGAACGGCGACGTTGCGCAGGCCATGTTCTTTGGCGAGATAATAGGCCGCCGCCAGCCCATGTCCGCCGCCGCCGACGATGATGACGTCATACTCGGCTTTGGGCTTCAGCTCGCGCCACACTGGCTTCCAGTCCGCGTGGCCGCGCAGCGTCTCGTAGACTAGCGAGAATGCGGAGTACTTCATCGGCGATTCCGGGCTCGATCGCGTGGGAGAGCGCAGCGTCTGCGGCCCTCAGCAATCTAAAGTCGTCTCACGTTCCCATTCGGTCAGGTGGCGGGAGTATTTGTTCCAGTCGTCGTACTTGAGCTTGAGATACGCACTGGAGAAATCGTCACCGAGCCCTTCCCTCAGCACCGTGGATTGGTCGAGGGCCCGCAACGCATCGAGGAGATTGAGCGGCAAGCGCCGCGTGTTCGTCACCGTGTGGCCCTCGGTATACATGTCGATGTCGAGACGTTTGCCGGGATCGCGCTTGTTCTTGATACCGTCGAGCCCGGCGACGAGCAGCGCGGCCTGCAGCAGGTAAGGGTTGACGGCGCCGTCGGCGAGGCGCAGCTCAAAGCGACCGGCGTCGGGAATGCGGATCATGTGGGTCCGATTGTTCCCGGCGTAAGTGATCGTGTTAGGCGACCATGTGGCGCCCGACAATGTCACCGGAGCGTTGAGGCGCTTGTAGGAATTCACCGTCGGATTAGTGATGGCGGCCAGCGCATCGGCGGTGTGCATGATGCCGCCGAGAAATTTGTAGGCGAGGGCCGAAAGGCCCAGTTCGCCCTGAGTATCCGCAAACAGGTTCTTGCCGGTCTTGGTCGACCACAGTGACATGTGCGCGTGGCAGCCGTTGCCGGTCAGGTGCGAGAACGGCTTGGGCATGAAGGTCGCGCGCAGCCCATGCTTCTCCGCGATCGATTTCACCATGTATTTGAAGAACGCGTGTCGGTCCGCCGTCTTCAGGGCGGAGTCGTATTTCCAGTTCATCTCGAACTGGCCGTTGGCATCCTCGTGATCGTTCTGGTACGGCTGCCAACCGAGCGCGATCATGCTGTCGCAGATTTCAGCGATGACGTCGTAGCGCCGCATCAAGGCTTGCTGGTCGTAGCACGGCTTGGCCTGGGTATCGGCCGCATCTGAGATGGTTTTGCCGTCCGGTTGGATCAAAAAATATTCGCATTCGACGCCGGATTTCAATTCGTAACCTTGCTCCGCAGCCCTTGCGATCACCCGCTTGAGCACCTGGCGCGGGTTCTGTTCGACCGGCTTACCGTCCATGATCAGATCGCCGGTCACCCAGGCGACCTCGGGCTTCCACGGCAGTTGAACAGCGCTGTCCGGCTCCGCCATCACAAGGATGTCCGGCTGTGCCGGCGTCATGTCGAACCAGGCGGCGAAGCCGGCAAAGCCTGCTCCCGATTTCGAGATCATATCGATCGCCGTGGCCGGCACGATCTTCGCGCGTATCGTGCCGAACAGATCGACGAACGAGACCAGAAAATATTTAATCCCTTTTTCCTTCGCGTACGCGCTGAGTGACGCCATGAATCGTGCCCTTCCCTTGTCGTCTCGGCCCGGAGCTGCGCGTTGATCAGTTCGTTCGCGTCTTCAAAACCCGCCCTTCACACCTGGAATCCAGTCGGTGCCCGCAAGCGGGACCTTTGCCATTGCCGCAGCTTCGATCGTAAGAGCGACAAGGTCTTCCGGCTCGAGATTGTGGACGTGCGATTTGCCGCAGGCGCGGGCAAGGGTCTGGGTTTCCAGCGTTAGCACCCCGAGGTAGTTGGCGAGCTTGCGGCCGGCCGTCACCGGATCGAGCCGGCGCGACAGCGCCTCGTCCTGGGCGGTGATGCCGGCTGGATCGCGGCCCTCGTGCCAATCGTCGTAGGCGCCGGCCCTGGTGCCGAGCTTGCGGTACTCGTCTTCGTAATGCGGATCGTTGTCGCCGATCGCAATAAGCGCCGCGGTGCCGATCGACACCGCATCGGCACCGAGCGCTAGGCACTTGGCGACGTCCGCGCCGCAGCGCACGCCGCCCGATACAATGAGCTGCACCTTGCGGTGCATGCCAAGATCCTGCAGCGCCTGGACGGCCGGCGGTATCGCCGCGAGCGTCGGAATGCCGACGTGCTCGATGAAGACTTCCTGGGTCGCCGCGGTGCCGCCCTGCATGCCGTCGAGCACGATCGCGTCGGCACCGGCTTTGACCGCAAGCGCGATGTCGTAATAGGGGCGCGAGGCACCGACCTTGACGTAGATCGGCTTTTCCCAGTCGGTGATCTCTCGCAGCTCTTGGAGCTTGATCTCCAGGTCGTCCGGGCCCGTCCAGTCCGGATGTCGGCAGGCCGAGCGCTGATCGATGCCTTCCGGTAGCGTCCGCATCTCGGCGACGCGCCGGGAAATCTTCTGCCCCAGCAGCATTCCGCCACCGCCAGGCTTGGCGCCCTGGCCGATCACCACCTCGATCGCATCCGCCTTGAGCAGGTCGTCCGGATTCATGCCGTAGCGCGAGGGCAGCACTTGGTACACCAGGATGCTTGAATGCTCGCGTTCCTCGCGGGTCATGCCACCGTCGCCAGTAGTGGTCGAGGTTCCGATCGCGGTCGCGCCTCGGCCGAGTGCTTCCTTGGCGGGTGCCGAGAGCGAGCCGAAACTCATGCCCGCAATCGTAATCGGGATTTTTAGCTTGATCGGCTTGCTCGCGAACCGGGAGCCTATTGTCACGTCGGTTGCGCATTTCTCGCGGTAGCCCTCAAGCGGATAGCGGCTGACAGAGGCGCCGAGAAAGAGCAGATCGTCAAAATGCGGAAGCTTGCGCTTGGCGCCGAAGCCGCGGATGTCATAGATGCCGGTTGCGGCGGCGCGACGGATCTCGGCGATGGAAAAATCGTCGAACGTCGCGGACGGCCGCGGCGGCGTATGGATCCAACGGTCCGGCGTTTCCATCAGTACGATCCGACGTTGTCGAAGTGGAAATGATAGAGTTTGCGGGCGGAGCCGTAGCGGCGAAACGAGCCGGGATCGACGGTGCCGTTTATCCCCGCTGCTTCGAGCAATCTCGCGAGCTCTGCCTTGTGGTGGTCCTCGATCGGCTTCTCGATGCAATCGGCGCCGAGGCTGCCGACGCTACCGCGAACGAACAACCGCGCTTCGTAAATGGAATCGCCCAACGCCTCGCCAGCATCGCCGAGCACCACCAGGTTGCCCGCCTGCGCCATGAAGGCGGAGAGATGTCCAACAGATCCTTTCACCACGATGTCGATCCCCTTCATGGAGATCCCGCATCGCGCCGACGCATTACCTTCGACGACCAGCAGGCCGCCGCAGCCGGTCGCTCCCGCAGCCTGCGAGGCGTCTCCCTTCACGTGAACTCGCCCGGACATCATGTTCTCGGCGACACCCTGGCCGGCATTGCCGTTGACGACGATCGTCGCCTCCTTGTTCATGCCGGCGCAATAATAGCCGACGTGTCCATCGATCTCGACCGTGATCGGCGCGTCGACGCCGACGGCTATAGCGTGCCGCCCGCGCGGATTGAGCACGCGCCAGTGCGTTTCATTGGTGGTAGGTTTAAGGCGATGCAGGGCGGCATTGAGCTTGCGCAATGATGTCTGCGAGAGATCGACGGTGCGCATCAGTGCCGCTCCCACAGATATGCCTTCGCCGGCACCGGCTCCCAGACGTGGGCCGCGTCGATGCCGGGCAAATCCACCAAAGCCCGATACTCCGTTCCGAACGCGACCCAGCGGTCGGTCTCCGCCATGACGGCGGGTTTGCACGCGATCGGGTCGCGCAGCACCCCGAAGCCTGACTCGGTGCCGACGACGAATGTGTAAAAGCCATCGAGCGCACCGAGCGACGAATTCAGGGTCTGCTCGAGCGAGTCGCCTTGCTGCATTCTCCAGCTCATGTAGCCGGCGGCTACTTCGGTGTCGTTCTCGGTCTGAAACGAGAGACCCTTCCTTATTAGCTCGCGGCGCAATGCATTGTGATTGGAAAGCGAGCCGTTGTGCACGAGGCACTGGTCGGCCCCGGTAGAAAAGGGGTGTGCGCCGTCAGTCGTGACTGCGGATTCCGTCGCCATGCGCGTGTGTCCGACTGCGTGTGTCCCGGCCATGGTGTCGAGGCCGAAGCGTTCGGCCACGCGATCGGGCCTGCCGACTTCCTTGAAAATCTCCATGCGGCGGCCGCTGCCGACAACGGTAAGTTCCGGCATGGCGGCAATGTCGCGCCGCACCGCGGTTTCCCGTTCCGCCGGCACGGTGAGGATGAGATGCGTGTCGCGGACGGCGTACGACAGAGCCGGGCCCCCTGCCTGGAGGCGGTGCACAACGCCCGCGTAATCGTGTGTAAGAGGCCCGCGGATGGTCAGCTTTATCGAGCCCGGAACGGCGGCGCCGTAAACGGCGAACCCGGCAGAATCCGGTCCGCGGTCGCACAGCGTACCGAGCATACGGGCCAGGAGCGCCCCAAGCTCCGGTTCGAGCGCCCGGTCCTTTAGAAAAAGCCCGACGATGCCGCACATTGCGAGGAGTCCCGGTGATCAAACCGATTGTCGATGTTAGGGTGTACTCTCGCCCTTTCCCGTGTCAACGTCTCGAGAAAGTTTTTTTCTCACCAGGAATAAAATCGTAGGAACCTTCGGCCTAAGCCCTGGACCCAATTCCGACGGCCTGTCCTTCCCTGCCGAGGGGAATCCAGCGACATTCGCAACACGGAACCACAGAGGCGATTCGAGATGACACTGCGAAGCCGAGTCAAACAACGTTCTGCTGCAAAGGGGCTGACCGCGACGACAGCGCGCCGGCGGCAAGAGTCTGATACGGACACCGATCTTCGGACCGGATCAAGGGCGCCGAGCGAACTTTCGGCGCGGTCGCTCGAAGCCAGTATAGGCTTTGAGGTCCGGCGTCTGCGCAAGGCAATTGACTTGACCGTCGCCGAACTCGGTGCGGCCGCCGGCATTTCTGTCGGCATGCTGTCGAAGATCGAGAACGGTAGCATTTCGCCCTCGCTCGGAACGCTGGACGCGCTGGCCAAGGCGCTCAACGAACCGATTACCCGGCTGTTCGCCGAGGCTGACGAGCGGCAGGACTGCTCGTTCGTAAAGGCGGGTACGGGTGTCCGGATCGAACGCCGCGGCACTAAGGCTGGGCATAATTACGATCTTTTGGGCCATTCCCTCGGCGGGCCGATCAGCGTCGAACCGTATTTGATCACGCTGGCCGAGAACGCCGTACCATACACCCACTTCCGCCACGCCGGCGTGGAGTTCATCTACATGCTGTCTGGCAAAGTGCGTTACCGCCACGGCGATCGCACCTATCTGATGGAAGAGGGCGACGCGCTGTTCTTCGACGCCGCAGCGCGCCACGGTCCCGAGAACCTTCTCAAGGTTCCCATGCGCTATCTCTCCATTATCATTTATCCGCGCGAGTCCTAGTGCCTAAAATCGCAACGGCCGTTGCTCGTTCTTGAGGCCGTTGTTCTTGCGGCCTCTGGTCTTAGGGTCGCCACCGCTGCGGTTGGCCTTCGGCGCTGACCTGCGCCGAGGGACGGTGGCACCCGCGGCTGGCGCAACAGACGCCGCCGACCTCATCCAGCGTATGCATTCAAACGCTCTGTAAGGGCGAGAACCGGTGCCGAGTTTTAATGGACAGAACCCCTCGCCGCAGTTGCAGAATTTCCTCTAGGGAAAATTGTTTTCTTGGGCATCACTCAAGGCCCTATCGCTGGTGCTGCCGGCGATCCCTTTCCGCGTTTCTGCTGTTCGCCTGCGGGAAAGGTGAGCCCTATCCAAAATCGGCTATTGGTGTTGGGTAAATCTGCAAAGCCGGGACTCTAGCTGGGACTTTTCGTAGGGCAGGCGTGCTTTTAGCGAAAGCGATCGTATGCACCTAAGTGTTAATCGGTGCGGCAAGAGCTGCGACAAAATCCTCCACTGTTTGCATTCGTTCTCCGGGTCGACTTATTGTTGAGCGTCTCTCCATTGCGACGCCGTGTGGGTGGCCAACAACAAACGAGGATTTTCGGTTTATGACCTAGACCTGCTGATGCGACCGCGGAGGTGCCCGCGCCGCCCGAGCGCGTGTTCCGCGCGCTCATCACGAACGAAGTCGAGCGCTGGTGGGCCACCCCGATTTCTACCGCTTAATCGGATGGAAGGCACCTTGGCGTCGCGATGCGCACCCGGTAGTCCAGCGTGGCGGTGACGCCATTGCCATAGAAACCGCCTTCGATCGGCATGGTGGCGGCCTGGTCGGGAGCCGCGCACAGCGCGACGTGGCCGTCGGTCACCGCAATGCCGTGGGTGGGATCGAAGCCGCGCCATCCCGCGTCCGGCAGGAAGACTTCCGGCCAGGCATGCAGATGACGCTCTCCGTCCGCGGTCTCGGCATGGGCCTGATAACCGCTGACGAAACGCGCGGCGATACCGAGGCTGCGGCAAGCCGCCATGAACAGCACGGTCAAATCGCGACAGGCGCCGCGGCCGGTGGCGAGCGTGCGGGCCGGCGGCTGAGCGGCGCCTTCGATCCGGATATTGCGGTGAAAGCGCCGAAACAGCGTCTGGGTGAGATGCTCGAGGAACGGCAGTGCCGCCCAGCCGCTTTCCGACGCCAGTGTTTCCGCGAAGTTTTGCACCGCCGGGTCTTGGCGGTCTTCGGGCCAGTAGTCGGCTGGCATGCTCTGCGGCCGGTATAACCAGGGCAATCGGGGCAGCCCGGAATCTTTCAGCGGCGTAGGCGCGAAAATTTCCAGATCGAAATAGCTCTCGACGCGCAGGAGGTCGGATAGGCCATCGAAGCTCCCCTGGGTTATCTGATTGCCGAAGCGGTCGACCAACTCCTGACGTCCCGCCGGCACCGGCTGCACCATCAGGTGGCTCGCCAGCATGCGAACCCGCTCGGCCCGCGGCGTCAGCCGCAGCAAGTGCGGCGCAAGCCCGACCGGGGCACTGTAGCGATAGAGAGTGTCGTGCCGCACGGAAAAACGCATGGTTTCCTATAACACGCGTCGCCGCGCGTGGGACGGGTGGAGCGAAGAGGTACCAATCATCAAAAAAAAGCTCGACAAAGCGAGATCGAACCTAATAGCCCTTAGGCTTGAGTGCAAAGGCCTGGAAGCCAGATTACCCGAAACTGCCGTCGCCAAAGAATTTGCGCGCCAACAATTTCAGCGCCGACCATGCGTTGACAGAGTGGTTTGGTTAGAACTCGAAGGCGAAGTCGTCTCTGAGCTACTCTTTCGTCGTGCCGACCGGCGGCGCCGAGTCATAGACGCGCTCTTGCGAATGCCGCCTAGCCTAGGCCGCATTCGGAAATGAAGCTCGGTAAGCCTAGATGGAAACGGTTCAGGACCGGAGCCGAAAATTAGATGCCTAAGAGCTATTTCGATTCGGTCAAGGCCGCCCTGCTCAAGTCACCACAATGAGAACTTCCGAACCTGTTTTCTGAGCCGGACCTGCACTCTTAAGCGCCTTAGCTCAATCGCCTTGATTTGAGTCAAATGGTCCTGCCGCCTCAAATAGGCGCTGACCAGTCGGACCGCTACAGCTTCTATTTGCGTAACATGCATCACGAGAACCGGCTTGCTATTCCGGGAGGGATCAGCCTTGCGGGCGTGCCGATTGATCTCAGGCGGATCGAGACACCCACCTTTATTCTGTCCACGCGCGAAGATCACATCGCGCCGTGGCAGTCGACTCATGCGGCGACCCAGCTATACGAGGGGCCCATCAAGTCGGCGGCGGCGCTGATCAGCCCGCGAGGTCGCGTGCGCAAAGGAAACACCGTATATCTCGACCCTCCTGCCGCCAGGCCCACGATAGCCGTGGTCGCATGTGGAGTTGCGTAAGAGCGCAACGTCTGCAACTGTGCAACGTTGCGGCGCATGCGCGGTAGTATAAGATGGATATTCGCAAATACGGGAATCCGGAATGACATGGCGTGTTGGCGTTCTATTTTCGCAGACTGGGGTCACAGCGGCAATCGAACGCTCCCAGCTCAATGGCACCTTACTTGCCATCGAGGAAGTCAATAAAGCCGGGGGCGTCCAGGGCCAACCAATCGAACCAGAGATCTACGATCCCGCCTCTAACCCCAAGCAGTTCAAAGCGCTCGCGGAACGACTGCTAACCGTCAATCGGGTCCGACTCATCTTTGGCTGCTACATGTCGAGCACGCGCAAGGCCGTGGTTCCGGTGGTCGAGGCGTTCCGCGGCCTCCTGTTTTATCCCACCCTTTATGAGGGTTTTGAATACTCCCTGCATTGCATCTACACCGGAGCTGCACCGAATCAGAATTCGCTGCAACTCGCTAAATATTTGCTCCAACATTATGGCAACAGGTTTATCCTGGTCGGATCAAATTACATTTATCCATATGAATCCAATCGGGTGATGGCGGACATCATCATCCAGGCGAAAGGCAAGGTACTAGACGAGCTCTACGTGCCGCTTGACGCAAAATCCAAAGATTTCGACAAAGCCATCAGCAAAATTGCGCATTTTAACCCGGATGTCGTGTTCTCCACGGTCGTTGGCCAATCGACCGCGATCTTCTATGAAGCTTATTGCCGCGCCGGCTTCGATCCAAACAAAACGCCGATCGCCAGCTTGACGACGAGTGAGGCAGAAGTCGCCGAGATGGATCCGAAAGCCGCTGAAGGCCACATCACGGCGGCCCCGTTCTTTGAAGCGCTAGCGACGCCGGCTGCTCGACGATTCATCGCTGCCTACAAACTGCGTTTTGGCGCGAACGCTCCTGTCACCGCCGGCGCTGAGGCAGCTTATTTTCAGGTCCATCTTGCGGCGGCTGCGCTCGCGCGAGCAGGTACCGACGATCCCGAACACCTGCTGCCGGCGTTACGGGATGCGGAATTCGACGCACCCCAGGGACGCGTGCGGATAGATGCGAGCAACAATCACACCTACCTATGGCCTCGCGTTGCAAAACTAGATGCCAGAGGAGCGTTCCAGATAGTATGGAACCCCGGCATTTGCGTTAAGCCGGATCCGTATTGTGCCGTCATGAGTCTCGATGACTGGTCAGCGGATCTGCCGCAGCGGATCCACGCTTGATCGGAGGATGCAGTGCCTATCCGCATCTTGCGGGATCTTCGCGGTCTGCGCGTGCAAGTGATCCATCAACCCGACGATGAAGGCGTCGAACTTGTGGAACACCTGCGCCGGATCGGATGCACAGTCGAAGCACAATGGCCGATTCCTGATACATTCGCGCCGACAGCGGACGTTATCCTCCTTACGATCGACTACGAAACCAGAGATGATCTTCTTAAGCTCTTGCGTGGCCAGCAAGATCAAAAGCCAACTTTGATCGCGGTCGTTGGATACGAAAGCCCCTCGACGTTGCAACTTGTGCTCGAATCCGGCGCGCTGGCGGTCATTGAGCGGCCCATTCGGCCATTCGGGTTACTTACCAATCTCATGATGGCGCGCAACTTGTGGACTGAACGCCGGGAGACGGCGAAGCGGTTGCGCAAAGTCGAGCGAAAACTGTCCGGTATCCAAAATATCCAGAAAGCAAAATCTATTCTGATGGAAAAGCAGGACCTTAGTGAAGAAAGCGCCCACCAAACGTTACGGCAGCAAGCGATGGCGAAGCGCATAACCATTGAAGACATGGCGATTGCCATCATAAACGCAAACGCGCTATTGCAATCGCGTCCGAAAGGTGTTTAGCTTTCATAGCTGCGGCTTGGCCGCGGCGGCTCGTTGACCACCAATGATGTTGGTCAATAAGGCTAAGACAGCCCGAGGGGGCCTCAGGCCCTGTCGGGCTTTTTTTTGTGCCTGGGCGACGGGCACCGGGAAGGCCGTCAGCCACCTCATAAAACTTCGCCGGAGTCCTGCTTCGGCGGGGGAGGATAATTCTAACTGGCGCGCCGCGCGCTCGCCAGAGTGGTGGTTTGCATGTTCACGACTGTCAACAGGGGAGATCATGTGTGATGGCGATCAATCGGCGAAAATTTCTCAAGACAACAGGCGCGATCGGCGCAGCCGGCGCGCTTGCAACACCCGGCTTCTTCTTGCGCTCCGCGCAAGCGGCCGGCACCGTGCAGGTCGGTGTGTTATTCTCGCTTACCGGCGGACTATCAATCATCGAGAAATCGCTTGCCGATGCGACCATGATGGCGATTTCCGAGATCAACGCCAATGGCGGCGTCAAGGGAATGAAGATCGAGGCGATTCTCGAGGATGGCGCCTCCGATCCAAAGACCTACAACGAAAAGGCTTCCAAGCTCGTCATCCAGGATCGCGTACCGACGGTGTTCGGCTCCTACACGTCGGCTAGCCGCAAGGCCGTTCTGCCAGTGTTCGAGAAGCGCAACAACCTCTATTTCTATCCGACCTACTACGAAGGTTTCGAGTGCTCGAAGAACGTCGTCTACACCGGCGCCGTTCCCAACCAGCAGCTCTCCAATTTCATTCCGTGGATCATCAAGACGCTCGGCAAGAAGAAGTTCTTCATCGTCGGGTCGAACTACATCTATCCGCGCGAGATGGCCAAGGTCTCCAAGATCTTGATCGAGAAAAGCGGCGGCGAGTGGATCGCCGACGAGTACCTCGAGCTCGGCGACTCGGAATGGGGCTCGATGGTCAACAAGATCAAGAGCTCGGGTTGCGATGTCGTTCTGTCGAACGTAGTTGGTGACTCGGTCGTCGCCTTCTATCGCGAATTTAAAAACCAGGGGCTGGCCCACGACAAGCTGCCGATCTGTGCCACGGTGACCTCGGAGATCGAGATCAAAGCCATGGGTGCCGAATACGCCGTCGGGAGCTATACGTCGTTCCCGTACTTCCAGGCCATCGACACCGATATCAACAAGGCCTTCGTCGAGCGTTACCGAAAGTTTGTGAAGGATCCTCAGGCGGTCACACATCACGCGCTGGAATCATCGTACTTCCAGGTGTTCCTGTGGAAGCAGGCGGTGGAGAAAGCGAGCGCCATAACCCCAACCGCTATTCGCGATGCAGTGAAGGGCCAGGAGTTTAACGCGCCGAACGGCCACGTCAAAATCGAGCCGGAGAACCTGCACACGTGGCTGACACCGCGTATTGCGCAATGGCAATCGAACGGCCAAGGCAAGATCATCGACGAGTACAAAGCGCCGATTAAGCCGCTGCCCTACGTGGCGTATGGCGAGACCGACGACAACCTGTTCTGCACCTCCAAAGGACTGGACACCGCGAAGCTCAAGAAGACCTGATTCGGTCCAGGCAAGCGGCCGCCGAGCTGCTCGGCGGCTGCTTGCTGATGTGATGGCTTGGTGATGTCATGATCGACACGCTATTCATCGGTCTTAGTGTCGGCTCCATTCTGCTGCTTGTGGCGCTTGGCCTCGCCATTACCTACGGCGTCATGGGCGTCATTAACATGGCCCATGGCGAGTTGGTGATGGTTGGTGCTTACACCACCGTGATGTCGGGCATTTGGCTGCATACCGGCATCTTGATTGCCATTCCGCTGGCCTTCGTGGTTACGGCGCTACTCGGCCTGATGATCGAGCGGGTTGTCGTTCGGCGCCTCTACGGCCGCATTCTTGACACGCTGCTCGCCACTTGGGGCATCGGCATTTTGATCCAGCAAGCCGTGCGGCTTGAGGGCGGCCTGTCGTTCTTCGGAATTCACATTGCCGGCCTCGGCGCCGGACTTCAGAACGTCACGATACCGGAAGCGCTGCAAGGTGCGATTTCGATCGGTGGGATTGAGATCAACGCCTATCGTACCTTCATCATCCTAGTGACGTTGGTCTTCACGCTGATCACCTGGGCCATCCTGTATCGCACGTCCGTCGGCACTCAAGTGCGCGCTATCATTCGAAACCGGCAAATGGCCGCCGCATGCGGTATCGACGTCGAGCGGATGAATGCGCTCACTTTTGCGTTCGGTTCGGGCCTCGCCGGCGTCGCCGGCGTTATGATGTCCGGATTCAAGACCGTGTTTCCCGACATGGGAACGCCAATGGTGGTCGATGGCTTTCTGGTCGTCGTCGCCGGCGGCGTCGGCAGCCTGTTGGGATCGGTACTGTCCGCTGGCATGCTCGGAGAAATCAACGGCGTCGTCGCCTCGGTGACCAACGATATTGTTGCTCGCGCCGTCGTCTTCGGCGTGGTGATCCTAATCATCGTTGCCAAGCCAAAGGGCTTGTTCTCATTCAAGGAACGCTGAACGGATGACCAAGCGTCACATCGTAATAGCCGCATACGCGATCTTTATCGCGGCGATTATGCTGGCGCCGCTAGTGCTGGAGCCATTTTGGCTCAATCGCATCGCCAAGTATCTCGTGTACGGAATGCTCGGCATTGCGGTGGCGTTGTCTTGGGGTTACGCCGGCGTTCTCAATCTGGGGCAGGGTCTGTTTTTTGGCGCCGGCGCCTACATGATCGCAATGTCGTTGAAGCTGGCGAGTCCGACCAGCCTGCAACAGGGCTCCGACAAGCCGGTGCCGGACTTCATGCTGTGGAACGCCGAGCCCGGCTCGAAGACCGATTTGTGCTGCATCAACAAAGCCTCGTTCCTGTGGATACCCTTCGAAAATCAGTGGTTCGGCGTGGCCATGGGAATCGTGCTCCCGGTCTGCATCGCCGCCATTATCGGCATCATCATGTTTCGCAAGAGGATCGCGGGCGTCTTCATCTCCATCATTACGCTGGCACTGGTTCTTCTGGTGCGGCTCCTCATCATCGACGCCCAGCCTATCACCAACGGTTTTAACGGATTGACCGATCTTGGTTGGTTCAAGCTGTTCGATTTCGAGTTCGATCCATTTCTGGTTCAGACCTACTATCTCGTCGCCGGTTCGCTCGCAGTTGTGCTCATCGCTGCGCGTCTTTTGATCGAAACGCGCGCCGGCCTGATATTGCAGGCGATCCGCGACGATCAAAACCGGGCCCGGTATCTCGGCTTCGACGTGCCGCGATTCCAGACGTTCTTTTTTACGGTGTCGGCGGGTATCGCGGCGTTTGCCGGTATGCTCTACGTCATCGCGGCCGAATTCGCGTCGCCGACATTCATGGATCTCAGCTTTTCGATCAGCATGGTGGTGTGGGCGGCGGTCGGCGGCCGTGCGTCGATACTCGGCGCTTGTATCGGCGCCATCTTGATCAACACCCTTACGGCCACGATCAGCGAGACCAAAGGCTTTGCCGAAGCCTGGAAGGCAATCATTGGCCTGATCTTCGTGTTGGTCGTGTTGTATCTGCCGCGCGGTCTCGCCGGGTTTGCCCATGACCTTTGCGATCGATTTGTCGCCCGTGTCAGCGGCGCGCGTGCCAAGGCCGCCGGCGCGCAGCAGGCGAACGGCGTCCAGCCCGCGGAATAGGAAACGACGATGCCCGCAGCGCTTACGGTTGATGGTCTTTCGGTCGACTTTGACGGCTTTAAAGCTGTCAACACTGTTTCGATGATTGTGGAAGAGGGCGAATTGCGTGTGCTGCTTGGCGCCAACGGCGCGGGCAAGACGACGCTCATGGACCTGATATCTGGCAAAACCAAAAGCACGGCCGGCCGGGTGTTTCTTTACGATGCCGACATCACCAACAAGGAAGAACATGAAATCGCGCTCTACGGGGTCGGACGCAAATTCCAGATTCCGAGCGTATTCAAGGACCTGACGGTCAGGCGTAACCTCGAAGTAGTCAGCTGTCGTAACACCAGCGTGTTGTCAAATCTTGGATTTGGCTTCTCGCGCGAAGAGGAGAAGCGCGTCGATGAGGTCCTCGAACTCGTCGGGCTGACCGGGCAGGCGTCGATGGTGGCAGCCAATCTCAGCCATGGTCAAATCCAATGGCTCGAACTCGGAATGCTGATGGTGCAGAACGCTAAGGTTCTGCTGCTTGACGAGCCTACCGCCGGAATGACCCAGGCGGAAACGCTCAAAACATCGGAGATCATCAACGCACTCAAGGGCAAACACACGCTCCTGGTCGTCGAGCACGACATGGCCTTTGTCCGCGAGATCGCTGAGCGCATCACCGTCATGCATCTGGGCCAGGTTCTGGCCGAAGGCAATGTGAGCGAAATCGAACAGAATCCGAAGGTACGCGAAGCCTATCTCGGCTCGAGGGCAATCAGGTGATGCTCAAGCTCGTCCAGGTCGACAGCTATTACGGCCGCAGTCACATTCTGCACGGCGTGAACCTCGATGTCGGGCCGGGCGAGATCACCACGATTCTCGGCCGCAATGGCACTGGGAAGACGACGCTGCTAAAGACCATCATGGGCCTGACGGATCGGGCGACTGGCGAGATCAGGTTTGGACAGACCGATATTGTCGGTGAGCCGACGTTTCGGCGCGCTCGGGCAGGCTTTGCCTATGTTCCGCAGGGTCGTGAAATCATCCCCGACTTCACCGTCCGCGAGAATATTTTGCTGGGCGCTTTCGCCCGGCCTGGTGAGCGACGCTCGATTCCGAAGCTTGTGCCTGAGCTATTCCCCTATCTGATTGAAAATCTCGATCGTCGGGGCGGTCTGCTGTCCGGAGGGCAACAGCAACAACTCGCCATCGCGCGTGCTCTCGCCGCCGAGCCGAAGATCCTGTTGCTCGACGAGCCGACCGAGGGAATTCAACCCTCAATCGTCGAAGAAATCGAGGAGGTGATTTTGCGTCTTAACCGCGTCGAGCACCTCACCGTTATCCTCGTCGAGCAAAACGTTGAGTTTGCGCGCCGCGCCGGCCGTCGCTTCGCCATCATGGAGAAGGGAAGTGTCGTCGCGGCGGGCGACATCGGCGATCTGAGCGACGCTCTAGTCCGCCGCCATATGGCGGTTTGAAACGTGTTTGCCGGAGTCGCGGCTGACTGATGCCACGACGCCGGATCGATGCAAGAACCAGTCACCAAGGAGAACGTTCATGTTGCACGGCGATATTTCAAGCAGCAAAGACACCGTCGGCGTCGCGGTAGTCAACTACAAGATGCCGCGTCTACACACCAAGGCGGAGGTCCTCGACAACGCCAAGAAGATTGCCGACATGGTCGTCGGCATGAAGCTTGGATTGCCGGGGCTCGATCTGGTGATCTTCCCGGAATATTCGACCCACGGCATCATGTACGACTCCAAGGAGATGTACGAGACCGCGTCGACGGTTCCTGGCGAAGAAACCGAGATCTTCGCCGAGGCTTGCCGCAAGGCGAAAGTGTGGGGCGTGTTTTCCCTGACCGGCGAGCGCCACGAGCAACATCCAAAGAAAGCGCCATACAACACGCTCATCCTGATGAACGATTCCGGCGAGGTCGTTCAGAAATATCGCAAGATCATGCCATGGGTGCCGATTGAAGGCTGGTATCCGGGCAATTGCACCTACGTGTCGGACGGACCGAAGGGTCTCAAGGTCAGCCTGATCATTTGCGACGACGGCAACTATCCCGAGATCTGGAGGGATTGCGCGATGAAAGGCGCCGAGCTGATCGTGCGCTGCCAAGGCTATATGTACCCGGCCAAGGACCAGCAGGTGATCATGGCGAAAGCGATGGCCTGGGCGAACAACGTCTACGTCGCGGTCGCGAACGCCGCTGGGTTCGATGGCGTCTACTCCTATTTCGGACACTCGGCGATCATCGGATTCGATGGCCGCACCCTCGGCGAGTGCGGCGAAGAGGACTACGGCATCCAATACGCCGCGCTGTCCATGTCATTGATCCGCGACGCTCGCCGCAACATGCAGTCGGAAAATCACCTCTTCAAGCTGGTGCATCGCGGCTATACCGGTAAGATCAACTCTGGTGAAGATATCCGCGGTGAAGTGGTATGTCCTTACGACTTCTACAAGAAGTGGATTACCGATCCCGACGGCACCCGCGAAATGGTCGAAGCCATGACACGGACGACGGTCGGGACCGAGGAATGCCCGATCCAGGGAATTCCCACGAAGAGGGTTGCCCATCGTTAGATCACGCAGCGCCATCCGGGCCGCGTCGCCACCAAGGCGAACGGCCCGGATCGGGAATTCAAATGTAAGGGAGAAGGCGATGGTGCGGATCGAGCAGGTTCTCGGGAGCCGTCTTGATCCGGCGCTTGCCGAGCGAATTCACGAGCTGGAACATCGGGGTGCCGTCGATCTTCTGACGGTGCCGGTGGCGGACGTATCGCGGCATCGTCTGCGGGCGACCACGCAAGGCGGAACGGAAGTAGCGATCGCGTTGCCACGCGATCAGAGGCTGTTTGATGGCGCGGTGCTGGTGCTTGAGCCTGACCGTGCCGTCGTGGTCCGTGTCGCCAACGAACGCTGGTTGCGACTGCAGCCGCGTGCCATCGCCGATGCGATCGAACTCGGTTATCACGCGGGCAATCTGCATTGGCGCGTGCGCTTTGCCGGCGAAGCCCTTTTGGTCGCCCTGGAAGCACCGATGGACGACTACCTTACCCGCTTGGCGGGGCTGATCCGTGACCGCCGGGTCATCTCCTCGCTCGCCGATGCCGACGAGGTGTTGCTTTGATGGATTTGCTGACGATCCTGCAACACGCGGATTCCTCCTTTCCGAGCGGCAGTTTCGCATTTTCCAACGGGATCGAGGGACTTTCGGCCATGAACGCGTCACTCGACCGGCGCGGATTGCACGATGTCGTCACCATGTTTCTGCGTCACCGCTGGGCAACTTCCGATCGTGTTGCGGTTGCCCTCGCCCACCGGGCTAACGGGGATTTCGATGAAGTCGCGGCGATCGATCATGCCGTCGAGGCGACGACGCTCGCCGAGCCGCTTCGTGTTGGATCGAAACGCAACGGCAACGCGCTGCTCGCCGCCCATGTGCGACTGGCGACGCCTGGCGCAGACGAGTTTCGGACGCTGATCGAGCACGACCACGCTCATGGTCACCTACCAATCGTACAAGGGTTCGTGTGGAGCGCCCGTGGTATGAGCGAAGCGGCAGCGGTTGCGGTGTCCGGTTATTCGGCGTCGGCGGGGCTTATTGCGGCAGCGGTAAGACTGGGCCGCATTGGCGCAGTGGAAGCGCAATCCGTGCTCGCTGCGGTGTTGGCTACGGTCGCGGACCTGTCGACGCCAATAGCGCCGGCCGCCGAGATCGAGAGTTTCATGCCCTGGGTCGACGCCGCCGCGGCGCGCCATTCTCGGGCGCATTTGCGTCTGTTTGCGAGCTAGAGGGGAGGGCGCATGTTGCTGACGCCGACCGAGCTTGAACGCCTCACCATCTTCTCCGCAGCGGAGCTGGCGAGAAAGCGTCGGGCCAAGGGGCTCAAGCTCAATCATCCCGAAGCCGTAGCGATCATCACCGATGAAATCCTCGAGGGCGCGCGCGAGGGGCGCAGCGTCGCCGACCTGATGTCGTTCGGATCGACGATTCTCACCGCCGGCGACGTGATGCCCGGCGTGGCGGCGATGCTGCCGATCCTGCAGGTCGAAGGCGTTTTTCCAGACGGCACGAAGCTCGTCACCGTACATGAGCCGATCCGGCCCGAGGCCGGCGCCGCCGCTGATCCGATCGAGCCCGGCGAAGTCCTCGCCGCCGACGGCGAGATCGAGCTCTCCGCCGGCCGACCGCGAACCACGCTCGAGGTCGTCAACACCGGCGACCGACCGGTTCAGATCGGTTCGCACTACCATTTCTTCGAAGTGAACAAGGCGTTGGATTTCAATCGCGCTGCAGCGTTCGGCATGCGCCTCGATATTCCCGCAGGCACGGCGGTCCGCTTCGAACCGGGCCAGCGCAAGGAGGTAACGCTCGTCGGCTTTGGCGGCCGCCGCGAATTGTCTGGCCTCAATGCTCTAACGAACGGTGCCGCAACGGATCAGTCAGGGCGCGACGCCGCACTGCGGCGTGCGCGCGACGCCGGGTTCAAGGGCGCGTGAGGTTTATACATGGTCGCGATTGCACGCAGGGATTACGCGGCCCTTTACGGTCCCACGGTTGGCGACGGCGTCCGCCTAGCCGATACCTCGCTGGTCGCCGTCGTCGAGAGGGATCATGCTGTCTACGGCGATGAGTGTTTGCACGGCGGCGGCAAGACACTGCGCGACGGCATCGGACTAGCAGCCGGTGTAACGAGCGCTCAAGGCGCCCTCGATTTTCTCCTCTGCAACGTTCTCGTCATCGATCCGGTGATCGGCATCGTTAAGGGCGACCTCGGCATCAAGGACGGCCGAGTAGTCGGACTCGGCAAGGCCGGTAATCCGGCGATCATGGATGGCGTCGATCCCCGCCTCATCGTTTCGGCGGCGACGACCGTGCGCGACTGCGAAGGAATGATCGCCACGCCCGGTGCCATCGATGTCCATGTGCATTTCGATTCGGCCGGGCTGTGCGAGCACGCGATCGCCTCGGGCATTACCACGATGCTCGGCGGTTCGCTCGGCCCGATCACCGTCGGTATCGACTCGGGGGGCCCTTTTAACGTCGGTAAAATGCTGCAAGCGGCCGAGCATTGGCCGATCAATTTCGGTTTCCTCGGCCGCGGCAATTCCCACAAGCCTGCTTCACTGGTCGAGCAGCTCGAAACTGGCTGCGTCGGCCTCAAGATTCACGAAGACTGGGGCGCGATGCCGGCGACGATCGACGCCTGCCTCGCCGTCGCCGACGAGCTTGATTTCCAGGTGCAGTTGCACACCGATACGCTGAACGAGTCCGGCTTTGTTGAGGATACGCTGGCGGCGATCCGCGGCCGCGCGATCCACATGTATCATACCGAAGGCGCCGGCGGCGGCCATGCGCCCGATATCATTCGTGTCGCCGGCATCGCCAACTGTCTACCATCGTCGACCAATCCGACGAACCCCTACACGGTGAACACCTTCGACGAGCACCTCGACATGACCATGGTGTGTCATCATCTCAACCCCGCGATCCCGGAAGACGTGGCATTTGCCGAGAGTCGCATTCGCGCCCAGACCATCGCCGCCGAAGACGTGCTTCATGACATCGGCGCCATCTCGATGCTCGGTTCCGACAGCCAGGGCATGGGCCGCATCCACGAAGTAATCTGCCGCACCTGGCAGCTGGCGTCGAAGATGAAGGACCAGCGCGGTGCGCTGCCGGAGGAGCGGCCCGGTTTTGGCGACAACGCCCGCATCCGCCGCTACATCGCCAAGTACACGATCAATGCCGCGCGCACCTTCGGCATCGCCGATCACGTCGGCTCGCTTGAGGACGGTAAGATGGCCGATGTCGTCGTGTGGCGGCCGGCCTTCTTCGGCATCAAGCCCGAACTGGTGATCAAAAGCGGCTTCATCGCGTGGGGGGCGATGGGCGATTCGGCGGCTTCGCTGATGACATGCGAGCCGATCCTGATGCGTCCGCAATGGGGCGCGTTCGGCCGCGCCGCGCCGGCGCTGTCGGCTTGCTTTGTCCACCCGCGGGCGATCGATCGCGGATTGCGGACGGAACTTGGCCTCAGTAAAGCGCTGTTGCCCGCACACGGCACGCGCAAGCTCAGCAAGTCAGACATGATGTGGAACGACGCCTGCCCGAACATTCGCGTCGACCCGCAAACCTTCGACGTCTATGTCGACGGCGAACTGGCGACCTGCGAGCCGGCGCGCGAGCTGCCGCTGGCGCAGCGCTACATGCTGCGGTGACCGCCATGCACGATCGCGTCGCTATTTTAGGTTCGGCGAAGACGCCTGTCACTGGCGCGGCGCGGATCGGAATCGGCGGACCGGTCGGCTCCGGCAAGACCGCCTTGATTGAGCGCCTGATTCCGATCCTGATCGGCCGCGGCATCGACCTCGCCGTCGTCACCAATGATCTTGTCACCAAGGAGGACGCGGAGCGCTTGCGCCGTTCCGGCCTAATCGATCCGGCGCGGGTCTCCGGCGTCGAAGCCGGCGCGTGCCCGCACACCGTAATTCGCGAAGATCCAACGCTGAATATCGCGGCGGGCGACGACCTGCAACGCAGATTTCCTGGCCTCGAGCTGATCATCTTCGAATCCGGCGGCGACAATCTCGCCTCCACCTTCTCGCTTGATCTCGTCGATTGGTGGATCTTCGTGATCGACGTGGCCGGCGGCGATGACATTCCGCGCAAGCGCGGACCGGGCGTGCTGCGCTGCGACCTGCTGGTCGTCAACAAGATCGACCTCGCGCCGTTCGTGGGCGTCGATCTCGACGCCATGCTAGCGGAAGCCAGAACGGTGCGCGAAGGCCGGCCGATCCTGGCGACCAACGCCCGGACCGGCGACGGCGTCGCGGCGGTGGCCGATGCCATGAACAGAGCCGTATTGTTTCGCTGAAATCGGAGATCGGCCGCCGTGCTGGATAAAGTCCTGCGTCCCGGCAAACCGCTCGGCGAGGCCGGTATGCGCGACGACTTGCCCCCGGCTGTCGGCAGCGCGGAGCCTTGTTCGGGTGCGGCCGCCGCTTCGCTGCGCTTCAGTCGCGGCGGCGGACGAACGGTGCTCGCGCGGCAGCGCGTGCCGTATCCTTTCCATGCCACGCGGACGTTTTATCTCGATCGAGCGCGTCCGGAGCTTGCTACACTCTATCTGCAGTCCGCGTCCGGCGGGCTCTACCGCGGTGATAACCTCGCGCTGTCGATCGTTGCCGACGCTCACGCCGCGGCGCACGTCACCACCCAGGCATCAACTATCGTGCATCGGACTCACAAACGCGGCGTCGCGCAACGCACCCACATAGAGATCGGCGAGCACGCGTTCGCGGCCATGACGCCGGACCCGCTGGTTTTGTTTCCCGGCGCGCAGATCGCCTGCGCGACCGACATCACTTTGGCCGCGACAGCAAGCGCTATTTTCACCGACGGTCTGGCGCATCACGACCCGGAAGGAATGAGCCGTCCGTTCGATCGCTACAGCAATGCCATTGTCGTTCGCAGCGCAGAAGGCATCGTATTGCTGGCTGACCGCGGCTCGCTCGCCGGCGAATCGATGTTTGACACGGCTTCGCCGCTCGGGCCTTTTCGCGCCGTCGGCACGCTGCTCGTTTTGGGGCACGGATCAGACCGGTGTGATGCGGACGCGCTTGAAAGCCGTCTCGCCGCCTGCGGCTGTATTGCCGGGATATCGAAGCTGCCGAACAATGCCGGTGTCGGTGGCCGCATCCTCGCCGCCAACGGCGGTGTGCTAGCTCGCGGTCTGGAAACCGCGTTTGCCGCTGCCTTCGAGGCGCTGATCGGGGTGCCGCCGGCGCGCCGGCGTAAATAACCGGCGATGACGTCAACGTCGCGCGAGACGAAAATAGAGCTCGGCCAAACGCGACGGCAGGTCTTCCAAACGCCGCACAGGCATGTGCTGGCTGCGGCCGAACACGGCGGCGCCGGAGCCCGCACCAGACGGATCGAGCGTAACGCCGAAAACGTCGATCCCACGAGACCGCAGGCTGATCACTGCTCGCCGCGCGTCTTCGACCAGATCGCGCGGATCGACGACATCGATGTCGGACGGCTCCCCGTCCGTAAGCACGAGGATCAGCTTGCGGTGGCTTCGCATGGTCGCGATTTCAGCGCCGGCATGGCGCAGCGCCGTTCCCAGCCGGGTCGACAGCTGCGGTTGGAGATGAGCGAGCCGGGCTTTGACCGTAACGTCGTAAGGCTCGCCGAAATCCTTGAGGCAGAAGACGCGGACATCTTCGCGGCCGGCGGAAGCGAAGGCGCGCAGTGCGAACGGATCATTGAGCGCGGCCAAAGCTTCCGCAAGTGTCGCGACCGCAAGGCGTTCCACGTCGAGCACCGAAGCGCCCGATGGTGCGACCCGGTCGCGCGTTGATTCCGAGACATCCAACAGGATCGTGACCGAGAGATCGCGTTTGCGCCGCGCCATGGCGCGGAACACGCGATCGTCTGGCAGGTCGGCGGCACGCAGCGAAATCGCCGCATCCAAGGCGGCATCGAGGTCGAGCTCGGGTCCGTCGCTGCGCCGCTTCAACCGTTCATGTCGCCCAACTCTGGCGCCGCGCACCAGGCGGCGAATTCGGGCCCGCACCGCAGGAATTTCATCCAGCGCCGCGTCGATAGCGCCAGCGTCACCCAGTCCCACCGGCGCAACGCGGACCGTGGTCCAGTCCGGCCGTTCGGTTTCGGCGTCGCAGTCCCACTCCGGATAGGTGGCGACAACGGGCCCACGTTCGTCCGCAGGACGCTCGCGTGCTCGCCCGACCGCATTGCCAGCAGCCTCGACTTCTTCGCGGCGGCGATCGGGTTTATCGGCTTCGTCGCGCCGTTCGATCCGCGCCGCTTCGACCATTAACTCGACCGTGTCGTCTTGCGCCGGCGCTTGCTCGCCGAAATCCCAAAGCCCAAGGCCATCGTCGCGATAGACCGGTTCGACCACATAGGTGCGAGCGTTGAATTGCACGCGCATTTGCCCCAGATCGTTGCCAAGAAGGCCGCCGATCTGCCGGCTGACGGAGACGTCGTCGAGACGATCTTTCGCCGCAGCGAATAGCGCGCGGCCTTTTTCGACGAAGCCGTCGGGGTCTTCGTATTCCGGATCAAATAAGGCGCGGGCAAGCCGCGCAAGCAAGGTCGGCGCGGTAGTGACCCCCGTCGGCTCGGCGACATGAAACGGCGCCCATAATCGGCGCAACCCGGGAAAGGCGCGCATGGTCAAAGTCTCGACGCGAGCATCCTCGACCAATCCGATCAACGCTAATTGCAGCGGCTTGAGCGACCCGATCGGAAAGCGCGTGCGGGTCAAGGCGATATGCGCCGTCGCATGAGCGACACAGGCACGAAACAGTTGCGGAAGAGCGCTTTTTGGCGTGCCGCGGAAGACCAGGGGGATGCGCACTACGCCGCCGGCGATACTCACGCGGCGCGGCAACTGACCGCCCGGAGGTGCAACCGCACTGCGCAGGACCGGCGGTCGGCCCCAAAGTGCAGTGGCATACGCCTTGAGAACGCGCTCGCTCCGAGAAAAGGTCAGTGCACCCGCAGCCTGCTCCAACACCTGCGCGGCAAAACGATCTTCAAGAGTGAAGAAGGCGCGCCGCCGGAGCCGGTCACCGCGCGTGTATTTAAGACCCGCGGCGATGAAGTTCTCAAAGCCCGCGCTGTCGCAGTCTTGCAGGATCATGTCAGTGCGGCTCGCCACGGCCACGACCGATTCCGGCGCTTCGCGCGCCAACCGCACCAAACCCCGAGACCACAAGGCGATGTCGCCGGCCGTTATGAGCCGTCGTTGTGCGGCAGGGAGCGCCTGCAAACACGCAAGCGCGGCCTGCGATCCGGCGCCGCGGCAGATATCGGCGGCGGCAAGCGCGAAATTGGCAAGGTCCTTGAGCGCGAGCTCTGACTTGAAATTCACGCTCATCCGCCAGAAAGTGAGCTGGCATTCTGGGCCGGCATTAACGAAAGCGAGTTCAAGGGCGCCTTGAGCCCATCGCTCGAGGTCCGCATCAGCGGCGCCCGCTGAAATCACCTCCCAGTGATCCCGGAACGCGGCGCGCAATACGTCACGGTGACGGATCAGGTGATGAAGACGTGTAACCGCATGGTCCTGCGCCGTCTCTATGACCTTAAGCTGCGCGCGGTTCTGAGGGTTCATGGTTGGCTTGTATCAGAGACACGCCGCGATAGCTGCCGTCAGCGCCTCGCGCATATCGAAATCGTCTGTAATCGGCAGCACGATGCTTGCCTGCGACGCCGCTCCGAGTTCGACGCCGGCCGCGACCAAGCGGCCGGCGTGAATCAGCATACGAGTTGAAGCGCCCTCTTCCAAACCGTGTCCGCGCAAATTACGCGAGCGCAGAGCGATGTCCACAAGCTGCCGCGCAGTCTTGCGGTCGGCACCGGATTCGCGGCTAACAATCTCGGCTTCGATGTCGGGTGCGGGATAGCCGAAGTCGATGCCGACAAAACGTTGCTTGGTGGATTCCTTCAAATCCTTTACCGCGCTCTGATAGCCCGGATTATAAGAGATCACGAGCTGAAAGTCGGGATGCGCGGCGACTAGCTCGTTTTTCTTTTCGAGCGGCAGCATGCGCCGCGCATCGGTGAGTGGATGAATCATTACCGTAGTGTCCTGCCGGGCCTCGACGATTTCGTCGAGATAGCAGATCGCCCCATAGCGAACGGCAAGGGTCAATGGGCCGTCGTGCCAGACCGTACCTTCCGGCGCGAGCAGAAAACGTCCGGCAAGGTCGGCAGCGGTCATGTCCTCGTGTGCGGCGATTGTAATAAGTGGCCGCTCAAGCCGCCATGCCATGTATTCGATGAATCGCGTCTTGCCGGAGCCAGTCGGGCCCTTCAGCATGACCGGCAACCGGCTTGCGTAGGCTGCCTCGAACAGGGCGACCTCCGCCCCGACCGCCAAGTAATAAGGCTCCGACTGAATACGGTAGGTTTCGAGTCGCATAGCTCATTCCTTTGCCTGGCGCCGAGACCAATCGGAATGAGCAACGACACCCGCTCGCTCGCGGCGGTTTCGGCGTCACTGCCAATATCAGGCGTGACGTCCTTGTCGCGCCATTAAGAGGGCATGTGCCCCGACTGCTATTACATCACCAACCCGCGCGGAGCGCAATGCGAGGTGGTTGCCCGAAAACAGCGAACCCACGCGAACGGGATTGACCGTCCGTGCTCTTGCCCGCAAGGGATCTCAGAGTGTACTGGGGGTTGTCAGGAGAGAGCCCCCATGACTACGACCACCGTCCACGCAGTTTCCACCACCGGCATAAATACGGGCAAAAACATGCTTGAAAAAGCCGCGCACGCGAAATTTTATCGCGCCGCTGCGCCGACCGTCCACTTCCTCCAAAACCGCTTCCACATAGCCTTATCTCACCTTGCCACAGCAGGCGTGTCATTTCAGGTGCGCCTTTAGTTCTCAGATATGACGCCGCGTCCAGTCTTGATGCTATGGACGGGTGCGCCGGGAGACCGGCAAGAGGCAGACGGTGGAAGTCCGTCACGGTGAAGGAGTAGCGAACCGCATCGGCCCCGAGTGATGCACGGGTTGTCCGCGAGGGCAGACGTGAAGCGT
>Ga0187890_10000548_pt1 | contig 26553 bp, 27 predicted proteins | sample June2016WEW_21_1_FD_133005 | JGI IMG/M metagenome (GOLD analysis project Ga0187890, IMG submission 133005) | Peatland microbial communities from SPRUCE experiment site at the Marcell Experimental Forest, Minnesota, USA - June2016WEW_21_10 | ecosystem: Environmental > Terrestrial > Soil >... | reverse complement strand
TCCGTTTTCGTATTCCTGCCAGCTACCGTATTTCAAAGGGGCGATGTCGAAGAAGGTGTGCGGGCCGGTGGCATAGAACTTGGCTACGTTGGCGGTGTCGAGAGTGGACCAGCCATCCCAGATCTTCTGGAGGTACGCTTTGTCGGGAGGGGGCGGGTCAGATTTTCTGGCGGCCGGCTTAGGCTGTGCGATGGCAGAAAGAGTGAGAGCGAAGAGGCACAGAGAAACGGTGAAAATGCGCTTCATGCTAGGGGTTCTCCTTGAGGAGTTTCTTCCGAGAGTCGGCGGAATTCTCGCACACGGAGCGGCGATTCGCAAAGCGCGCATTGACCGATTTCCACGGCACACGCTAGAATAGTTGAGTTTGGCTGTACTCGCCGACCCGTTCTGGGGACGCCTGCCCTGGCTGAAGAAGCGCCGTGGCGGAAAACACAGCAAGCACAGGAAGTTCAGCGGGTCTCGAGCTTGCGCTCGTGTGCGCATGAATTGCGTTTGGTGAGCTGATCTTCACGACATTACGATATTTTGACGGAGGCAGACGTATGTACGCGGTTATCCGCGCCGGTGGCAAGCAGTACCGGGTGGCGCCCGGGGATGTGATTCGAGTAGAGAAGCAGGCCACGGGCACCGATGGCTTGGTGGAGTTCCCCGAGGTGTTGGCAGTGTCGGCTGAAGACGGGCAGATCGGGAAGCCGAAGTCGGAAGCGCGCGTGGTAGGGCAGCTTGTAGAAGAAGGACGCGGCGCCAAGATATTGGTTTTCCACTACAAGCGGAAGAAGCAGTACAAGAAACTGCGCGGACATCGGCAGGCTTATACGGCGGTGCGCATCACGGAGATTGCATTTGACGGGCAGAGCTTCAAGGCTCCGGAATTGCAGAAGAAGGAACCCAAGGTGAAGAAGGCAGCGGTGCACGAGGACGAACACGCGCACGGCGCAGAGGCTGCTAAGGGACACGCCAAGAAGAAGGCTGCGCCCAAGAAAAGCGCGGCGAAGAAGAAGGCACCAAAGAAGAAGAGATAGCTTGCGAGGGCAAGATGCCCTCGCGACGGCCGGCGAGACGCCGGCGCTACTTTCGAGCGCGCTACTTTTCCGAGGAATAGAGAGCTAAGTTATGGCACATAAAAAAGGACAAGGAACTTCACGAAACGGCCGCGATTCGAACGCGCAGCGGCTGGGATTCAAAGCATTCGGCGGGCAGATCGTGCCCGGCGGCACCATCATCGTGCGGCAGCGCGGCACGCGTGTGAAGCCGGGGCTTAACGTGGGCCGGGGCAAGGACGATACTCTGTTTGCCAAGATCACGGGACGTATCAAGTTCCTGAACAAGGGCTCGATGGGGAAGTTCGTGATGGTGGAACCGATGGAGTTGGCGGAGTAATTCGCGTCCGTCTGGTAAGCTGCATCGCATTTTAACGGCGACGCGAGTTAGCGACGCCGCTTCAGCCTCGTCTTCAGGCGAGGCTTTTCTATCGGTGGGCCAAGAGCAGGGAACGTCTAGGGGCGGATCTCAAGAGCGATCCACACCGGCTCGCTCTCATAAAGCAACGGAAACTCCAGGCGGTCATCTTCGCTGCGGGAATGGATCTTGTAGTCGTTGCCGGCGAGGACGGTCGGCACGGAGAGCATGCATTTATCGCCGAGACCGATCTTGGCTTTGAAGTATCCTGCCACGATGTTGCAGATTTCGCCGACGGCATCACACTTCTGCGCGGCGGCCTCTTCCGGCGAGACTCCAAGCATCTGAGAAGCGATCATGGTAGCGGAAAGTAGGCTACACCGCAGGCTGAAGACGGCCCGGAGCGCACCGGCAACACCGATCATGCCTGTGACCTGAGCCAGAACTGGGAAGTCGCCGCCTTCTGGAGCCGTGACCTTGGCTCCGACCATGGTGGCGAAGACCTCGATCGCGGTATCGCGCAGAATGGCCGACCATGCACTTCGTGGCAAGGCGGCTCTGATGTCATTGGCTGGTGGTGGTGGCGTCATTCGTGAATGGCCAAGGCTCGGCCTCTTGAAGCTTATCGGCCGATTGCGGAGGTTGCATGAGGCGGAGGGTCTAAGGATTGTCCAATGCGGTTCTATGACTTGTTCCCTCGTGACTTGTTCCCTCGTGACTTGCTCCCTCGTGACATCGCAGGACTGCTATAACCCGATATACTCAAGAATTCAGGGAAGCGGAGATTTATTCTCCGGATGCTGACGCGACAGACCTATGTTCATCGATGAGGCAAGAATTCGGGTGAAGGCGGGGGACGGCGGCAATGGCTGCATGGCTTTCCGCCGGGAAAAATATGTTCCGCGCGGTGGGCCTTCGGGAGGCGATGGGGGCAAGGGCGGAGACGTGATCATGGAATCCAGCGAGCGGCACAATACGCTGGTGCACTTTCGCTTTAATCCCGAATACAAGGCGGAGCGAGGACGCCACGGCGAAGGCTCGAATAAGAGCGGTCGGGAGGGGGAAGACATACTCCTGAAAGTGCCGGTGGGAACGATTGTCTACGACGAAGAAACGGGCGAGAAGGTGTTTGATTTTTCGGCCGCGGATCAGCGTATGGTGATTGCGCGGGGCGGGCGGGGCGGCCGGGGCAATGCGCGCTTCGCCACTTCGGTACACCAGGCTCCGCGGGAACATGAGGACGGACGCCCCGGCGAAGAGCACAACTACAAGCTGGAACTGAAGTTGCTGGCTGATGTAGGACTGGTCGGGTATCCGAACGTGGGCAAGTCCACGCTGATTTCACGGATTTCGGCGGCGCGGCCAAAGATTGCCGATTATCCTTTTACCACCTTGCAACCCAATCTCGGGGTGGTTGCGGTGGGCGATCCTAACAATGAAGTCAGCTTCGTGGTCGCGGATATTCCGGGATTGATTGAAGGCGCACACAAGGGCTCGGGCCTGGGAACGCAGTTCCTGCGGCACATTGAGCGCACGCGGCTGCTGGTTCACCTGGTGGATGTATCGGACGCGAGCGGTCGGGCCGACGTGGTGAAAGACGTGGAAGTGATTTTGGGCGAACTGGCCAGCTTTGGCGCGCATCTGGAAGAAAAACCGATGATCATGGTGGCGTCGAAGATCGACGTGGCCAATAAAGACAAAGTGGCGGCACTCAAGCGGTATTGCAAGAAGCACAAGCTGAAGCTCTACGAGATTTCCGCCGTGACCGGCAAAGGAATCGAAGAGCTGAAGTTCGCCATGGCCAAGGAAGTGGATGCCTTGCGCGAGAAGGCGCTGCAGTTGGCCGAAACGTCGGAAAGCTAGTAGCCAGTACCTAGTACCGAGAGACTCGGTTTGACTAGGTACTAGCTACTGGGTACTTGGCCTCATGCCCTAGGCAAATGCGAGCCGTGCTGGAAATGATACTGAAGAATCTTCGCGGCTAGCGCGGGGGGCATTTCTGCTCCGACGGGCTGCACCGTACGTACGATTTCTCCGCGGCAAACTACCTCGGTGGCCGAAAGGCCTGCGATCTCGGCGGGCAGCACCAGATTGATTTCCAATTGGACATTCGCCGGCAAGAGATCCTCCGCCTGAAACAGCAAACCGGAGCGGCTGATATTTCTGGTTTGCCCGTCGTGCCACTTTTCTTCATCGAGACGGCGGTATTTCAAGGGCAAGTGAAGTTGAAAGCGTGGCGCGCGCGTCGACGGTAGTTGTTGCAGCCCTTGTGCTGCTGCTTGAGCGGTTCGACCTGGCATAGCATCCTCCCGGGGGATTGGGGTTGAATCGAGCACTTCGCGAACTTTACTTTTGAGGCTGCTAAGGGTGAAGGGTTTCTGGAGCAGACGCACACCTGCGTCCAGCGTGCCGTTGTGTCCGATCACATTTTCGGTGTAGCCGGACATGTAAAGCACTTTGGTGTTGGGGCGAATTTCCGACACCCGCTGCGCGAGTTCGCGGCCGTTCATGCCCGGCATGATCACATCGGTTAACAGCAGGTGAATTACTCCCTCATGGGCGACGGCGATCTGCATGGCGACTGCACCATCGGCGGCTTCGATCACGCGATAGCCCTGCTTCTCGAGGAACTGCCGAGCTAGATAGCGCAGGTTGGTCTCATCCTCCACCAGCAGGATGGTTTCGGTTCCGGGCTCGGTGGCGACGGGTTCCGCGGTCGATGCCACTTGTGCAGGACTTTCGGCTCTTTCCGCGACGCGGGGCAGATAGATCTTGAAGGTGGTGCCCTTACCCGGCTCGCTGTAAACCCAAATGTAACCGCCGCTCTGCTTGACGATGCCATAGACCGTCGACAGCCCCAAGCCGGTTCCCTTGAGTCCTTTGGTGGTGAAGAAGGGCTCGAAGATGTGAGACTGAGTTTCCGAATCCATGCCCAGACCGGTGTCGCTGATGGCCAGCATCACATAGTCTCCGGGGCGGAGGGGTGCGTGAAAACGGGCATAGTCATCGTCGAGCGAAACGTTCGAGGTCTCGATGGTGAGCTTGCCGCCAGAGGGCATGGCATCGCGCGCGTTGACGGCGAGATTCATGATGACCTGCTCCATCTGCCCGGCATCGGCGCGCACCGCGCCCAACCCGGCTGCCGGCACCATCACGAGATCGATATCCTCGCCGATGACGCGGGTGAGCATCTTCAGGTTTTCGGTGACGACGCCGTTGAGATCAAGAACCTTCGGGGCCAGCATTTGCTTCCGGCTGAAGGCGAGGAGTTGGCGGGTTAGTGAAGTGGCGCGTCCCGCGGCACTGGCGATCTCCTGCGCCGGGCCGCGCAGCGCGGGTTCCGGACCCAGGCGGTCGAGCAAGAATTCCGAATAACCTGAAATCACCATGAGGAGGTTGTTGAAATCATGGGCGATGCCGCCGGCAAGCCTACCGACAGCCTCCATTTTCTGCGACTGGCGCAACTGCTGTTCGAGCGCCCGACGCTCGGTGACGTCCTCGGTAAACAACTCGAAAGCTCTTCCGTTGTTACCGTCAGAAACCGCGCGTCCAGAAACGCGAACCACCGTGCCCGTTCCATCTTTTCGTTTCCACTCGACGATGAGACCGTTGAGGGGCGCGGACGAGCGCAAATGGTCGGCCAGTTCGAACCACTGATGCGTATCGGCGTAGAGTGCTCCGAGATGCTTCCCGACAAGTTCCTGGGCTGAGGAATATCCCAGGACCGTGAGCAGGGCGGGGTTGACGTCGAGCAGTTGGCCGGCGGAATCGCAGCGGCAAATCCCGTAGGGGGCGTTGGTGACCAGAGAGCGGAAATTCATTTCGGAGCGCCGCAAGCCCTCCTGAGCGGCGCGCAGGGCCGCGTTGAACCAGCAGATCAGCATCGCCAACACCACGAACAGGGTCAGCCGGATCATGGTCGAGCGATACTGCGCCGGGGTGTGCTCTCCGGAAAAGGAGAAGTAGGCGCTCACGGTGAGCGCGAACGAAGTGGCGACCAGGCCGGGTTTCCAGCCGCCGTACCACGCGCTGACCATGACTGCAACGGCGAATACCGCCAGGCGGCTTTCGGCAATGTTGGGAAGCAGCAGTACCGGGATGAGCGCCAGCGTGGTGCTGAGAACGGCGACTCCGTAGCGCAGGATGGGCGCGCGGGCAGGTTGAATGCGAAGTAGGGGGAGGGTTACCCGCATGTAATCCATGCTAATGCCAAGTTTCTAAACGGGCGAGATTACAGGAGTTCATTCCGGATTCTCGGGGCACCGATTTTCTGGGCGGGGAACTCCGGGCCGGACGGACAATGCGGCAGTGGACGATCGGCCAATGCCCAGGCTGCGATATTGTTGCCCGGTAAACATAACAATCGAAGCCAGCCGGAACGTTGAGCTTGCCAAGGAACCTGCAAACGAAGACACTAACGACGCATGAACATCGGCCTTTTTGGGGGTACATTCGACCCTATCCATCGCGGGCACCTCGCGCTGGCCCGTGCGGCACGTGAGCGGTGCGGTCTTTCCCGCATTCTTTTCGTGCCCGCCAACGTTCCGCCGCACAAGCAGCGGCAGCCGCTCTCGGCGTTTGCACACCGCTATGCCATGATTGCTCTGGCCACGGCGCAAGAGAAAGACTTCGTACCTTCGGTGCTCGAGGCGCCGGAAGACCTTGAGGCGGATAGCCCGCGCGCAGAAAAGATCCGGATGGCGAAACCAAGCCACACCCCCAATTACACTATCGATACCGTCAGGCGGGTGAAACCGTCGTTCAAGAAGGCAGATAAGCTGTTTTTGCTCATCGGCATCGATGCTTTTGCGGACATTGCCAAATGGCACCAGGCGGAGGCACTTTTTCAGGAATGTGAGTTTGTGGTGGCTAGCCGGCCGGGATACTCTCTGGCCGACGTCGCCAACGCGCTGCCTGCGAGCCTGCGCCCGCGGCAGGAAGTGACACGCCCGTTTCAAAAGCAGGCGGCCACAGGAGATCTGGTGCTGAAGGGCGTGACCATCCACCTGCTGGACGAGGTCTATCAGCCGATTTCTTCAACGGCGATTCGCCAGGCCGCGGTTGCGGGCAAGCCGCTTGGGCGATTCGTGGACCCAGCCGTTGCGGATTACATTAAGAAGGTGGGATTGTATAAGGGTCGTTAGTCGTTGGTCTTTAGTCGTTCGCCAAAACATTCCGCCGCCGACGGCATCCACCAACCATCGAAAACGCGGTGAAGCTCTGTCGTTTACAATGAGAACTCGCCCTGTGCCGGGCTAACGACCAACGACTAACGACCAACGACCAACTACGAACGACCTCTGCATGAAAAAAAGCGATCTGAAGCGACAGGTAACGGCGGCCATTCAGGCTTGCCTCGACAAAAAGGCGGAAGAACTTAGCATCCTGGAAATGGAGAAGGGGTCGGGAGCATTTACCGACTACTTTGTGCTGTGCAGCGGCACAAATCCGCGGCAGGTCCAGGCCATAGCGGACGAGGTGGAACTGCGCCTGAAGACGGTGGGCGTGCGGCCGGCGCACGTCGAGGGATATAGGCAGGGGGAGTGGATCCTGGTCGACTACGTGGACTTCGTGGTGCATGTGTTTTCGGAGAAGGCGCGCAAGTTTTACGATCTGGAACGGCTGTGGAAGACGGCCAAACGGCTGGAGCCCTCGGAGTTGACGCCGAAACCGAAGGTGAAGTCTGCGCCGAAACCGAAGTCGGTGTTGAAGTCAAAGACAACGCCGCGCAAGCGAGCTGCCGCGGGCGGTGCTCGTCGCAAGAAAGCGTAGTTTGCTTATCCCGGCGTAACCTGCTTCCTCAATACTCAGTGCAGTATGACAATTTCTTCCAAGCCGGACTCTTCCAGTGCAGAACCTCCTAAGTCAGAACCTGGCTGGGGAAGTTCTTACCGCCTTATTGCCTCTGACAAGTGGAAGGCGAAGTCGGCGGTGATGGGCAAGGCGGTGACGGAAGCGCTGGTGGAATATGCGCAGCCGAAGCCTGGCATGCGAGTTCTGGACCTGGCCAGCGGCACGGGCGAACCCGCAATCAGCCTCGCCATGCGTGTGGGTGCGCAGGGGCAAGTCGTTGCTCTTGATCTGAGCGCAGAACTGCTGGAGATCGCAAGGAAAAGAGCGCTGGAGCGCGGCCTCGATAATTTTTCCACGCAGCAGGCTGACGCACAAGCCTTGCCTTTTGCTGACAACAGCTTCGATCTTGCCACCTGCCGCTTTGGAGTGATGTTTTTCCGCGATGCGGGCGTTGCTTTGGGGGAACTGCGCCGGGTTCTACGCAGTGGATCTCGCGCATGTTTCCTGGCCTGGGGACCGTTCGACCAGCCTTACTGGCAAAGCACGATGGGCGTGGTGCACGGGCATGTGGGTGGTCCGCTGTTGCAGCCGGGCGGTCCCGATCCGTTTCGCTTTGCGGCCCCGGGAAGTCTTTCGGCGGTGTTGCGGAGCGCCGGTTTCCGCGGGGTGCGAGAAGAAACGAAGATGCTGCCCTGGACCTGGCCGGGAACGCCGGAAGAAGTGTGGGAACAGGCACAGGCGGTGGCGGTGCCGTTTCGCGCCATGCTGGATCGTGTGCCCGCGCCCATGTGGCCACAGATTCACGCGGAGGTGCGGGCGGCGATCGGGCAATATGTTGAGGGGGAGAACATCGCGTTTGGAGCGTCGGTGGTGCTGGCCTCCGGAAGTAAGTGAATTGTGGGCAGCTTGATAAGGAAGCGAGCCAAACGCGCCCTTCGGTCGCTGACGCTCTCTCAGGGCAGGCTCCGTAGAGGCGCGCGGCTCGCCCAGATTCCCTTCGACAAGCTCAGGGCAGGCTCTCACGGCGCAAAGAACGCTTGTTCGGAATGACAATCGGACCGTGAAAATCAAGATCGCGTGGGTGGGAAAGACGAAAGAACCGGCGATTCAGTCGCTGACGGACGAGTATCTGAAGCGTATTTCGCGCTATGTGCAGGTGGAGGGGCTGGCGCTGCGGGATGAAAGCGCACTGCTGCAAATGTGCGGACGGACAACGCCGGGCAAGGCGAGTAAAAGCACGAGTGCCGGGAAATCGACTTTGGTGCTGATGGATTCCGGTGGGAAGCAGCTTTCTTCAGAAGAGTTGGCGCGTTTTCTGGAAGATTATTTTGATCACAATCCACTACCGCTGGTCTTTGCGGTAGGGCCGGCGGATGGATTCAGCGAAGCGGCCCGCAACGGGGCGCAGCATACTTTCTCGATGGGCAGGATGACATTGGCTCACGAACTGGCTCGCGTGGTTCTGCTGGAGCAGGTGTACCGGGCATTCACGATTCTGAAGGGTCACCCTTATCATTCTGGGCATTAAACCACGCCGAGGTTGTGCATTGAGCGGCTCGGGGCGGCGTGTACCTTTGTGTGTTGTTCTTGAACCATGAAGATACTTAAAGTGGTTGAGAGTAGAAGTGGCATGCATCGATTCCACGTACATTCGCCGATGCAATTCACTGGTGCGATCATTGGAGAGTAGAGTCATGAAAGATGTGATGGAATTGCTGCGGGCGAAAGAGCGGGAGTTGTTGAAGGTGAAGAGGCAAGTCGAAGCCTTGCGAATTGCGTTACCTTTACTGGGCGCAGAAGAAGATCCGCTCGTGCCCCGGGCGGCGCCCGCGGCCATTAAAGGAACGGACAGGCTGGGATGATTCTTCGTTATCAAAACGCACCACAGGTTTACTGCGTGACGGTGGCCTGATAGCTGACGGTTTGCCACTGGCCGTTGCGGCGAACCCAGACGCGGGTGTAGCGATAGGGTCCGCTGAAATCTTCGCCGAGCTGGTGGCCTTTCACATCGGCGCGGGCGGTGACGACAGCGGTGTCACCGTAGAGCCGGACCACCATGTCGGTGATGTTCATGGATTCGTAGCGAAGCTGGCCGCTGCGGCGAGCGGAAATAGTTTCTTGTTTGGTGGTGATCATGCCGAGCGGCGTGATGGCGACGTAGTCCTCGGCGAGGGTGCGCAGGGAGAAGTCGGCGTCGCGGCGGAGGCTGGCCTCCTTGGCCTGGCGTTCCATGTCGACGATCTGGCGAATGGTTTCCTGGTCGCCGGGATCGAAGCCGGGTCTGGGATGAAGGGCGACGTGCTGAGCGGAAAATGCGGGTAAGACCGCGAGCACGCAGAACAATAACACCATACAATTGTTGATCACGACGAGACCTCCGCAGTCTGCCAGGGGACAGAGATCTGCTTGCACCCGGATACGCAAGGTTGGATGCACGAGTTCCGTGGAAAGTTCAGCATTCCCCGTGAATAAAAGTGGTCAGTGGTCGGTGGTCAGTCGGACACCGGCGGATTATCGTGAGTGTCATCTTGCTGGCCACTGGCCCACTGGCCACTGTTCTTAGTGGCTTCTAGTAGAATCAAAGATCCTGCAACTTATGACTGACGTACGCCGCGGTCTGATTATCGTGAATACTGGACCGGGCAAGGGGAAGACGACTGCGGCGATGGGGACGGCTTTGCGCGCGGTGGGGCAGGGGATGCGAGTCCTGATGCTGCAGTTCCTGAAGGGGTCGTGGCACTACGGGGAGTTGGATGCAGTGCAAGCTTTCGGGGACAAGTTTGTGATGAAGCAGATGGGACGGGGGTTTGTGAAGGTGGGTGCGGAAAAGCCGGACCCGGAAGATGTGAAGATGGTGGAAGAAGCGTGGGCGGAGGCGGAGAAGGCGATCCATTCGGGGGAGTGGGATCTGGTAGTGCTGGATGAGATCAATTACGCGATCAGTTATGGCATGCTGGACCCGGCGAAAGTTGTGGAGAGCCTGAAGAAGAAACCGGAAATGGTGCATGTCATCTTGACGGGGAGGAACGCACACCCGACAATTGTCGAGGCCGCCGACACGGTAACGGAGATGCGGCAGGTGAAGCACGCTTACGAAAAGGGCGTGATGGCACAGAGAGGGATCGAGTATTGAGTACCTAGTACCCGGTACCTAGTCAAAACTGCATTTGTTTTTCTAGGTACTCGGTACTGGCAACTGACTTATGGCTTGGTTCAAGCGGGAATCCGGGGAACTGAACACATCGGGCGAGAAGACGGTTCGCACCGAGGGATTGTGGGTGAAGTGTGAGAACTGCCGACAGATCATCTGGAAAAAAGATCTGGAAGAGAATTTGAACGTGTGTCCGAAGTGCGAAAAGCACTTCCGTATCGATGCCCGGAAGAGACTGGCGCTGCTGCTGGATGAGAATCAGTATGAGATGTTCGATGGAAATCTGTCGTCGACCGATCCGCTGAAGTTTGTCGATTTGAAGCCGTACTCGTCGCGATTAAAGCAGGCGCAGCACGATACGGGACTGAAAGATGCGGTGATCAACGCGCAAGGCAAGTTGCTGGGAAGGCCGGTGATCGCCAGCGTGATGGAGTATGCGTTCATTGGCGGCAGCATGGGCGCGGTGGTGGGCGAGATGATTACGCGGGCGGTGGAGCGGGCGGTGGATTCAAAGACGCCGCTGATTATTGTGTCGGCTTCCGGCGGCGCGCGGATGATGGAGGGGGTGGTCAGCCTGATGCAACTGGCCAAGATTTCGGCGGCGCTTGCGCGGCTGGATAAAGCGAAGGTTCCGTATGTGTCGGTGCTGACTGACCCGACTACCGGGGGCGTAACGGCGTCATTTGCGATGCTGGGGGACTTGAATATTGCAGAGCCTGGAGCGCTGATTGGGTTTGCCGGGCCGCGGGTAATCGAGCAGACGATCCGGCAGAAACTGCCAGCGGGATTTCAGCGCAGCGAATTCCTGCTGGCGCACGGGATGCTGGACGCGGTGGTGCATCGCAAGGAACTCAAGCCTTACATTGCGCGGGCGCTGGATTTTATGGACGGAGCAGCCGTCAGCCGCCAGCCGTCGGCCGTCAGTTGAGCCACGTCGGCGATCGTCTACACTTCGAATCCTGCCTTCCAAATTGATAATCTGAAGATACAAGCTGAAAGCGGATGGCTGAGAGCTTTTCTATGTCCTACGAAACCGCAGTGGCCCGCATGTTTGCGCTCGGACACGAACTGGCGCAGACGCCTTCGCACAAGTTCGATCTGGAGCATATGCGGGTGCTATTGCAAGAGATGGATCATCCGGAGCGGCGTTTCCACTGCGTGCTGATCGCGGGCACGAACGGGAAGGGCTCGACGGCGGCGACGCTGGCTTCGATCCTGCGTTCCTCGGGATTGAAAACGGGGTTGTATACCTCGCCACATCTGGTGCGGATGAACGAGCGCATCCGGGTGAACGGCGAAGAGATCAGCGACGACGATTTTGCGGCGCTGCAGGGTGAAGTGGATCGGATTGCGGAGAGGTTGGTGGAGCGGGCGGAGTTGCCGTGGCACCCCAGCTTTTTCGAGATGATGACGGCGATTGCGTTCGAGCATTTTGCGCGGGAGAAGGTGGACCTGGCAGTGCTCGAAGTGGGCATGGGCGGCCGGCTCGATGCGACCAATGTGGTCGATGCGAGGGTGAGCGTGATTACCGACATTTCGCTTGATCACCAGAAGTTTCTGGGGAATACGGTGGGTGAGATTGCGCGGGAGAAGGTAGGAATTATTCGTCCGGGCGGCGCGGTGGTGACGCTGCCGCAGCAGCCCGAAGCGAATGACGTGATCGGAAATACGATTCTGGAGTTGGGAGCCCGGGCGGTGAACGCGGTTCCGTATGTGCCGCCGGTTTCGCCCGCCAGTACCCAGTACCTAGTACCGAGTACCAACGGCGACGCAGGATATGTTTATCGCTACCCACTTCAGGTTATGGGACAACAGATTTTGGTAGAGACGCCTCTGCTGGGGCGGCACCAGTTGCGCAACCGGGCACTGGCAATTGCAGCGGCCGTCGAGTTGAACCAGCAGGGATTCAGCGGCATCACGGCTGAGAGCATCCAGCGGGGCATCCGCGAGACGAGGTGGCCGGGGCGGTTTCAGGTGATCGCGGCGCGGCCGGGGTGGCCGGAGGTGGTGATCGATGTGGCGCACAATCCGGCGGGCGCGTGGGCGCTGCGTTCGGCCCTTTCGGAGCGCTATGAAGACCGTCCGCTGATTTTTGTTTTCGGGGCGATGCGGGATAAGGCAATCTCGGAGATGGCGGAAATTCTGTTTCCGCTGGCGGAGCGGGTGATTGCGACTCGGCCGGAGAATCCGCGGGCGGCGTCGCCAGAGGAGATTCAGCACGCGGGTGCTCGTACCGGTACAGAGATTGAGGCAGTGGAGGACGTGCGGAGCGCAGTGGAGCGGGCCAGAGTGCTGGCGAGTGAGGCAGCGGTGATGGTGATCAGCGGTTCCATTTATCTAGTGGGCGAAGTCATGCGCAATATGGGGGCGGAAGCGTGAAGCAGCGGCCGGGAGCCGTTTTCGCCTAGAATGGATGTGTGCGGGAAGTGAATTCATCGGTGGAAGTGGAGAGCCCGGAAGCAATGCCACAGGTTGCGCCGCGGCGCAGTCCGCACGCGATTCCGGGGGAGAAGCATGGCTGGTTGAGCCGGCTGCGGTCGTATTTGATTCTCGATCCGTTGATCTGGCTGTACACGCTGGTCATGGGAGTGCTAGCGCTGCCGGGCGGGCTGTTCGACCGGAGCGGACGACGCCTGCACTGGTTTTCGCGAGCCTGGTCGTGGCTGATCGTGAAAACGATCTTCTCTCCGGTGAGGGTCACCGGACTCGATAAGATCGATCGATCGAAGCCCCACGTCTACGCGGTGAATCATGCTTCGGCGATGGATATTCCGGTCCTCTATGTTTACCTTCCGTTTCAATTTCGCATTGTCTTCAAGAAAGAATTGCTGGCGTATCCAATTGTGGGCTGGCAGTTGAAACGCTCCGGACAGGTCTGCATCGATCAGCAGAAGCCGACGAACTCGATTGCGGCGATCCGTTCGGCGGTGAAGAGTCTGAAGGCGGGGATGCCGCTGGTGATTTATCCGGAGGGCGGGAGAACTCCGGATGGCGAGATCAAGCCGTTTCTGCCGGGAGCTTTTTTTCTGGCGATCAAAGCGCAGGTGGATATTGTTCCGGTGGCGCTGGTGGGAACTTACGAGCTCTTGCCGATGAACACTTACCACATCAAGTGCCGTCCGCTGGAGATGCGGGTTGGTGAGCCGATCTCGACTACCGGGATGACGATGCGGGATTTGGAAGCGGTGTCGGCGAAGGTAAAGAAGGCACTCGAGGATTTATATTATGCTGAAAGCCCGGTTCCGGCCTAGGCTTCGTTTTCTGCCGTAACTTTTCCCGTTTCCTGCCGTTATCCCTGTGTAAGACTACTCCGCGCGGAGAACTCGTTGAAGGCTCTGACGGCTCGGAACAAAGAACGCCAAGCGGACGAGCGGCTTCTGATTGAGGCGGCGCAGAAGGACCCTGCGCGCTTCGCGGAGCTTTACGAGAACAACTTTGAGCGGGTGTATGCGTATGTGGTGCGGCGGGTGGGAGATCGCGCAGAAACCGAAGATCTGACCTCCGAGGTATTTCATCATGCACTGGCCAACTTGCGGCGGTTTGAGTGGCGGGGGATTCCGTTTGCGGCGTGGCTGTTTCGAATTGCCGCGAATCTGATTTCAGACCGCTGGCAGAGAAAGAGCCGCGAGCAAGCGGTGGATGAGCCGGAACAGATCGAATTGGCGCAGGCGAAGAACGAAGATTTCGAAGAAGTAGAACGAAAGGCAACGTTATTTCGTCTGGTGGAGACGTTGCCGGCGGAGCAGCGGCGAGTGGTGGTGCTGCGGTTCGTGGAGCAGAAGAGCATTAAAGAAGTGGCGCGGGAAATCCGTAAGACCGAAGGCGCGGTGAAGCAGTTGCAATTCCGCGCACTCAGCAGTCTGCGGGCGCGCATGGAGGGTGCCGATGCCTAAGCGCTCTCTGAATCCGGGCAGAAACGACGGCAAAAAGATCGAGCAACTGAACAAGGCCGTCGATGCCTTACTGGTTCGAACGGACGGAAGGGTACCGAAAGTTGAGGTAGAAATCGAGCCACTGGTGCGCATCGCGGCAGAATTGCGCAATCTGCCGAGCGCAAGTTTTAAGGCACGATTGAAATCACAACTAGAAGGGAAAAATAAAATGGCTACTCTTACCGTGTCTACGCCCTCCGTGCCCGCAGCCGTCGCCGTCCGGCCACTTGCTGTACCGCGGTTGACGTTCCGAGATGCCGCCAAGGCGATCGCGTTCTACAGGAATGCGCTTGGCGCGAAAGAAAATTTCCGATTCGAAACTCCAACCGGCATCCCGCACGCCGAAATTGCGATTGGCGAATCGACCATCATGCTAACCGAAGAATGGCCCGAGGGCGGCCGCTTTAGCGCCGAAACCGTTGGCCAGTCGCCGGTTTGGCTTTCGTTGCGCGTGAATGATGTGGATTCGTTCGTCGAGCACGCGGCTGAAGCCGGGATGAAAATCGTGCGTCCGCCGTCCGATCAGTTCTACGGCCATCGCGACGCAACCCTGACTGACCCCTTCGGATATACGTGGGGAATCTACACAATCAAGGAAGACGTGCCGGTAGAGGAGATGCGCCGGCGCATGAAAAATCTCACCACCGGGCCAGAAGGCGGTCACATGAAACCCAAGACAGGCGTGGATCCTGTTCCTCGCGGGTTCCGCATGGTGACGCCGTATCTGGTGGCACAAGACGGCAATGCGCTGATCGATTTCGTAGAGAAGGCCTTCGGCGCAGAGGAGATGTTGCGAATTCCCACTCCGACCGGCGTGCACGGTGAGGTGCGCATCGGCGACTCGACAATGATGATCGGCGGCGGCGTGGCGCAGAAAGAGTTCCCGGCTACGCTGCATCCCAACGCGCTGCATGTTTATGTGCAAGATGCGGATGCGGTTTGCAAGAGTGCAGTGGCGGCGGGAGCGACCTTGGTGGATGAACCTCGCGATCAGGAATACGGCGAGCGCTCGGGCACGGTGAAAGATGCGGCGGGCAACTTCTGGTATATCGCTACAAGCAAAGGCGAGAGCTATGTTCCCAAGGGCCTGCATAGTGTGAATCCGTATTTGCATCCGCTGCGGGCGGAGCCGCTGATCGGCTTTCTGAAACGCGCGTTTGGGGCCCAGGAAGTGGCGAAGTATGCTTCCCCAGACGGTGTGGTGCACCACGCGGTGATTCGCATCGGCGATTCTGTGCTGGAGATGGGCGAGGCACAGGGAAAATATCAGCGAATGCCGGCGATGTTCTACCTCTATGTGCCGGATTGCGATGCGCTCTACCGTCGCGCTTTGGCTGCGGGAGCGAAGTCGCTGCACGAGCCTACCGATCAGCCTTATGGCGATCGCAGTGCCGCAGTGACGGATTCGTTCGGGAACACTTGGTATGTCGCCACGCATTTCAAAGATGTGGATGTGAAGGTGTAGGATTTTTCATTCCAGACGGAGGGCGGCGGTGTGCCGCCTTCCGTCTCCTCTCTAACTTTTTCGCTGACCGTTTGACCCTCCCGAATCCCTCCCATAAACTGGAAGATTCAGTAGTTCTCTAGGTCCTAACTCTTATGGCAGACAGCATTCATGTGAAGCTTCCGGATGGGAGCGTGAAAGAAGTTCCCAAGGGGACGACTGCGCTCGATATTGCGAAATCCATCAGTCCGCGGTTGGCGGACGCGGCTTTGGCGGCTAAGACCAACGGCGATCTGATCGATCTTGCCCGTCCGCTTGAAAAAGACACCGACTTGCGCCTTTTGACCGAAAAAGATCCCGAGGCGTTGGAAGTTTACCGGCATTCCTCGGCGCATCTACTAGCGGCGGCGGTGCTGGAACTTTTTCCGGAGACCAAGCTGGGGCATGGTCCGGCAACCGAGAGCGGATTCTTCTACGACTTCTACCGGCCAACCCCGTTTACGCCCGAGGACCTAGAAAAAATCGAAAAGAAGATGCAGGAACTGGTGCTGCAGAACATCCCTTATGCACGCGAGTTTCTGCCTCGAGATCAGGGACTGGCGGAGTTCAAGAAGGAAGGCGACTTCATGAAGTGCCATTTCATCGAGCAATTCACCAAGCCCGATGAAAAGATTTCGATTTACCGTACCGGCAAGTTCACCGATTTTTGCCGTGGACCGCACATTCCTTCGACCGGGAAGATTAAAGCGTTCAAGCTGTTTAACGTTGCCGGCGCTTATTGGCTGGGCGACGAGAAGAATCAGCAACTACAGCGCATTTACGGGACTTCTTTTTTCTCGAAGAGGGATCTTGACGCTCACCTGCAGCAGGTGGAAGAGGCGAAGAAGCGCGATCATCGCGTACTGGGCAAGCAACTCGATCTGTTTTCGATTCAGGAACTGGCGGGGCCGGGACTGATTTTCTGGCATCCCAAGGGCGGGATCATCCGCAAACAGATGGAAGACTGGATGCGCGAGCAGTACCTGAAGCGCGGCTACTCGCTGGTCTACACGCCGCATGTGGCGCGGCGGCAGTTGTTTTTCACCTCGGGACACGAAGGCTATTACGCGCAGAACATGTTCGACGCCATGGAACTCGACGATGCCGAATACCGGCTGAAGCCGATGAATTGTCCCGGGCACATTTTGATTTATAAGGACTCGCTGAAGTCGTATCGCGACCTTCCGGTGCGGCTGGGCGAGTTGGGAACGGTTTACCGCTACGAGCGCTCGGGCGTGATGCACGGGCTGCTGCGGGTACGCGGGTTTACGCAGGATGACTCGCACATCTTCTGCACCCCGGAGCAGGTCGAAGGCGAGATCACCGGCTGTCTCGACTTTGCGCTCGATGTGCTGAAGGATTTTGGCTTCGAGCAGTTCCAGACTGAGCTTTCAACCTGGGATCCGGATGACCGGAAAAATTTTGTGGGCAGCGAAGAGCAATGGATCCATGCTACCGAATCGCTCAAGAAGGTGCTGGAACGCCGGAAGATTGAATACAAAACCATTCCTGGCGAGGCGGCTTTTTACGGGCCGAAGATCGACATCAAGCTGGTCGATGCCATAGGACGGTTGTGGCAGCTCTCGACGGTGCAGGTCGACTTCAACCTTCCGCAGCGCTTTGGGTTGGAGTATGTGGCGGAGGATGGTTCGCGTAAACAGCCGGTGATGGTGCATCGCGCGCTGTTCGGATCGATCGAGCGATTCTTCGGAGTGCTGATCGAGCACTATGCGGGCGCGTTTCCGGTGTGGCTGTCGCCGGTGCAGGTGGCGATGATCCCGATCAGCGAGCGGCATGCGGAGTACGCGAACAAGGTTGCGGATCAGCTGAAGTCTATCGGCGTGCGAGTGGAAGTGGATGCGCGCAATGAAAAGATGAATGCCAAGATTCGCGAACATGCCATGCAGAAGGTGCCGTTCCTGCTGGTGGTTGGAGATAAAGAGGCGGAGGCCGGGAAGGTGAACGTCCGGACGCGCGGGAAAGAGAAGACTGAGGACATGGGCGCGGCGGAGTTCGTGGAGAAGATTCGGAAGGTGATTGCGGAGAAGAGTGTGGGGCTATAATCTGCGCTAATTCAGCCGAATTATTTCGAACGGCTGACGAGACCGAAACTGGCGCCAACACCCCTCTCGTTGATCGTCGCTGCCGTGAGCACCTTGCGGGTGACGTCAACTTTATAGTGCTTGCCGTGTTCGAAGCTCGCAAGCGGTATCGAGATCACCTCGATGTGCTCTCCGGTCATTCCTGGATGAAGACTCGCACTTTGGCGAGCGTGTTCGGCGTCCAGCGCGCCGTGATGGACACTTGTGATTCGGCCCGATCGCACATCGTAAGCTACGTAAGCGGTTGTCATGGCAGCTCCTAGAGGGTGAAGACATTAGCCTGAGCCATCCCTACTGCCTGTGCCACAATGACTGCGAAAGTGATCGTGGCACAGTTATTTACAAATACGGCGTTCTGGTAGAGTCCGTTCCCATACTGTTGTGGGGACTGAGATCCGTCCGGCTCATAGAAAGTCCAAGACTGGATGAACGCGGAGGCTGAAAACATCGCGTTCGGAGAGCCAAGGCCCAACGTAGCAAGAGTGTCCACCCAGGAGAGTGAAACATTTGCGTAGACGTTGTTCCCGGGGGCTAGCGGATCTGTGGTGTATGTGCAGGTAACACTGAGGCCGATGGCTTCTATCCAATAGGATCCGATAATATCCATCCGACGTACCCCCTGATTACTTACGGCGAGGAATTATACACGGACTGAGGTAGCTGCCGATTCAGTGAGCGCAGGCCTTCCGGTCTGCGCTACCATACTTGCGTGTTATCCCTTCCGCAGCGCTTTCGGGTCGGCGTTCGCCAGGACGACCTCCTCCACGCCGGGGACCGTGTCGGCGTTGCGGTTTCGGGCGGGGTTGATTCGGTTGCGTTGTTGCGGTTGCTGATTGAGTTGCGTCAGGAACTAGGCATCGTTCTCTCCGTCATTCATTTCAATCACAAACTCCGCGGCGTGGAGTCGGAAGCGGATCAGGAGTTTGTCGCTGAACTGGCTTGCGAGCATGAGTTGGAGTTTCATGTTGGTGGCGGCGATGTGGCGCAGCTGGCTGCGGATCAAGGCTCCGGTTTGGAAGCGGCTGCGCGGGAGTTGCGGTATGGATTTTTTCGGGAGCTGCTGGGTGCAGGCGAGTCGGAAGGTTCAGGCGCCTCAGGGCCTAGAGCCCAGCACTCCGAACCCTTCAATCGCAGCGCTGAAAGCGGTGCGCCACCCAGAGGCCTTCCTCAGGGGCTAAAGCCCGCCTCCTTAGTGGAGCTTAGCGGAGCGGCTGAAGCCGCGCCCTTTCAGAGACAAAATCAAGAGAAAGCTTTGGACAAGATCGCTACCGGGCACACGCTCGATGATCAGGCCGAGACTGTGCTCATGCGGGTGATTCGCGGGACGGGGCTGCGCGGGCTGGGGGGGATTTATCCGCGCATCGTGGTGGAGCGCGAGGATGACGATGAGAATGGTTACGGCGAAATCGTCCGACCGCTGCTGGGAATTCGGCGGAGCGAACTGGAGCGGTATCTGGTCGACCTCAAACAGCCTTGGCGAGAGGACTCGAGCAACGCTGACGCCAAGTTCACTCGCAATCGAGTGCGCAAGCTGGTGCTGCCGCTGCTGGAGCGAGAATTCAATCCCACCATGGTTGAGAGTCTCTCCGAATTAGCGGAGATTGCGCGCGACGAGGAGGACTACTGGGAGAATGAAATCTCAGGCTGGTTGGGGACCGTTGTGCAGTGGTCGCAGCCGGAGTGGACGCACGGGCTGCCAGGTTTCGACGTTTCGTCCGAGTTGGTGCAGATCCAGCCTTCCCGGCCTGTGCTGAATCCTGAGTTGTTGGAGCGGCTTCAGCAGACCGGTCCGGCAGTGATGAATGCTTCGGTGAGCCGGCCTTGGCTTTTGACCGAGCCCCGGGCGGTGCAGAGAAGAGTGTTGAAGGCGATGGGGGAGCAGGCGGGGATTCCGCTGGAGTTCAAGCACGTCGAGGAGATCTTGCGGTTCGCGGGAGAGGAGGGTCCAACGGGCAAGGAGTTGTCACTCCCGCTCGGCTGGAAGGTTGTCCGGGAGCCGGAGGTCATGGTTTTTGTGACGCCGGACTTACGCCGTCAGGAGCGGATTCCAGACTACGAATACTCGCTGGCTGTGCCGGGGCGTGTTTTTGTGCCGGAGGTGGGGGTGGTCATCGAAGCGTTGCGTGTTACTCCCCAATGGCAGGTTGCGGAGTATAATCCGCAACAACTTCTCCGGGCGGAGCTTTTGCCGGGACGATTGATCGTGCGGAACTGGCGGCCGGGAGACCGGTTTTGGCCAGCCCACACGAAGTCACCGAAGAAGATCAAAGAACTGCTGCAGGAGCGGCATGTGGCGCAGCCTGGTCGCAGGCTTTGGCCGGTAGCCGCGAGCGGCGACGAGATCGTGTGGATGCGCGGCTTTCCGGTTCCAGCGAGATTGCGGGCCCAAGCGGGGCAGGAAGCGGTGATGATCCGAGAGATGCCGTGGGCAGTGGAAGGGTCGGCGATTTAAGGTTGGTTCAAGGTTGGTCCAAGGGCCGTGGTCGAAGGGCGGTTCGATCGAGTGTGGTCGAGTCGAGCAGTCTCAGCGAGAGAACCGGGAGGCACGCCATTTCATGAATGCACCGAGGGTCGAGGCACTTCGCCAGGTAATCGCGGCCGAGCAGATCCAGAAACGTGTGAAGGAACTCGGGCGCCAGATCTCGGATGATTATCAGGGGCAGACGATCCAGGCGCTGGCCGTTCTAGAGAATGCGTTCATGTTTATGGCCGATCTGGTGCGGGCTTTGGATGTCCCGGTGGTGTGCCAGTTCATCAAGCCCAAATACAGTAAGCAGACCAGCCAGCAACAGGGCAATCAGGCGGGAGAGATTACGGAAATCTTCTTCAGCCACGAGCCGGATATCCGCGGCCAGCATGTTTTGCTGGTGGAGGGCCTGGTGCATTCGGGGGTGACCAGCGAATTTCTGATGAGCGACCTGCGCGCCAGGGGGGCGGCTTCGGTGAAGCTGGTAACCCTGCTGGACCGGCAGTCGGCCCGCCGCGTGGCGTTGCAGCCCGATTATTTCGGGTTTCTAGTGGACGAGGCGTTTCTTATAGGCTACGGCTTAGGTGCGGTGGAGCAAACGAACCGGAATATCCCCTATTTGGCCGCCGCTCCGGTTCCTCCCATGACTTAAGTTATGAGAAGGGTGGCGCGCCTTTTTCCGAAAGAAAAGGTAGAATAGAGATCTTAGGGATTTTCCCTATCCAAATTGGCCGAACGGCATCTAAATTAGCAGCAGGAGCCTCGGGGCTTCGTGCGCGTGATCGGACCCCGGTTTCTTTAGGAGTTTCTTGGTGAATTCGACAGTCAAAACCGTAGCTTTCTGGCTGGTGATTGGGTTGTCCGCGTTGCTGTTGTGGCAGGTGATTCAGGCCGGCCGGAGCGGGCAGAAAGACAAAGAAATCAATTACTCGCAGTTACTGAGCGACGTGGATCAGGGCAAGGTGCACGAGGTCCTTGTTGACGGTCAGCAACTGCACGGGAAATATAGCGACGGCTCCTCTTTCCACACGACGGTTCCGCCGGCCAATTCCGAGATGATCAAATCGTTGCACGATAAGGGCGTCTCCATGACGTTCCGGGACGCCAATAGCGGAAGCTGGCCGCTGCAGTTGCTGGGGACCTGGGCTCCGCTGATTCTGCTGGGCGCGCTCTGGTTCTTCATGATCCGGCAGATGCAGACGGGCGGCAATAAAGCGCTGTCGTTCGGAAAGAGCCGGGCGCGGCTGCTTTCGATGCAGCAGAAGAAAGTCACGTTCAAGGACGTGGCGGGCGTGGAAGAGGCCAAGGAAGAGCTGCGCGAGATTATTGAATTCCTGCGCGAGGCGCAGAAGTTCCAGAAACTTGGCGGTAGGATTCCCAAGGGAGTCTTGCTGGTTGGACCTCCGGGAACGGGCAAGACGCTCTTGGCTCGAGCGGTTGCGGGCGAGGCGAATGTTCCTTTCTTTTCGATCTCGGGCTCGGACTTCGTGGAGATGTTTGTGGGCGTCGGCGCCAGCCGGGTGCGCGATCTGTTCGAGCAGGGAAAGAAAAACGCGCCCTGCATCATCTTCATCGACGAGATCGACGCCGTGGGAAGGCATCGTGGCGCGGGGTTGGGTGGTGGTCACGACGAACGCGAGCAGACACTGAATCAGTTGCTGGTGGAGATGGACGGTTTCGAGTCGAATGAGGGAGTGATTCTCATGGCGGCGACGAACCGGCCGGATGTGCTGGATCCGGCGCTGCTTCGGCCGGGACGTTTTGACCGGCGGGTGGTGGTGAGCCGTCCAGATGTGCGCGGGCGAGAAGAAATTCTGCGCGTGCACACCCGTAAAATTCCTCTTGCCGAGGATGTCGACCTCTCCGTGCTGGCACGCGGTACCCCGGGATTTTCTGGCGCGGACCTGGCCAACATGGTGAACGAAGCGGCGTTGGCGGCGGCGCGGCAGAACCGCAAGGCTGTGCTGATGTTCGACTTCGAAGTCGCAAAAGACAAAGTCCTGATGGGCGTGGAACGCAAGTCACTGATTCTTTCCGACGAGGAAAAGAAGGTGACGGCGTATCACGAAGCTGGGCACGCGTTGGTGGCGGCGAAGCTGCCGGGATCGGATCCGGTGCACAAGGTTACGATCATTCCTCGTGGAATGGCGTTAGGCGTAACTATGCAGTTGCCGGTGGATGACCGGCACAACTACACCAGGGAATATTTGAAGACCGACCTGGCGATATTGATGGGTGGGCGTCTGGCCGAGGAGTTGTTCCTTAACCAGATGAGCACCGGCGCCGGCAATGACATTGAGCGGGCCACGGAAATGGCGCGCAAGATGGTGTGTGAGTGGGGCATGAGCGATCTGGGTCCGCTTACTTTCGGCAAGAAAGAAGAGCAGATATTCCTGGGCCGAGAGATCAGCCAGCACCGGGATTACAGCGAAGACACCGCCATCAAGATTGATGGCGAGGTCCGCAAGCTGGTGAACTTCGGGTATGAGACGGCAAAAGGCATTCTGGAAGGCAACCGCGACACGTTGCAGAAGATTGCGGCGGCTTTGCTGGAGCGGGAAGTGCTGGATGCGTCCGAAGTGATCATGCTGGTGGAGGGGAAGGAACTGCCTCCGATGAAGTCTCCAGCGAAGCCCGATGACGGTGTGCAGCAGGTGCTGAAGCCGGAGCCGGGACGGGGAATCGTGAAGGGCGGAGAGAGCCCGGCGCGAGCGTAAGAACAGTTCTTAGTTCTCAGTTAAGGGCGGCCTGAAGGCCGCCCTTGGTTTTTGGCGCACGAACTACCCGTTTACGAGACTCATCATGTGTTCGGGATAGCGCAGCCCGGCAGCGGCGCCTGTGGGGAAGATTTCCTCGATTCGCCGCAGATCTCCCGCGGTGAGCTTCAGGTCGATCGCAGCAACATTCTCTTCCAGATATTTCCGCCGCTTGGTTCCGGGGATGGGGACGATGTTCTTATCTTGAGCGAGCACCCACGCCAGCGCTAGCTGCGAGGGCTTGCAGCCTTTTTCTTTTGCAATTTCCTCAACCCGGCGCACGAGGTCCAGATTCTTCTGAAAGTTCGCGCCTTGAAAGCGCGGAGAGAACCTGCGGTAGTCGTCTGCGGGGAGATCTTCGAAGCGCGTGAACTGTCCAGCGAGAAAGCCGCGTCCGAGCGGGCTGTAAGCGACAAAGCCAATTCCGAGTTCGCGGCAGGTGGCAAGGAGTTCGGCTTCCGGCTCGCGGCTCCAGAGGGAGTATTCGGTTTGCAGTGCGGTGATGGGATGAACTTTCACGGCGCGGCGAAGGGTTTGCGGCGAGGCCTCGGAAAGACCGATGTGGCGGATTTTACCTTCCTGCACCAACTGAGCGAGTGCGCCGACTGTGTCCTCGATGGGCGTGGCGGGATCGACGCGATGCTGGTAATAAAGATCGATGGTCTCGACTGCCAGCCGATGGAGGCTGGCCTCGCAGGATTGGCGCACATAATCGGGCTTACCGCTCACCCCGCGAACGTTGGGATCCTTGGGATCGCGGACAATGCCAAACTTCGTAGCCAGGACAATCTGGTCGCGCTTGCCTTTGATGGCGCGGCCGACCAGTTCTTCATTCTTGTACGGACCGTACACATCGGCAGTATCGAGAAAGTTGATGCCGAGTTCGAGGGCTCGATGAATCGTAGCGATAGATTCGTTATCATCGCGTCCACCATAAAATTCCGACATGCCCATGCAGCCGAGGCCGAGGGCCGATACCTTGAGACCGCTGCTTCCAAGTTGACGAAATTGCATGAGTGCCTCCTTGCAAGAAAGCGACGGCGCGTGTTTTCTGTATCGCTTCCACCTTTAAGAGATGCACTAGCTACGCGTGGTGGCTCAGGCAATTTGTGAGTCTTCGGGTGCCACCGCGCATCTTTTATCCGCAGTAGTTATCGTTCTGATTGGTGAAATCCATGAGTCAGGTACCCATCTGGTTTGAACGTAAGTTCGAGTTTTCGTTTCCGGTGGAGCTGCATCCTAATTTACTGGCGCGGCTGCGCGGCACTCCGGCGAGAGTTGAAGAAGTGTTGCGCAGCCATTCTCGGGAGATACTGATCAAGAAGCCGAAAGAAAAATGGTCGGCGCAGGAGCACGCGGGGCACTTACTTGATCTCGAAGCGTTGTGGCTGGCTCGAGTGGACGATTATGTGGCGGCCAGCGCCCAACTCACCGTGGCAGACTTGAAGAACCGAAAGACCGACGAAGCGGATCACAACGCGCGTCCGCTGGAACAGATTTTGGCGGAGTTCCGCGGCGCAAGAGCAAAATTGCTGAAGCGTGTGGACGAACTGGATGTCTCGCTATTTACGCGAGCCATTCCGCACCCGCGTTTGAAGACGCCGATGCGGCTGGTCGATCATTTATATTTTGTGGCCGAACACGACGATCACCATCTGGCGCGGATCTGGGAACTGGTCAACCCGCACAGATAGAATCGCTGGCTGGCGGTCAAGGCTGGACAGCGATCAATGGCTTGCACCGGAGCACAACTTCGCCGATTTGTACTGCCGGCACTTCTGCCGCATTGAGGGACTGCGTCAGACGCGCGGAGTCTTCCGATGCAACCGAAATCAGCAACCCGCCTGCAGTCTGAGGATCAAAGAGAAGCGATCGAAGGTCGTCGGGAACTTTATCCTCGTAATCGACCACACATTCGGCGAAGTCACGGTTGTTCTTGAGGCCGCCGGGAATATACCCCGCGCGAATGCAATCGAGCGCGCCCGGAAGGACCCGAATGTTGCCGGCGTGCAGCCGGAGTGACACATCGGAAGCAAGGGCCATTTCGCGAGCGTGGCCAATCATGCCAAAGCCCGTGACATCGGTCATGGCGTGAACGCGAAATTCCCCTTGCTGAATCACTTCTGCGGCACGCTTGTTCAGCGTAGTCATCGACTGCACGGCGGCATCGATCCATGAGGGTTCGGCTGTGCCCTTTTTGATTGCCGTGGAGATCACGCCCGTGCCCAGCGCCTTGGTGAAGATGAGTGCATCGCCCGGCTTGGCGCCGGCATTGGTAAGGACTTTCTTGGGATCGATGAGTCCGGTAACCGCGTATCCGAACTTGGTTTCTTCGTCGCGAATGCTGTGGCCGCCGATGACGGTGCATCCGGCTTCGATCATTTTCGAGAGGCCGCCGGCGAGGATGCGTTCGAGAATTTCGAGGTCGGCCTTGTCGGGAAAGCACACCAAGGCCAGTGAGGTAACGGGTTTTCCGCCCATCGCATAGACATCGCTCAATGCATTGGTCGCGGCGATCTGGCCGAAGACGTAAGGATCGTCCACCACAGGGGTGAAGAAGTCGACAGTCTGCACCAATGCCTGATCTGGCGCGATTTGATACACTCCGGCGTCGTCGGCGTGGTCAAAGCCGACTAAGACATTGGGGTCGTGTTGCCGGGCTAATTTCCCAAGCACCTTGTCCAGCGCCGCCGGACTCAGCTTGGACGCTCAACCCGCGGCTTTTACCGACTCCGTAAGGCGGAATGGCTTGGCATCGGACATGCAACCATTGTACTGGCCGCGGCGAATCCCGAAAGATCGCACGCTATAATGCGCCCAGCCATTTGACGGGAAGATAGGCCGCGAGAGCATTCGCGAGGCGCTCGTCGGCGGTAATCATTTGCGACTTGGAGCGAACTGCCAAAGCGACGTAAAGACAATCGTAGACGGCCCAATCATAGGCGAACGCAATTCGCAGAGCCTCGGTCATCAATGTGCGAGACGGCACGGTAGAAAAATTTCGCGCCTGCATTTCGGATGCAATGCGCTCTGCTGTCGTCCGGGACCAGCGCCGCAGCCGAACACCCTTCCACAGAACATTGCCCACCTCGGCCCAGAAAATATCGGGTACGAGCAAATCGACCCTGCCATTCACGTATTCCTTCAGCAGTTGAAGGGATTCAGCGGACAGAGTTTCGTTTGCCGGCGGGATCGCCCATTTCAAGGCGACGCTCGCGTCCAGTACGAACCGGTTCAACGCTTGCGGTCCTCGCGAATCATCTGTTCGGCGGTGGGGAATGGTCCATCGCTCTCTACGCGATGCATGCGGAATGTTGCCATGCGCTGGTAAAACTGCTGGCGACGCTTCATTTCTGCCGTCGTGGGAATATTCCGTTCGAGCAGCGAGATCACCTCCGCAGCAATGGAACTCCGGTTTTCGCGGGCACGTTGGCGTAGCCCGCGGTAAAGTTCGTCTGGTACGTTTTCCAC
>Ga0187890_10000546_pt1 | contig 26571 bp, 20 predicted proteins | sample June2016WEW_21_1_FD_133005 | JGI IMG/M metagenome (GOLD analysis project Ga0187890, IMG submission 133005) | Peatland microbial communities from SPRUCE experiment site at the Marcell Experimental Forest, Minnesota, USA - June2016WEW_21_10 | ecosystem: Environmental > Terrestrial > Soil >... | reverse complement strand
GCGAGCACGGCTGCGCCGACGAGCATGTCGCGGCGGCGGCGCGCGCTGCCGTCCGCGGCCGAGCCACCGGGCGACTTGCCACCGGTGAGCACGACGGTCATCACCGCGATCATCACAAGCGCCAGGAAGCGCCCGTAGATGCTCGGGTCGAAGAACACCGAGTTGACGCGAAAGTAGTTGTCGTACTGGTCGGCCGCGACGACCTTGGGGTTCAGGAACAGCGCCTTGCGGTAGTACTCGACGAAGCCGACTCCCGCGAACAGGACCGCAAGCGCGACCGCCACGCCGAGGCAGCGCAGCAGCAGCTCGCGCGTCCAGCGCACGTCGCGGAGGGTCAGGAACAGCAGCGCGAACGGCACGTAGAAGAACGCGATGTTCTCAGCCGCCTTGGCGCGGTCGCCCGAGTACAGCGTCTGCAGCGCGTACAGGCCGACCGTGATCAGCAGCAGCCATTCGACGCCCCGCGGCGAGGCCCACGAGCGCGGGCTGGAGGGTGAGAGCCCGGCGTCCTCACCGGCCGCTGGGGCGCTCGCGGTTTCGCCTCCCGCATGGTCCGCCCCGCCGGCGCCAGCCCCCGCAGCGGCCCGCCTGCCGAGCAGCCGCGGCAGCAGGTGCGTGAGCGTCCCGGCCGCGACGACCAGATACAGCGGCACCAGCAGGTTCACGGTCCTGCCGTCGGCCGAGATCGGCACCCTGAACGGAAGCGCGAACACGGCCAGCAGCGGGAACGCATCGCGTTGGCGGCGCATCACGGCGACGAGCGCCGCGATCGCGATCAGCGCGATGGCGAGCCCCGCGGCGAGCGTGCCGGCGCTGGGCAGGCTCGTCGCGAGCGTCGCGCCGGTGAGCGCGATCACGGCTTCACCAACGCGAAGCTGCGCGGCAGGAGCACCTGCTGACCTCGATGCAGAAGATCTATGCCCACGCGGTATTCACCGGGAGGCGCGATCGTGCCCTCGGTCTCGGGCACCAGGATGCGGCGCCCGCCAGGCGTGACGAGATGGCCGTAGCGGCGCGCGATCCCGCGGCGCCCGTTCCAGCGCAGCGAGAAGTCTTTGTAACGCGGCGCGGGGTAGCTCTGCACGAGCGTGGCGACGGTGTTGCCGGAGGCGTCGAGAACCGTGACGGTCACGTCTTCCGCGTTGGCCAGCTTGAACGAGATCGCCTCGAGCGGGGTGCGGCCACCCGGGTAGGGCGAGAAGGCGCTCGCCAGCATGTAGCTGTGCACAGCGGTGGGTGTGTGCTTGAGCCGCTGCGTGATCAGGAACGCCGCGAAGCACGCGAGCACCAGCAGCGCGAACACGATTCGCGCGAGCGGGTCGCCGCCCGGCGCCGATGCACGGGCGCGCGAGCGGGCGGGTGGGCTCGGCTCCGCCCCGGCGGCCGCCTCGGTCAATCCCAGCCGCCCAGCGCGAACCGCTCGACCGTGTCCGAGCGCAGACCGAGCCGCAGGGTCTCGAGCGAGAGCACGTCAGCGGGCGCGATGTTGCCGAGGTTGCACTCCGTGCCAAAGCGCTTGAGCAGCCACACCTGCTGCGCGCGCAGCGGCGCCTCGAAGATCAGGCGCTCCGGCTCGATCGCATGCACGATCTCATCGATCAGACCGGTTCGCACCTCGCCCGTGGCGCGGTAGATGCCGGCGGTTCCCGACTCGCGCGCCTCGGCGATCACCTTCCAGGCGCCCGCCTCCAGGTCGCGTTCGATCTGCTCCACCCACACGTACGGGGCCATGATGAAGTCGGTGTCCTTGCTGCCCACCTCCGCGAGCACCGTGAACTCCTGCGCGAGGCGTTCGATCAGCTCGCGCTTGAGGTGTGGCTCCAGCGGGATCGTGCCGTCGGAGACCTCCACGTGGTGCAGCCCGAGCTCGCGCAGCCAGGCGATCAGCCCGTCCACCCGGCCCTGGCGGATCGCCAGCTCCGTCAGCGTGCCTCCGAGCACCACCGGGATGCCGCCGGCGGCGTAGCGATCGAGCTTGCGCCGCAGGTTCGCGCTGACGAGCGCCGTCCCCCAGCCGAGCTTGACCACGTCGACGATGTCGCCCGCCACCTCCAGCAGGTCGTCAACCCCGGCGACGGACAGCCCCGTGTCGATCACGTGGGTGATGCCGTGCTCGCGAGGCTTGGCCGACCGCGGCGGGATGTCGAGGAAGCCGGCTATGGGCTCGATGTTTCGTGTTCCTTGTCGGCGCCGACGATCACCACCACGTTCGCCGAGCCCGCGAGCGCGGTCACGGCCGCTTCGATCGGCAGCACGTGGGACACCGACAGCGAGTGGGCGACGCCTTCGGCTTCGGCCTGGTGGCCGCTGGCGTACTCGACGACGCTGACCTGCCCCGAGCCGGGCGGTTTTCCGCTCAGCGCGGTCGCCTGCGAATAGCCGTTCTGCTGCAGCGCGCTGGCGGTCCGGTGAGCGAGGCCTTCGGCTTCGGTGGCGTTGAGCACCGCCACGTTCGTTTCCGCAGGGCTGACAGCCGGCGCTTTCGACGCCGGTTTCGCGGCCTTGTGCGAGGGATGCTTGGCATGCGTCGCGGTGTGATGGGCGGTGGTCGTCACCGCCGAGGTCGCCTGTTTGCTGCCCGAGGAGCCGCCGAGCGACGTGAGGGCGACGACGATCGCGCCAGCGGCGACGATCACCGCTCCTGCGATCAGCGCGATCATCCTGCCCCGCGAGCGTTTGGCGGCGTACACCGATCTTCCCTCCAGCGGTGGAGGAATGCTCTGACGCGACGCGGCCGATGCCGCCCGCGCGCGCACGGCCTGCGCGCCGGCGGGCGCTCCCGGTACGGCCCCCGCGCCCGCGACCTGCGGCGCCGGGGGAGGCGGACGGCGCGGGACGGACGGATCTGGCGCGACCTGCGCCCCGGGCCGGCTCAGCGGGGGTTGGGGCTCGCCCGGCCGCGGCGCGGTGGGTGGCGCGGGCGGACTCGGGGCGCGCGGCGCAAGGGGCGTGGCAACGCCCGCCACGGGCGTGGTCACGCCCCTCGCGGCTGCCGCTGTCGCCGGAGCGGGAGACGCCGGCGAGCGCGGGTCGGCGAGCGCGGGGGAAGGGGCGCCTGGCACCGGCCGACTCTGCGCGGCGCCCGCCGCGGACGCGGGCGCACCCACGGGCGGCGCGGAGCCTGGTGGCGCGGAGCCAGGCGGGGCGGAGCCTGGTGGCGCTGAGCCGGGCAGGGCGGGGCGAGCGGGTGGCTGGGTGGGCACCGGCGTGCGGCCTGGCGCGGGCGGCTGGCCGGGCACCGGCACCCCGCCGGGCACCGGCACCCCGGGCGCTCCCGGGGCTCCCGGCACTGCCGGCACCCCCGGGGCGGGCGCAACGGGGATGCCAGGCGCTGCGCCGGCGCCCAGCGCCTGGCCCACAGGTGCCACCGCCCCGGCGGGCGCAACAGGAGCACCGACGACACGCGTGGCGGGACCCCCGGCGGCGGCAGCCGCGGGGACCGGCGCCGCACGCGGGACCGGCCGCGCCATCTGGGCGGCGGGCGCCTGCTGCTGAACGCGCACGGCCGCGGCGCTGCTCACGCGCTGCTCGAGGTCGGCTGCGCGCTCAGGGGCGCGTCCGGCCCACTCACGCAGGCGCTTGAGCTCGCGCGCCTGTGAGAAGACGAGCAACGACAGGATCGCGATGCCCACCAGCGCAGCGAACGCCGCGATTGCCCCGATCTTGGTGAACGTGCTCGAAAGCGAGAGCGCGAACGGCAGGAAGATCATGAATGCCGGGAGTGTACGAGGGGCGCAGGCGCATCGCGGCGCTCGTGCGGGCGATCGCCGTTGGATTCCCCAGCGCCGCGCTGGTCGAGCGAGCGCTCATCGTGCCCGCCCGGCCCGCCCGAATTCCCGGGCTCATCCGGCTGCTCGGGCTCATCCGGCTGCTCGGACGCATCCGCCGGGACGTCCCTGCGCGCGGCCGCCAGCTCCGAGACCTTCGCCGCCAGGCCCGCCGCGTCCCCCTCCAGCACGAGCAGGCCGATCTCGGCGAACATCGACTCCACCGCCTCCGTCCCCAGCGGCTTGCGCTCGGCCAGCAGGATCTTCTCCGCCTCGGTCGCCCGCCGCCGCTCGTAGGTGTTGAAGAGCTCCTCGTGGAGCTTCTCGCCAGGCCGGCGCCCGACGATCTCAACGTCGATGTCGCGGTCGGGGTCCAGGCCCGACAGGTCGATCATCGCGCGTGCGAGGTCGATGATGCAGACGGGCTCGCCCATGTCGAGCACGAACACCTCGGCGCCGTGCGAGTCGCGCACGGACGCGAGCGAGCCCGAGCGGATGATCAGCTGGACGGCCTCGGGGATCGTCATGAAGTAGCGCGTCATGCGCTCGTCGGTCACCGTCACCGGACCGCCGCGCTCGATCTGGCGGCGGAAGATCGGCACGACGCTGCCCGAGGAGCCGAGCACGTTGCCGAAGCGCACCGCGTTGTAGCGCGTCTGCGGCCAGCGCGCGGAGGCGGCCTCGAGTGCGAACTCGGCGAGCGCCTTGGAGGCGCCCATCACGGTCGCCGGCGCGACCGCCTTGTCGGTCGAGACCAACACGAAGCGCGCGACGCCCGTCTCGCCTGCGACGTGCGCCACCACGCGCGTGCCGATCGCGTTGTTGCGCACGGCCTCGACCGGGTTGGCCTCCATCAGGCCGACGTGCTTGTACGCGGCCGCATGGAACACGATCGTCGGGCGATGCGCGTCGAAGACCTCGCGCATGCGCTCCTCCTCCTTGCAGTCGGCCAGCACCGCGGCGAGCATCGACGGTGGCACGTGGCGCTCATCCTCCAGCTCGCGCTGGATCGAGAAGAGGTTGTCCTCGGCGTGATCCACCAGCACGATCCGGTGCGGCTCCACGCGCGCGATCTGGCGGCACAGCTCCGAGCCGATCGAGCCGCCCGCTCCGGTCACGAGCACGGTCTCGCCGGCCAGGTACGCACCGACGCGCTCGAGCTCCATGTACACGGGCTCGCGGCCGAGCACATCCTCGACGCGCACCTCGCGCATCTGCCTGGCGAGCGTGCCGCGCGTCTGCAGCAGCTCGAACACCGTCGGTAGCGTGCGCACCGGGATACCGCGTTCACGGCACGCCGTCACGACACGCATTCGCAGCTCGCCGGGCGCCGACGGAATCGCGATGATCACTTCGTCCGGCTCGGCGTCGTCGAGGATGCGCGGCAGATCGCCTTCGGTGTTGCCGCGCACGCGCAGGCCTTCGATGCGCAGCCGCCGCTTGGCGGGGTCGTCGTCGACGAAGCCCACCGGCGCGAGGCCGAGGTCGCGATTGCGCATGATCTCGCGGGCCACCAGCCGGCCGCCGTCGCCGGCGCCGGCGATCAGCACCGTGCGCTGGTCGCGCCGCACGCTGCGGAACGCGGCCAGTGGCCTGCGCTCGTATAGCGAGCGCGCCACCGCGCGCACGCCCACGAGGAAGGCGAGCGACAGCAGTGCGAACTGCACGATCACGGTGTTCGGGAGCACGAGCGGGACCGCCGTCGCATGGCCGGGTGGATGCCTTGTTTCGATGTAGTGATACACCGGGCGCAGGATCTCGACGGCAGCGACCGTCAACAGCACGATCAGCAGCACCGCGAGCACCACCGCCTCGTAGTCGCGCTGACCCGCATAGCGCCAGCTGCGCTGGTACACGCGCGCCAGCACCAGCACCGGCATGCTCCCCACGAGCACCCACCAGATCGTGTCGGAGCGCAGGTCGGAGTAGTGCGACGGCAGCCGGGTGGTGAAGCGCAGCTGGAAGGCGAGGTAGTACGCGAGCGCGACCAGCGCCCCGTCCACTGCAAGCTGCGGCAGCGAGTGACGGTGGAGCGGTAGGGCCGCCGAGCGGATCCGTCGGCGCATTGTGGAGATTGTAAGCGCCAGCAACGATTGCAGCGTCCCAGCCCGCGCGGGCGCCGATCAGTCGCAGACGGGCGAGAGCAGCAACTCGACGAGCACCCGGGGGTCGCGGCGCACGCGTGGCGTCGCGTTCGCGGGCGCGCGCTTGCCCAGGTCGAGGTCCTCGGCGGCGGTGAGCATGCGCAGGCGCCGTTCCTCGATCAGTCGTTCGTCGACCGCGCCCAAGCGCCCCTGGAAGGTCGTGTAGACGGGCGTGCCCAGCGCGACCGCCTCGCGGTTCATCGTGCCTCCCGCCGAGATCACGAGGTCCGCGTGGGCGATCAGCGACTGCGCGTCCACGGCATGCTCGGGGACCACGAAGCCGGGGATGCGCGCGAGCTCCTCGCGCTGGGAGGCCACACGCGGCAGCACCACAGGCTGGGTCCCGTGCTCGGCCGCGGCCGCGCTCAGGCGTCGCAGCACGCGCGCGAACAGGTCGTTCTCGAAGCGGTGGTACAGCGAGACCACCGGTGGCGTGCGCACGACCACGATCGCGCGCTCCGGGTCGAGGCCGAGCTCGCCCAGCACCGCATCGTCGGGCTCGAAGTCGGCCAGGTAGTACTCCTCCTTGAGACCCGCATATGCGCGTACCTTGCCCTTCGCGCCGTAGCGCTCCAGGCGCTGCGGTGGGATCGCGTCGGGCACGACCACCGCTCGCGCGAGCCGGCAGTTGACGTTGTGCTGGACCGTCGCCCACTCGTAGTCGAACATCGTCGCGCTCGGGATGCGCAGCACGGCGGCCGCGACCGAGACGTCGTTGGAGCCATGGCCGAGCGCGATGTCGAAGGTTGGGTGACCCTCCGATCCACGCTGCTCGGCGTGCGCCCAGCGCACGAGCGCCGCCGAGCGCGACACGAGGCCCGCGGCCTTGGCGCCGAGGCGCCCGCCGCGGTGGCGCCCGATCGCGGTGTGCGCGACGCCGAGGCGCTCGCACAGCTCGATCGTCTGCGCGAAGTCGCGTGCCGTCACGCGCACCTCGTGGCCGTCCGCGCGCAGGCGCTCGATCACCGGGCGCATGACCAGCACGTGCGGGCTGTTGGTGAGGTCGATCCAGACGCGCATCCGCAGGGGACGCTAACGCTCCGGCGGCGATCGGCCCCGGATCGCCGCTATCGTTGGCCGGCCCTTGCTCGTCCTCGCCTCGATATCCGAAACGCTCGTCAACGAAACCTCGCACTTCGTCCGCGACGCCGGGCTGCCGGGGATCTTCGCGCTGATGGCGATCTCGAGCGCCTGCATCCCGATCCCATCCGAGGTCGTGATGCTGTTCGCCGGCTTCGCCGTCGCCGATCCCGGCCAGAGCGCCTCCCACCACCATCTGACGATCGTCGGGATCGTGCTCGCGGGGCTGCTGGGCACGATGGCCGGCTCGTGGGTCGCCTACGCGGTCGGGCGCGGCGGGCGCCTGGAGCTGTTCGAACGCCACGGCGCGAAGCTGCACATGGGACCGAAACAGATAGAACGCGGCGACCAGTGGTTCCAGCGCCACGGCGAGGCCGCCGTGCTGTTCGGACGCGTGATCCCGGTGGTGCGCGCGTTCGTGTCGCTGCCCGCCGGCGTCGCCAGGATGCCGCTCGGGCGCTTCACGCTGTTCTCGCTGCTCGGCACCGTCCCGTGGGTGCTCGGCCTGGCGCTCGCCGGCCACGCGCTCGGCGGCGACTGGACGAGCGTGCGCAAGGGCTTTGAGTACGTCGACTACGCGGTCCTCGCGCTGGTCGTCGCGGGCATCGTCTATGCGCTCGTGCGCCGGCGGCGCTCACGCCGCGAGGCGGCGGCCGATGCCGTCGGCTGACGGCGCGCTGCCGCTTCGCCACGCCGCGATGTTGGGTCTGCTGCAGGGCCCCACCGAGCTGCTGCCGGTCTCCTCCTCAGCACACACCACGCTGATTCCGTGGCTCGCCGGCTGGCAGTACGCACGGCTGGACGGCGAGCGGCGCAAGTCCTTCGAGGTCGCCCTGCACGCCGGCGCGGGCGCCGCGCTCGCGATCCACATGCGCAGCGAGCTGCTGCGCGACGCCGCGCGCCTGGACCGGCGGCGTGCGGGCGTGATCGCGCTCGCGCTGGCGCCGCCCGCGCTCGCCGGCTACGCGCTCGGCCCAGCGATCGAGCGAGCGCTCGGCGGACCGCGCTCGATCGCCGCCGGACTCGCCGGCGGGGCCGTGGCGATGGCGATCGCCGACCGCCGCGCGCCCGGAGCAGGCCACGGGAGCCGCGCCCAAGAGCAGGCGAGCGCGCGAGACGGGCTCGCGCTCGGGCTCGCGCAGGCGGCCGCGCTGATCCCAGGAGTCTCTCGCAACGGCGCCACGCTGACCGCCGCACGAGCGCGCGGATTTGACCGTCGCGCAGCGCAGGCTCTCTCCTGGCACGCGGGGCTGCCCGTCATCTTCGGCGCGAGCGTGCTCAAGGGCGCGCGCATGCGCCGCACGGGCGTCCCGCGCGGGCAGCGCGCGGCGCTCGCGGTCGGGGGCGCAGCCGCATTCCTGTCCACGCTGGCAAGCGCGCGGCTGCTGGATCGCCGTCTGCGCGACGACCAACCGCTCTGGTCCTACTCGCTCTACCGCTGTCTGCTCGCCGCGCTGGTCGTCTCACGTCTGCGTGATCGCGACACTGCGAACGCCGACTGATCCATGGACAAAACGCGCCCGTACCCGCGCGGCGCCTGGGGCGATATGCGCGCGCCGCCTAGCTTGCGCGCACAATAGAGGCCGATGACTCAGCTCGGGACCGTGATCGGCGGGCGCTATCGACTCGACGCCGAGATCGGGCGGGGCGGCATGTCCACCGTCTACCGCGCCTTCGACACGGTGCTCGAACGGCCGGTCGCGATCAAGCTGATGCACCGCGAGATCGCCGCCGACTCCGACCAGCTCGAGCGCTTCCGCCGCGAGGCGCGCTCGGTGGCGCAGCTCAACCACCCGCACGTGGTCACCGTGATCGACGCCGGCGAGGAGGCCTCGCCCGACGGCGGGGGATCGAATCCCACCCACCCGAACGGCGCCGTCGGCACGCCGTACATCGTGCTCGAGTACGTCGACGGCGAGACGCTCAAGGACATCATCCGGCGCGAGGGCCCGCTCGACATCCCGCAGGCGATCGCCTACGCGATCGAGATCGCGCGCGCGCTCGGCGCCGCCCATGAGCGCCAGATCGTGCACCGCGACGTCAAGCCGCACAACGTGCTCATCAGCGAGGAAGGCGGCGCGAAGATCACCGACTTCGGGATCGCGCGCACGCTCTCAGAGGTTGGCCTCACGATGGCCGGGCGCGTGCTCGGCACCACCGACTACGTCTCACCCGAGCAGGCGCTCGGGCAGGCCGTCACCGGTCAGTCGGACCTGTACTCGCTGGGCGTGGTGCTGTTCGAGATGCTCACCGGCGAGGTTCCCTTCCGCGGCAGCTCGCCCGTGGCGGTGGCGATGAAGCATGTGCGCGAGGACGTCCCCGACGTGCAGCGGCTGCGCCCTGAGCTCTCCGCCGCCACCGCCGCCGTGGTCGAACGCGCGGTCTCCAAGGACCTCACGCGCCGCTACCCCGACGCCGCCAGCATGGTCGCCGACCTCGAGGAGGTGCTCGCCGTCGAGGCTGCCCGCGCCGGTCAGGCCACCGGCGAGGTGACCAGCGTGCTGCGCACGCTCCCCGGACCGGCCCAGCGGCGGCTGCCGTGGCGCATGCGCCACCCTGCGCGCTGGGTGCTCTCGCTCGCGCTGCTCGTCGCAGCCGTCGCGGTCGCGCTCGTGATCGCCGCCGGCAGAGCGCACCGAGGCGCAGGACAGGCGCCCGGCATCACCGCCCACGCGGGCCTGGAACCGGTGCAGCTGGGGCAGGCGGCGGCCCACGACTACAACCCCTTCGGCACCGGCCCGGAAAACCGCGACCTGATCGACAACGTCGTCGACGGCGACCCCAACACCACCTGGAGCACCGAGCAGTACTACGACGGCACCCTCAAGAAGGCCGGCGGCGTCGGACTCGGCATATACCTGGACGCCGCGCCGCAGGTGCTCGCCAAGGCGCTCGAGATCCAGACGCCCACCCCCGGCTTCGCCGTGCAGGTCTACGCCGCCGACCACGTCGAGCTCGAACTGCCCTACGGCAGCTCCACGCCGCTGAGCGCGCGCGGCTGGCAGGGCCCCGTGGGCGCGAGCACGGACGTCCACGACAGCGAACGCATCCCGCTCGCGCTGGGCGGGCATCCGCACCGCTACTACCTCGTGTGGCTGACCACGCTGCCGCCGGGCATGCAGTCTGCGACGATCGCCGAGCTGGCGCTGTTCAAGTAGCGTCGCCGCAGGTGCGGGCCGCGGACCACCGCGGGCGCGCCGGGTTCTCGCGCGACTCAGTAGCTGTAGGCGCGCCGGCGCGCGTGGCGCTCTAGCGCCAGCCGGCAGAGGCGGTCGACGAGGCGCGGGTAGGGGACACCAGAGGCCGCGAGCAGCTTGGCGTAGACGCTCGTCGGCGTGAAGCCCGGCATCGTGTTCAGCTCGTTCACCAGCACGCGCTCACCGTCCACGAAGAAGTCCACCCGCGCCAGGCCCTCGCAGCCGGCGGCGAGAAACGTCCTCACCGCCAGCGCCCTGACCTGCTCGCTCGCGCTCGCGGAGATTCCGGCGGGGATCCTCAGCTCCATGCCGCCGGGTGTGTACTTCGCGCCGAAATCGTAGAACTCCCCGGAGAACACGATCTCCCCGGGTGCCGATGCGACCGCCTGCTCGCCCGCGTCGCGCTGCTCCTCGAGCACGCCGAGCACACCGCACTCCACCTCCGTTCCCACGGCCATCGCCTCGACGATCACGAGGCCGTCATGAGCGAACGCCTGCCGCAGGGCGTCCTCGACGCCGTCCGCCGCACTCACCTTGACGATGCCCACCGACGAGCCCAGGTGCGCCGGCTTGACGAACACCGGCAGGCCGAGCAACGCGATCTCGGCGAGCACCTGCCGGCGTTCGTCGGCGAAGCGCTCCGCGCGTACGCCCACATAGTCCACCTGAGGTAGGTCCAGGGCGGACATCAGCTCCTTGAACAGCACCTTGTCCAGGCACACCGCCGAGGCGGCCACGCCGGCTCCCACGTAGGCCACGTCGAGCGTCTCCAACAGCCCCTGAACCGTCCCGTCCTCGCCGAACGGGCCGTGCAGCACCGGGAAGACCACGTCCACGCCGAGCAGCCCGCCCCCCGGCGTGACGCTCAGCGGCTGCCCGTCGTGACGCCACGCGCCGTCGCGACCGATCTCCACCCACATGACCTCGTGCCCGGCGCTGCTCAACCCCTCGCGCACGGCCGCGCCCGACGACAACGACACGTCGTGCTCGGACGAGCGCCCACCGGCAAGCACCGCCACGGCGAGCGACTCGCCGGTCATCCGGCCGGCGGCGCCGCTGGTGGCGTGGTCGTCGTCGTGGTCGTCGGCGTGGCGGTCGTGGTCGTCGGCGTGGTTGTCGTGGTGGTGGAGCTGAGCATGCCCACCACGATCGTCACCGTCGCGCCCTTGCGCGCCTTCGCTCCCGCCGCCGGGCTCTGTTCCAGCACCACGCCCACCTGCGACTGTTCGGTGGTCGCGCGGGTTTCCACCTTGGACTTGAAGCCAGCGCGCTTGAGCGCGGCCTCAGCAGCCACTTCGGCCGCGCCTTCGACCTTCGGGACTTCGACTTCCTTGGGCGCCTGCGCGACCGTCAGGTTCACCTTCGCGCCCGCGCGCACAGCGCTGCCGGTGGTCGGGGATTGCGCGAGCACGGTGCCCGCGACCTGCGTGCTCGAGACCCGCTTGGTGACCGTGCCCACGCCCAGTTCGTCGTTGGTGAGCGTCGCTTCCGCCGCTTCCAGCGTCTGGCCGGTCACGTCGGGTACGTGCACCGGCGCGGGGCCGCTGGAGACGAGCAGGGTGATGAGGCGGCCTTCCTGGACATCCGTTTCCGCGGGCGGCTCGGTGCCGATCACGCGTCCCGCTTCGACCGTCTTGCTGGCTTCGGTCGTCGTCTTCGTCTTGAAGTGCGCCCTGCGCAACTCGGCTGCGGCCTTGGCCGCGGTGAGCCCGGTGACGTCCACCAGCGGCACGTTCGCCGGGCCCTCCGAGACGACGATGCTCACGCGCGCGCCCTTCTTCGCCACGGAGCCCGCGGCCGGCGTCTGCCTGATCACCAGGCCGCTGTGGACGGTCGCACTCGGCGCCAGCGAGGGCTGGGCGTTCAGCCCGGCACCGCGCAGCGTGGCTTCCGCGGCCCGTTCGGTCTGTCCGGTGACGCTCGGCACGGTCACCGACTTGGTTGACTGCGTCAGCAGCACCACCAGCACCGCCAGGCCGGCTACGAGCGCGAACGCCAGCGCCCACAAGAGGCCCCGCCGCCGCCGCCGCCGGCGTTCCTCCTCCGGCGGCGGGCCGCCCTCCAGCTCGTACTGCCCGGTCCCCGGCTGCGCGAGCAGCAAGGAGCCAGCGCCCGCTCGCGGGGGCGGCGGTTGCTGAGCGTGGTGGACGTGGCCGTCGGGGATCGCCGCGGCCCTCGCGCCCGAGAGCGCCGGCAGCATCTGGCGCTCGTGTTCGAGCGCCGCGATCAGCTCGTCGGCGTCCGCGTAGCGGTGCGCGGGGTCCTTCGCCAGCGCGCGCAGCACGACCGCGTCCAGGGAGTGTGGAAGGGCCGGGTTGAGCGCGCTCGGCGGGTAGGGCTCGGCCGACACCTGCTTGAAGGCGACCGCCACCGCCGTCTCGCCCTCGAACGGCACCACGCCGGTGAGCAGCTCGTACAGGATCACGCCGATCGAGTACAGATCCGAGGACGCGCTCACCGCGAGCCCCTGCGCCTGCTCGGGGGACAGGTACTGGGCGGTGCCCATGATCGAGCCCGTGAGCGTCATGTCCGACGCGCCCGCCCGCGCGATCCCGAAGTCGGTCACGCGCGCGCGGCCCTCTTCGTCGAGGATCACGTTGTGGGGCTTCAGGTCGCGGTGGATGACGCCGCGCCTGTGCGCGAAGCGCGCCGCGCGCAGGATCTGCACGACGATCTCGATCGCCGCCGCCGGGTCGAGCGCGCCCTGTTCGCGCACGATCGCCTTGAGCGGGCGGCCCGCCACGTACTCCATCGCGATGTAGTAGGTGCCGTTCCACTCGCCACGATCGAAGATCCCCACGATGTTCGGGTGTGACAGCGCCGCCGCGCTCGAGGCCTCGCGCCGGAAGCGCTCGACGAACTCCTGGTCTTCGGCGAAGTGGTGATGCAGCACCTTCACCGCGACGTCCCTGCCCAGCAACTGGTCCTGCGCGAGGTAGACGTCGGCCATGCCCCCCGAGCCCAGGCGCGAGATCACCCTGTAGCGACCGTCGATGATCGTCTCGGGGTCGATCATGACTGCGACCTGAGCAGGCTTTCGATCACTTGCCGGGCCACCGGCGCGGCGAACGTGGCGCCTTCGCCGGGGACGGCCTTCAGCGTCACCGCGACCGCCACCTTGGGATCGGCGGCGGGAGCGAAGGCGATGAACCAGACGTTGTTGATCGCGTTGCCGAACTGCGTCTCCGCGGTGCCCGTCTTGCCCGCCACCTGGATCCCCGGTATCTGCGCCGCCGTGCCCGTGCCTTCCTTGACAACCGCTTCCATCATCGAGGTCACCGCCGCGGCCGTGGACGGCTTCATCACGACCGACTGCACGCGCGGTGAGATCCTCTGCACGGTGCGCCCTTCCGCGTCGACGATTCGCTGCGTCAGATGGGGCACCATCAGCGTGCCGCGGTTGGCCACCGCGGCGACGACCTCCGCCATCTGCAGAGGCGTCACCGCGAGTTTGTCCTGGCCGATGCCCAGGCGCCCGACGTCGACCAGCGGGCTGGTGGGGGCGACGATGCTTTCGCCGACGTGCTCGCCGCTTGCAGACATCTCGTCCGCCGGATAGTCGAGCTGCGGCTTGCGGTCGAAGCCGAAGCGTCCCATGTAGCGCGCGAGCATGCGCTTGCCGACGTGTTCGGCGACCTGCGCCCACACTGTGTTGACCGAGTGGGCGAGCGCGTAGGTGAGCGTGATCGGCCCGAAGCTCTCGCCGTTGTCGTTCTGCAGCAGCTTCCCCGACACGAGGATGTTGTTGCGTCCGCTGACGGTCGATTCGGGCGTGTAGGCGCCCGTGTCGATCGCCGCCGTGGCGGTCACGATCTTGAAGGTCGAGCCGGGGGCGTAGCCGAACTGGGTGACGCGGTTGAGTTCCGACCTGCTCGGCTGACTGGCGCGCAATTCGCGTTCCTGTTCGAGTTTGCTCGCCGGCGAGCGCAGGGCGTTGGGGTCATAGCTGGGCGTGGAGGCCATCACGCGCACGGCCCCGGTCTGCGGATCCAGCGCCACGACCGCGCCTTCGTGAACGCCGAGCGCGTCTCTTGCGACCCGCTGCGCGCTCGGGTCGAGCGTGGTGATCACCTTCTCCCCCTGGGGTTCCTTGCCCTGGAGCTGATCGAGCACGCTCTGCAGGTTCGTCCCGCTCTGGCCGTTCAGTTCCTTGTTGCGGAAGAGCTCCAGGCCCGTGCTGCCGAGGTCGGGGTAGAGGTAGTGGTAGCCGATCGGCTGGGCGAACAGTTCTCCCGTCGGATAGGTGCGCTGGTAGACGCCTTCCGGGCCGCGTACGCTGCGGGCGAGCACCGTGCCGTCGGCCGCGAGGATCGGGCCGCGCTCGATTCGCTGCTGCTCCAGCAGCGCGTGCTCGTTGAGCTTGCTTTCGCGCAGCGACGACGCTTCGAAGATCGTCCAGCGCGAGGTGAACGCGACAAGCAGCGCGAACAGCACGGCGACGAGCCCGTACAGGCGGATGATCGGGCGGTTCAAAGCGAGCGCCTCATTCGAGCTGTTCCAGTTCGAGGCTGCGAATCAGCGAGGCGGCGTCCGCTTCCGAGCGCAGCGAGTGATCGAGCAGCGTGCGCCGTCTTTCGGACGTGAGCGTCGAGGCGCTGACACCCGAGACGTACTGACTGCTGTACAGCGCCAGATTGGCGGGGAGCCTGTACGGCAGCCCCTCGTACAGCGTGACCAGGCCGCGGCTGTTGGTGCCGATGAAATACACCGACTGCAGCGCCAGATAGCCGGCGGAGCCGATCAGCCCCAGCACGACGAGCAGGAACACGAGCGCGCCCGCATGGCGTATGCGCCTGCGCCTGCGTGCGCCCGGCGCGGCGCCCGGCGAGCGCGGGACGCGGGGCGCTCGCTGGAACGTGCGCCCAGCGAGCGCCGGTGCGCCGAGCATCGTCGCGGCGTCCTCGACTGGCGCGGGCACGGACGGCGCGTAGGACGCTGCTGGCGGGGCGGACACGGCTGATGGGGCGGAGACGGCCGGCAGGCCGACCATCGTCGCGTGCTCCCCGTCCGGGAGCGTCTGCCCGACCTGGACGTCCTCGAGGCGGATCAGCACCACGGTGATGTTGTCCCGCCCGCCGGCCTGGTTGGCCGCCGCGATCAGCGCCTCGCCGGCGTCGCGCAAGCGCTTGTGGGCCAGCAGCGCCGCCGCGATCTGCTCCTCTGAGATCATCGTCGTGAGACCGTCGCTGCACAGCAGGTACACGTCGCCGGAGCGCGCGCGGAAGGAGCGCGTGTCGACCTCCACCATCACCTCGGGCCCGAGCGCGCGCGTGATGACGGAGCGCTGCGGGTGCTCGACCGCCTCCTCCGGCGTCAGCCGGCCCTGGCGCAGCAGCTCGTCGACGAGCGAATGGTCGTCCGTCAGGCGCAGCAGCTCCCCGTCGCGCAGGCAGTACGCGCGGCTGTCGCCGACGTGCGCGATCGCCACCTCCTGCTCGCCCACGTACACGGCCGTGAGCGTCGTGCCCATGCCGGCCTGCTCGGCGTTCGCGTGCGAGAGCTCGTGGATGCGAGCGTTGGCCTCACGCGCGAGCGCTGCCAGCTCGAGCTCCGGGTGAGAGGTCTCGGGCAGGCCCGGCTCGAAGGACTCGACCGCGATCCGTGAGGCGACCTCGCCGGCCTGCGCGCCGCCCATCCCGTCGGCGACCACGAACAGCGGCGCGCGCGCGAGCAGCGAGTCCTCGTTCGCGCGACGCTGGCGCCCGGTGTCCGTGCCGGCGTACTGCTCTGCGACGCGCAGCATCTCAGTCGACCTCGAACGTGAATTCGCTGTCGCCGATGCGCACCCTGTCCCCCGGGTGCAGCGGCCTGGGCGTCTGCAGCAGCTCCTCGTTGAGGTAGGTGCCGTTGGTCGAGTCGAGGTCTTCGATGACCACTATGTTGCCCTGCTCGTAGACGCGCGCGTGGCGAGAGGAGGCGAACTGGTCCTCGAGCCTGATCTCCGCGCGCTCGCCGCGGCCGAGCACGATGTCGCCGTCGAGGTCGTAGATCATCCCCGCCTCGTGGCCGGGAGCGCGCTCGATCACCAGGCGCGGCGCCTGGTGGCGGGCGCCCGCGGTGCCGAGCGTCGACGCCGAGTACATGCCGGTGGCGTCCGGCGGGATCGATCCACGGTCAGGCTGGCCCCCACTCGATTCGCCCGGCGCGGCGCTCCCGCGCAGGTCGCGGCGGGCGCTGCGCGCGATCCACAGCAGGAACAGGTACATGACCGCCAGGAAGCCGAACTTCAGCGCGACGGATACGGGCGCGAGCGTGTTCATGAGACTTCGAAGACGATCTCCGTCGAGCCGAGCTCGACGCGGTCCCCGGGCTGCAGCAGCTGCACGCCGCGCACCTCCGCGCCGTTGACGCGCACGCCGTTGGTCGAGCCCAGGTCCGCGACCGTCCAACCGTCGGGGCCCGGGCGCAGCTCGGCGTGGCGCCGCGAGATCCCGGCGTCATCGAGGACCACGTCGCAGTCGCTGCTGCGTCCGACCGTCCCGCCGCCGGGCGGCACCAGCAGCCGCCGCCCGCCGACGGCGAGCAGCACACGCTGGGGCGGGCGGCGCGCGTGCGCATCCTCGACGGCCTCGCGAACGCGCGCGGAGGTGCTGTAGATCATCGTCTGGCCGTGCTCCTGCTGTTCGACGGGTGGATGGGACGGGCGCGACGTGGGGGCAGGCGCGTGGGGCCCCTCATCCTCGCCCTCCGGCCGGACCAACCGCGCCTGAATGCCGAATTCGCCGAGCGAGAGCCGCTCGTCGGTGTGGAAGGAGATGTACGGCGGCGAGGCCAGGATCAGATCCTCGCGGCGCGCGTGCTCGAGCAGGTACGCGCACAGCTCGTCGATGACCTCGTGCTCCACGCCTTCGTAGCGCTCGCGATCGCTCGGCGACAGCCACACCGAGTACTCATTGGGGACGTAGACGCGCGAGACCGACACCGTGCGATGAGCGTCCATCTCGCGGGCGAGCTTACGGGCGAGCTCCATCGGGCGGACCTCCGTGCGGAACAGCCGTCCGAAGGTTCCCTCGACGAGGCTGGCGATCATGTTCTCGACGCTCTTGAGCGGGTTCATCGGTGGGCTGGTGCTGCTATGGGCTGCCCGCCCGCCCGGGTGGGCGCTCATCGACCTCGGCCGGCAGCCGGGAGCCATGCTACGCACCCTCGCCGCGGACCTGTTCCGACAGGTTCCCTAGACGGGGCCGCGCAGAGCGCGGGCTGCAACCGCGACCATCCCGCCGACGATCGCGCCGACGACGGCGCCGTGCGGGGTGGGGTGCGCGGCGTGGGCGCTCAGGCCGGCGTCCAGCGTGGGCGCTGCGGCCGCGATCGCGGCGGACCACACGGTGACCGCGACGATGTCGCGCACGGCGCTGCGGCCGCGCACGATCCATGGAAGCAGCACCGCGCCGGCGGCCCATAGCAGCGCTCCCAAGAGCACACCGAGCGCCAGTAGCGGCGCGATCACGTGCGTGGCGGCGAGGCTCAGCGAGCCCTCCCACGCGGGGCGGGCGGGAGTCCCCGCCGGCTCGCGCAGCCACAGCTCACGGCCGAGCACCGGCGCGGCGAGCGCCAGCCACCAGTATCCGAGCGCTCCCAGCGCAGCCCGCACGCGCCAGCGCGAGGCCTGCCCCGCGATCGCCGGGAACGCCCCGGCGAGACCGACGAGGCCGAGCACCGGCGCGAGCGCGCACGCGAGCCAGCTGGCGCCCAGGCGCCGGTCACCGCGCTCGCCGGGCGCCAGCGCGAGCGGCGCCAGCGCGGCGAGCAGCAGCAGCGCGACGCCCGGGCGCCCCGCGAACGCCTGCCAGCCGATCGCGATGGCGGCGCACGCGAGCCACACGACGCGCGGCAGCCGGATCCCGCGCCGCGGAGAGACTGCGGGCTGCTGCTCGGCGATCCCGTGCTCGGCGGTGTCGTGCGCGGCGTCGTGCGCACGCGCAGAGGATCGGCGCGGCTCGGGGGCGCGCGCAGGCACGGGGGCTGCGGGGGCGTGGCGAGCGTCCCGTGGGAGCACGGCGGCCGCCGGGGTGAGCGGGAGCGGCGCGTGGGGCGCCGGAGCACGCGGGGCGAGCGGTGGGGACAGATCCGCCGCGGGGCGAGCAGAGCGCCGCCAGCGTGAGCGTCTGAGTCCGCGCTCGAGCGCCTCGTCGAGTGCCAGCCGGAGCTGCTCGAGCGTTCCGCGATCCCCGGGCTCTGGGGCCAGTGCACGGTCGAGCGCACGGGTGAGCTCTGCGGGCAGGTCACGGCGCGCGCGCGCGAGTGGCGGCAGCGGCCGGCCGATGCGGCGCACGGTGGCGGCAGGCGTGGCGCCGCGAACGGGGTTGACGCCGCAGAGCGCCTCGTAGACCACGAGCGCCAGCGAGTACAGGTCGGCCTGCAGGCCCACCTCGCGGCCCTCGCTCTGCTCGGGAGCCATGTATGCGAGCGTGCCGAGCACGTCGCCGGTGCGTGTGAGCGCCTCCTCGCCGATGAGGCTGGCGCCGCCGAAGTCGGTGAGCTTGGCGGCCGCGATGAACGTCTGCGGCGCCTGCGCGCCGTCCTCGGGCGGATGGGGCACGAGCACGTTCTGCGGCTTGATGTCGCGATGGATCACTCCGCGCGCGTGGGCGTGGTCCAGCGCGCTCGCGAGCGCCAGACCGATCTCCAGCACCTCCTCGTCCTCGAGCGCCTCCGCGGCGATCAGCTGCGCGAGCGTCTCGCCATCCACCAGCTCGGAGATCAGGTAGAACGCGCCCTCCTGCGCGCACGCCTCGTACAGCGCGACGATCGCCGGATGCGCGAGCCGCGCCGCCGCGAGCGCCTCGCGGGTAGCGCGCTCGCTGTCGCCGTCTGGCCCGAGCCACACCCGCTTGACCGCCACCTCGCGGTGCAGGAGCTCGTCGCGGGCACGCCAGACCACGCCGAAGCCGCCGCTTCCGAGCTGCTCGAGCATGCGGTAGCGGCCCAGCACCAGATCCTCGGCGCCGGGCTCAGCGCCGCCGCGCGCGATCCGCCGCCGCGGAGCGTCCTGCGCGGGGCTGTCGCGTTGACGAGACGCTTGGACGAGGGTCTGTGGCGACTCCACCGGCTCCCGCGTTCGCCGTGTATGGCTCCTGTCCCTGCCGCCGGCGGCAGGAAAAGACGCACTGACCGAGAAGTTGCAGTCTCGCAGGGGAGGCGGCCGCCAGTCATACTGGCCTCCTTCGTAAAGTCCCTGCAAAGGAGCGGTTGGCTTTTGTCGTTCTTTGACGATGACGAGGAGACAGCGCCTCGACCGTCATCCCGAGCACCGCGGCGCCGGCCTGTCGGAGATCGGCCCGCGGGCGCCGTGCCTCCGCGACGACCGCGCCCGCGACGCCCGCAGCACCCCGGCGCGTCGGGCTCGGATCAGCACACCCTGATGGTGCGCCGCCGCTGGGCGGCGGTCGTGGCGGTCGTGGTGCTGATCGTGATCGTGCTGGTGATCAACGGCTGCCTAAAAAGCGAAAAGCAGCAGTCGCTGAAGACCTACAACCGCGAAGTCAGCGCGCTCGCGCAGGAATCCGATGCGCAGGTCTCCCACCCTCTGTTCGTGGCGCTGACGGACGCCTCCGGCAAGTCGGCGCTCGACGTGGAGCAGCAGGTCGACGAACTGCTCAAGCAGGCGCAGGGCGTCGCCACGCACGCCAAGGGCCTGAGCGTGCCCGGCGAAATGGCCGCCGCGCAGCAGGACCTGCTGCTGGTGCTCGACCTGCGCGTCGAAGGGATGACCAAGCTGGCCGCGCTGGTGCCCACCGCGCTCGGCGGGCAGGCCAAGCAGGCGAGCACGAAGATCGCGGGAGACATGGAGATCTTCCTGGCCTCCGACGTCATCTACTCCCAGCGGGTGGCTCCGCTGATCCAGCAGACGCTGAGCACCGCTGGGATCACAGGCCTGACGACTGCGAGCACTCGTTTCCTGCCCAACATCGGCTGGCTGGAAGCGAGCACCGTCGCTTCCCGGATAGCCGGCGAAAGCTCGAGCTCCTCCCAGAGCGGGCAGACCCTCTCCGGCCACCACGGCAGCGCCCTGTTGGGCGTGAGCGTGGGCACGACCAAGCTTGAAGCGGAACCCGCGATCAACCACATCAGCGGCGGTGGCAGCCCCACCTTCACCGCGACCGTCGAAGACGCCGGTGAATTCAACGAGACCGACGTCAAGGTCGACGTGACGGTCACGGCCGCGGGCAAACAGTACAAGGCCTCTCGCTTGATCGACAAGACCGAACCGGGCAAAAGCGCGAACGCGGAAATCCCCGTCACCAGCCTGCCCCTGGGGCAGCCCGCCAAGGTCGAAGTCCAGATCGAGCCGGTGCCCGGCGAAACCAACCACGAAGGCACCAAGGGCGTCTACCTGGTGATCCTCGGCGAATAGGCCGGGACCCGGCCGGCGGGCGGGTGCAGACGGGCTCTGACAGCCGCCGCGGGCGGGCGCGAGCGCGGTGACGGCGCCAGCGGCTAACTTGTGGGCGGTGGCCGCATCGATCACAGACACCCAGGGGATCGTCGCTCTGGCGGCGGGCGCGCTGGCGCTGCTCGCGCTTGCGGCATGTGTCGCGCTCAGCGTGGGCATGCGCCGCCTGCGCCGCGCGCAGCGGCTCGTGCTCGGCGAGCGCGACGAGCAGGATGTGGTGGCGCACGCGGCCGCGATGCAGGACGCGTTCGCGGATCTGCACGCGTATGTGCAGGAGACCGCCACGCGCCTCGACGCTCGCCTGGCGGCTGTGGAGACGGCGCTGCGGGGACGGATCGCGCACCGGGCGCTGGTGCGCTACGACGCCTACAATGAGCTGTCCGGGCAGCAGTCGATGTCGATCGCACTGCTCGACGACGAACAGTCGGGCATCGTGCTGTCGTGCATCCACCACCGCGACCAGGCGCGCGTCTACGGCAAGCAGGTGCGCGGCGGACGCGGCGAACTGGAGCTCTCTCCCGAGGAGGCCGAGGCTGTGCGCCTCGCGCTCGCCGGCGACCGGGGCGGCGGGTCGGCCGGGGATGAGCAGCCAGCCTGAGACTGCGCCCGTGCGGCCGCGCGTCGGCTATCTCGGACCGGCCGGAACCTTCAGCGAGGAGGCGCTGCTGGCGAGCGCGGCGACGGACGCCGTCGAGCCGCTGGCGCTGGCGAGCATCTACGACACCGTGATGGCGCTGCGCCGTGGCGAGGTGCGCTGGGCAATCGTGCCGATCGAGAACTCGCTCGAGGGGTCGATCAACGTGACGCTCGACCTGCTCGCCGGTGAGGCGAGCGACGTCAAGATCGTGGGGGAGGCGCTGCTGCGCGTCAGGCACGCGCTGATCGCGGCCACGGAGCTGCCCCTGCAGGAGATCGACACGGTCATCACCCACCCCCAGGTCCCGGGGCAGTGCACGCGGTTCCTGCGCGGCGAGCTGGCGAATGTGCGCGTCCTGCCTGCCAGCTCGACCGCGGAGGCGGTGCGCGCGGTCGTGGCGGGCGCCCAGCATGGGCAGGCGGCGATCGGGACCGAGCTTGCCGCCAGGATCTACGGGGGCATGGTCATCCGCGCGCGGATCGCGGATCGCGACGACAACGAAACGCGCTTCGTGTGGCTCGCGACGGGGGCGGGCGGATCGGACTTCGACCGTCCCCCACTGCGCCCGCACGCGGCTGGCGAGTGGAAGACATCGCTGGTGTTCTGGGGGGCGGGCGCCGAGCGCCCCGGCTGGCTGGTGCGCTGTCTGGACGAGTTCGCGCGGCGGGACATCAACCTGACGAAGATCGAGTCGCGCCCGCGCCGCGAGCGGCTCGGCAGCTACATGTTCTTCGCCGACGTGGGCGGGCGGGCGGAGGATCCACCGGTCGCGGAGGCGATCGCGGATATGCGAACGCTGTGCCAGGAGGTGCTGGTGCTCGGCTCATACGCCGCCGCGGCGAGCCCCGCACCGTGAGCGTCGCGCGCGTCTGCGGCCGGCCGGTGCCGCGCGCGGTGGTCGCCACCGCTACACTGCGGCCCTGAATGGAGTGCACTGTCCCACCCGAGCCGGTGGGGTCCGTGTCGCCCTCAGGGCACCAGCGGCACGGACCTGGCACATCGCCCGCGACGGCGATGGGCGGTCGGGTGCTCGTCTTGAACGCCACGTATGAGCCGATCAACGTGTGCACCGTGCGCCGCGCGGTGGTGCTGCTGCTCAAGGACAAGGCCGAGCTGGTCGAGCGGGGCCGCTGGGAGCTGCACTCGGAGAGCTCCACGCTCGCGCGGCCGGTGGTGATCCGCCTGGTCAGCTACGTGAACGTCCCGCGCGACGCCCACCGCCGCAAGATCACCCGCCGCGCCGTGTTCGCCAGGGACAGCTGGACCTGCCAGTACTGCGGATCGCGTTCCAACCTGACGGTCGACCACGTGATCCCGCGCTCCAAGGGCGGCACCTCGAGCTGGGAGAACATCGTCGCCTCGTGCGCGCCCTGCAACAGGCGCAAGGGGGACCGCCTGCCGCGCCAGGCGGGAATGCACCCGCGGCGTGTCCCGCGCACTCCCCGCGCGGAGATCTTCATCCACGTCGCCAGCCCGACGATTCCGGCGGCCTGGCTGGCGTACCTGCCGCAGGCCGCCTAACGGCACGCCGACACGGCGCCAGGCTGCGTCCTCGATCGCTCGCGTGCGTAGCACGCCACGCTCACTGCACGACAAAGGGCGCCCACGGCGGGGCGCCCTTTGCCAGCTGCTCTGACTGGAAAAACCGAGGACGACGGGCAAAGCCGGAGGGACCAGAGCCGGCAGTCGTCTCGGGGTGTCCCGGGTTGGATTCCGCTAAGCGGTCCAGCCTGTCCGACCTAGCGGCCGGTCACCTCCAGGGTCCCGCAAGAACTGTCACTCAACGTTTGGACCACCTCCTTTCTCTGGTCCAGCCAGAGTAGCGAACGGAGATGACGTGCGGGGTCTTAATGGGAACCCATCCTCCCACGCCGACCTTCCTCACGGGATGATGACGCCGAACTCCTGCGCGTAGGTCGCGCCGGGCGCGCCGGGCGCGAGCGATTCCGGCACGGCCGGCGTGATCGCGATTCCCGTTTCGCGGTACTGGGCTTCGAGGATGTTCGCCAGGTGTCCAGGCGAGGCGACCCAAGCCGAGACGATCGCCTGGGGGGTGGACAGCTGGTAGGTGCCCCATGCGAGGTTCTCGCCGATCACGTAGCCCACGCTGGGACCCGGTATGTAGCCGGTGTTGCGGATGCGGTCCACGGGCGTCTCTCCGCTCGGCGAGACGTGCGCGAAGTAGTCGTCGGCGATCAGTTCTTCGCAGTGGCTTTCGGCCGCGTGTTCGAGCTCGGGGCTCGCGACGAGCGGGCTCTCGCTGTCTTCGGCGCGCTTGCGGTTGATCAAGCAGAGAACCGCGGCGCGGACGAGGCCGATGTTGGCCGCTTCGGGTGTGAGTTCGGTGTTCTGGCAGGGCGTGGCAAGCACGGCGGCGATCGTTGCGGCGACGCGCTGGCTGGTGGCCTGCGTGGCGGTGGTGCTCGGTTCGGACGCCGCGGGAGCGGTGGTCTTCGTGCGAGCCTTCTTCGCGGGACGCAGCTTCGTCGGATGGGACCTCGCCCTGTCTCTCACACGCAGGCTGCGAGCGCGGGCGCGGCATGCGCGGCGCGCGGCGCGGGTCGAGCCCTTGGCGCAGCTGGCGTGGGCATGCTTGGCTGCGGCGCGAGCGTGGACGGCGGCGGCGGCCAGCGGCGGCGCTGCGGCGGCTGGAGTGACGGCTGGGCCGACGGCGAGGGCGCCACAGCTGAGGATTGTGAGGGCGATTGCTGGGAGGCTGCGGGGGAGGTACACCCTCAGCCTGTCGGTCGCTCACCGGATCCCTTTGAGCGAGGCGGGCGAATCTGGACGGTTGGGAGGGGGTCCCACGAAACTGTGCAACCTTGCCGTGGTGCAGCCCCGGTATTCCACCGGCACGGTGGGGCAGACTACTGGTCCGGCGCTGTGTCCTGCACCGCGGCGGGGGAGTCCTGCTCGATCGACTGCAGGGCAGCGTCGTCGCCGGCGTCGACGACCAGCGCGACGGCGCTCACGACGTCGTCGTCCTTGAGGTTCATCACGCGCACCCCGGTGGCTGAGCGGCCCTGCTGGGATATGCCGGCGGCGGATGTCCGCTGGACCATGCCGCCGACGCTGATGAACACGAGCTCCTGGTGCTCTCGCACTACCAGCGCGCCGGCCAGGCCGCCCTTTTTCTCGGTCAGGCCGATCGTCTTGACGCCCTTGGCACCGCGGTTGGTTTTTCGGTACTGGCTGATCTGGGTGCGCTTGCCGTAGCCGTTCTCGGTGACGACCAGCAGGTCCATGTCGTCGCGGGCGACATCCATGGCGATCACCCGGCCGGCCTTGCCGACGTCCATGCCGCGCACGCCGGTCGTGTCGCGACCCATCGCACGCGCGTCGGACTCGGCGAAGCGCACGGTCAGCCCGGCGCGGGAGACCATGATGATCTCGTCGTCCGGGTCGACGGCGCGAACGGCGAGCAGCTCGTCGTCGTCGCGGATGTTGATGGCGATGATGCCGTCGGCTTTGATCGGCGTGTTGTAGGACTGCAGCTCGGTCTTCTTGACGGTGCCGTTGCGAGTGGCGAACACGAGGAACTGGGCCTCAGTGAAGTCGCGTGTCGAGACCACCGCCTGAATCCGCTCTCCGTCGCGCAGCGGCAGGATGTTCACGAGCGCGCGGCCCTTGGCCGTGCGCTGCGCCTCGGGCAGTTCGTAGACCTTCGAGCGGTAGACCTTGCCGCGGTTGGAGAAGAACAGCAGGTAGTCGTGCGAGGAGCACACGAACAGGTGCTCGATGAAGTCGCCGTCCTTCATGTCCATCCCCGTCACCCCACGACCGCCGCGCTGCTGCTGACGGTAGGTGGCGAGCGGCAGCGACTTGATGTAGCCGGTCTGGGTGATCGTGATCACCATCTGCTGGTCGGCGATCAGGTCCTCGATGTCGATCTCGTCCTCGGAGTGGCTGATCTCGGTGCGGCGCTCGTCGCCGAAGCGCTCCCTGATCTCCGCGAGCTCCTCCTTGATGACGCTCAGCACGCGCGTCTCATCGCCGAGGATCGCGCGCAGCTCGGCGATCCGCTCGCTGACGTCGGCGTGCTCCTGTTTGATGCTGTCGGCCTCGAGCGCGGTCAGCTGTGAGAGACGCAGGTCGAGGATCGCGGTGGCTTGGATCGGGCTCAGCTCGAAGCGCTCGACGAGCTGCTCGCGGGCGGCGTCGCGGTCGCGCGAGCCGCGAATCAGTTCGATGATCTCGTCGAGGTGCTCCAGCGCCGTCAGCAGCCCCTCGAGGATGTGCGCGCGCGCCTCCTTCTCGGAGAGCTCGTGCTTGGTGCGGCGTACGATTACCTCGCGCTGGTGGGCGACGTAGTGGTGGATCACCTCGCGCAGGTTCAGCGTGCGCGGGACGTTGTCGACGAGCGCGACCATGTTGACGCCGAACGTCGTCTGCATGGGCGTGTGCTTGTAGAGCTTGTTGAGCACCACCTTTGGGATCGCGTCGCGCTTCAGCTCGATCACCAGACGCATCCCGCGCTTGTCCGACTGGTCGATCAGGTCCGAGATCTCCGGTATGCGTTTGTCGTTGACGAGTTCCGCGATCTTCGTCATCAGGTTGCCTTCGCCGCCCTTCTTGACCATGAACGGCAGCTCTGTGACGACGATCGCCTCCTTGCCGTGGCTGAGCGGCTCGATGTGCGCACGCGCCTGCACGCGCACGCGGCCGCGGCCCGTCTCGTAGGCGTCTTTGATGCCGCCGTGACCGAGGATGATGCCCCCGGTGGGGAAGTCGGGGCCTCTGACGTGGCGCATCAGGCCCGCCGTGTCGATGTCGGGGTCGTCGATGTACGCGACGGTCGCGTCGATCACCTCGCGCAGGTTGTGCGGCGGGATGTTCGTCGCCATCCCCACGGCGATCCCCGAGGAGCCGTTGACCAGCAGGTTCGGGAAGCGTGCGGGCAGGACCAGCGGTTCACGGCGCGAGCCGTCGTAGTTCTGCACGAAGTCGACCGTGTCCATGTCGAGGTCGCGCAGCATCTCGGTGGCGATGCGCGCGAGGCGGGCCTCGGTGTTGTGGCTGACGAAGCCGTTGGTCAGAAAAGAGTGGTCGTCCGTGTCCACCTTCAGCGAATAGACGGGCTGCACGCCGGCGGGCTCGACCGAGGCGACCTCGGCGTAGTAGTAGTCGCCGCTGCGAAGCGGCTCGAGCAGCGCAGGGATGTCTGCGCCCAACCGCTCGAGCACGGCGGTCGCGGATGCCGAGATCTGGGCGGCGGCCACCCGAGATTGGACGGGCTGGCCAACCGATGCAGGTACAGGGACTGCAGCACGATCTTCGGCGAGCGCCTGTGCATTCATCGCAAGTCGCTCGCCAGGGCGCAGCTCACCGAGAAGTCGCCACAGCAGGATCG
>Ga0187890_10000545_pt1 | contig 26572 bp, 23 predicted proteins | sample June2016WEW_21_1_FD_133005 | JGI IMG/M metagenome (GOLD analysis project Ga0187890, IMG submission 133005) | Peatland microbial communities from SPRUCE experiment site at the Marcell Experimental Forest, Minnesota, USA - June2016WEW_21_10 | ecosystem: Environmental > Terrestrial > Soil >... | reverse complement strand
GCGAGCGACGACCGCTCGCCTGGCGGAGTTCGGCAACAGGGCCACGGTGCGCCGGGCCCGCTTCGACCACCTCGACGTCGTGGCACGGGAGATCGGGGTGGATCGTGGATCGGCCAGCGGTGTCCTGTTCGACCTGGGCGTGAGCTCTCCGCAGCTCGATCGGCCCGAACGGGGCTTCTCGTACCGGGTCGACGCCCCCCTCGACATGCGCATGGACCCCGACGAGGGCCCGACCGCCTCCGACGTGGTGAACACGTGGCCCGAGGCCGATCTCGCTCACCTGTTCGCCGCCAACGGGGAGGGGCGTTTCGCCCGCCGCATCGCACGCGCCGTCGTGGCGGCGCGGCCCGTCACCACCACCGGCGCGCTGGCCGAGGTGGTCCGCTCGGCGTTGCCCGCCGCGGTGCGCCGCCAGGGTGGCCACCCGGCGCGTCGCGTGTTCCAGGCCCTGCGGGTGGCGGTGAACGAGGAGCTCGACGTGCTGGCTGAGGCGCTGCCCGTCGCCATCGAGACACTGGCACCGGGCGGCCGTTGCGTGGCCATCGCCTATCACTCGGGCGAGGACCGCATCGTCAAGGCCGCCTTCCGCCTGGCCGAGACGGGCGGCTGCGCGTGCCCCCCGGGACTGCCCTGTACGTGCGGAGCGGTGTCGTCGGGCAGGCTCGTCTTCCGAGGGACACGCCGACCCACGTCCGAGGAGATGGCGCGCAACCGGCGTTCGGAGAGCGCCCTGCTGCGCGCCTTCGAGCGGGGCGACCGCTGATGGCCCCCGTCGTCGCTCCCGAACGCGTCAGGTCCACCCCGGGCCCGGTTCGTGTCCCGGGGACGACCTCTGCGCCCCGGCGCGCCGTCGAGTCCCCGCGTCTGCGCCGTCCCCGGTGGCCGTTGCGGCGCACGGCCGCGGTGTGCGGGGTCATCGTCCTCGTCAGCTTGCTCATGGTGGTGGCGGCCAGCGCCTACATGACCCAGGGACAGGTGCGCCTCACCCGGTTGCAGGGACAGCTCACCGCGGTCCTCGGACAGCACCATGACCTCGAGAACCGCCTGGCGCAGCTCTCGAATCCCTCCCGGGTGGTGTCGCAGTCCCAGCGCCACGGCCTCGTGCCGCCGAGCCAGGTGACCGACCTCACCCAGGTCAACCCTTCGACGTCGGCCCCGGCCACCACAGCACCGTGATCCGCACCCCGAAGGGCCGGGGATCGGGCGCGCCCCGGCCCCGGCGCGCCCGTCCCGACAAGGCGCGAGCGGCGGGGGCAGGCCCGGACAAGGGTCGGCTGGCGCGCGAGCGCTCGGGCTCGTTCAACGTCACCGGGACCCGCGCCGGATCCTCGCGCAAGACCAACGCCCGGCGTCCCCTGGCGGGATCGAGATCGGGGCCCCGCACCCCCTCGGCCGACACGCGCCGGGCACCACGCCCCGAGGCGTCACCCCCGAGGACGGTGGCCCCTCCCCGGGGCTACGAACGGCGCGTGGCAGCCGATCCGCCCGGTGTGCGACGCTCGAGCCCGGTCACGGGGGGGATCCAACGTCGGCGCGTGGGCGTGATGCGCGTCGTCGTGGTCCTCGTGTTCGCGGCGCTGGCGGTGCGTCTGGTCGGGGTGCAGGTGTTCTCGAGCAGCCGATACTCGACCATCGGAGCCAAACAGGTCGACACGACGGTCACCACGCCGGCGGTGCGGGGCGGGATCTACGACCGCAACGGCGCGCCGTTGGCCCTGTCGGTGCCGCGCGCGAACATCTATGCCGACGCCTTTCTCATCCACCATCCCGGTGTGGTGGCGGCCGGGCTGAGCCCGGTGCTCGGCGTGTCAACGCGGACGTTGAAGGCCGAGCTCTCCGAGCACTCGGGGTACATCCTCCTGGCCCACGACGTCGGCAACACCGTGGCGGCGAACGTGACCGCCCTGGTGGAGCCGGGCATCAGCGTGCAACCGGTCACGGTGCGCACCGACCCGGCCGGCTCGCTGGCCTCGCCGCTCATCGGCACGGTGAGCGCGGCGGACACGGGACAGTCGGGCCTCGAGTACAACTACAACTCGCTGCTGGCGGGGCGAAACGGTTCCGCCAAGGAGCAGGTCTCTCCCGACGGCGTCCCGCTCCCGGGCAAGACGACCCAGCGCTCGCCCACCGTTCCCGGCACCGGCGTCGAGCTCACCATCGACGAGCCCCTGCAGTACGTGACCGAGCAGGCCCTCGGGCAGGAGATCCTGGCCTCGCACGCCAAGAGCGGCATCGCCATCGTCATGAACACCCGCACGGGCGAGATCCTGTCCATGGCCAACCTGGTGGCCAAGACGGTGCAGCCCCCCGCGCCCAAGCCCGCACCCACTCCGGTGACGACTCCGCCTCCGGCGGGGTCCCCGGCGGCTTCGACCCCCACCACCACCACGACGATCCCTCCGCTCCCGCCCCCGGTCACCACGGTGATCCAGGCCCCCCAGAACCTCGCCCTCACCCAGGTGTACGAGCCGGGCTCGGTGTTCAAGCTGGTGACGTTCTCGGCCGCCCTCCAAGACGGGATCATCTCGCCCGACGAGCTCTTCACCGTCCCCAACTCCCTGACCATCGACGGCTGGGTGTTCCACGACGCAGAGAGCCACCCCACCGAGACGCTCTCGGCCACGGCGATCCTCGCCCAGTCCTCGAACATCGGGACCATCGAGATCGCCCAGCAGCTCGGCGAGGGTCGGCTGGCGGCGCAGATCTCCACCCTGGGCTTCGGACGGACCACCGGGCTCGGCTTCCCGGCCGAGTCGGCGGGGTTGGTGAAGAGCGATCCCGCCACCTGGCACGTCTCGGACATCGGCTCCACGCCCATCGGCCAGGACGACGCCGTCACCGCCCAGCAGGTCCTCGACATGGTGAACACCATCGGCACCGGGGGAGTCTTCGTCCCGCCCCGGCTGGTGCGGGCCACGGTGGCGTCGGACGGGGCGGTCACCGCCACGCGGGTGGCGGCCACGCACCGGGCGTTGTCCCAGGAGGTGGCGTCCCAGCTCACCACGATGATGGAGTCGGTGGTCCAGGACGGCACGGCGGTGCTGGCCGGCGTGCCGGGCTACACCGTGGCGGGCAAGACCGGCACGGCCCAGATCCCCGACCTCGTCCACGGCGGGTACATCCCCGGCGCCTACGAAGCCACCTTCGCGGGCTTCGCCCCCGCCGAGAACCCGGCCCTGTCGGCCATCGTGGTCCTCGAGCATCCCTCACCGATCTACGGCGGCACGGTGGCCGCCCCGGTGTTCTCCCAGATCATGCGGTACGCCCTGCACCGCTACGGGATCCCCACCTCCCCGGGGGGCGGGAAGACGGGCGGGACCCCGATGGCGGTGCCGTTTCCCCAGGTCTCGCCGTCCAAGACCGCCGCCACGAGCACCCCGGCCACGGCCACCCCGACGACTACGATCGTCGCTTCCCCCAGGAAGATCGCGGAAAGGCCGTGACCGCTGCGGCGGTCCCTCACTGTGCGCATGGACCGGTTGCTCGAGGAGGTCGAGGTCATCGAGGCCTACGGGGACCCTGCCGACACCGAGGTCGCCGCCATTGAATTCGACAGCCGAGACGTGGGTCCCGGGGCACTGTTCTGTTGTCTTCCCGGGGTGGTGGGAGACGGCCACGATCACGCCGCGCAAGCGGTGGCCCGCGGGGCGAGCGCCCTTCTCGTCGAGCGTCGCCTGGCCCTGGACGTGACCCAGGCCGTGGTGGCGCCGGGCGGGGCCCGCCCGGCCATGGCCCAGATGGCGTGCGCCTTCTTCGGACGACCGGCCGAATCGTTGCGCATGGTGGGGGTCACGGGGACCAACGGCAAGACGACGGTCACGCACTTGGTGGCCTCGATCCTCGAAGCCCATCTGGGGCCGACCACCGTCATCGGGACTCTCGACGGCGCCCGCACCACGCCCGAGTCCCCGATGCTCCAGCGCCTGCTGGCCCGAGCGCGTGACACCGGTCGTCGCGCCGTGGCCATGGAGGTGTCGTCGCACGCGCTCGCCCAGGCTCGTGTGGACGGGATCCGCTTCGATGCGGCGGTGTTCACCAACCTGTCCCATGACCACCTCGACTACCACGGCACCGTCGAGGCCTACTTCGCCGCCAAAGCCTCGCTGTTCACCCCGGAGCGGGCCGCGCTGGCGGTGGTCAACGAAGACGACGCCTGGGGCCGGCGCCTCCTGGCCCGCTCGCTCGTGCCGAGCATCGGGTACTCGATGGCGGAGGTGAGCGAGGTGCACAGCGCGGCGGACCACACCTCGTTCACGTGGCGTTCGCACCGGGTCGAGCTGGCGCTCGTGGGCTCGTTCCACGTGGCCAACGCCCTGGCCGCGGCCACGACCGCCGCCGCCCTGGGTGTCCCCGAGGACGTCGTCGTGACCGGCCTCGGCCGGGCCACGCCCGTCCCGGGGCGATTCGAGGTCGTGGCCACCGCCGCGCCGTTCACCGTCATCGTCGACTACGCCCACACCCCCGAGGGGCTCCAGGTGGCACTCCGCAGCGCCCGGGAGCTGGCGGGAGGGCACCGGGTCCTGTGCGTCTTCGGGTGCGGAGGGGACCGGGACCGTGAGAAGCGCCCCGCCATGGGGGCGGTGGCGGCGGGCGGCGCCGATGTGGCGGTGGTCACCTCCGACAACCCTCGCCACGAGGATCCCGACGTCATCATCGCCGAGGTCCTGGCGGGCGTGCCCGCCGGCGCCGAGGTCATGTCCCGCCGGGAACGGGCCGAGGCCATCGAGCTCGTCGTCGACCTGGCCGAGCCGGGCGACGTGGTGGTGGTGGCGGGCAAGGGTCACGAACGGGAGATCGAGATCGGGGCCGAGCGGCTGCCCTTCGACGACCGCGTGGTGGCCGCCGCCGCGGTCGGGCGCGGGGGGCCGCGGCGCGGCGCGGGGGGCCCGGCATGATCAGCCTCATGGCCTCGGGCGGCATCGCCCTGTGGGTCGCCGCGCTCGGGACGCCGCTGCTCATCCGGTGGCTGGCGCTCAAGCGGATCGGGCAGCAGATCCGCGAGGACGGGCCCTTCATGCACCTGGCCAAGGCGGGCACCCCGACCATGGGGGGTCTGGCCCTCGTGGTGGCGGTGGCGGTGGGGTACCTCATGGGCCACGCCGGCACGCACGTGGCGTTCAGCCGGTCGGGTGTGCTCGTGATCGGGGTCACCCTCTGTGCCGCGGTCGTCGGGTTCCTCGACGACTGGATCAAGGTGCGCCACCGCCGCAGCCTCGGGCTGAACAAGCGGGCCAAATTCTCTGCCCAGGTGGTGATCGGGGTGGCCTTCGCGCTGCTGGCCGAGCACTGGGCGGGGGTGAACACCCACCTGTCGTTCACCCGGTGGGACTCCTTCGGGGTCGACCTCGGCCAGGTGGGATGGATCGTGTGGGCGGTGGTGATCCTCGTGGGCACCGCCAACGCCGTGAACCTCACCGACGGCCTCGACGGGCTGGCGTCAGGTTCGGCCACGTTCTGCTTCGCCTGCCTGGCCGTGATCGGATACTGGCAGTTCCGGCACTACTCGCTCTACCACGTGTCGTCGGCCCTCGACATGGCCCTGGCCTCGGTGGCCCTGGCCGGGGCCTGTCTGGGCTTCTTGTGGTGGAACGCGGCGCCGGCGCGCATCTTCATGGGTGACACCGGCTCGCTCGCCATCGGCTCGGGCCTGGCCGCGCTGTGCCTGCAGATGAACCTCCAGCTGCTCCTGCCCGTCATCGGCGGGCTGTTCGTGATCGAGACGTTGTCGGTGGTGACCCAGATCGTGAGCTTCCGGGTCTTCGGTCGCCGGGTGTTCCGCATGGCCCCCATCCATCACCACTTCGAGCTGGTGGGCTGGCCCGAGACCACGGTGATCGTGCGCTTCTGGATCCTCGGCGGGCTGTTCGCGGCGCTCGGTCTGGGTGTGTTCTACGCGGACTTCCTGTCGGTCACGGGACTGCACTGAGACCCGTCTTGTCGTCGCGTCGCGTCCTCGTCTACGGCCTCGGTGTGAGCGGGCTCGCCACCGCCACCGCGCTGCTCGCCGAAGGGACCGGCGTGGTCGCCGCCGACGACGACCCCGGGCCCCGGCCCGGCGCCAGCGCCGCCGCGCTCGGCATCGCCCTGGTGTGCGCGCCGGACGGGCCCACGCTCGAGGCGCTGGCCCGCGGCGTCGACGAGATCGTGGTGAGCCCGGGGGTGCCGGCCCGCCACCGGGTGTTCTCGTTGGCCGGCACCGTGCCCATCGTGGGCGAGGTGGAGCTGGCCTGGCGCCGGGCGCGTTGTCCGATCGTGGCGGTGACCGGGACCAACGGCAAGACCACGGTGACCACCTTGGTGCGCGCCATGCTCGACGCCTCGGGTGTGCGTGCCGTGGCGGCGGGCAACATCGGCCGACCCCTGCTCGACGCGGTCGGGAGCGACGCCGAGGTGATCGTGGCCGAGGTGTCGTCGTTCCAGTTGGCCCTCACGACGTCGTTTCGTCCCGCCGTGGGGACATGGCTGAACTTCTCGGCCGATCACCTCGACTGGCACGCCACGGTGGAGGACTACCGCCACGCCAAGGCCATGGTGTGGGCCAATTGCGGGCCCGGCGACGTGGCCGTGGCCAACGCCGAGGACCCCGTGGTGCTGGCGGCATCGGAGCGGGCCAGGGCCCGAGGGGCCGAGTTGCGCACCTTCGGGCTCGAGCAGGGGGACTACCACCTCCGAGGCGACGCGCTCGTCGGCCCCGACGGGGTCGCCGTGGCCCGCACCGGCGAGCTGGCCCGGGCCATGCCCCATGACCTGGTCGACGCCCTGTGTGCCGTGGCCAGTGCCTCGGCGGCGGGGGCGAGCGCCGAGGGATGTCGGCGGGCGCTGCTCGGATTCGGTGGGCTCCCCCACCGAGTCGAGCTGGTCGGCGAGGCTAACGGGGTGCGGTTCTACGACGACTCCAAAGCGACCACGCCCGGGGCCGTGCTGGCCGCGGTGGGGGGGTGCGCTCCGGCCGTGCTCATCGCCGGGGGGCGCAACAAGGGCCTCGACCTGTCGGTCCTGGGCGCGGCGGCACCCGGCCTGCGGGGCGTGGTCGCCATCGGCGAGGCCGCCCCGGAGGTCGCGGCGGCCTTCGAGGGCCTCGTACCCGTGGCCCAGGAGCAGTCCATGGCCGATGCCGTGACCGCGGCGGTGTCGATGGCGGGGCCCGGCGACTCGGTGGTGCTGTCGCCGGCGTGTGCCTCGTTCGACTGGTACGGGTCGTACGCGGAGCGGGGCGACGACTTCGCCCGGTGGGCGCGCGCCGTGGCGGGATTCATCCCCGCCGGTCCCCGAGGGGCTCGATGAGCCCCGGCGCCTCCTCGGTTCCGAGCCCCCGCCCGGGTCGGGAGAGCTCGTCCTCGGCCCAGCTCAGACTGGTGGAGGGCGGCGTCGGGCGTCTGCGGATCCCCAGGCCGAGGGCCCGGCAGGGCGACCTGGTCTCGACGCGCACGGCCGTGCTCGGCGTGGTGCTGGCGCTGTGCGGCATCGGCCTGGTGATGGTCCTGTCGGCGTCGGCGTACACGTCGTTGCAGTACTACGGGTCGGTGTGGACCATCTTCGAGCGCCAGATCCTGTGGATGGGCCTCGGGGCCATCGCCTTCTTCGGCGCCATTCGGGTCCGCTACGACTACTGGCGCCGCCTGCGGGTGGTCCTGCCCCTCGTGACCGTCGGACTCCTCGTGGCCGTGCTCGTGCCCGGCATCGGGGTGGTGGCGGGGGGGTCGAGCCGCTGGATCGGCGTCGGGCCCCTGCAGATCCAGCCTTCGGAGCTCATGAAGCTGGCCATGGCCGTCTTCGCCGCCGACCTGCTGGCGCGCCGTGCCGATCGGCTGCAGAGGACGCGGTCGGTGGTGGTGCCCCTCCTCGGACTGCTGGCGGTCTCGGGGCTGTTGGTGTTGAAGCAACCGGACATGGGAACCGCCATGGTCCTCGCCTTCATCACCTTCGCCTTGCTCTACGCCGGCGGCGTGCCGCTGCGCCCCGTCGTGAAGGCGCTCGGCGTGACGGCGGTGCTCGGCCTGATCGTGGGGTTGGCCGAGCCCTATCGCCGCGCCCGGCTGCTGTCGTTCCTCGATCCCTTCGCCCACGCCAAGGGGTCGGGGTACCAGGTGGTCCAGTCGCTGGTGGGGCTGGGCTCGGGCCATCTCTACGGCCTGGGGCTGGGGGGAGGCCGGGAGAAGTGGGGGCTGCTCCCCAACGCCCACACCGACTTCATCTTCTCGGTCATCGGCGAGGAGGGTGGGTTGGTGGGCACCCTCCTCGTCCTGTGTCTGTTCGGCGCGCTGGCCTGGTACGGGCTGCGGGCCGCCGACCGGGCGCCGGACCGCTTCGGCGCCCTTCTGGCCGTGGCGGCCACGTGCTGGATCACGAGCCAGGCGGTGATCAACATCGGGGCCGTGATCGGCGTGCTGCCGGTGACGGGGATCCCGCTGCCCTTCATCTCCTTCGGGGGATCGTCGCTCATCATCACCCTGGTGGCGGCGGGGATGCTCGTCAACGTGGCGTCGCACGAGAAAACCCCGGGGGGGCCCGGCCCCGAGAAGCGCCGGGCCCCGGTGGGCTCGAGCCCGGCGGTCCCCAAGGTCATCGAGACACGGCGTCGCCGCGACCGCGGGTGAGGACCCGGCGCTATGCGCTGGTGGCGGGCGGGGGGACCGGTGGGCATCTCGTTCCCGCCCTGGCCGTGGCGCGTGCGCTGGGGGAGGGCCTCGGGCCCGACGCCGTCGAGCTGGTGGGTGCCCGCCATGGCCTTGACGCCGAGCTGTTGGCCGGGGAGGGGATGCCGGTGACGCTGCTGCCGGGCCGGGGCATCGTCCGCCGTCTCGACGCCCGGTCCGCCGCCGCCAACGTGGGGGCGCTCCTGGGTTTGGTGGCCGCCGTGGTCGGCGCCCTGGTGGTGGTGCTCCGGCGCCGGCCGTCGGTGGTGGTGGCCATGGGCGGCTACGCGTGCGTGCCGACGGCGCTGGCCGCCGCGGTGCTCGGCATCCCCGTGGTGCTCGTCAACGTGGACGCCGTGCCCGGGGCCGCCAATCGCCTGGTGAGTCGTTTCGCCCGCGCCGCGGCGGTGGCCTTCGAAGGGACCGCCCTGCCGAGATCGGTGGTGACCGGGGCCCCGGTGCGCGGCGCCATCGTGGCCGGCGCTCATCCCGACGCCGGTGCCCGGTCGGCGGCCCGGGAGGCGCTCGGGCTGCCCCGTGACCGGCTGGTGGTGGCGGTGGTCGGTGGGTCGCTCGGGTCCAGACGACTCAACGAGGCGGTCATGGCGCTGGCCGAGCTGTGGCGGGACCGCAGCGACGTGGCGCTGTACCACGTGGTGGGCCGGCGCGACCGGGCGTGGGCGGCGCAGGCGGCGGCGGCCGTCGCGGGGGTCGACCGCGACGGGGTGTGCTACATCCAGGTCCCCTACGAGGAGCGGATGGCGCTCTTCTACCAAGCCGCCGACATCGTGGTGGCGCGGGCCGGGGCCATCACCGTGGCCGAGCTGGCCGTGGTGGGGGTGGCCTCGATCCTGGTGCCGCTCCCCGGCGCACCCGGTGACCACCAGAGCGCCAACGCCAGGGTCCTCGAGCGCGCCGGCGGCGCCGTGGTCGTCGTCGATGCGCAGTGCGACGCCCCCCGGCTGGCTCGGGAGATCGACGCCCTGGCCTCGCCGCCGGGCCGGCTGGCCGCCATGGGCGCGGCGGCCGGTGCGGTGGGGCGACCCGACGCCGTCGCCGCGGTGGTCGGGTTGGCCCGGGCCCACGCCCGCGCCCCGCGCCGGAAAGGGCACTCGGCCCGTGCCGCCTGAGCGCGGGCCGGCCGACGCCGGGCCGACCACCGGGCCGACCACCGGGCCGACCACCGGGCCGACCACCGGGCCGGCCCTCGATCTCTCGCGTCCCCGACACGTGCACGTGGTGGGGGCCGGAGGCGCGGGGATGAGCGCCATCGCCTCGGTGCTCTTCGCCATGGGTCACGTCGTCACCGGGAGCGACCTCAAGACCTCGGCCACCCTCGAGCGCCTGGCCGCCAGCGGGGTACGGGTCTTCGTGGGCCACGCCGCGGCCAACGTGGGCGAGGCCGAGGTCGTGGCGGTCTCCACGGCCATCCCCGACACCAATCCCGAAGTCACCGAAGCCCATCGTCGGGGCCTGACGGTGCTGAGCCGGGCCCAGGCGTTGGCGGCCATCGCGGCGTGTCGACGGTGCGTGGCGGTGTCGGGGACCCACGGCAAGACCACGACCACCTCGATGCTGGCGCTGATCCTGATCGAGGCGGGGTTGCGACCGAGCTTTCTCATCGGCGGTGACGTCAACGAGATCGGGACCAACGCGGTGTGGGACAGCGGCGAATGGCTGGTGCTCGAGGCCGACGAGAGCGACGGGACCTTCTTGCAACTGGCGCCGGAGGTGGCGGTGGTGACCAACGTCGAGGCCGACCATCTCGACTATTACGGCGACTTCGACCACCTCGTCGAGGCGTTCGCCCGCTTCTTGAGCTCAGGGGCACGGGGCGCCGTCGTGGGCGGGGACGACCCGGTGGCGGCGCGTCTGGGGGCGCGTTACGGCGCCGAGCTGGTGGGGAGCAGCCCGCAGGCCACCTACCGCGTCGAGGACGTGGAGACCGGGCCCGGCGTCTCGTTCGCACTGCGGGCGCACGGGCAGCTGCTGGGGCGGGTGGCGCTGCCGGTGACCGGTGCCAACATCACCGCCAACGCCGCTGTCGCCGTCGCCGCGTCGTTGGTCGTGGGGGCGCCCTTCGACGCGGCCCGACGCGCCCTGGCGCGCTTCGCCGGTGTGGCCCGTCGCTTCGAGTCCCGGGGCGAGGCCCACGGCGTCCGGTTCGTCGACGACTACGCGCACCTGCCCACCGAGGTGGCCGCGGTGATCGAGGCGGCGCGCCACACCGGTCCCGGTCGTCTCGTCGTGGTGTTCCAGCCCCATCGCTACAGCCGCATCGCGGCGCTGGGGGAGCAGTTCGCCGACGCCTTCACCGGGGCCGACGTCGTGGTCATCACCGACGTGTTCCCGGCCGGAGAGGCACCGCTCCCGGGCGTGACGGGGCGCGTCGTGGCCGATGCCGTGCGGCGCGCCCATCCCTCGCTCGACGTCACCTACATCCCGGGGCGCGCCGAGCTGGGCACCTATGTGGCCGGGCTGCTCGTCCCCGGTGACCTGTGTCTGACCCTCGGTGCCGGGGACCTCACGTCCCTGCCCGACGAGCTCCAGGCGACGACGGCGTGGTGACCCCGGGCGCGCTCGAGCCCCAGGGGGCGCCGAGCTCGGTGCTCGACGCCATCGCCGATGCGCTCGGGGAACGGGCCGAGCGCCACGCGCCGTTGGGGGCGCGCACCACCTACCGGGTGGGTGGGGACGCCGGGGTCCTTTTCGAGGCCCACGACGAACACGACCTGGCCCTGGTGCACGCCGTGCTCGTCTCGGCGCCCGTCCCCGTCCCCGTCCTCGTGCTCGGGGAGGGCTCCAACCTCCTCGTGGCCGACGCGGGGTTCCCCGGCGTCGTCGTCCACCTGGGGGCGGGTTTCGACTGGGTCGAGATCCGATCGTCCGCGCTACGGGCCGGGGGAGCAGCAAAGCTTCCTGTCGTGGCTCGGAAATCGGCCGGTGCGGGTCTGCACGGCTTGGAGTGGGCGGTGGGCGTGCCGGGATCGGTGGGCGGCGGGCTGCGGATGAACGCCGGCGGCCACGGCTCGGACATCGCGGCCGTCCTGTCTCGCTATCGCGTCTTCGACCTGGGCACCGGCGAGGGCCTCGACGCCCATCCCGGCGCGCTGTGCCTGGGGTACCGGAGGTCCTCGCTGGCGGCGACCGAGGTCGTGGTGTGGGCGGAATTCTCGTTGCAGGGCGGGGACAGCGCCCTCGCCCAGGAGACGGTGGCCGACATCGTCCGGTGGCGGCGGCTGCACCAGCCCGGGGGTTCCAACGCCGGGTCGGTCTTCGTGAACCCCGAGGGCGACTCCGCCGGTCGCCTGGTGGAGGCGGCGGGGTTGAAGGGGAAGCGGCTGGGGACCGCCCAGGTGTCGACGAAGCATGCCAACTTCATCCAGGCGGACCGGGGCGGGTCCGCCGACGACGTCTGGCGGCTCATCGAGCATGTCCGGACCGTGGTGCTCGAGCACAGCGGCGTGGCCCTCGTCCCCGAGGTCCGCACGGTCGGGTTCGGCCCACACGGACCCTCAACCTCAACCTCAACCTCAACCTCAACTGGAGGTCGAGACTCGTGACCGAGACCCCCGTGGTCGAGTCGCCCGTTGTCGCGTCGAGAGAAGCCGAGCCGCCCGACGCCGAGTCCGTGCCCACGCCGGAGCCGACGCCGGAGACCGGGCCGACGGTGGTGGCCGGGCCGCCGGTGTCCGACACGGCCGATGCGCCTCCGGGGGACGGTTCGTCGAGCGTCGGAGACCCCGATCCCGTGGTGCATCCCCGGGTGTGGCAGCGACGGATGGCGGTCCTGCGAGAGCAAGGTCGTCGTCGCCTGCGGTGGGTCGTCGCCGGGGTGGCGGTCCTGGTGGCGCTGTGCATCGCCCTGCTGGTACTGCACACACCGTTGCTGGCCCTGCGCAGTGCCACGGTGCGCGGGGCGCAGCACACCGGGACCCAGGCGGTGCTGCAAGCAGCGGGGCTGCTCAGCAACCCGCCCCTCATCGACGTGGACCCCAAGACGGTGGCCGCGGACGTGGAGAAGCTCCCGTGGGTGGCCCACGCCGCGGTGGTGCGGCACTGGCCCGACCGGGTCACGATCACCGTCACAGAGCGAGTCCCGCTGGGCTTTTTCCCCCGGCGCGGGGGGGTGGCCGTGGTCGATCACACCGGGCGCGTCCTGGCCTGGCAGCGCGGGGCGACCACCGGGCTCGTGCTCGTCGCCCCCGTGACGCCGGGGCGTCCCGGCACCGTCCTCGCCGGTGCGGCACGTCCCGTGCTGCGCGTGGCATCGGCGCTTCCGGCGTCGCTGTCGGCCCGGGTTCTCGAGGTGAGCGCGGATGCGCACGGGACGGTCCGGCTGAATCTGGGGGGAGGCGTCAGCGCCGTGCTCGGCCCGGCCACCGAGGTGCAGGCCAAGCTCACCGCGCTGGCCACGGTGCTGAGCGGTGCGCACGTGTCGGGACCGGCGGTGATCGACGTGACCTATCCCGACGAACCCACCGTGGGGCCGCCGCCTCCGGCGCCATGAGCGTCACCAAGATGCCCATGACCTGGGTTTGGACACCGCGAGTGACCGTTAGCCTTCTTGACCGGTTCGCGGTGCCGCCGTATCGTGAGGGCACCTCGGCATGCCCCGGAACGCATCCCAATGAAGCTGTGGTCGAGGGTGAGGTCACCTGGTGCTCGGCGCGTGTGCGGCCCGACCACCGGGCGGGGTTCCACGATGAGGCTCGAGGTTCGGGTCGTGGCGAGGAGGGTTGATGACCGGTCCAGCGCAAAGTAGCTACTTCGCTGTTATCAAGGTGGTGGGCGTTGGCGGCGGTGGTGTCAACGCCGTGAACCGGATGATCGAGGCCGGCCTCAAAGGTGTCGAGTTCATCGCCATGAATACCGACAGCCAGGCGCTACTCATGAGCGACGCCGATCTGAAGCTCGACATCGGCCGCCAGCTCACCAGGGGGCTGGGGGCGGGCAGTGACCCCGAGATCGGCCGCCAGGCGGGGGAGGAGCACCGGGTCGAGATCGAAGAGGCGCTCAAGGGCGCCGACATGGTGTTCATCACGGCCGGCAAGGGCGGCGGGACCGGGACCGGGGCCGCGCCGGTGGTGGCCGAGATCGCCCGGGCCGGGGGGGCGCTGACCATCGGCGTCGTCACCCGTCCGTTCTCCTTCGAGGGGCGGCGCCGCTCGGTGCAGGCCGAGACGGGTATCCAGAACCTGAAGGACAAGGTCGACGCCATCATCATCATCCCCAACGACCGCCTCCTCACGGTGTCGACCGAGAAGACGTCGATGATGAGCGCCTTCAAGATGGCCGACGAGGTCCTCTTGCAAGGGGTCCAGGGCATCACCGATCTCATCACCGTGCCGGGACAGATCAACACCGACTTCGCCGACGTGCGCATGGTGCTCGCCAACGCCGGCACCGCCATCATGGGTATCGGTCAGGCGACCGGTGACGGCCGCGCCGTCAACGCCGCCCGGGGCGCCATCACGAGCCCCTTGCTCGAGGCCTCCATCGAAGGGGCCCGCGGCATCCTGGTGGACATCGCCGGTGGTCCGGACCTCGGTCTGTTCGAGGTGAACGAGGCCATGGAGATCATTCACGGCCATGCCCACCCCGACGCCAACATCATCTTCGGCAACGTCATCGACGAGTCCATGGCCGACTCGGTCCGGGTCACGGTGATCGCGGCGGGCTTCGAGCGGTGGGAGGAAGGACGCGGGGGCGGGGGAGAGCCGCGGCCCGAGGATCGCAGCCAGGTGCTCGGGTTCGACAACGTGCACGAGGACATCTTCGCCACCCCCGACGACGATGACCTCGACCTCGGTGACGACGAGTTCGACGTCCCGTCGTTCCTTCGGTAGCGACGGCGCCACGCTGCTGCGAGGCACCCCGGTCCACGCCCGGTGGACGGGGGTGGCAGAGGGGGACCAGCGCTCGATCGGCGAGGTCCCGGCTCCGGCGGTGCTGCCCGGCGACGTGGCGGTCCGGCGGCTGCACCAGGTGCACGGGGCGGGCATCGTGGTGGTCGACACCCCCGTTCCCGACGGAGCCGTCCCCTGGGCCCCGGGCCTCGGCGGTGCGCCCCCGGACGGCGACGCCGTGGTGGCCTCGGGTCACGGGTTTGCGCTCGCCATCTTGACGGCGGACTGCGCCTCGGTGGCGCTCGGGTCACCCGAGGGGGTCCACGGTGCCGTGCACGTGGGGTGGAGGGGCCTGTGCGCCGGAGTCCTCCCCCGCACCGTCGACATCTTGCGCGTCCTGGGCGCCACCACGATCGTCGCCGGCCTGGGGCCATGCATCGGACCGTGTTGCTACGAGTTCTCCGAGAGCGATCTCGAGGCGCACCGGACGGCGTTGGGCCCCGAGGTGCGCGGCGTCACGACCTGGGGGAGCCCTTCGCTCGACCTGCCCGCCGCGGTCCGTGGTCAGCTCTCACGCTGCGGAGTCCCGCTCGAGGTCGACGCCGAGGTCTGCACCATGTGCAGCCCGGGGTACTTCTCCCATCGCGGTGGCGGCGACGAGGCCCGCGAGGCCCTGCTCGTGTGGCGTCACCGGTAGGGCGGTCGGTCGTGCCCGGTGCATCGCCACGAGTCCTGGGGACGCCCCCGCCCGTCGACGTCGTGGTGGCGCGCGCCGTGGCGTTGCGCCACGTGATCGAAGATGCCGGGAGGGATCCCGCCGGCGTGCGCGTCGTGGCGGTGACCAAGGGCTTCACGTCGGGCGCGGTGCATGCGGCGCGCGCCGCGGGGTTCTATGACATCGGGGAGAACTACGCCGATGAGCTCCTGTCCAAGGTGCGCGACGACACCGGGGACGATGCCCCGGGCGCGCCCCCGACGCGTTGGCACTTCCTCGGAGCGGTGCAGCGTCGGCGGGTGAAGACGCTGGCGCCGGTCGTGTCGTGGTGGCAGACCCTGAGCCGCGCCGTGGAGGGCGAGGCGATCGCCGCGCACGCGCCGGGCGCCACGGTGCTCGTGGAGATCGACACCACCGCCGACCCGGGTCGTAACGGGTGCGCACCGGCGGAGGCCCCCGGTCTCGTGGCGTCGTTGCGGGAACAGGGCCTCGACGTGCGCGGTCTCATGACCGTCGGTCCTCGGGGTGGGCCCGAGGAGTCCCGGCCCGCCTTCCGGCTCACGGCGAACCTGGCCCGCGACCTCGGGCTTCCCGAGGTGTCGATGGGCATGACCGACGACCTCGAGGTGGCGCTGTCGGAGGGAGCCACGATGGTGCGCGTGGGGCGCGCGTTGTTCGGGGAACGCCCTCTCCGGGCGGGGTGAGGGAGCCACCCACCGCGGCCCCCTGCTATCCCCATGTGCCTGGGTGGAGGCACTACGCTGTTCGAACGGGAGGCTGGCGATGGCGTCTGGATTCTTCAAGAGGGCCATGGTGTATCTGGGCCTGGTCGATGACGAGTACGACGAGTACGACGAGTACGAGCCGCGCCCGGCCGTCGGCCAGCGACTGAGCCAGCGCGTGTCGCTCGCCGCCGAGGAAGAGGACGAGCCGACCTCCGCGGTGGCCACGAGCACCATCCGGCCGCTCCCGAGAGAGGACTTCCCCACCGTGACGCCCACCATCACCCCCCGCAGCGTGGTGCGGCCCGTCGCCGCCGAGCCCGGCGCCCGCGTGCACGTGGTGGCGCCGATGCAGTTCGGTGACGCCCGCCAGATCGCCGACCGGCTCATGGCCAATCAACCGGTCATCGTGAACCTCCAGGTCGCGGATCGCGAGCTCATGCGTCGCATGATCGACTTCTGCAGTGGTGTCGCCTACGCGCTGAGCGGGAAGATGGAGCGCGTGGCCGACAAGGTGTTCCTGGTGACGCCGTCGAACGTCAAGGTGTCGGCGGAAGAGCGCCAGCGCCTCCAGGAGAACGGGCTCCTGCGGCCCTGAGCCGCCCGGTTCGAGCCTGCCGCCGTGACTCCTCTGTGACGTCGTAACCTCGTCGTCGTGCTCCGCACCGTCGTCGTCTACGCCCTGGAGATCTATCTGTGGGGCGTCCTGTTCCCCCGTGCCCTGCTCAGTTGGTTCCCGGCCGCCCCGGGCTCGACGTTGGCCAGCGTCAACTCGGTCCTGTACCGCCTGAGTGAGCCCGTGCTCGGTCCGGTGCGCCGGCTCCTGCCCCCGGTGCGGGCGGGCGGCTTCGGCATCGACCTGTCGTTCATCATCGTGTTCTTCGGCATCCAATTCGTGGTCATCCCGATCGCCTTGAACGTCCTGTAGCGCAGCGCCGGTGCGCACCCCGGCTGTCGGGGGCCCCTGGGGGTGGGAGGGGCTCAGGGTCGTGGTCGTGCGCCGAGCGTGCCCGTGCGGACCGTGCGAGCATGGCCCCGCGGGCCGTTGCTAGGATTGTTTGCATGGACAGTGGAAAGCCGACCGGCCAAGGCTCGAGCCTCGACAGCCTGCGAACCGTCGAATTCCGCCAGACACTTCGCGGTTACCACATCGACGACGTAGACGAGTACCTCGAGCGCGTTGCGGTGGATGCAGAGGCGCTGCAGGAACAGGTGCGCCAAGCAGGGGAGCGCCTCAGGCAGGCGGCCGAGCGCATCGCCCAACTCGAGGGCATGCTGCAAGAGGTCCAGCTCCAGCCCCAGGCCGCGGCGGCGGTGAGCGACGACACCCTCCAGCGGACGCTGTTGCTCGCCCAGAAGTTCGTCGACCAGACCCAGGCCGAAGCCGAGGCCCAGGCCCGCGCCCTCGTGTCGGACGCCGAGGACCGCGCCCGCCGGGTGCTGGGCGAGGCCGAGCTGCGGGCGAAGTCGGTCACCGAGGACACCGAGCGGCACCTGCGCGAGGAGATCACCCGGTTGGAGTCGATCCGCGCCCAGCTCGCCGGTGACGTCGAAACCATCTCGCGGCACATGGAGAACGAGCGCAACCGGCTGCGCGGTGCGTTGAGCGACATGCTGACGTGGGTCGACGAGCACGTGCAGCCCAGCGGTTCGATCCTGGCGCAGCGTCCCGCACCACGGCCGACCGCTCGCCCCAGCGACGACCTTCCGACCATGGGCACGCCGCGACCGGGCGAGGACATCCCGACCGTGGCGGCACCGGATCCCGTCGGCGGCAACGCGGGACGTGAGCCTTCGGCCATGCCCCTCGAAGGAAGCGGTCGGAGCGCCGTTCCCGTCCAGGGCAACGCGGCGAGCGGTGGGGCGCGGGCCGTCGGATCGGACGGGCCCGGCGCCGAGAGCGATCAGGGTGTCATGGCCATCGACGACACCAGCCAGCCCCGGGTCATCGCGCCTCGCTGAGCCGCCCGGCGCGTGCGCGTCGGGGCCACCGCCGCATGGTGGCGCCGGGCTAGGGAGTTCGCCCGCCCGTCTCCTTCTCCACCCCTCTCCCGGGCTTGCTGTCGTGCCTGGTCAGAGGCTCGGGCAGGGAGTCCTGGTCACCTCGATGGACACCTCGGGCCCGACGGTGACCGTGACGGTGACGGCCAAGGTCTGTTCGGCGACGTAGGCGCTGTGGAGCTCTACGGCCCGTGCCGTGGCGGCGGGGGCCACGATGTGCAGGTCGATGCAGTCCGACACGTGCAGGCCGGTGTCGCGCCGCTGCGCCTGGACGAGGCGCACCACGTCGCGGGCCTGGCCCTCTGACTCGAGATCGTCGTCGGTGGTGGTGTCGAGGGTGACGACCCCCACGTTGTCGGGGAGGGTGCGGCCCTCGACCTCATTGCGGGGCCGGAGGAGGAGCTCGTACTCGCCGGGCTCGAGGCGCACGGCCCCGGCGAAGACGCCGTCGTCGGTGCGCTGCCAGTCACCGGCACGCACCGCGGCGGTGACGCGTTGGGTGTCGGGTCCCAAGCGGGGGCCGAGCACGGCGTGCACGAGGGTGAGCACTTCTTCGGCCACGCCCCCCACCTCGTCGGTGAGCACGACCTCTTTGACGTTCACCTCGTCCTCGATGAGCGCCACGAAGGGCCGCAGTCGTTCAGGACGCGCCGTGGCCACCGTGAGGCGGCGCAACGGCAACCGGGCGCGCCGGCCACTCGCCTTGCGCACCGCATGGGCGGCCGAGCACACGTCGCGCACGATGTCCATGGCCTCGACGAGCTCGGGGTCCCTCGGCAGCTCGCCCGGTGCGGGCCAGTCGGCCAGGTGGACGCTGCGCTCTCCCGTCAGTCCCCGGTACACGGCTTCGGTCAGCAACGGCAGGAGGGGGGCCGACACCTTGCACAGTGTCACGAGCACGGTCGACAAGGTGTCGTAGGCGTCGAGCTTGTCGGCCTCGACTTCGGCGGAGCCGTCCCGGGCCCGCCAGAACCGGTCGCGGCTGCGCCGGATGTACCAGTTGTTCAAGGCGTCGAGAAAGCGCGTGATGGCCGAGCACGCCGCGAAGAGGTCGAAGGCGTCCATCGAGGCCGTGACGTCGTCGACCAGGGAGGCCGTCTTGGCGAGGATGTAGCGGTCGAGCACCCCGCCGGCGTCGGTGCGGAACCGGCCCCCGACGCCGTCCACGTTGGCGTACAGCGAGAAGAAGTACCAGGCGCTCCAGATCGGGTTCAGGACCTGGCGACGGACCTCTTCGATGCCCTTGGCGTGGACCACGAGGTCCTGGCCCCGGAGCACGGCTGACGACAGCAAGAACCAGCGCATGGCGTCGGCACCCCAGGTGTCGAAGACCATGTCCGGCTCGGGGTAGTTGCCCAGGCGCTTGGACATCTTGCGGCCGTCGTCGCCCTGGACGATGCCGTGGACCACACAGTGGCGAAAGGGCGGACGGTCGAACAGGGCGGTGGACAGGACGTGCAGTGTGTAGAACCAGCACCGGGTCTGGCCCACGTACTCCACGATGAAGTCCGCCGGAGCATGCGATTCGAACCACTCGGCGTTCTCGAACGGGTAATGCACTTGGGCGAAGGGCATCGAGCCCGACTCGAACCAACAGTCGAGGACATCGGTCACCCGTCGCATCATGGAGCGGCCGGTGGGGTCGTCGGGGTTCGGTCGGACGAGCGCATCGATGGCCGGGCGATGGAGGTCGTCGGGGCGCACCCCGAAGTCGCGCTCGAGCTCGTCGAGGCTGCCATAGACGTCGACGCGGGGATAGCGCGGGTCGTCGCTCCGCCACACCGGGATGGGCGCTCCCCAGAAGCGGTTGCGGCTGATGGCCCAGTCACGAGCTCCTTCCAGCCATTTTCCGAAGGCGCCGTCGCGGATGTGGGTGGGGACCCAGTCGATCTCCTGGTTGAGCTCGATCATGCGGCCCTTGAAGGCGCTCACGGCCACGAACCAGGAGCTGACGGCCTTGTAGATGAGGGGGGTATCGGTGCGCCAGCAATGGGGATAGCTGTGGGTGTAGGACTTCGCCTCCACCAGTGCGCCGGCCGCCTTGAGATCGGCGGTGATGGCGCGGTTGGCGTCGAACACGAGCTGGCCGGCGTAGGGCGGGACCTCGGCTGTGAACCGCCCCCGGTCGTCGACCGGGCAGACGACGGCGATGCCCGCCGCCTGGCAGGCGAAGTAGTCCTCCTCGCCGAAACCGGGCGCCATGTGGACCACGCCGGTGCCTTCGTCGGTGGCGACGAAGTCGCCCGAGAGCACGGTGAAGGCGCCGGGATGGTCGGCGAAGAAGTCGAACAGCGGTCGGTAGGTCCGTCCCACGAGCTCGGCGCCGGTGACCGAGCCGAGTGGGGAGGCGTCGGCGAAGAGCGCGGGGTAGGCGGCCACGCGATCGGCGGCGATGGCGGTGGGATGACCCACGAGCTCGTAGATGTCGTAGGTGATTTCGGGGCCGACGGCCAGGGCCAGGTTCGATGGCAGCGTCCAGGGTGTCGTCGTCCACACGAGCAGACGCAGCCCCTGGTCGGCCACCGAGGCCGTGGCGCCGGGGGTGGAGGGCTTGGGGTCGAGGGTGAAGGCCACCGTCACGGCCGGGTCCACCCGCGGCCGGTAGGCATCGTCGGTTCGGGTCTCGAAGTTCGACAGCGAGGTCTCGCACTCCCAGCACCAGGGGAGGACCTTCTCGCCCTCGTAGACGAGGCCTTTGTCCCACAGCGCCTTGAACGCCCACAGCACGCTCTCCATGTAGGAGAGGTCCATGGTCTTGTAGTCGTTGGTGAAGTCCACCCAGCGGGCCTGGCGTGTCACGTAGTGCTTCCAGGCGTCGGTGGTGCGCTGGACGAGGGTCCGGCAGTAGTCGTTGAACTGGTCGATCCCGTAGTCGATGATGGCGGCCCGGCCCGAGAACTCGAGCTCTTTCTCCGCCTCCATCTCGGCGGGGAGTCCGTGGCAGTCCCAGCCGAATCGGCGCTCGACCCGCCGGCCCCGCATGGTCTGGTACCGGGGGACGGCGTCTTTCACGAAGCCGGTGAGGAGGTGGCCGTAATGGGGAAGCCCGTTGGCGAAGGGCGGACCGTCGTAGAAGACGAATTCGTTGTCGCCACCGGGTCGAGCGTCGATGGAAGCCGCGAACGTGCCGTCCCGGGCCCAGTACTCGAGGATCTCCTCCTCCAGACGGGGGTAGTCGGCCTGCTGGGCGACCTGGGGGTAAGGGGCCTGGTCGCCAGGCGTGGTGGGCATGCCCCCAGCGTATGGGAGGAGTCACGACCCGCCGACGATCCGGAATACCGCCGGCCGAGATGGTGTTGCTGCCCACACGTGGCGACGCTATGGTCGCCCACCTTCGTCGAGCAGACGAAAGCCTGGGGAGATGATCACCATCCCGATCACCGCTCGGCGGCCGAAAGCATCTCGCTGATGGCCGCGGTCAAGAAGTCGCCACCGGCGAAGAAGAAGTCCGCTTCGGCCAAGAAGGCCGTCCCGGCGAAGAAGAAGGCCGCCGGCGCGAAGAAGAAGGCCGCCCCGGCCCGCAAGCCGGCCCCGGCCAAGAAGAAGTCGGCCCCCGTCAAGAAGGCCCCGGCCAAGAAGGCGCCCCCGGCCAAGAAGGCGGCGCCGGTAAAGAAGGCGCCCCCGGCCAAGAAGGCGGCCCCGGCCAAGAAAGCGACGGTGGCGGCTCCGGTCAAAGCGCCGGCTCCGGCCAAGGCGGCACCCAAACCGCCGCCCAAGCCCACCCGGGGTCCCTTCGCGTCGGAGCCGAAGTTCCTCGAGGAGCAACGCAACTTCCTGCTCGAAGAACGCGAGGTCTACAAGAACCAGGCGGCGGACCTGCGGGCCGAAGCCGAGTCCCTGGCCCTCGAGCGCGAGCCCGGGGACGTCCAGTTCGACGAGGAGTCGGGCGAAGGCGGGACGGTGGCGGTGGACCGCGAGCGTGACCTCACGCTGTCCGCCCAGGCCATGGCCACCATCGATGAGATCGACATGGCGTTGAAGACCATCGAGACCAAGATGTACGGCGCGTGCGAGAGCTGCGGGCAGGCGATCCCCAAGGCAAGGCTCCGGGCGCTGCCCTACGCCCGGCTGTGCGTGTCATGCAAAAGCGGAGGGCTGCACCGGCGCTGAGCGACGGGGAGCGCCCGCGGCGCGACGCCCTACGGCGCCTGCTCATCGCCGGGGTCGTCGCCGTCGTGGTGGTGGCGGCCGATCAGGTGAGCAAGACCTGGGCCGTGGACCGGCTGTCGCGTGGTTCCATCCACGTCGTGTGGAAGCTCGACCTCCAGCTCACCTACAACTCGGGCGCGGCCTTCAGCTTCCTCCAGGGGTGGGCCCCGGTCCTCGGGGGCCTGGCCGTGGTGGCCGTGGTGGTGATGCTGGGTGCGGTGCGCCGCGTCCAGTCGACGGCCATCGCCGTCTCGCTCGGCCTGGTCGTCGGGGGTGCGCTCGGCAACCTCGCCGACAGGGTGTTCCGGTCCAACCACGGTTCGGTCATCGACTTCATCGCCCTGCACTTTTGGCCCACGTTCAACGTCGCCGACTCGTGCATCGTGGTGGGCGGGATCATGGCCGCGGCGCTGTTGTGGCGAGCGGACCGGGCCACGTGAACGAAGCCCCGGGCCCCCCCGTGCCCCCTCGGACGTCGACCACGCTCGACGTGACGGTTCCCGTCGCGCTGGCCGGGGCGCGCGTCGACCGGGCCGTGGCCCTTCTGTGCGGGTTGGCGCGCGCCACGGTGGCGGACCTGGTGGAGGCGGGGGGAGTCCGCCTCGACGGCGTGGCGGTCACGACCCGCAGCCGTGCCGTCCACAGCGGGCAGCGTCTCGAGGTCGACGTGGCGCGCCCCGACGTCGACGTCTTGGTGCCCGATCCATCGGTGGCCTTCGCAGTCGTGTACGAGGACGCCGAGCTGGTGGTGGTGGACAAGCCGGCCGGGCTCGTGGTCCATCACGGCGCCGGGCACCACGGCGGGACCCTGGTGGACGGGCTGGTGGCGCGCTTTCCCGACCTGGCCGACCTGGCCGGAGCGGGAGGCGGTGACCGGGACCGCCCCGGGATCGTGCACCGCCTGGACAAGGGGACCTCGGGGCTCCTGGTGGTGGCCCGCACCCCCGACGCCTACCGGTCCCTGGCCAAGCAGTTCCGCGCCCACAGCGCGGGCCGCCAGTACCTGGTGCTGGCGGCGGGGACCGTGGAGGCCGACGAGGGGACCATCGACGCGCCCATCGGGCGCTCCACCCGGCAACGCACGCGCATGGCCGTCACGGTGCGGGGGAGACAGGCCCGTACCGGGTACCGGGTGGTGTCGCGTTTCTCGGGTCCCGTCCCCTGCACCTTGCTCGAAGCCAGCCTGGACACGGGCCGGACCCATCAGGTGCGCGTGCACCTGGCCGCCATCGGCCACCCCGTCATCGGGGACGAACGCTACGGACGGTCCCTGGCCCGACCCCCCTCGGTCATGGCGGAGATGGCGTCGGGCCGGCTCTTCCTCCACGCCTTGCGGCTCTCACTCGACCATCCCTCGAGGGGTCCCATGACCTGGGAGGCGCCCCTTCCCGACGATCTGGCCCGGGTGCTCGTCGGCCTGTCGCCGGCCTGACGGCCCACGCCGCGGGCGACCTGCCCGGTGACGGTCAGGCCGCCTGGTGGGCGGCTTCGACGTCGGCGAGCGTGGCCAGCTGCTGCAGGGCGCGCGCTTCGGCCTGCCGGGCCCGGCGAACTCCGATGCCCAGTCGAGACGCGGTGGCCTGCAGAGACGTCGGCATCCCGTCGTCGAGCCCGTAGCGGAGGCGCAGGACGTCGCGCTCGAGCTCTCCGAGGGTGTCCACCGCATCGCGCACCCGACCGAGGACGATCTGCCGTTCGACGTCGTCTTCGAAGGTGTGCTCGTCCGCGCCGACGAGGTCCCCCAGGGCCGTGCCGCTGTCGCTCCCGGCGGGCTGGTCCAGGCTGGCCACGACCCGCGCCGCGCTCTGGACCGTCTCCAGGGTGCGACCGTCCACACCGCTCGCTTCGGCCACTTCCTCGGGGGTCGGGTCGCGCTGCAGGTCGGCGGCGAGCTCCCAGGTGACGCGGTCGGCTCGTTGGGCCTGCTCGGCGACTTCCATGGGGACCCTGATGGTGTTGCCGTGCTGCTGGACGGCCCGTTGCAGCGCTTGACGGATCCACCAGGTGGCATAGGTCGAGAACCGGAAGCCCCGCTGCCAGTCGAACTTGTCCACGGCGCGCATCAACCCGAAGGTGCCCTCCTGGACGAGGTCGCCGAAGTCGACGCCCCGGTCCTGGTAGCGGCGCGCCCAGTGGACCACCAGGCGGAGGTTGGACGCGATCATCTGGCGGCGTGCCTCGTCGTCTCCGGCCGCGACACGCTTGGCCAGCTCGACCTGCTCTTCGTGGTCGGGCAGCGGGTAGTTGTCGAGGTCGTCCAGAAAGAGCCGGATGCCGTCATGGGTGCTTGTCGAGTTCGCCATCGCTCCTCTTCGTCGTAATGCAGGCGTATGGATGAACACCGCGTCGGTGTCTGACATTCCGGGTCGTCGGTCCGGGGGTGAAGCTAGGGCGAGGTTGTGACGGCGGCGGGTGGGGGGTGGGCCCTCCACCCCCGTCCGGGCCCTGTCCCGAGGCTCTTGGGGGCCGGGTTGCGGCCCGGGGGTCGACGTGCTCCGCTGGGCCGATGCCCTCGGGAGCTGCCCAGGTCCCCCCCGACACGCTCGGCGCCCCCTCGGGTTCGTCGTCATCCTCCTCGGCTCGTACCCCCGGGGGGGATGGCCCAACCCCGCCCCGGCTGGTCGTGGTCCGACACGGGGCCACGGAGTGGAGCCGCTCGGGACGCCACACGGGCCGCACCGACCTCCCGCTGCTCGACGAGGGTCGACGCCAGGCGGAAGAGCTCGGGCGCCGGTTGGCCGGCCATGATTTCGCGCTGGTCCTCACCAGTCCGCTCGAGCGGGCCCGCCAGACCTGCGAGATCGCCGGATTCGGTGCCCGGGCGCAGGAGTGTGACGACCTGCACGAGTGGGACTACGGCGAGTACGAGGGGCTCACGACCGACGAGATCTGGGAGCGACGGCCGGGGTGGTCGCTGTGGGAGGACGGGGTGCCGGGCGGCGAGAGCGCCCAGGACGTCGCGGTGCGCGCCGACCGCGTCATCGCTCTGGCGCGGAGCAGGCGCGGCGATGTTCTCGTCTTCGCCCATGCCCACGTGCTGCGCGTGGTGGGGGTGCGGTGGGTGGGCCTCGACGCCCGGGCGGGGGCCCTGTTCACGTTGGCACCGGCGACGGTCAGCGTTCTGGGCTGGGAACGCGACGTTGCCGTGGTCGCCCGGTGGAACGACGCGGCCGGCGCCCCGCTCGTCTGAGCGCGACGGTGGGGCGGTCGTGGCGGACCGGTGCGGCGTGGTCCCGGTGGTTCAGTGCAGCGGGCGGGCCGGCGCCGGGTTCCCCCTGGCGCGCGACACCATGTCCTCCAAGGTGAAGGAGTCCAGGTGCCCCCGCATGTGCTCGCCCACGTCGGACCACACGGTCAGCAAGATGCACTGACCCTCGTGTTCACAGGCACCGTTCTCGTGCGGCCGCCCGAAGTCGCCGGCCACGATGGGACCGTCGACGGCGCTCACGATCTGTCCCAGGGTGACGTCCCGGGGGGATCGGGCCAGGACGTACCCACCGCCCACGCCACGCTTCGAGCGGACCAGGCCCGCCCCCTTGAGGGCGAGAAGGATCTGCTCGAGATAGGGCTGGGGGAGACCGGTCCGCTCCGCGATGTCGCGCACCGACGTCGGGCTCTGCGTGTCGTCGTGCAGCGCCAACGAGAGCAGGGCGCGACTGGCATAGTCGCCACGGGTCGAGACCTTCACGCTCCGATGCTACCTGTGAGGCTGTGGCGCACCGGCTGACCGAGCCCGCCCCCAGGGGTCTTCTCGCCGAGGTCCGGCGGTCCGCGCCGGCGTGGGTACAGTGCCCAGATGAGCGACGCTCCGGCGACCGGCGGGACCGCCGGACCAGACCGGAGCGGGCCCGTCCCGGTGCTCCCCGACTACACCGGGGGATGCCTGGCCTCGGTGATCCCCGCCCTGCTGTCGGGGCCGTCGGGGCGAACGGGCGACGGCCCCCGGCCGTGGGTCCCGGGCCCGGTGCTGGGCGCGAGACAGACCGTCCTCCTCGTGCTCGACGGACTGGGATGGGAACAGCTCCAGGCCTTCGGGCCCTCGGCCCCGACCCTGGCCTCGGCGCAAGGTGGACCGATCACGTCGGTCGTTCCCACCACCACCGCCACCGCCCTCACGTCGCTCACGACCGGCACGGCGCCCGCTGTCCATGGCGTCGTCGGCTACCGGTTGCGGGTCGACCTCGACGGACCCGGTGGGTCGGGGCCGGGCGAGGTGATGAACGTCCTGCGGTGGCGTACGGGCCGGGGCGACATGCGCCGTCAGCTCCCGGCGCCGCAATTCCAGCCGGTGGCGCCCTTCGGGGGTCGTGCCGTGCCCGCCGTGACGCGCTCGGAGTTCGGCTCCACCGGCTTCACCGCCGCCCACCTCGGGGACTCGGTCCTGCACGGCTGGCACACACCGTCGGGGCTGGTGGTCGAGGTGGGTCGGCTGATCGACGCCGGGAGCCCGTTCGTCTACGCCTACTTCGACGGGATCGACCGGGTGGCCCACGCCACCGG
>Ga0187890_10000541_pt1 | contig 26598 bp, 20 predicted proteins | sample June2016WEW_21_1_FD_133005 | JGI IMG/M metagenome (GOLD analysis project Ga0187890, IMG submission 133005) | Peatland microbial communities from SPRUCE experiment site at the Marcell Experimental Forest, Minnesota, USA - June2016WEW_21_10 | ecosystem: Environmental > Terrestrial > Soil >... | reverse complement strand
GCGCGCGATTCGCATTCACTCCTACGGCGGACCCGAGGTCATGCAGTGGGAAGAACTGCCCATGCCGGTTCCCGGCTCGGGGCAGGCTTTAATCCGGGTGGAGGCTGCGAGCGTTAATTTTCTGGATGTTCAAAAGCGACGGGGCGAGCTGGTCGGTCAAGCTTTTTACCGTAGTGCCGGCGTGGGCGAGCCTGACCTTCCCGCAACTCTGGGCAGCCAAGGAGTTGGGGTCGTCGAACAACTCGGCCCCGAGGTCAGCAATGTTCGCGTGGGAGATCGCGTCGTGTTCATAGGGAGTTCCTACGCTACACATGCTCTGGCCCCGGCAGCGTGGCTAATCCCTGTGCCGGAGGGTGTCGGCATCGAGCAAGCGGCAGCGGGCATGAACCAGGGGTTTCTAGCCTACGCGTTCACGCATTTTGCCTACCCGGTGAAACCGGGCGACTGGTGCCTGATCCAGGCAGCTGCCGGAGGCATTGGCCTCTTACTTTGCCAGATGGCGAAGATGCGCGGCGGACGGGTGATCGGGGTTACGTCAACGGCGGAAAAAGCTGAATTTGTGAGAGGCGCGGGCGCGGACGAGGTGATCGTTTCGAAACAATCCGATATTGCGAAGGAAGCGAGGCGAATCACCGAGGGCCGCGGGGTTAGTGTGGTTTACGACGGCGTGGGTAAAGATACGTTTGAGGCGAGCCTCGATAGCCTGGTTCCCGGTGGCTACCTGGTTGTCTATGGTCAGTCCAGTGGTTATGTGCCTCCGTTTGATCTCATGACCCTGCAGGAAAAGGGATCGGTGTTTCTCACTCGCACCAACGGGCGTCCTTACTTCAAAGAATACCCTCACTATCTGGAGCAGTTTGTTGCCTGGTTAAGACAGGGGAAACTTTCCATCCGCATTGACCGCACGTATGCACTGGCTGACGCCGCACGGGCGCATGAGGCTTTTGAAGAGCGGCAGGTCAGCGGGAGGTTATTGCTTGTCCCCTAGCTTGCAGGAAGCGCACCGCAGCCCATCGAGAAATGCAAGACCCACCTAAAACCGATCCCAGTTCGCACGGCCTCATCCGCGGCATGGGCTTGGGGAGCGCAACTGCGCTCAACATGATTGACATGATCGGGGTGGGGCCGTTCATCACCATGCCGCTGGTGCTGAGCGCGATGGGCGGACCGCAGGCCATGCTGGGCTGGATCGCGGGAGCGCTGTTAGCGGTGTGCGACGGACTGGTGTCCGCAGAGCTGGGAGCGGCGTTCCCAGGGTCCGGCGGATCGTATCGCTACCTGAGCGAAATTTATGGGCCGCGAAAATGGGGGCGGCTGATTTCGTTTCTGTTTATCTGGCAACTCTCCTTCAGCGCGCCGCTTTCGATTGCCACCGGGTGCATCGGGCTGGCAGGTTATGCTGCCTATTACTGGCCAATCCTGGAGACGGTTTACGCCGCGCACACTGCGGCTCTTCCCATCCCGTGGGCAGGAGCACTTCAGGTGAGCTGGATTGTGACGCCGGGAACTGCGGTAGCGATCGTCATCTGCTACTTCACAGTGTTTCTGCTCTATCGGCAGATCACGGTCATCGGCAGGCTCTCGAAGGTGTTGTGGGTCCTCGTGATGGCGACGATTGGCTGGATCATCTTCGCCGGGCTCACACACTTCAACGCCGCTCGCGCTTTCGATTTTCCTCCCGACGCCTTCACGCTCTCGCCTGCGTTCTTCACCGGGTTGGGCGGAGCCCTGCTGGTGGCCACCTATGACTATTGGGGCTACTACAACGTCTGCTATCTGGGCGACGAAATAAAGGATCCAACGCGGAATATTCCGCGGGCTCTGCTGCTTTCCATTCTGCTGGTGGCCGGTCTATATCTAATGATGAACCTCTGCATTCTGGCCGTGGTTCCCTGGCGGGAGATGCTGCAGGCAGGGCATAACAACAGCGGATTGTATGTGGTGTCGTTATTTATGCAGAGGATTTATGGGCCGTGGGCGGCGCGGCTGGTAACGGGACTGGTAATCGTGACCGCGTTTGCATCGGTCTTCTCGCTGATGCTGGGATATTCCCGAGTACCTTATGCGGCAGCCCTGGACGGAAACTATTTCCGGGTATTTGCCAAAGTGCACCCGGTGTATCGCTTCCCGAATGTTTCGCTGCTGGCCCTGGGCGTAGTGGCGGCAGCCTTCTGCTTTCTGCGACTGCGGGATGCGATCGCCGCCCTGGTGGTGATTCGCCTTATCCTGCAGTTCCTGGTGCAGGCGATTGGGCTTATAGTATTCCGGGTGACGCAGCCGGAGGCGCCGCGGCCGTTTCGCATGTGGCTGTATCCTGTGCCTGCGCTGGTGGCGATTGCGGGATTTCTCTTTATCTTGTTTAATCGCGTGAATTGGCAGAAAGAAATACGGTATGCGGCGGTGATTTTGCTAGCGGGGCTCGCGATTTATATGATTCGCGCGTGGAGGAGCGGGGAGTGGCCCTTCGGGGAGCCTGCGGCTCCGGCACCTACTTCTTCCGGCTAGTTGTCTGGTCCGGCTCAAGAATAAAGTCGCGACTGAGAATTTCAATAGAACATGGAGGAATCATCATGAGAAAGAAACTTAGCTATCTTGCATTCTGCGTGCTGGCTGTGGCGACGGTTTGTGCAGCCCAGGAAAACAAAGGCAAAGACGAACATCGGACCGTCACGCAGGTCTTGGACGGGTCGGTTTCGAATCTCGAGCGCGAGTTTGTTCCGGCGGCGGAGGCTATGCCCGGAGACAAGTTCGGATTCGCGCCGACCAATGGCGAGTTCAAAGGTGTACGGACGTTCGGCGAGCAGATAAAACATGTGGCGGCGGTCAACTATATTTTTGGGGCAGCAATTCTAAGCGAAAAGGTTCCAGTGGACGTGGGCGATGAATCCGGTCCGGCATCGATGAAAACGAAGGCGGAGATTCTGAACTACCTGAAAGAGTCGTTTGCCTATGTGCACAAGGCGGTCAAGACGATCAATGACAAGAACCTGGTGGAACCACTAAAAAGCCCGTTCGGAGAAGGATCGGTGACGCGCCTGGGAGTGGCGACGAGCGTTGCGGCCCATGGTTTCGATCATTACGGACAGATGGTGGAGTACCTGCGCATGAACGGCATCATACCGCCGGCCAGCCGTTAGATTGAGTACTTTAAGCCGATCACTGCCGACGGAAGCGGTTGCCGTGGCGCTCGTCGCGAGCGGGCGCGAAGAAGCTGCAAAGATGCTGCTGGAAGCTGATGCTGGGTTCCTTGGCGACGCGGGCGGGATAGGAATCGAGGGCCCGCAGAAAATTCTGGATCTCCTCACGGACCTGGATCTGCTCACTGCGGTGTGCGACGATCTCCCGTGGCTGGACTTGGTACTGCATTTTCGGCTTCATTCCTTAACTCAACCCCAAAGAAGCGTAGCTTAAGCTTCCAAAGAAGCTGCGCCCCGTGCTGTTTTCCTAAACACATACGCGACGGTAAAGTTTCTGTTTTGGGGGAAAGCCAAACATATCGGAAAGAGCTGGCCTGGTAAATGCCACTTTAGTGGCGTCTGGGCGAGCACTTTATCATAGGCGTAGGCGAATGCAAGTCTTTTCGAGGGTTGTAGGATTCAGTAGTCGCAGTCTTCGCGTGTTCAGCGGCGGGCGCCGCGTGGGGCGATGGAGGTGAGGAGCAACTCGGCTCTGAGTCCGATGCGGGCTAGGTGGGCCGCAATTGACTTTCGCGTTTTCTGAGCGGAGGAGTGCGGATCGAGAAAAACGATGACCGACGGACCCGCGCCGCTAAGGGCCACCCCGAGGACGCCAGGCTTCCCTGCCATTTCCTGCAAACCCGGAAGCAAAGGGCAGAATGGAGCCCGGTAAGGCTGGTGGATGCGGTCTTCGAGAGCCGATGAGAGCAGGTCGTGGCGCCCCTGGGTGAAGGCCGCAAGCAGGAACATCGAGTTCTGGATGTTCGCGACGGCATCGGCGCGGGAATACTGCGCCGGGAGTACGCGGCGGGCTTTTTCCGTGGACAGTGCCTCTTCCGGGATGGCAAGGAGCAAGGGCCACTTCCCTTTTGGGCGGATGCCGACCACCTGGGCCCCGGCATAAGAGAACATACGAGCCACGGTGAGACCTCCCATCCAGCAGGCGGAGGCGTTATCGGAATGCTGCTCGCGGCGGGAGGCTTCTCCGATGATCTGGGCATCGGTCCAGCGCAAGCGGCCGAAGTGATTGGCCAAGGCGATGCCGGCAAGGCGAGCCGCGGCGGATGAGCCGCAACCTTTGCCGATGGGGATGTCGTTCTTAATACGAAGAAATAAAGGGATGACGTCTGCGCCCTGGGCTTGGAGGATCTCGGCGTAGGTGCTGAGGATAAGGTGATTCTCCACCGCGCCACAGATCTCAGGGTCGCGTCCGCTTGCGGTAATGGAGAAGCTGGGAGCAGGGCGGGCATCGATCGTGATATAGAGGTCCATGGCCAGGGCAGCGGCGTCGAAGGCCGGGCCGAGATTGGCCGAAGTGGCTGGGAGTGCGAGATGCAGCGCGGCTCGCCCGGAGCTTTTCTTCCTGTTTCTGTCGCTCTTGTTCTTAGGCATTCGATTGTGCTGGGTCGGATTTCTCCGCCTGTTCCAAGGTTCGGATCACGGCCTCCAAAGTAGCGTCGAGGACAACGGGAGGGTGACGGAAGCGATCTAGCTTGGCGCTTTCGCCTTCCAGCGCGCTGTTCTTGAACAGGCCGCCGCGGTGGAATTCCATGGTGAAGTCGGGATCCTTGAGCAGACTTCCGGTCAGCACCAGGACTACGGTTTCATCCGGTTTCACGAAGTCCTGCTTGACCAGTTTCTTTAGACCAGCCAGCGTAACGGCGGAGGCCGGCTCACAGCCGATGCCTTCGGCACCGATTTCGGCTTTGGCCTGTGCGATCTCGAGTTCGCTCACCTGCTCGCAGGCGCCGCCGGTGGCTTGGAGCACGTTCACGGCTTTTTGCCACGAAGCGGGATTGCCGATGCGGATTGCGGTAGCGCGAGTTTCCGCCTGCACGCTGACGAGATGCTTGCCCCCAGCTTCGCGTAGCGTGCGAACCAACGCATTGGCTCCCTCGGCTTGAATCACGGATAACTTCGGCAGACGCGGGATCAGGCCAATTTCGAGCATTTCCAGCAAGGCCTTGCCGATCGCGGAACTGTTGCCCAGGTTGCCACCGGGCACGATGATGTGGTCAGGGGGCTGCCAGTCAAGTTGCTCCAGCAATTCAAGCGCGAGAGTTTTCTGTCCTTCGAGCCGGAACGGATTGATCGAGTTCAACTGATACACAGGAGCACGCAGCACCAGTTCCTGGAGCAGGCGGAGGCAGCCATCGAAATCGGTACGAAGCTGGCACGTCAATGCACCGTAGTCGAGCGCCTGGGAGAGCTTGCTCCACGAGATCTTTCCTTCGGGCACGAGAACCAGACTGCGCATGCCACCGCGGGCAGCATAGGCCGCCATGGATGCGGAGGTGTTGCCGGTGGAGGCGCAAGCCACCCAGCGGTATCCGGCCTGGCGGGCGAAGGTGGCGGCAACGGTCATCCCGGCGTCCTTGAACGAGCCGGTGGGATTCATACCTTGATGCTTGCCATAGAGACGATCGACGCCAGTAATGCGGGACGACTGAGGCAGGTCGTAGAGGGGAGTGTTGCCTTCGCGCAGGGTAATGACGTTTTGCTCGGACTGGGGCGCGGGGAGAAGTTCGCGGAATCGCCATACGCCGCTGCGATCGAGCGATGCGTTCGAGGAGCGGCGGTCACGCCAGAGGGATTTCAGCGCGGAGGCCTGGAAGCTGGCGGATTTCCAGGCGGGATCGGTGATCTCGAGTAAATTGCCGCATTGCGAGCAACGAAAATCCTGGGCGGCGGAAGGGGTAACCGAAGCGCAGCCGATGCAGCGAAAGCGAAAGGTGGCCTGCGGCAGGGTGGGTTCGGAACCTTTTTCAGAAATGGTGGAAGAAGGCATGGAAGAGATTACTTCTGCCCTCGCAGGTATTGATCCGTTTTGTTGATCCAATCGGCGCGCGGAGGGTTAAAGACGTCGAGGTCAACAGTATCTTCGAGAGCTTCGGCTTTATGCGGCATATGCGCGGGTATGCAGAGAACTTCCCCGGCATGGACTACGATTTCCTGGCCGTTAATCCAGAACTTCAGCGCCCCTTCGAGAATGTAAGTAAGTTGCTCGTTGTGATGGCTGTGCTCGGGGACAATGCAGCCTTTTTTCAGCAGCACGCGCGCTAACATGAGTTCTTGCCCCACGACGAACTGCCGCTGCAGCAGCGGGTTCAGATCTTCGAGCGGAATCGTGTTCCACGGGATGTACCGATGTCGGGGCTTGCCAGCCGCACGTTTGGTCACGGTGCGTTGAGCACGCGAGTGGGACTTTGCCTGTGTTGCCTTTCTGCCAGCAGCAGTCTTGGTTTTCAACTTCTTCGCCATTCGGATCGTCTCGATTTTTGAAGTATACCCACCGATCTCAGTGGACCTTGTCTCCGTACAGTTTCACCGCATTGTCATGCAGGTACGCGTGGGCTAGTTCGAGGGCCCGGGTTTCGGTGATTTCGTTCTCCGAGATCATCTCGGCCAGCGCCGCAGCCAGCGCCGTGCGCGACGATTCCGCGCCCAGCCAGTAGCTTTCTTCCGCGCCCAGGACTTCATTGTACGGGAAACAGTCGGTACCGAAAGTGATCTTGTCCGGGAAGGTTTCGAGCCACATCTTGAGGGTGTCTTTGAAGGCTGCGGGATATTGGGCGAGTTCGCCGAATGAGGAATCCAGATAAACGTTCTTCATGGCGGCGAGCCAGACGGCTTCGCGCTCCAGCGGATAGCCGCCATGGATCATGACGAAGGTCGTGCTGCGGTAGCGCGGATCGCGCAGCACGCTTTCCAGATTCATGATGTTGCTCTGCGAAAGGTTGAAGTAGTCGCCAATGCCGACCGCGGTGTGAATGTGCACGGGAAAACTCAGACGGCCACCGAGGCTTACGAGAAAGCGGAAAATGTAATCCTGAAACGTCCGATAGTCTTTTTCGCTGGGAATGCCGCCTGCCGCGTAATGTTGATAAATGTCCTCGGCCTGCTCGCGCGTCGGATCGGAGAATGTGGTGGGACGGAAGTACGCCACCTCAAACTTCATGGCGATGCCGCCTTTCTTGCGATTGTCATCGAGCACTCGAACGATGAACTCCAGGTAATCGCCGAACTTCGCGGGGAGTTTGCTGACGTTCTCCTGCTGCATCCAACGGTGCAGCATTTTCTCCTGCAATGGAATGTAGACGCCTTCGTCAGGATTGCGCGCGGTCTCGCGCTCGTTATTGAACGGCCACATAAAAGAGTCGGCAAAGAACACCCACGGAAAGCGCTGGGGATCGAGGTAGTCAGGCATCATGGCACGGTTGGCCACGGAACTCTCGGTGTTGATCTTGTCGAGAATCATGTTGAAGTAGGCAGTACCGGGATATTGCTTTTTTAGCTCCGCTTTTTTCGCGACAAGCCATTTGGCATGTTCCGGAGAGAGATCAGAATATGGATACCCGAACAAAGCCTTCGCCGCGGCAATCAATTCGGGATTGTCGTCGCGCGTGCGCAAGGCCTCGCTGGCGTCGGGCGGCGCTGCCATGGCGTCCACATCGGGATCGTCTGAGAAGCCGGGATGAGCATGGTGGTCAAAAGCCGGAATTTTTTCAATCTGCGGGAGCAGACGCTGGTAGATCTGCTGAACGTCGGGGCCGGGGAATGGGCGCGCCTGCGCGCCGGCGAAAGATGTGAGACCGGTCCAGATGCAGGCGAGGAGCAGTACCGAAAGAATCTGTTTCATGGCATGGTTCCTTGTTTACGAGTGCGCGCGATTTCTCTTCGTCTTACTCTGTCTGTGACCGCTGCCTGACTATCTTTCCGCCAGACTTCCCTGCCACGCCGCGGAGACTTTCAGGATGCGGGCGGCGGCTTCTCGCAGATTTTCCACCGACGATGCAAAGGAGAAGCGCACGAAATGTTTGCCCGATAGACCGAACGCGGCTCCCGGGATGGCAGCTACACCGGCGTCCTCCAGCAATACGCGGCAGATTTCTTCGGCGCTGGCGCCGGTGCCGCGAATATCGACCCAGGCGTAGAAAGCGCCCTCGGGAGCTTCGCAGTGGAATCCCGGCACCTCATTCAGATCGTGGACGAACTGCGCTCTTCGGCGAGCAAACTCAGCGACCATGCGCGGTGTGGTGCCCTCGCGATCGCGCAGCGCCTCGATCGCGGCGTACTGAACGAATTCGTTGACGCAGGTGTAGCTGTTGATGGCCATCATGGCCAGCGCCGGCACCACTTCAGGCGGGGCGACTGTATAGCCGAGCCGCCATCCGGTCATGGCAAAGCTCTTGGAGAAGCCGTCAATGATCAGCGTGCGCTCTTCCATTCCTGGGTAGCGCAGCATGGAAACATACTCGCCACCGTAGAGGATGCGCGCATAGATTTCGTCGGAGAGCACCCAGAGATCGTGCTTGACCGCGAGTTCCGCTAAACCCCGCTGCACAGCATCGGTATAGACGGTGCCCGTGGGATTGCCGGGCGAGTTTGTAAGCAACATGCGCGTGCGCCGCGTAATCTTCGCCGCGACTTCGGAGAGATCCGGCTGAAAATGGTTGCGGGATGAGAGTTCAAAAGGCACGGGCACGGCGCCGAGCCCGAGCGTGATCGAAGGATAGCCGGGGAAACCGGGATCGGGATAGAGGACTTCGTCGCCGGGTTCGAGCAGGGCCATCATGGCGAAAAACAGGGCAGCCTTGCAGCCCGGCGCAATCACGATGTTGGAGGAGGAAACACTGAGGTTGCGAGTGCGCTGCAAATAAGCGGCGATCTCCTCGCGGAGTGCGGGAAGTCCGGCCACAGCGCAGTAGCGATCTTTGCCCTCGGCCAGCGCCCGGGTGACGGATCCGACAACCGATGGGCCGGGATGGAAATCCGGCTCGCCCAGTTCCAGATGAATAATGGAGCGGCCCTGGCTCTCCAGTTCTTTGGCGCGAGCGAATACCGAGAGCGCGCCTTCACCGCTCATAACCGACATCCGGGATGCTATGGATCGCATGCAGTCTCCAAAGAATTCTATAAGCCTTTATACATGCCGCCGTCGACCAGCACCGTCTGGCCGGTGATGTAGGAAGCGCGCTCGGAAGCCAGCCAAACGATCGTCTCGGCCACCTCGCGTGGCTCGCCCAGGCGCTTCAAGGGGGCGTCGGCCGCCCAGCCATCGAAAATCTCCTGCTCACTTTTTCCCGAGGCCGAGGCGCGGGTTGCGGCTAATTCCTTCAGTCTATCCGTGGCCGTAAAGCCGGGGCCGACGTTGTTCACCAAGATTCCATCTTTGCCGAACTCGTTGGCCAGGCTCTTGACCAGACCGACTACCGCCGCACGCACCGCATTCGAAAGTACAAGATCGCTCACCGGCTGCTTCGTCGTGATCGACGTGAGTGTGAGGATGCGGCCCCAGCGTTTCCGTTGCATGTGCGGAATGACCTCACGCGCGAAATAGACGGTGCTGAGGAAATTCAGTTCGAGGGCTCGTTGCCAATCTTCGAGCGTGGTGGCGAGGAAGCCCTTAGCCGGAGGGCCGCCGGCGTTGGTCACGCAGATGTCAACGCCGCCGAACTTCTCGGCCACAGCGGCGACGAAGCGGCTTACGGCTGCGGCATCGGTAACATCGAAGGCCTCAGCAAACACTTCGGCGGTGGCGTACTGCTTTCTGATCTTCTCCGCGGCGGTCTGCAGAGTCTGCTGGTTACGCGCGCACATGGCGACGCGGCAACCCTCGGCAGCGAAGGCTTCAGCGGTGGCGCGGCCAATTCCCTGACTGGATGCGGCTACGAGGGCAACACGATCTTTCAGGCCGAGATTCATGAAGGAGGAATTATAAACGGAACGCGGCCCAGCGCTTCGCTTGCGGAGGTACACCGGCGCATTTAGTCTGTTGACAGCGAGGAATCCATGAAACGGCACAGCCATCACTCCGAAACGAAAGCCGTCCACGGCGCGGCGGACCTGCATAAGAAGAACGGGCCGCTGGCCACGCCGATCTATCAGACTTCAACCTTCGAAGTCACGGACAACGACGAGCAAGTGCGCGCCACTCACACGGACCACTTTTATACGCGCTACGGCAATCCGACGAACAGCGTTGCCGAGAAAACGATCGCGGAGTTGGAAGGCGTGGATGCTGCTTTAACGTTCGCCTCGGGGATGGGAGCGATCACAACGACGATCATGGCGTTGCTGCGGAGTGGCGACCACATCGTGGCGCAGCGCGATATTTATGGCGGAGCGAACAAGTTTTTGTCGCAGTGGCTCCCGAAGATGGGCATCGAGACCACCTTCGTTGATACGATCGAATACGAACAGCACGCGCGGGCGATCCGTCCGAACACGAAGCTGCTGTATCTGGAGTCACCGACGAATCCTACTCTCCGCGTGGTGGATTTCAAGCGAGTGGCAGCTCTGGCAAGACAGCACAAGCTGATCAGCATGATTGACGCCACATTCGGCACTCCGATTAACCAGAACCCGGCGAAATTCGGTATTGACCTGGTGATGCATTCGGGAACGAAATATCTGGCTGGACATACCGATCTGATTTGCGGGGTGGTGGCCGGTAGTCATGAGTTGATGGAGAGAATCTGGCAGACGCGGACGATTCTAGGCAATTGCATGGATCCCCATGCGTCGTGGATGCTGGTGCGCGGACTGAAAACGCTGGCAGTGCGTGTGGCACGGCAGAATGAGAACGCGCAACGCGTGGCGGAATTCCTGGCCGAACATGCCAAGGTGCGAAGCGTGCATTATCCGTTTCTGAAGAACCATCCGCAGTATGCCGTGGCCCGCGAGCAGATGGCCGGCGGCGGAGGCATGGTCAGCTTTGAGGTCGAAGGCACCGGCGAAGACGCGCGCCGGGTGAGCGAGGCCATGCGCCTGTTCACGCTGGCCCCGAGCCTCGGCGGCGTGGAGTCGCTGGTATCGATTCCGGTGCTAACGTCGCATGCCATGATTCCCGCCGAAGATCGCGCCAAGATGGGCGTGACCGAACAGATGATCCGGCTGTCGGTAGGCATTGAGAATGCGGAGGATCTAATCGCCGACCTGGAGCACGCGCTTGAAGCCGTCGCCGCGCCGCAGCATGTGCAGGTAGGATGAGGGTTTCCGGCCTCGCCTTGAATCAAGAATCCCGGCCATTCCTGGCCGGGATTTCTCTTGAAGCTTCGATCAGAAGGTAAATCTCGCTCCAAACTGGAACTGGCGTGGAGTGTTGACATTGCCTGTGATCAGTCCGAAGGAGAGACCCTGCTGTGCCACACCGACCACGCTGTTCACGCTTGGGTATCCGTACTGCGCAAAGTTGGTCATGTTGTAGCCGGAGATATCGAAGCGCAGCGCTTTCGTTTCGGTGAACTTGAACGTTTTGTAAATGGAGAGGTCCAAGTCGCGGGCTCCCCTCGTGCGTACGTTGTCGAGGTAGGCGGGCGCGGTTCCCGGAATGTAGAGATTTGGATTGATTGAGCCGCCGGGCTGAGCAAAACAGTTGATGTTGAACCAATTGTTCACCGTATGTGGCGCGCCCGCCGCAGGGTTGCAGACCTCGTCGGCACGCTGAGCGAGAGGCGAGAAGGGTGTTCCCGAAAGTGGTGAGGCAATGGGAACGCCGCCGCCGATGTAAACAATCCCGTTCGCAGTCCAGCCACCCAGAATCGCGTTCCCTACACCGTTCAGATTGACGGCCCGTCCTGTGCCTACTGGCAAATCGTAGGACACCTGCCCGGTGAACGAGTACTTTACATCCTGTGGGCTGATCGAATGTTCATATCCCAAGTTCCTCCAATCCTGAGCCGCACCCGCGTGAGACCCTACGAAGCCCAAAGGAGGATTGCCATCGTCGGTCATCAGCTTGCTCCAGGTAAACGTAGCGAGAGTGGTGAAGTGGCCGGTCAGCCTCTTCTGCACCTTGGTCTGCAACGAGCTGTACTCGGAGTCTCCTCCGGGATAGCCACCGATGATCACACCGCCACCACCATAAGTACCGTTGCCAAACTGCGGGAATTTCTGGAGTGCAAACCACAACGGCACCGTCGCCTGGCCGTTAAAGGCACCCGGAAGAGCCGCGTAAGGGTTGGGCGTCGTGCTGCAGCTCGGGTCATTCGTGATGCACAGCGCCGCACCGTTTTGAGCGATCGTGCCCAAGTCGAGCTGATTCAGGTCAACATTGCCGAGCGGCATGAAGAGCCCACGGCTGCCTACATAACCGGCACTGACGACCACCTGATGCGGCAGCTCATACTCCAGGCCTAAGTTGAAATTGTAAGTAGCGGGCGTGCGCTGCGAACGCAGCACGGAATGTATGGTCGTCCCCAAATTATTGGCCAGACCTGTCGGTGGTGCGGTGAAAATGGGCACGAGACCTCCGGCGGTGCCAGGCGGAACGGGGAAGGGGTTGCTTAAAGAGTAAGGGCCATCGAAAACGTCCGTTGGACTCCCTGCATTTGTTCCGCAGGAAGGACTGGTGAAGATGGTGTTTTGGTCTGGACCGTTATAGCAGGTGCCCAACCATGTCGACTGCGATGAGAATCCATCGGTGTTTAGGCTCGGGCCACCGACGTTGTGGGTGCTTGGCCCATAGTAGATGCCTGCGCCGGCGCGTATCACAAAGTGCGTCACCGGCTGGTAAGCGAAAGCCAGGCGAGGCCCGAAATCGTGCAGATTCGTGGTAAACGGGGAACGGTTGCCATTGTTGACATAGAGTTCAGCGCCGGTATAGGACGCGCCGTTCAGGCTGTTGGTTGTGTTGGGGTCAAAGTACTCCTGGCGGTTATAACGCTCGTTGCGTCCGCCAAAGATGTCCCAGCGCAAGCCGGCCGTAATGGTTAATTTCTGTGTGGCGTGATACGTATCCTCGATGAACGCCGCGTAGTAGGGGTTTGATTCGGCAGCGAAGACGTCTTGGGTGAAATTGGGATAATCGGCCGAATCGTTGCCGGGAGTTGATCCCATTCCGATGAGTGTGGAGGCGAAATCGCTGCCACCGGTGGCACTGGCCACCGACTGATCGGTAGCAGTAATGTCGAAGAGGTAAGACCCAGCCGGCGCCGGCGGCTGGCCAACGTTGAGGTAGCGCTTCATCCACTCGAATCCAGTTGAAATCTCGTGCTTGCCCTTGATCTTCGTAATCGTGGCGTTGGCGTCGCTGTTCTCGCTGGCGTAGCGAAAGTTGTTGTAGTCGGCGGTGCCGCCGACGCCGCCGCCCACGTCGTTAAAAACTATGAAGGGGAGCTGTTTATAGACCACCTGCGCAGCCAGCGATGCGGGAAATCCCTGCGTCGTAATGTTGTTGCTCAAGTACGCTGGGGGCCCCCCCTGACTCTCGTAGTGGCGGGTAAAGGAGTAGCGCAAGTTCAGGACGGTAGAGGAGTTCAGGGTTATGTCGTCGGCTATGAGTACATTGCGCCCATTGGTGGTGTTCTGGGCGTAGTCGAGATCCCACCCGGGGGACGGAAAGACGTTGGCTGTAGAAAACATCAATTTATCGTAGGAAAACCTGGTGAAGATGCGCTGCTTGTCGCTCGCGACCCAATCCACACGAGCATCGAAACGATGCGCCTTAAACGGATCCAGCCCCGGCACAGCGTAGTTGGGGCTGACATCAGTGGTCGCGGAATCGCAGGTAGTCGGGTCGGGGTAGTTGCATTTTGGCATGTTCCCCAGATAGAGCAAGCCGATGGGATTGGGGTTCGGGATAATGTTCCCCGCAAACGGCTGCCGTGTACCAGCGAGGGGCCCCGACGTGTAATCGGGTTGGGTTGGGTCGTAAATGGTGAACCCCATCTGCGAGAAATCGCCGACTTTTTCGCGGCTGGTGGGAACCGCATAGGTCTTGAGGCCCTCGAATTGTTCCTGCTGCGTGTCCTCGTAATCCGCGAAGAAGAACAGTTTGTCCTTCCTGATGGGTCCACCGATCGCGCCACCCTCCTGATAGCGGTGGAACGCAGGTGGAGTATTGGCCTGCCCGAGCGAGAGTTCACTTTGCTTGTTGAAATAGTCGTTCGCCGCCAGGACGTTAGGCCGGAATACTCCGAAAGCATCGCCGTGGAACTTGTTCGTACCCGACTTGGTGACCAGGCTGATGACGCCCGCTCCTCCGCTCTGGTAAGAGGCCGGCGTATTCTGCGTCTCGACGCGAACCTCCTCCACGCCATCCTCGGGTACGTTCATCGCGGGAATAATCGCGGCGGAGTTGTTTTCGGCGATGCCAATCGGGGCTCCATCGATCATGTAGTAAACGGATCCAACGAGCGAACCGTTGATCGTGTCGGCGGAGACGTCGACCCCCGGGCGGCCGACGGAAATGTTCTGAATGGACTGCATCGAGTCGCTCGAGTTGGGCGAGCCGTTAACCGCATTCACGCCCGCACTTAGCTGGATGAGGTCGTAAACATTGCGCGACACCAGAGGCACCCGGTCGATCGCCTCCGCAGGAATCAGCGAGCCGACGGTAGAGTTGCTGGGTTCGACCAGTTCGATCCCTTGAGTGACGGTAACCGTCTCCGAGATAGCGCCGACCAATAGCGTGATGTTGACCTCGGTGACCTGATCGACCGTGACCGTGACTTTGTCCTGGGCAACGTTCTTAAAACCAGTCTGGCTGGCGGTGACCTGATAGACGCCGGGGTTGAGGGAGATGAAGGTGTAGAGTCCCGCGGAGCTGGTCACGGTGTGCTGCGCCACCCCGGTTGCGGGGTTGAGTAAGGTGACTTTGGCGCCACTGACGATCGCCCCCGAGGGGTCGGAGACCAGGCCGCTGATACTGCCCCGGCCGGCCTGGGCGAACGCGACCGAAGCCGCGCAGAGGAAAAGAATAAAAACCGAAAGAAATCTCCGCACAGTCTTCACCATTGCATTTTTGCTATTCATGAACAGCCTCCCCAAGTCACAACCCGACATTCAATTCCGATGTTGTCATGCACCGTACCGGTGTTGTGCCGGCATCCTGGGCAGTGCCCGAATGCCGCCGAACGCACGACCCGCAAATGGTCTATTAAATCGTATGAATAGTGCGTTTATCGAGCATCTTATGTCAAGGAAAAAAAGTCTTGGGTCGTGGACAATTTGGATTTGCGCGATGTGATTTCTCGCTGCACAGCCGCCACACCTTATATCAGACTGCGGGTGGACTCGCGCACTACCAACTCCGGGGCCACTTTGCGGTGGTGAGCCGCGACGTCCCGCTTTTCCAAAACGGAATTGACTCCCTCAAGAACAATCCCTACCGCGCCCGCGCCCATCGCTTCCATGGGCTGGCGCACGGTCGTGAGTGGCGGAGTATAGAGCGCGGAAGCGGCGACGTCATCGAAGCCAATCACGGAGCAATCCTCAGGGACGTGCAGCCCGCTCTTGGCCAGGGCACGGATGGCGCCGAAGGCAGTCATATCGTCGAAAGCCAGCAGGGCCGTGAACTGGCGCTTCCGCTTCAGCAAGTCCTCGGTCAACTTTTGGCCAGCCTCAAAGCTGGAAAGCGGATCGCGCGACTCCGGCAGATCCACAATGAGGTGGGGATCGAGTTCCAGGCCACATGCCTTCGCGCAGCTCCGGATTCCGCGCCAACGAGGAGAACTGTCGGCCAACGTCTTCGGCCCGCGGATAAAAGCGATCTTGTGATGGCCGAGAGCGTGCAGATGCTCGATCGCAAGGTAGCCGCCGACTTCGTTGTCGACGATCACCGAACTCATCGAGTCCCCCTTGAGTTCGCAGCCAATGATGGCGGTGGGAATGCTGCTCTTCTCCAGATCGGCGAGCAGGTTGATATCGAGAAAGAGCCAGTTGGCGAGAACGACGAGGCCTTCGATGCGGCGGTCGAGCAGCATCTCGAGATAGCGCTCAAAGCGGCTGCGCTCGTTATGCACGTCGGTGAGGATAGGCAGGTAAGACGCCTGGTAGAGCGTGTTTTCAATGCCGCGCAACACTAGAGTGCAGTAGGGATCGGTCATGTCGAAGACCATGACGCCGACCGTGTGACTGCGCTTGCTGCGCAGCGAGCGAGCAAACTGGTTGGGACGATAACCCAGTTTTTCCGCGGCGCGCTCGATTCGTTTCTTGGTAACCGGCGGGATATAGCGCGCCAGCGGTGCGTCGTTCAGAACAATCGAGACCGTGGTGGAAGAAAACCCGCTCTCCTTCGCTACATCACGAATGGTGACCATCGAAGCGCTACCTTTAGAACGTCGCACTGCCCGCAATCCTAACAGCCTATCCCTCACGCGCTCGAATTCGATGCGGAGCTTCGCGGACACTACAGCAGAGAGTAAGACCAGTGTCAAGCGTGCGCACACATTCGATTAGAGCTTTGTGGTCTGGATGCCCCAGAAGCCCTTTCTGGCAGGGATTGTGACCGTACCGCGGTCGCACCATCCGGACGGTCAAAACTCCCGCGACTCGCGCCGGATAGTATCCAGCTTGCTATCTTGACTCCGTTGACAACCTTTGGCTTCCGGACGATACTCCCAAATAAGCCGCAGATGCTTGCACTGGCAGGCTCTTGGTCGAGGGCGCGTAGATTTCCCAGCGTAGAATGGTCCTCGGCCGAGTGTTTCTTCCCCGAACCGGGTTTCATCGTGGCATCACAGGAGGCTCACCTTGTCAAAACCAGCTACTCGCAGAGTATTCTTCCCTGCTGTTTGGATCGTCGCGGTCACCGTGGTCGCGGCTGCTACCTTAATCGCAGTTGGCCCGGCAAAGTCGGGATTGCGCCGCAGCAACCCGGCCAGCGCCACGGCGATGTCGCAGCTCCAGTCCGTCACGCCCGCCGAACACGCGCGCATCAACGCCACCTACGCCGCTCTTCCCCTTGCTTTCGAGGCCAACCAGGGCCAGATCGATCCCCAGGTCAAATACATGGCGCGGGGTAGCGGCTACAAGCTGTATTTAGCATCGTCCGAAGCGATTTTCACGGTCCACAAGCAGGGCGGGGACTCGGAAGTCCGGCGCATGATGATGGACCGGATCATCGGCCCGTCCAAGGTCAAGAGCATGTTGAGGCGGCGCGCCCAGCAGAACTCGAAGGGAGCGGTGGCAGCCGTTCACATGCACATGCTAGGCGCCAACCCAGAGGCGCGGCTCGCAGCGGAGGACCCTCAATCGGCTAAGGTCAACTACTTCATCGGCAGAGATCCCTCGAAATGGCATTCCGACATCCCGCTGTTCGGACAAGTCAGCTACCGAAATCTTTATCCCGGTATTGATCTGGCTTTTCACGGGAGTGGAAAGCAATTGGAGTTCGATTATCTGGTGAGCCCCGGCGCCGATGCGAAAGCAATCGCTTTAGGATTCCAGGGTGCCCAACAGATGAGCACGAACGATACCGGCGATCTTGTCCTGACCACCGTAGCTGGCCCGATCGAGATTCACCGGCCGGTTGCGTATCAGGAGAAAGATGGCGTGCGGCAGAATGTGGAGGCAGGTTACCTGGTGCGCGACGATGAAGTGACGTTTGCGCTCGGTACTTATGACCACACCCGCCAACTCGTAATCGATCCCACTGTGACATACTCCACTTATTTCGGCGGAGACTTCGCCGACTATGGTTTGGCCATCGCGGTGGATGCAAGCGGGAATGAGTTTGTTGCCGGCGCAACCGATTCGGACACGATTCCCGGCGATTCAAACGGCACAGATAACGCCAGCTTCGACGTTTTTGTCACCAAGATCACCTCCAGCGGAACTCTTGTCTTTAGTACTCTTTTTGGTGGAAGTGTCGACGATTTTGCTGGCGGAATTGCAGTTGACAGCCTGGGCATCTACGTCGCTGGTACCACGGATTCTCCTGACTTTCCGGTCACGACCGGGGCGGCTCAAACGCTTTTCCTAGGTGGAGTTGCCAACGGCGACAATGACGCGTTCGCCGTCAAGCTTAGCTTGACCGGCTCCCTTACATGGGGCACCTACATCGCCGGCAGCGATAGCGATTCCGGATTAGGAATCGCGGTGGATAGCGGCCACAACGTTTACGTGGTCGGAGAAACCTACTCCACGAATCTCGGCGGTTCCGTCGGCGGGGTAAATCCGCTCCCGAGTGGCAACCTGCTCAACCTGGGACTGGGTACTGGGGATGACGATGGATACATCGTCAAGCTCAACTCCACCGGCACAGCCTATTCGCTGGTCAGCTACCTCGGCGGCAGCAGTGGCGACCTGGCAACCGGGGTTGCTTTGGATCCCGCCGGGAATATTTACGTCTCCGGCGAGACCATTTCTACCGATCTGCCTACCACCGCAGGTGTTGTGCAGGCTACCTGCGGGACGGATGGGAACTGCAACGCGAGCGGCGGTAATGTGTTTGACGATGCCTACATCTTCGCCATCGATGCCAACCTTGCAGCCTATAAATACGTCACCTATTACGGCGGCAATAAGGTGGACGACGCGCTTGGGATTGCGGCTGATTCCAGCGGCGATGCGTTTATCACGGGCAACACGTCATCCTCGGACTTCCCCACCGCGGGCACACCTTTCCAGAGCTCGCTGGCGGGCACGCAAAATGCCTTCGTGGTGGAGTTGAACCCGACGGGTACCGCAGCCCTCTATGGCACCTACCTCGGAGGTAACGGAACCGACTTCGGCCTTGGAATCACCCTGGACGGCGTCGGCAATGCCTACGTGACCGGCCAGACCAGTTCTACACAAACCGCTCCCGGCGCGTTCCCTCTCGTCAACCCAACCCAACCCGCATTCGGCGGCAGCACGGACGCCTTTGTCACCGTGCTGAGTCCGACCACCGTGCTGTTCTCAACTTATCTCGGCGGCGGCGGCGACGAAGACCAACTGAGCGGAGCCATTGCCCTAGATTCGTCGCATAACATTTACGTCACCGGTGACACGGACTCGGGAAATGGGTCGACCGCTGTATTCCCGACCAAGAACGCGCTCGATGGAACCTTTGGCGGTGGCGCCTGCACGAACGGCAACAACCTCAGCGTGCCCTGCCCCGACGCCTTCATCGCGGCCTATAGTCCCGCTACGGCGGCGGACTTCACAATCGCAGCAACGACTCCCGCAGCCGTCGCTCCCGGAAGCAGCGGCACCTCTACCGTTACTTTGACCGCGCTGAACGGATACAGTTCGCCCGTCAACCTGGGCTGCAGCGTGACCGGCACAGGAGTGTCGTGCAGTGCGAGCAGCTTCTCTCCTGGCTCGGTCACGCCGACCGCAGGCGGCGCCACCTCAACCCTTACCATCACCACGACAGGGGCGAGCGGTGCAATGTTCCGCCCGTCGAAGTTCCTCTATGCGATGTGGCTACCGATTGCAGGCTTGTCGCTAATGGGAATGGGCTTCAGTTCGGCCCGCTCGCGCCGCAAGAAGTTGCTGGGCTTCCTGATGATCGGAATGGTGATGGCCGCCTTGTTCCTGATGCCGGCCTGCGGCGGCAGCAGCAGCACCACCCCACCACCGGTCTGCACTGGTTGCACGCCCGCTGGCAACTACACGGTTACGATCACGGGCACAGGCACCGATACGAACACCACGACGCACTCGACCACGGTAACCCTGGCCGTCAACTAGCCCCGCACCCAAACCCCGCGGCCGCCTCTCACCAGAGGCGGCCTTGGTTTTTCTGGTGCCCGGCCATTGGCGCGATAGGCGACTCTAGTCTAAGATTCTTGTTTGGCGCATTTCTGCGAGAGGACTCATACAGCATTGCTTTCGCGGCTGATTTGCGGACCGCACTCTTTTGTGCGGCTCGGGCAGCTTTTGCGCCCTTGGAGGAATCGAAGGTAGTGAGTTCTCATCCCCTCATGTTGAATCCCAGATCGCTCCTGCGCGCCAGCGTCTTCGCCTTGTTGCTGCCTTTGTTCTGCGCAACCCATGTCTCCCTCGCCTACGGGCAGAGCTTTAGTTTCACCACGTCGCCGCTTCAGCCGCCGGCGGTGAATCCCGGGCAGAACGCGACCTCCATCATCGACCTGACGGCCAGCGGCGGCTTCGACAGCCCGGTCTCGTTCAACTGTATCGTGACCTCCTCGGACGGATCTGTCCCCGCTTCGCCGACGTGCGTGGTGAGCCCGCCGTCCCAGACCCCGCCCGCCGACGGCCCGGCGATCACCGTTTCAACCTTGGGCGCTCCGGCGGGGCAGTATTCGATTGTTGTGACCGGCACGAGCGGATCCCTCACCCCGCAAACCGCCACCCTGATCCTCAACGTGCAGAACGTGCCGGAGGATTACACGCTAAGCGTGTCGAAAGCGATCAGCCCGACCAGCGTTGAGGCCGGCCTGGGGGCGTCTGCAACGATAACGGTGACGCCGATCGGCAGCTACACAGGAACTGTTTACCTATACTGCCTGTCGGTTAGTCCGGTGCAAACGGCGACGCCCTACTGTTCGTTTGCCGCCACCCAGGCGTCGACCACGCTGCCGCCAGACGCCGTGCAGATAGCGAGCGGCGCTCCCGCCACGGCCGTTCTCACCATCACCTCCTTCGGACCTGCGGCCAGCACGACCGCGAGCGCTAAGCCGTGGAAGCCGCGCATGTTTTATGGTTTTTGGCTAGCCGTCCCTGGACTGGCGCTGCTGGGAGCGGGCGCCGGCGGTAAGCGCAGAAGGTGGCTCATGGGCTTGCTTCTGCTCATGATCGTTACCAGTGGATTACTCCTGATGCCGGCTTGCAACGCGGCCAGCAATAACGGCACTACGGCTGCCAACGGCGACGTCACTCCGGACGGCACTTACACGTTTACGATCACGGGCGTGGACCAAAACGGCATCGCGCCGAGCAACAACAATACCGGCAACGAAGCGGCGACCGTGAGCCTTACGATAACCAAGGCGCCCTGAAACGGAATCTCGATGCGTGTGGCGGCTCAGCAACTCTGCCTGGCATCGCCGCGCAGAGCCACTCCGGTGCGGCCGCTTTTTCTGTTGCTCGCTGTTATATGTTCCCCGTTCGTGGCGGCGCTACCAGGCAAAGTAAACAGCAGCGACGAAAATAAGAACAAGCCCCAGCCGCCGACTGTGCGCTGGAGCGAGGCTGAACCGGGCTGCACCTTCTCCCAAGGTGACGACGGCAAGTACCGCTACGGGCTGTGGTCGGGAGACGTCGGCATTGTTCTAGCGGTGGACGCGCGGGAGGGGCAGATTATCCGCCATCGCATCGAGCCTATCTTCGGAGTTCTGCTAACCCTTCGTTACCGCGGAGCGGACAGCCTGGACACAGGTCCGGCCGGCATCACGCTGCAGTTTATGAAGCACTTCAAAGTGGTGCAGACTGCGCTTGACCCAGACGGTTACGTCCAGAAGATTCAGGCCGACGCGGATGCACTCGACGACGAGACCAGGCGCGCGGTTGCGAAGCATCCCGAAGAGAAACAGGTCCGCGAAGCACGGCTGCAGGACTATCAAAAATCAGTCAGTGAATTGATCGAGTTTCTCAGCCGCAACGGGCTGCGCAGCGCACATTTAGACCGAGCCCATCCGGAAGTGAGTGGATGGGTTTTCTTCAATACTGACAGCAAGTGGCTGGGAAAGTTGAAATCCCAAGAGGCGTTCGTCTTACGCCTGCCGCTGGACGGAAAAGTTTTCGAGTTTCCTTTTAAGCTGCCGCCCAAAGAAGGTGAACTGTTGCTACGAAAAAGAGAGTGAAAACCGGGCTTCAGGCTTCAGCTTTGAATCGCCCCGCGCTAACGCGGAGCGGACTCTTGGATCCCGCGGTGTGTGAGGAACAAGAAAGCCGAGGAGATTTGGATAAGGCCGAAGCCCGAAAGCCGAAGCCCGGTTCCTAAGCCCGGTTCTACGACGCGGCGCGCCGGCTCTGGCGTTGAATTTCGCCGGCCTGGTACACGAGGATGTCGCGCAGCGAGATCAGTCCCCTCAGATCTTTGCCTTCCACAATGCACAGGTGCCGGAAGCCGAACTCGTGCATGATGAAGAGACACTCTTCAACCGTCTCGTCCAGACCAACCGCGCGCGGGTTGGCGGTCATGACTTCGGACACAGCGGTGTGTCCGGGTGTGCGGCCCACGGCCACCACCCGGTTCATAACGTCGCGCTCAGAGAAGATACCCGCCAGTTCTCCATTGCGGAGCACGGGCAGGGCGCCGATGTTGTGCTCCATCATGTAACGCGCCGCGTCCAATACGGTGCGTCCAGCATCGATCGAATAAACTTTGCGGTCTTTTACGATGTCGCGGAGGGTAGCCATGGCAAGCTCCTTCTAGGACTGCGAGGTGGCAAGTAAATCGGCCCGGCCCCCACACGGCCCGGCCAATTCGTGGGCGGCACCACTTTACCACAGACCCATCGGTGTTCTCCGCTAAACCACCGAGGCCGGCAGAATTCTTTCCCAATAGAGACTCTGGCAAGAAATGAAACCCTAGGCGGGAACTCCGCCCGCAGACAGCCCAACCGCGCGGCCGGAATTGATTGTGAAGGTAATTATTGGAGGTGGTTCACCCGGGCCGGCGTCGCATCGGCGGAGTTATCGCCCACCGGTTTGACCGATACGATAACGAACTCGCGCTCTTTGTTATCGAGCTGTTCCACTCGCACCAGCATCTTGTCTTTGTCGAGCCGGAACTGTGCGCTCGCGCCGACCGGCAACAGTACCGGATGCTTGTCGTCCTTGGGACGGATGCGATAGACCACGCGGTCGCCCTGCAGGGCGTATTCCTGACACAGGAGTTCGTGAGTTTTCTTGTTCTTCTTGGCGTCTTTCTCGTCGACCCCACACTGCACCGAGTCCATCTGCAACAGTTTGCCGTCCTGATAAGCTTTCGGTTCCTTGGCATAAGCGGTCGCGGCCAACAAAAGCGATGCCAGCACGAGTGATTTGCAGCGCATGGAATTCCCCCAGTGAGTATGGACACTGATTCGGATGTCCCGCTGGACCCGTCGAGACCGCCAGCAGAGACGCCGTTTCAACATGCATTGTTTCTAATGTGGCGAGGGCTGGTTAGATCACATTGGTCATCGACCGGAAGTAACCGAAACCTCGGTCAGGAACCAGCCTCTCGTCGCCGCAGATGAAGGAACGGAGGGCGATTCAGCGCTCAAGCAAGTTTTCCAGCGCGGAGAAAAATGCCGGGTAGGAGATCGCAGCACACTCGCTGCCGCGAATCAAGGTCTCTCCCTGCGCTCGCAAAGCCGCGATGCTGAAGGCCATGGCGATGCGGTGATCGCCGAAAGAATCCAGTTCGGCGCCTCGAAGTGACTGTCCGCCTGGAATTTTCAAACCGTCTTCCCGTTCCTCCACCTGCGCGCCCATGGCTCGAAGGTTGGTGGCGATGGCTGCGATGCGGTCCGATTCCTTCACCCTCAACTCCTTCGCATCGCGCACCTCAATTCCCTGCTCCATGTAAGGAGCGATCACCGCCAGCACCGGAATCTCATCAATCAATGCGGCTGTGTCGGCTCCCGCGATGGTCGCACCCATCAGCTTTCCGCCCGCGACTTGCAGCGTGCCGACGAGTTCGCCGTGGACCTCTTCCAGTTGCGTAACGGAGATACGCAACCCAATCAGAGTGAGGATATCGAGCAGGCGTGCGCGCGTCGGATTCATCAGCAGATTCGTGATGGTTAATTGCGAGTCGGGAAAAAGAGCAGCAGCACAGAGAAAGAACGCGGCGCTGGAAAGATCGCCAGGAACTCGCGCCTCGATGCCGCGCAAACGTTGGCCGCCGCGAATCCGCACCTCGTTTCCCTTACGCTCAAGGTGCGCGCCGAAGGCCCGCAGCGCCACTTCCCCGTGATCCCGCGTCCGCAGCGGTTCTTCAATGCGAGTTTCCCCATCGGCCAGCAAGCCGGCAAACAGCAGGCAAGTCTTCACCTGCGCGCTGGCTACCGGCATTTTGTAGTCAATGCCTTTCAGGTTGGTGCCGGTAATGCGCAGCGGTGGGCGTCCGTTTTGCGATGCGATTCGCGCGCCCATCGCCATCAGCGGCATGATCACGCGCTCCATGGGACGGCGCGAGAGTGATTCATCACCCGCCATTTCGCTCGCGAAATTCTGCCCAGCCACAATACCGCTCAGCATGCGGATGGTGGAACCCGAATTCCCGCAATCCAGCGGCTGGCTTGGAGCACTCAACGACAGCCCGGTGCCCTGCATTTCGATGACATTGTCCGCACCGTCCCGGCGCTCCCACTTCACTCCGAGCGAGCGCAAGCAGCCGAGCGTGCTCGCGCAGTCCGCTCCGGTCGAATAGTTTTCCAGCCGCGAGGGGCCATCGGCAAGCGCCGCCAGCATGGCATAACGGTGCGAGATGGATTTATCACCGGGAAGACTTACGCTGCCCCGCACATTGCGCGCGGGCCGCACGATCACTTGGGACTGGCTTTTCATCCTGAGATCAATATAGCGGAAGGAAAAAACAAAAGTGGCCGGTGGCCTGTGCCCAGAGGTCAGAAATTCAGTTTTGCGAACTGGCCACTGGCCACTGATCACTGGCCACTGTGCACCAACTTGGCCTCAGCCGTAGCTTCGCGCAACACGTCCGCAGGAACTTCCCTAAGCCTCACGTCAAACTCAAACATCGGAGTCTCAACCCCGCGACCCCAGCGCGCCACTTCCCAGTGCGCCCGCACGAACTTCACGTCGGGATGCGCCGTCAGGTCGAGCAATAGCGGAGACTGCCCGCAATAAAACTTCTGCGGAAACGAGACGATCGCCTTCGCTCCCCACGCCGCGCCGTCCGGCGAACCGTAGACGTTGATATCGAGCGACTCCTGCTCGATGATCTTCGTGATTTCGAGAGTCACCAGAAATACGCGGCTGGCTGCGCCGCTCACTTCGACGGTGGGGCCGTCTCCCTTTGCGTTGACAGTAGTTTTTTCAGCAACCAGAAAAGTTTCAATCATGACGAGAGAATTCTACCAAAATCGGCCTTGCAGCCTCCGATCCTTCATTCCGTCGGATGCGGCCCGGTGAATTCCGAGCAGCACGGCTTCTCCACCGGCTTGAACTCCATGAGTTCGATCCGCGTCAGATCCGGATCAAACAGGTTGAGCTGCCACTTACCGTCCTTGCCCATCTGCGCCTTTTCCTCGCCATGCGGTTTCCAACCGTGAGCTTCCAGGATGGCTTGCGCTTTCTTCATCTCCACAACCCCCAGCGAGATGTGATTCATCACTCCGGTCAGCTGCAAATCAGGGTGTTCGGGTTGATTCAGCATATATTCCAGCCAATCCGTGCCGTCCGGAACTTGCATCGCAACCCAGTCGGTCTCAGTGGGCTTCATTCCTCCGTGCCAGTAAAGCCGAAACCCAAGCAGGTCGCGGTAGAAGTGATCTTCCGCATCCCGGTTGTAAATCAGAAATCCAGCGTGAATCATGTGGCGCGAAACCGCAGCATCAGGCGGCACGGCAGTTTTACCCTTGCCTCGCTCCACAAACTCAATGCGATGCCCTTCCGGATCAGCCATGGCAAAGCTGAGGCTATGCCCCGTGTGTCCCTCGATTGCCGCCACCTTCACGCCTTTCGCGACCATATACCTGCGCAGCGCAATGATGTTGTCGGTGGCGAAGGCCACGTGATCCATCCGGTCGGTCGCGTTGGGATCGGGCGCGGTGCTGTAGCCGATCCACTGGCGGCCCACCATGTATCTCACCAGCCCGCCAGACTCCACCGGCGCGGCGGACGCCAGGCCGAGCGTGCCGCCGTAAAGCTTTTTCACTTCCTCCGGTTGAGTGGTGTAGAAGGAAACGTGATCGATCCCCGTGATGCGGGGCCTGTGGACAGGGTGGGTTTGCGTGTGGGCGCAAACTGCGAGAGTCCCAACGGCAAGCAGGGAGAAGAGCTTTTTCATGACGTCCCGATTCTAGCGCGAGCCAGCCTTGGACGCTCGATTACCCGTTCCTAGAGTTGCTCCAGAAATTGCCGTAGCAGCCGGCCTGCCTCTTCCGGCTGCTCCCAGGGCGAGTAATGGCCGGCTTTCGGAATCACGCGCAACTGGCTGCCGGAAATGTGCTGCCGCATCAACTCGGCTTCATTCACGCCGGTCAGGATATCTTCTTCTCCGGTCACGAGCAGCGTTGGCACATTGATGCTCTTCAATGTATCCACCGAGTCGGGACGCTGCGCCATGCCGCGCTGCACTTGCGCCACATCTTCCGGCGACATCTTTCGCATCATGTTCAACGCGCCGGCGACCAGATCAGGCCGGGTCTCCCGCGTGCTCCTGCCCAGCAGCCGCGGAATCATGCTCTCGAAAAACGGCTCGGTGCCGCGCTCGAGGACGTCATTCGCCGCCTGCAGGCGTCCAGCACGGGCTTCCGCAGAGTCGGCAGGAGCCTTCGTGTTGCAAAGACCGAGTGCCGCCACTCGCCCCCGATATCTTCGCCAGAACTCGAACAGCGCATATCCGCCGATCGACACCGCAACCAACGGAGCGCGCCCGATCTCGGCATCGTCCATCACACAGGCGATGTCGGCCGCGTGTTTGTCCATTGTGGCCGGACCTTGGCCCACCCCGGAATCTCCATGGCCGCGCAGATCGGGAAGAATGACGCGGTAGCGCGTGGCCAGAACCTGAGCCACCGGCAGCCAAAATTCATGATTTGCGGGAAAAGGATGCAGCAGAACTACCGGCGGG
>Ga0187890_10000539_pt1 | contig 26691 bp, 31 predicted proteins | sample June2016WEW_21_1_FD_133005 | JGI IMG/M metagenome (GOLD analysis project Ga0187890, IMG submission 133005) | Peatland microbial communities from SPRUCE experiment site at the Marcell Experimental Forest, Minnesota, USA - June2016WEW_21_10 | ecosystem: Environmental > Terrestrial > Soil >... | reverse complement strand
TTTATCAATAGGTTAGGCCCCCAACTGGCTGTGGACGTGATGTTGCCGGGAACGGCAAAGCACTCCCGGCCCTGGTCCAGCGCCAGCTTCGCGGTGATGGCCGAGCCGCTGTATTGGGCGCCTTCCACCACCAGGACGCCGGCGCTCAAGCCGCTGATGATCCGGTTACGGATGGGGAAGTTTTGGGGAAATGCCGTCGATCCCATGGCGAACTCCGACAGCAGGAGTCCGTTGGCGGCGAGGTCGCCGGCCAGCTTGCGGTTTTCCGAAGGGTAGACTACGTCCACGCCACAACCCAACACCGCCACCGTGTCGCCGCCAGCGGAAAAGGCGCCTTTGTGCGCGGCGGTGTCAATGCCGCGCGCCATCCCGCTGACGATGGTGAGTCCGGCGCGCGCCAAGTCGGCGGACAGCCTTTCGGCGGCAGCCAGACCGTAAGGCGTGGGCCGCCGGGTGCCGACCACGGCGAAATGGAAGGGCTGCAGCAGTTCCAGGCGTCCCCGGGCAAACAGCAGGACCGGCGGATCGAAAATCTCGCGCAGCAGAGCCGGATAGCGCGGGTCGCCGCGCACGATGGCAACTGCGCCGCGCTCCGCCATCTTGCGCTGCTGGTCGAGGGCGTCCTCGAACGAGCAGCCGCTCGCAATACTCTGGGCCACCGCGCCGCCGACGCCGGCCGCCTCCAGCTCGGTGCGAGAGGCGCGGAACACGGCTTGCGGCGTGCGGAATCGGTCCAGAAGCTTTCCCGCCATGCGCGTGCCCAGGCCGGGGATCAGGGTCAGCGCCAACCAGTGTAGTTCCTCTTCGCGGCTAATCGAACATGCCGCGGTGTCTGCCGTTAGCCCTTCCATCCAAATAATCTCCTAAGATGGTAAAGATGGCGGCGCCCGCCGCTTCTCTCAAGGAAAACATGCGCCAGGAAGCGTCGTTTTTTGAAGGCAAAGATTCCGTGCTGGTGTATATCGCCAAACGGCTGAACGAGGCGTTGCGGCTGGAAGCGACCCTCTCGACCGCCGGCATCGATTACGGGGTGGAAGCCGACGAGTATCGCGGCGGGTTCATTTTCCAGCGGGTGCGCACGGGCGCGTTCTTTTACGTGCTGCCAGATGCGGCGGAAGCCGCGCGGCGCGTACTGCTGGAGAACGGCTACCGGCCAACCGAGCCGGAACGCAGTTGAGCGACCGGCGAACCGGCGCGGCGCGCTTCTGCCAGCCACGCCCGGTACCGCTCGCGTAGAGCCTTCCGATACGCCGTCGGCGGCATACCGGCCGCGGCGGCTCGGCGCACGAGATCCTGTTCCGCCAGTTCGACGCCAGCCGACATGCGGCTCCCGCTCAAAGCCAGCCAGGCCGGCTCGCAATCGAAGCCGAAGGCCCACAGCGACGGCAGCGGGCGCTGGTAGTTGTCGGGCAAGCCTAACTCCGCAAACGGGAAGCCCGCCGCCCAGTCTTTGTGATAGCCCACCAGCATGTTGGAAGGGTTCACCGAGACTTGCGCGTGAGTGACGCAGTTTCCGGCGGGGATCCAGTAACGGCTGCGGAGCATTTCCGTTAACATGGCGGCGCTGCGCACTTGGGCCGGGCTCGCCACTCCCTCCGGCTGGCCGGGATGCGTTTGGGCCTCAAAGGAAACTCCCAGAAAGCTCTCGTTGAGATTTACGTAGAACCATTCGTCGTCGGCCCAGACGGAGTAGCCGGCATGGTTGGCGGCATCGGACTCGGCGACCACCCGGTATACGCGGCCGAAGCGGTCGATCAGGTAGTGGTAGGCGCGCTTGCGGCACACGTACTCCAGGAGCGATTCCCCCAAGCGCTTCAGAACCGGGGTGTCCTCCGCTTCAAACGGCGCCTGGCAACTTTCTGTGGTGTGGTAGATAATACCGGCGGGCTGAGTGCGCCGGACCCGGCTGATGGAAGCGGCGCCGGCGCGCGGAAACGCGGTGTAGAGTCTGGGCCGATTGGCAACCGTCAGACGCGTATCGACGCGTAGTCCGTTGCTGTAGAACTCCGCATCGCCGGTTTGTTCGACCTGCCAGACCGAAATCGTTCTCTGAGCGCCGTCGACCGCCGCCCGGCGGGGAGGGATCGGCGCGGCATGCGGCGGTTCCGGCTTGCCCGCTGCGAGCCTCATCAAAAAGGGGATGAGCAGCAGTAATACGAGACCTGTCCAGAGGATCCAGTGGCCCAGGCGCAGTTGGGACACCCGTTGCGCAAACGAGGTCCGCGGCGCCACCGCTCTCAGGAACCGCAGACGCAGAACCGGATCCCCGATGCAACCTGCGATGCGACCGACACCCGCCTCGCGCAGTTCGCGCGTCAACCTCCGTCCTGGCCATGGCGTATGCATGCGTCTGTCTTAGATATGTCGTCCGGCAGGGCGAAAAATCTTATCCCTTTCTCTTATTTCGCGAGCTGGCGGTCGCCACCCATCAAAAGACGTGAGAGGAATTCTCCAAAAGAGTACTTCTAAGGAGATACCGAAAAAAACAGAATAACGACGCCCGTCGCGGAAGCCGCATCTGGCTGCTTGGGCGCGTGGCGGCGTCTGTAAAGGAGACGCGTATGTGGAAGCGAATGCTGCAGCTATCGAATGGAAGCCGTGAGGAGATGCCCACGGCTGGAAACGGCACTGGATCCAATGGCCGCATACCGGCGGTATTGGAGCCGGAAGGGCCGGGCGCGCGGCTGGCCGGTTGGGGCGCGGAGCGCGCTCCCGCCTTGCTCACCGATTTCGAGCAAATCTATCAGAGCGGGGCCGTGAAGCCGCCGCGTATCTCCTACGGCGTGCTGAAGGTGGCGGAAATGCTGAACAGCTCGCACCTCGGCGGTATGCCGGCGGAATCCAAGCGCGCCGCGTTGTTGATGGCCCTGGACGCGGGCGGCGCGAAGATCGAGGATATCCTGCAGGACGCCATCGTCCGGCAGCGGTCCCTCAACGACTACGAAGAGGCGCGCCAGCGGGACCTGCAGAGCTTTGAGGCGGCCATCCAGGAACAGAACCGCGCCATTCAGGCGGAGATGGATCGTAGCACCGGCCAGTACATGGCGCGCATGCAAAGCAATCTGGATGAAGTGGCGCGCGCGCAGGACCACTTCCGGATCTGGCAGAAGCGCAAACAGCAGGAGGCGCAGCGCATTGCCGATGCCGCGGACTGCTGCGTCCCGGAAGCCGACACGCCTGCAGCCGGCGGGTTGACGGTGGTGCTGGAACGTGCCTCGAGCGCGGCGGCGGCGCGCTGAAAGAAAGACAGTGGCGTAACCGCGGAAATCTCGCGCCGGGAACAGATCCGGCTTTTCGACTAAGCATGAAACGGGAGAGAGCGATGAACAACCTCGAACAGGATTACACGCAACCGCTGGGGCTGGACGTGGGCACCAGCCGCATCGTGGTGGCGCGCGCCAAGGACAAGAAACAAGAGTACGATTCCCAGCTCAACGCGTTCCTGACGTTGCCCTACTCGAAACTTGCGGAGAGCCTTCTGCAACGGGAAAGCGTTTTCCACGAAGTCCAGGGCGCGGAGATCGTAGTGGCGGGCAACGACGCGGAGAAATTCGCCGAAGTTTTTCACGTCGAAACGCGGCGGCCGATGGCCCATGGAGTGCTCAACCCCGAAGAGCCATACAGCCTCGCGGTGGTGCGGCGGATCATTACCAAGCTGGTTGGACGGGCTGCAGTCGAGGGGCAGAAAGTCTTCTTCAGCGTGCCTGCGCAGGGAGATAGCCTGGGCGGCGCGATTCGATACCATGAGGCGTCCATCCGGCAGATTCTCGCGGAACTGGGCTACGAGGCCACCCCCATCGAGGAAGGTTTGGCGGTGGTGTACGGCGAGATGGCCGGATCGAATTACAGCGGCGTCGGTATTTCGTGCGGCAGCGGGTTATGCAATATCTGCCTGGCGGTCCTGTCGGTGCCGGTGATCAGCTTCAGCGTGCCCAAGGCCGGCGATTTCATCGATGCCCAGGCCGCCCAGGTGACCGGCGATCGCGCCACCCGCTTGCGCATCTCGAAGGAAAAGGCCTTCCAATTGAACGGGTTCACTTCAGATCGGGTCCACAATGCGCTGACCGTCTACTACCAGGAAGTGATCGCCACTCTGATCGGGTCGTTGCGCGCCCGCATCGCATCGGCGCAGAAACTGCCAAAGCTGGAGCAATCGGTGCCGCTGGTGCTCAGTGGCGGCACGGCTATGCCCAAAGGGTTTCTGGACCACTTTATCAGGATCTTGCAATCCGAGGAATTTCCGTTGCGGCTGTCGGAGGTCCGGGTATCGGGCGATCCTTTGCATTCGACGGCGCGCGGGGCGCTGATGGCCGCGCAGTGCTAGGACCTGTACAGCAGATTCCCTGTGGGGCAGGCCATCGTTTTTCGTGGCCTGCCGATCGTCTGCGCCGCGCCGGGCGCCGGAACTGTACGTTAATTCGCGAACCCTACGCTAGATCCGGCAGGGCCGGTGCGCCCCGGATCCCCGCAGGAAGGGACCGTGCGAACCATCCGGCAGGATCGTATCGCGGTCCGTAAGCGCCTGGCCGAGTTGGGTCGGGGTGAGCCCCTGCGCGGCCCGCAGATCGGCCCCGCGAAAGCTCGCGCTGGTGGTGGTGGCCTCGTGGAAACGGGCGCGGACAAGATTTGCGCTTTCCAGGTCGGCGCCGTCCAGGCGGGTGTTTTGAAAAGTGCAGTTACTGAGATCGGCCTTCCAAAAAGAGCTTTGGCGCAGATCGGCCCGGTCGAAACGCGCGGAGGTCAGATCGGCCCTCCGGAATTCGCAATTCTGCACTATGGCGTTGGCCCAATTCGATCCGGCGGCGGTTATCCCGGACAACTTACAATGCCGGAACACGCTGTGGTAAAGATTGGCTCCCTCCAGATCCGCCTCCGCGAAGTTACAGTCGAACGCCTTGGCTTGGAGCAACTGGGCTTGGCGCAGCATGGCGCGCGCGAAGTCGCAGTTTTCCATGCTGGCCTCCAGCAGGCGTGCTTCCCGCAGATTCGCGCCGCGTAAGGAGACGCGCAGAAACCGGGCTTCACTACAGTTCGCGCCGCCCAGCAAAGCGTAGTCCAGTTTGGTATCCACCGACTCGGCGAGCGATAAGTCCGCCTCGATCAGCGTCGCGTTGCTGAGGTCGGCGAAGTGCAGACTCGCGCCGCTCAGATTGGCGCCGGACATGCTGGCATCGATGAAGTTCGCCGCTTTGAGGTCGGCGCGCTCCAGATTGATTCCGTCGAGGGCCGCCTCGGCCAGCACCACGCCGCTCAGGCTGGCCCGCCGGCCGCCCGGACGCCGCTCGAGCCAGGCGCCATGAGCTTCGAGCACACTGCGCAGCGCGGCTATGCCAAGACGCAGCCCGATTGGCTGTGAAGTGGCTAGACAATCTTCAGGCATACTTGGAGAATCCGGCATTGATTTCCATCCTGCATCGATCCGGTCTGCCTCACGCGCAATGCACGAAATCCGAAGCCATGGCCGCAAGTTCCGGATCGCTGGTTTCCAGGCTCCTCAGTTTCGCGGCCAAGGTAGTGCGTTTGAGACGCAGCAGGTCGGCCGCCATTTTCTTGTTCCCGTTCGTTTTGCGCAGCGCCTGTTCGAGGATGCCGCGCGCGATCTGCCCTACGGTCTGCTCGAAATCCAGGCCGTCGTCGGGCACATGCACAAAATTGGCGCCCGAGCGCCCGGTAACCGGGCGTGGGATGGGGCCGTCCAGCGGGAAGTCGGACGGATACAGCATGGCCCGATCTCCGCTCAGGACGATGGCGCGTTCTACCGCGTTTTCCAATTGGCGCACGTTGCCGGGCCAGGAATACTCGCTCAACCGGTGCAGCGCCTCGCGGGAGATCTGCTTTAGCGGGAGGTCCTCCAAATGGCAGATTTTCCGGAGAAAGTGATGGGTCAAAGCCGCCACGTCGCCCAAGCGCGCGCGCAGCGGCGGCAGATGGATGGGGACCACATGGAGACGGTAGTACAAGTCCTCGCGAAAGCGGCCCTGGCGGACCCGCTCCGGGAGGTCGGCATTAGTGGCGGCCACCACGCGCACGTCCACCCGTATGTTCTCGGAACTGCCCAGCCGCTGGAACTCGCGCTCCTGCAGGACCCGCAGCAGCTTGGCTTGCATCTCCAGCGGCATATCTCCGATTTCGTCCAGAAACAGGGTGCTGCCGTCGGCCTGCTCAAAGCGTCCGATACGCTGGTTGAGGGCGCCGGTGAAAGCCCCCCGCACATGTCCAAACAGCTCGGCTTCCAGCAAATTCTCGGGGAGCGCGCTGCAGCAAACCGATACCATGGGCAGACGGCCGCGCGGCCCCGCCATGTGTACCGCCCGCGCTGCCATCTCTTTGCCGGTTCCGGTCTCGCCGGTGATCAGCACGGTGGAGCGCCGGCTTCCCACCAGCCGCACCATCCGCACCACTTCCTGGAACGGCTGGGTCGAGCCGACCAGGATCCGCCGCCAAGGCTCGTCGGCGTCCCCGTGAGCCGAGACCTGGCTGCGGCGGTCGGCGATGGCGTCCTCGATAACCGCGGCAAGCTGCTCGGGTCCGGCTTCCCCGCCCAGGACGCCGAAAGCTCCCAACTTGACCAAACGAACGGCATCCTGCAATCCCATCGAGGGATCCCAAACAACTAACGGAATGCCGCCATCGGCGCTCTGCAACTCCTCCAGCGCTTCGGCGGGGGTGTATTCCGGGAACGGAAACGAGACCACCGCCGCGTCGATCCGGGAGCGCTTGAGGTACTCCAAAGCTTCGGGGACCCCGGCGGCGCACTCCACCGCAAGTCCGTCGATTTCAGGGACGCGGGCCGCCGTCGCCTGGCAATCTTCCGCTGCAATCCATAACAGCCGGGCTGGTTCGACAATATCCATGGCTATGGCAAACATCGGCAGGCGCGGACAAAGGCTTTAGCCTCGCCTTAGCCCAGGTCCGCCGGAAACCGTGTTCAGATCTGCCCCACGACGATGCGCTGGACCTTAATCAACAGCTCCACTTCGCTGCGCGGCAGGGCCAGCACGGCCGCGATCCCCGCGCTGTCCTGGCCGGCGCGGTGCATCCGCAGAACCTGCGTGCGCTTGCTGAGATTGAGGCCCGATCGGGCAGGCGCCGGCGCCACCAGCATGCCGGTCTGCCGTTCCACTTCGCGCAGATCGGTTTCGAGCGACTGCACCGTGAGGCGCGCGTCGCTCAGGGCGCTCTCCAGGATCTGCAACTGTTGCCGCTGCTCCAGCGAGCGGCGAAGCAATCCGTGGATTTCGGCCTTAACGGTCGCGAACAGGTACAAGCACAATCCGAAACCCGCCGCCAGCAGGACATAGAAGACCAGCGGCTGCAGCATGCAGTCGGGGTTCCAGGCGATACCCGCCAAGGCGCTCATGGCAGGGTCTCCAGGCGTTCCTGGCGGGTCATGATCTGATGGATCCGCACTCCATAGTTGCCTTCCACGACCACCACTTCTCCACGAGCCACCACGCAGTTGTTGACAATCACCTCTACCAGTTCATCCACCGTGCGGTTCAGCTCGATGATGGATCCGGCCGTAAGCTTGAGGACGTCCTTCAAGGGAAGTTGCACGTGGCCAAACGAAACGCTTACGGGCAGCTCCACCCCCATGAGCAGGTTGAACGTCTTGGACCTCACTGGAGGTTGATTCTCGGGATCTGCGGCGTCCGGACTGGCCTCCTTGGGGGTTCCGGCGGAATCCGCCTCCGCGGGCGGATCTTGCGGGGCGCCGGTGATGGCTACCATCAGGGACGGGATCGCCGCGTCCGGGTAGGCCGCCTCCACCAGGTAGAATTCGGGCGTTTCCGGCGCGCCCGTCCCTTCACTTCCGGAGCAGTCGAGCTGACGGTTCCAGCGGCGGCCCGCGCTGCGGGACAACTCTCCCAAGGACTGCTGCAGGATTTCGAGATAGGTTTCCCGCGCCTGGGAATCGTCCTCCACACCGGCCGCGCCCAAGATGCGCCCGGCAAGCTGAGTCCACGCATCCCGCGGCGCGCCAATCCAGGTGGAGGGGGCGCCAGGCAATGGAAAGCGGTATTGCCACCACAGGATGGCGCCGTGCTCGACGCCGATTTCCTCGCCGCAGGCGGCCAGCGTGGCGCCCGCGGCGGGCGCGGTGCAGGACAGCTTGGGACGCTCTCCCGCCAGAGACTCCAGCACGGTGCCCAACATCGCCGTCCACTCCTCGGCAAACCAGCGCCCCGGACTCGCCCGATCCTGGGTCACACCACACCTCCGGCCTGGTTAGGCCATACCTTCTCGATATCCGCCCGCAGCCGCAGGATGGCCTGCGACTTCAGATGGGAGATGCGCGACTCGTGCAAGTCCACCACCTGGGCAATTTCCCGCAAGGTGAGCTCTTCCAGATAGTAGAGTCCGAGCACGGTCCGCTCCATGGGAGGTATTCTTCGAATGGCCGCGGACAGCAGTTGTTCGAGCTCCGACCGCTCCAGGGCGCGCGAAGGCAGTTGGTCCTGGTCGTCGCTAAGGTATTCGAGCAGGCCCTTTCCTTCGCCATCCTCCGAGGTATATTCCAGGCTGCCGATGTTGAGGCCTTGCACTTCCACCAGCCAGCGGTGGTATTCTTTCAGGTCCACGCCCATCTCGGCGGCAATCTCGTCTTCGTCCGGAATCCGGTGCAGCCGCTGCTCGGCGCGGCAGATCGCAAACTCGATTTGCTTGGCTTTCTTGCGCCTCTGCCGCGGCGCCCAGTCCAGACCGCGCAGGCTGTCCAGGATGGCGCCCCGGATTTTGTGCTCGGCGTAGGTCTTCAGCTTGACGTTATGCGCCGGATCGTACTGGTCCACGGCTGCGATCAATCCGACGATGCCGGCCGACACCAGGTCGTCGAGGCTCACGTTATCGGGCAGGCGGTCGCGGATGCGGCGGGCAATCAGCCGGACTTGCGGCAAATGCTCCAGGATGAGGCGCTCGCGTTCCTCGGCGTCCGCCTCTGCGGCTTCCGGGCGGCAATACGGATTAGTCATGGCGCCTCATGGGGTTCCTTTCATGCGGCCAAGCGCCTGGCGGCGAGCGTCTGCGGCCCCAGCAGACTCAGGATACGCTCTTTGGTGGCCGGCGCGGCGTCGTCCGGGATCTCCTGTCCGGTTCCCAGGAACGAGATGGGTTTCGCCTGCCGCACGGACAACGAGAACGCCGTGCCAAAGCAGGCGGTCTCGTCCAGCCTGGTGAACAGCAGGCTGGACGGACGGAAGATCTCGAAGCGTTCCGCCACATGCGTTAGATCGGCGGATTTCATGGATGCCGTTAACACCAGCCAGGTGGCCGTGTCCGGCCGGCCGGACAGGAAGCGGGCCAGATCCGCAGCGCGGTCCATGTCGTGAGGGCCGTAACCGGGAGTGTCGATCAGAACCAGCCGTTTCTCCTGGTGCTCCGCCAGAGCTTGCGCCAGCGCGCCGAGATTGTCCAGCGCTTGGAAACCGATGCCCAGAATGGCGGCATAGGAGCGCAACTGGTCGGCTCCCGCCACCCGGAAATCGTCCATGGACACCAGCGCGATTGGCCGGCGCTGGGCCAGACCGCGGATCACCGCCAGCTTGGCGAGCATGGTGGTCTTGCCGGCGCCCGGTGGGCCGGCCAAAGCCAGGGCGCGCGGTCCATTGGGCGCCTCCCATGCGCCATCCACCAGGATGCGCCTTTCGAGCTCCGCCGCTACGGCGTCTTCCAGCCCGCTCAACCCCGGCCCCGCGCGGCGCTCGGCGGCGCTCAGGATTTCATGGACCAGTTCCCCGTCCATGTCCGTCGCCATCAGGCGGGCGTGCCACTCCGACATCTCGGGGCTGGCGGATCCCCAGCCCGCGCCGCTCCAGGCCGAGCGCGTAATGGTCTTGCCCATCAGGTCCAGTTGGCGGCGCATCTCGGCCAGCTCGCCGGCCAGCCGGGCATCGTGCGCGCCGGCATCCTCCGGCGGCTGCGGCGGGCCGGGCTCGGCTTCCGGCACCAGTGCGCACACCACCTCGTACTCGCCCAGGTGGCGCGCCTCGAGCGGCGCCTTGCGGGACTCCACCAGCATGGCTTCAGCCCCCATTTCCCGGCGGGCCAGGGCCACCGCGCCTTCCACCGAGGCTGCATAAAAAGACTTGATTCGCATTGTTTCTCCCTTATTGAACGACTCCCAGGGACACCACCTTCACTCCGGCCGGAATCTCGTTGTGCGAGAGGAAGAACAGGTTCGGCAGGACCGGCTCCACCATTTGCTGCAGGAAATACCGGGCGCCGGCTGTGGTCACCGCCGCCACCGGCCCCTCCGGACTGCCCACCTTGCGCTGGATGCGGTCCAGAATCTCGCGGATGGTCTGCGGCGCCATGCTCAAGTGGCTGTTCTGCTCGGTATGCTGCACCGCGGACTCCACCGCCTGCTCGATCGAGGCGTCCAGAAAATAGGCCGGCAGGTTGCCGGAGGCGTCCAGATAGCGCTTGGCCACCGTGCGCCGGATGGCCTGCCGGGCGTACTCGGTGAGCAGCACCAGGTTGCGCGTGGAGAGCGCCGCCTCGCCCAGCGCCTCCAGAATCGAGCCGGTGTCGCGGATGGAAACCCGCTCGCGCAGCAGATTCTGCAACACGCGCTGGACCGCCGAAAGCGGGAGCTGTTTGGGCACCAGATCCTCGACTACCTTGGGCTGTTCGACCGCCACCAGATCCAGCACTTTCTTGGCGTCCTGGCGCGAGAACAGCTCGTGCGCGTACCGCCGGGCCAGCTCCGCGATGTGAGTGCCCAGCACGCTGACCGCATCCACCAGGGTGTACCCGGCCGCGCGGGCCTGCTCGGCGCGCTGGTCGGGAATCCACCAGGCCGCCAATCCAAAAGCCGGCTCGCGGGTGGGCGTGCCTTCGAGCGCCGCGGGGTTCCGTCCGGAGGGGATGGCCAACTGGCACCCCTGCGGCAATTCGTAGCGGGCGATCTCCGCGCCCTTGAGCGAGATGGTGTATTCCCGCGCGCGCAACGCCAGATTGTCGGAGACCCGCACCGGCGGCAAAAGGTAGCCCAGATCCGCGGCCAGTTGCCGCCGGATGCCCGAGATGCGCTTCAGCAGCGGCGAGTTCTGGGCGCCTTCCACCATCTTGACCAGCCCCAGCCCCACTTCGATCGCCAGCGGCTCCACCTTGAGCAGGCCTTCCAGATTCTCGCGGGCGGGTTTGGCGGCGCTGGGCGCCTGCCCCTTGGCCGCCGGCCGCGCCCGCATGCGCCAGCCCCCCGCGCCCAGCCCCAGGCCCAGCAACAGAAACGGGATGCCGGGCATGCCCGGGAGGCATGCCAGCACGATCAAGACGCCGCTTGCCAGCAGCAGCGGTTGCGGGCTGCCGAAGATTTGCTTGCGGAAATCCGCGCCGAGCCGGGCTTCGGAACCGGAACGGGTGATGACCAGCGCGCCTGAAACCGAGATCATCAGGGCCGGAACCACCGTCACCAGGCCGTCTCCGATGGTCAGCACCGTGTAGGTCTCCAGCGCGTGCCGCAGTTCCATGCCGTGCTGCAGCACGCCGATCAGAAAACCCGCGATAATGTTGATGCCGGTGATCAGGATGCTGGCCACCGCATCGCGCTGGGTGAAGCGGGAGGCGCCGTCCATGGCGCCGTAGAACTCCGCCTCGGCAGCCAGTTGCTTGCGCCGCCGGCGGGCCTCGGATTCGTCGATCAGCCCCGAACTCAGATCCGAATCGATGGACATCTGCTTGCCGGGCAGCGCGTCCAGGGTGAAGCGCGCCGTGACTTCGGAGATGCGCACCGCGCCGTGATTGATGACGACGTACTGGATGGCGATCAACAACAGGAAGATCACCGTGCCGATGATGTAGTTGCCTCCCACCACATAGCTGCCGAAGGCTTCGATGACGTGCCCGGCGGCGGCGGTTCCGGTGTTGCCGTTGAGCAGGATCAGGCGCGCCGAGGATACGTTCAAGGCTAGCCTGTACAGCGTCAGCAACAGCAGCGTGGTGGGAAAAACGTTGAAGTCCGACGGGCGCTGGATGTACATGGCGGTCATCATCACGATGACCGACATCATGATGTCCACCACCAGCAGCAGGTCCAGCAGGAAGGGCGGCAGAGGCGTGATGAGGGCCATCACGATGGCCAGCACGGCCACCGGCACGCCCAGCTCCGCCGCGCCCCCGCCGGAGAAGAACTCCAGCGGCTTCCATCCCGTCTTGGCCATCGCCGCCGCTTCCGCCATTCCGGATATCTCTCGATTCTTCCCCTACCCAGGTAATCGGCCGTTCATGAGTTTATAAACATAGGCCAGGATCTCCGCCACGGCGCGATACAGGTGCGCCGGGATCTCCTGCCCGATGTCCACCGAGCGGTACAGCGCCTGCGCCAGCGGGGGGTTCTCGACGATGGGCACCTGGTATTCCAGGGCCCGCTGGCGGATGCGCTGCGCCAGGTAATTCTTCCCCTTGGCCACCACCACCGGCGTGGCCATGGAATCCAGGGCATAGCGCAGCGCCACCGCGTAATGCGTCGGGTTGACGATCACGGCGGTAGCGGTGGGAACTTCTTTCATCATTTTGTGCCGCAGACGCTCCCGCGCCAGGCGCCGGATGCGCGCCTTCATTTGCGGATTGCCTTCCGTCTCCTTGACCTCGTCGCGAATCTCCTGTTTGCTCATGCGCAGGTCCTTGCGGTAGCGGCGGCGCTGCCGGAACAGGTCCACCGCACCGAAAAGCAGGAAGACGCCGCCGGCCTTCCATAGCAGCGCGGCGAACGAACCGCAGACCTGGCTGAAGGCCGATTCGACGCCCTGAAAGGGGAGCGCCATGTAGGCCGCCAGATTGTCCCGGACGATGCCGTACACCGCCATCCCGAACAGCGGCAGCATGACCGCCGCCCGCAGCAGCGCGGGCAGGTTCTGCTTGGGCAGTTCGCGCAGCCGCGCCAGCGGATTCAGCCGCTGCGGATCGGGCGCCAGCTTTTTCCCGCTCACGCCGAATTGCGTGGCGGCCAGTTGCACGCCCAGGGTGACTGCCAGCAGCACGCCCGCGGCGGGCGCCAGCAGCCGCACAACGTCCAGCAGCAGGTAGTGGCTGGTCTCGGCTGCCTTGGCTCCCGCGTCGGCGGTGAAAGCCGCCGCCAGCGTGTGGCGCATGAGCCGACGCAGTTCGGCAAGCCATTGGCCGCCCCAGGCCTCCAGCACCGCCACGAAGGCCAGGAACTGCATGGCCGAGACGAACTGGCGCGCGGTGGGGAACTGTCCTTCCTTGCGCGCTTTGTCCAGGCGCTTGGCGGTGGGCTGTTCGGTTCTCTGCCCGTTGTTTTCAGCCACAAAGTTTCCGCATCAAAAGCCGAGCGCCTGGCGCAGCGTTCCGAAAACCGCGCCGCCGTAGGCCGCCAGGAGCTTGGGGAGCAGCGCGGCAACCCACCCCAACAGCACCAGCGACGCGGTCATCTTGATGGGGAAAGACAAGGTCAGCAATTGCAGTTGGGCGTTGAGCCGCCCCAGCAGCCCCAGGGCGATATCCGCCAGCACCAGCAGCGCGATACAGGGCAGCGCCAGCCGCACCGCCAGCGCCAGCATGTCTCCGCCCAGGCGCAGCAGCGCCGCGGCCGCGGGCGGTGTAATCCAGGCGCCGGCCGGATGCGTCTCCAGGCTGTAAGCCAGGGTCCGGATCACCTCCCGGTCCAGGCCCAGCGCCAGAAAAACCATGCCGCCGGCCAACTGCGCGAACACCAGCAGCACGCCCGACTCGGCCTGCGTGGTCGGATCGATGGTCTGGGCAAAACTGAACCCCGCGTTCAGGCTGAGGATTTGGGCCGTCATCAGGAAGACTTCCAGGATCAGCGCTACGCCCAAGCCAACGGTGACTCCCACCCCGATCTCCGGCAGCACCCACAGCAGCAGGCGCGCGGCATCCGCCCGCGGCGCGTCCATCCGGGGCCAAAGGGGATAAAGCGCCATGGTAATCGTCACCGACAGGACAATGCGGGCCAGCCGCGGGCCGCTTTGAAAGCCGGGCAGGGGCACCAGGGCAAAGACGCCGGAGACTCTTGCCAGCACCAGCAGAAACCCGTACAGCGTGGGGAGGCCCAGGCCAATCTCAGCGGGCATACCGCCCCAGATCCCCGAACAAAGCCGTGGTGTAAACCGCGATCCGCTGGATCATCCAGGGCATCAGCATCAGGATGGCCAGCACAAACACCACCAGGCGGGGAATAGTGCTGAAGGCGGTGTCCTGAATGGAGGTCACGATCTGCGCCAGGCTGACCACCACGCCGGTGACGAAGGCGATGGCCAGCAGCGGCGCCACCAGCCAGAAGGCCGCCAGCAGCGCGTGGCGCAGGATTTCGACGACGGCGTCGCTAGTCATAAGCGTTCCTCAGCTAAAGCTCTTCATCAGCGATCCGACCACCAGGTTCCAGCCGTCCACCAGCACGAACAGCAGAATCTTGAAGGGCGCCGAAATCATGACGGGCGGCAACTGCACCATGCCCACCGAGAGGGTCACCGAGGCCACCACCAGGTCGATGACCAGGAAGGGTAGGTAGAGCACCGCGCCAATTTGAAAGGACGCCTTCAACTCCGACAAAATATAGGCGGGAATCAGGACTTTCAGATCCACGTCGGCCGGAGTGCGCGGCGCCGGCGAGTGGGATACCTCCAGCAGCAAAGCGATGTCTTTCTCGCGGGCGAAGCGCAGCCAGAACTGGCGCAGCGGCCGGGCGGCCTCCTGGGCCGCTTGCGGGACGGTCATCTGGCCGAGGTCCAGGGGAATCCAGGCCTGTTCGTAGATCTGGCTGGCCATGGGTTCGATGGTGAGCAGGCTCAGGAACAGCGCCAGTCCCACCAGCACCTGGTTGGAGGGCGCCGTCTGCGTGGCCAACGCCTGCCGCAGGAAATGCAGCACGATCGAGATGCGCAAGAAAGGGGTTACCGAGACCAGCGCCGCGGGCAGCAGCGTCAGCGCCGTCAGCAGCAGGACAATCTGCATCGGCGCGCTCATCGAACCGGTTTTGCCGATGTCCAGCCCGGACGCCGGGGCAGCCCCGCGAGCCGCCCAGGCGGCGGCGGGCAACAGCAGCGCCAGACAGCCTGCGTGCGCCAGCCGGCGGGACATCAGCGCGCCTCCGGGGTTCCGGCCGAAGGCCGGGATTCCAGACTCGACCACTCGAAACTCTCCAGCACCGCGCATCCCGCCGGAGAAGTCCCCACCAGGAGCCCGCGGCCCGCCAGCCGCACCAGGTGCAGCGCGTGTTGGGGTCCCAGCGTCAGCCGCTCCACGGCCAGAATCGTCTGCTTGCGGCCGCGCGGGCGAAAGCGGGCCAGTCCTTTGCGCCGCAGCCACCAGAGCGAGGCCGCCAGCAGCGCCAGCACCGCGCTCACCGCCCAAACTTGCCGCATCGCTTCCATTCGCTCCTCTTCCCGCCGCCGGCGTTACGCATCGCCGTTGAAATCCGTGATGCGCACTCCCAGGCTGTTTTCGACGACCACGATTTCACCGCAACCGATCAGCGTGCCGCCCACGTACAGGTCGATGTTTTCCCCCGCCGAACGCTTCATGCCGATCAGGCTGCCGGGTTCCATTTGCAGGATCTGCCCTACGCTCAGGATGCGGCGGTCCAACTCGGCCTCGATGTCCACCGGCACGTCGGCAAAGGCGGCGATCTCTTCCATGGCGGTCATATCCCCGCGGCTCCTAGGTGATCAGCTCGGTGGTGGCCTGCGCCAGCGAGTCGACGGTCGTCACCACCTTGGCATTGGCCTGGTAGGCGCTCTGCAGTACGATCAAATCGGTGAGTTCCGTGGCCATGTCCACATTCGAGGATTCCAGAGCGCCGCCCACGACCGTCCCGCGTCCGCCGGTGCCGGGCGCCCCAACGGCCGGCGCGCCGGTGTCGGCGGTCACCTGGAAGTTGTTGTTTCCCACATTCAGCAGAGTTTGTGGGTTTTGAATGTTAGCCATGGCCAGTTGTCCGACCACGGTCTGTTGACCGTCGGAGTAGGTCGCCAGCAACTGGCCGCCGTTGGCCATGGTCACCGCGGTGAGCTGGGCGGCCGCCGAGCCGTCCTGGGTGATCGCGGAAGTGGCCGAGCTCTGGTCGAACTGGGTGAGGGTGCTGGTGCCGTCCGCAGCGATGGGATTCCAGTTGACGCTAAGGGCCGCAGCGCCGTTGGCGGGCTGAAAGCCGAAATTGATGGGTTCGGCCGGCGTCGTGCCGGTTAACAGCCCGCTGCCGTTGAATTGCAGGGTGATGGGGTTTCCCACATCGGATGGCGTGCCCGCCGTGCCGCCCTGGACATCCGCGCCGGGGACGGTGGCTTGGCAAGACCAGGTGTTGGCGGCGGTCTGTTCAAAGTTGAGGGTCAACACATGGGTGGTCCCCAGGGAGTCGTAGACCGTTATGGGAGCGGACCAGTCGGACGCCGTACCCGTGGCGGCGGAGGCATCGAAGTTGGCGCTCAGGGTCATGTTCTGGGTGGCCACGGGCGCTTGCATGGAGCCCACCGGTACGGTGATGTTGCCTACCGGCCCGCCGGTGTTGACCACTCCGTTGGTAGCCATCCAGCCCTGGACCTGCTGCCCGCTGGGAGTGAGCAGGTTGCCCGACAGGTCCACCTGGAAACTGCCGGCCCTGGTGTATTGGGTCACGCCGTTGTCGTTGACCACGAAAAAGCCGCTCCCCTGAATGGCCGCGTCCTGAGACCCGCTGCTGGCGCTAATGGCGCCTTGGGTGAACTGCGTGATGGTCAGCGGCGGCGCCACGCCGAACCCCACTTGGGTCTGGCCGCCGTTCATCGATTCGCTGACCAGGTTTTGGAAGTAGGCGACGCTTTCCTTGTAACCGGTGGTGTTCATGTTGGCCAGGTTGTTGCCGATCACGTCGACGGCCACGCCGTTGGCGTCCAAGCCGGATAGTGCGGTATTGAATGCTGCAAACATCGTTCGTCTCTCCTTGCGTGCCAGGGTATTCTATTAGCCGGTGCTGCCGGTCGTCGTCAGGCTGTCGAGATCGCCATGAATGGCGATGAGTTGTTCGAGTGAGCAGAACTGCGCCAGTTGCGTGACGAAGGCGGTGCTGTCGGTCGGATTGGTGGGATCCTGATACTGGATTTGAGCCACCAGAAGCTGCAGGAACGCGGTCTCGCTGACATCGCCGGCCGAATCGTTCGAGCTCGTTCCAGTAGCGCTCGTTTGAGTCGCAGTAGTGGTAGTGGTAGCCGCGGCGCCGCTCTGGCTGTGCGGCAAGGTTGCCAAGGGTTGAATCGTCATGTGGGGGACTCCTGTGCGGGGTCGAGGCTGGACTGCCATTCCCCGGCCCAGCGGGATGGATCTTTCGACTGCCGTTGCCGCGGTTGCTGTTGCCGGCCGTCTTTGCGCGCGTCCGGCGAATGCTCCTGGTAGGGCGAGCCGTCCGAACCGCCGCGGCGGCCCGCGTCCGATGCTGTCGAGGCCGGACGCCAGGCCTCCGCCTGGAATCCGCTTTGCCGCAGCTTGCCGACCAGATCCGGCAGGTCTGCACGCAAAGAGTTGGCCAGATCGCGATCCGGAGTGTGCACCGTCACGCGGATCTCTCCGGCGCGCTCGGCCATGCGGATGTCCACGCTCGTTTCGCCATCGGCCAGATGCAGGGAGACGTCGCGGGAGACCGGCTGCGCCGCCGGTTCGGGGGGCTCCGCCTCGGCGGGACGCGCTGCGCCGGCCGGCTGCTCGGGAACTGGGCCCTGCATCTCCCGGCTGGCGGGAAGTGGGCTGGCTGCGTTCCCCACGCTCGCCGTGTCCGCCTGTCCGGCGGTGGCACTCTCGCCATGGTCGCCCGTGGGGCGATCGCCGGAGGGCGGCGCACTCTTGGGGGCGGCGCCGGCGAATGGGCCGGCATCCCGGCGGTCCGCGGTCGTTTGCCCTTCTGCCGCGGGGAAAGCGTTGCGCGCATTTCCGGCGATAGCTGTGTCCGGCGATGCGGCTTGCCCCTCGTCGAGCGGTGCGGTGCGCGGGCCATGCGGGGGCTCCGGGATTCCGGCATGGCCGAGTTGGGCCTCGACGCTCTCCGCCGGAATGCTCCGGTCCTGGGGATCGGTTGCGGGGCTGGTGGCTGCCTCTCCCGAAACCGCGGCGGCCGCGGGACTGGGAAGCCCCTCCGCGGCCTGCTGCGAGGGTGGCGCCGGTTGGGGCGGGAGCAAGCGAGCGCCAAACGCCAACTCGAGCGTGGCCGCCGGTGTGGCACCCGGCCCTTGGTCTCGATCCTCCTTCGCGGCCGGATCGTCCTGCAGCCAGGAGAGATCCCGTGCCAACCGGCCCGCCGTGCCCGCCCAGCCGGGGGGCGGCCCGGGATCTGGCGCGGAACCGCCAGCGCCGGAGACATCCTGGGTACTCACGGCGTCAACTTCCAGGGCTAAAGCGGCCGACGTCTCTCCGGGACTTCCCCATGGTTCCAGGCCGAAGCCGGGCGTCCGGAGGGCGGTCGCGGCTGCCGGAACTGGCAGGCAAGTGGGAACCGCCATGCCGGAGCTTTGTTTTTTCCCGCTGGACGCCGGGTGTTGCTCTGGCGCGGGGGTTTCGTCCACGCCGCGGTCCAGGCAGCCATCCAGAAACGACCGGAAACCGCCGCCCGCCACTGCCGCCAGCGCCGTTCCTGCGCCCATGGCCGCCCCGCCGCCGGCCATCGCGGTATTGGCGCCGGAGGAGCCCGGTAATGCTGAAGAGGCGGCGATCACGTCCCGCACAAATGCACTCCGGGAGCCAAAGCGCTGCGCTGGATTCCAAGCAGTTGCGCGCCGGGCTGCCGCCAAGATCTTGGCGCTGGGGCCGTTTCCGCCGGGAACTTGTCCTGGCACGGGACGGCAAACCTTTCTTTTTGTGGGGCCACCCTTCGGCTCCCCGCTTGCACAAGACGCTGCTGGGAAGATGCCATGGATACCCTGACGATCTCGGCGGCCGGCGGCATGCGGGCCCGCATGGAGTCGCTGGACATGCTGGCGAACAATCTGTCCAACACGGAAACCGGCGGCTACAAGACCGACCGCGAGTTCTATAACCTCTATGTGTCCGCGGAAGCCAGCGGCCGGCAGGACGCATCGGCGGCCACGCTGCCGGTTATCGAGCGGCCCTGGACCGATTTCTCGCAAGGCACGCTGCGCGAGACCGGCAGCCCCTCGGATCTGGCGCTTTCCGGCAGAGGCTTCTTCGCCGTGGATGGGCCTTCCGGAAGCCTGTTCACGCGCAACGGGAGTTTTCGGGTATCCCCCGGCGGAGCGCTGGTTACCCCCGAGGGGTACGCGGTGCGGACGGTATCCGGCGCGAACCTGGCCGTCCAACCGTCCGGCGATCTGGAGGTGGCGCCTGACGGCACAGTGAGCCAGAGCGGCCAGGTCCTGGGCCAGCTCGAGATAGCGGACTTCTCCGATACCGGTTCGCTGGTCAAGCAGGGGGCCAGCTATTTTCGCAGCGCGGCGGCTTCCCAGCCGGCATCCGGAGCCGTAGTCGAACAGGGCAAACTGGAGAGTTCCAATGTCGGCGCCGCGGAATCGGCCGTGCGCCTGGTGGCGGTCATGCGCCAGTTTGAAATGCTGCAGAAGGCCGCCACGCTGGGATCGCAGATGAATCGCGAGGCCGTCGAAGAGGTAGCCCGGGTGGCCTCTTAAGGCCCGCGGGGAAGGAGCAATTATGATGCGAGCGCTTTTCAGCGCCGCCAGCGGGATGACGGCGCAACAGATGAACGTAGACAACATCGCCAACAACCTGGCCAACGCCAACACCAACGGATACAAGGCGCGGCGGGTTCAATTTCAGGACCTGCTCTACCAGAACCTGCTGCAGCCGGGGGCTTCCGCCAGCCAGCAGACCGTGGTTCCCGCCGGGCTGCAACTGGGGCTCGGCACGCGGCCTTCGGGCAACGAGATTATCTTCACGCCGGGCAGCGCCTCGGAGACCGATAACCCGCTGGATGTGGCCATCCAGGGGCCCGGCTTCTTTCAAGTCCTGCAGCCCAACGGACAGTTGGCCTACACCCGCGACGGAGAGTTTCAGCTCGACCAGAATGGCAATGTAGTGACCGCCAGCGGCAATCCCGTGCAGCCCCAGATCACTATTCCGTCGGATGCCCAATCCATCACCATTGCCGGCGACGGCACGGTGAGCTTCACCCAGCCGAACCAGACCGCGGCCCAGGTGGCCGGCCAGATCCAGCTTGCCAATTTCCAGAATCCGGCGGGCTTGAGCACCATCGGCGGCAATCTGTACACGCCCACGGAAGCTTCCGGCGCGGCGACCACGGGCACACCCGGCGGGGCCCAGGGCATGGGCGCGTTGCTGCAGGGATATACCGAACAGTCCAACGTCAGCGTAGTCCAGGAAATGGTCAACCTGATCGTCGCCCAGCGGGCCTACGAAGCCAATTCCAAAGTGGTCACGGCCGCCAACGAGATGTACCAGGAGGCCAACGGCCTGGTGCAGCAATGATCCGGCGGATGCTATTCCTGGCGCTTGCCGCGCTGGCCGCGGCGGGCGCCCAATGCCTGCCGGTTTTGGGCGAGCGCATCCGGGCGGGTGACATGGCCCGCGCGGTGCCGGCCTTCGCGGGGCTCGCGCCCGAGTTGGATTTGGGTTCGGCCGCCGCCGCGGGGGCGCGCCGCACCTACGGCGCGGCGGAGTTGGCGCGCCTGGCGCGGCGCTACGGACTGTCCGTCGAAGCGGGCCTCGAAGCCTGTTTCGTGCGGCCCGTGGAGACGCTCTCGGGCGAGCGCGTGGCGGCCGCCCTGCGCGCAGCCATGCCGGCGGCGCGCATTGAGGTAGTGGACTTCAGCCGTCAACCCATCCCGCCCGGCGAATTGCGCTTTCCGCTCTCCGCGCCGCCGCCGGAGCAGGCCGGGGGGTCCGCGCCGCTCTGGCGCGGCGTGGTATCCGCGCCCGGCCGGGACGATTTTCCGGTTTGGGCCAAGGCGCGCATCGAGGTTTCGGGAAAGCGCGCCATCGCCGCCGAGGCGCTGGCGCCGGGCCGGCCCATCGAGCGCTGCCAACTGCGCGAGGAACCCTATGAAGGGCCGTCCGGGCTGCCGGACCTGTCCCAAGTCGTGGGCCGGGTGCCGCGGCGGCCGATTGCGGCGGGCGCGGCCATCGAGGCGCAGTGGCTGGATTCCCCGGCCGAGGTGGTGCGCGGCGAGCGCGTGCGGGTGGAAATCCGGAGCGGCCGGGCGCGGCTGCTGCTGGAAGGGGAGGCGCAGTCGTCCGGGAAGCGGGGCGACGTCGTCGGGGTACGCAATCCCGCCAATGGCACGATCCTGCGCGCTACGGTCGTGGACCGCGGACGCGTGATCGTGGCGGCGGACCAGGGAGAAATAGCCCCGGACGAGGGAGGCAACCGATGAGATCGGGACCGCTGCTGGCGCTGCTGGCTCTGGCTGCGGCGCCGGTCCCCGCCTGGGCGGGAGCCAAGAAGAAGGCGCCGGCGCCGCCGCAGGCATCCGCGCTGGAACGTTACGTAGCGGAGGCCACCGCGGCGGCGCGCGCCAACAACGACGCTTCGCCCGGCTCGCTGTGGTCGTCGGCAGCCCTGTTCAACGACCTGGCGCGCGACCTGCGGGCCAGCCGGGTGAACGACGCGGTCACCGTGCTGGTGGCGGAGAATGCCTCCGCGGTGAGCACCGGCAATGTGCAAACCTCGCGCACTTCGAGCGCCTCGGCCTCCGTAACGGCTCTGGGCGGGCTGACCAAGGCCACCGGCGCGCTGGCCAACCTGCTGGGCACAACCGGCGACCAGGAGTTGAAGGGAGCCGGCACCATCGGCCGCACCACGGTGATCTCCACTACGCTGGGCACGCGCGTGGTGCACGTGCTGCCCAACGGTTATCTGGTAGTGGAAGGAGTCAAGGAGATCCGCGTCAGTTCCGAACAGCAAATCATCACCGTGCGCGGCGTGGTGCGGCCGGCGGATCTGGGTCCGAACAACGTGGTCCAATCGTACCTGATCGCGCAACTGGAGGTCTCCGTCAATGGCAAGGGTGTGGTGGGGGACGCCATCAAGCGTCCCTTCATCCTGTATCGGCTGCTGATGGGACTGCTTCCGTTCTAGAGTTGGAGGGACCATGCGATGGATAGGTTGGATAGGTTTCTGTATGGCGGCGCTGGCGGCCCCCGCGCCGGGCGCCACGCGCTTGAAGGATCTGGCGGGCATCGAAGGCGTGCGCGACAACCAGCTCATCGGCTACGGGCTGGTGGTGGGACTGGCCGGGACCGGGGACCGGCAGATGACCTTGTTCTCGCCGCAAAGCCTGGCCAATATGCTGGAGCGCATGGGCGTCTCGGTTCCCGGAGCCACGCTCATCGTGAAAAACACCGCGGCCGTCATGATCACCGCCACGCTACCGCCTTTCGCGCAGCCGGGCACCCGCCTGGATGCCGTGGCGGCGGCCATCGGGGACGCCGCTAATTTGCAGGGCGGCCTGCTGATCCTCACGCCCCTGAAAGCCGCCGACGGCCAGGTTTATGCCGTAGCCCAGGGCGGCGTGGTTACCGGCGGGTTCGCGGCGGGCCGCGCCGGCAGCAGCCGGACCGTGAATCATCCCACGGTGGGCCGCGTGCCCGGCGGCGCCATCGTGGAGCGCTCCGCGCCGGCGCTGGCGCTCCAGGGAGTCCTGCATCTGCAACTCCGGTATGCGGATTTTACCACGGCCTCCCGCATTGCCGCGGCGCTCAACGCCCAATACGGCGCGGCGGGAGCCTTGCCGGCGCGCGCCGAAAACTCGGCCCTGGTGAGCGTCCTGGTTCCCTCGTTTTACGCCGCCCGCCCCATCGATTTCATCGCGGAGATGGAGATGCTCACCGTGGATGCGGACCAGCCGGCCCGCGTGGTGGTGAACGAGCGCACCGGCACCATCGTCATGGGCCGCGACGTACACATTTCTCCCGTGGCCATCCTGCACGGCAATCTGACCGTCGAGATCCAGACCAGTCTGGATATCTTGCCGCCGGCGCTGCCGGCCGGGACCGCCGGCAGTCCCGCCGCGGTAGCCAAGATAGCCGTGGACGCCAAAGAGGAGCCTGCCCGCAACCTGGTGCTCCAGCGGGGCGCCACGGTGGAGGAGTTGGTGCGTGCGCTGGCGGCCATCGGCTCGACGCCGCGGGACGTGATTGCCATCCTGCAGAGCCTGCGCGCGGCCGGCGCGCTGGAAGCCGAACTGGAGGTGATCTGATGAGCGCGCCGGTGACCTTGGGAACTGCGGCGGTGGAGGCGGTGGAACCGCCCGCCGCGCGTCCGCCGCAAACTCTGGCGGAAGCGGCCAAGCAGTTCGAAGCCCTTATGATCGCGCAACTGCTCAAGGAGGCCCGCGGCGACGAGGACGGCTGGCTGGGAAGCGGAGAGGACGCCGGAAGCGCCACCCAGGCCGGCCTGGCTGAGGAGCAATTTGCGCAGGCTCTGGCACAAAACGGGGGCCTGGGCCTGAGCGCTCAGATCGTCTCCAGCCTGTCGGCGCGCGCCAAGTAGATCCCGCGGGCGCTTGCCGGGGGACCGCCCCGGCACCCGGCTGCCGTTACAAGCTCCAACTCTGCGAGGCATACTCGGCCGCGGCGCCGGGCGCGAAGACCGCGGGATACCCGCCGTATGCGGGGGAGGGCTCCGCGCCTGCCGGCCAAAGCGGGTTGCCCTGGGGAGCGGCATGCTCGGGCGCGGTGCGGATTTGATCCCAGCCTTCCAGCAGGGTGGCCAACAGGCTTTCCACTTCCGACAGCGGTTCGGCGGTCTGGCGCAGATTGGCCTCCAGCAACCGGCGTTGCATGTAGTCGTACAACTCCGCCAGGCTGCGGCTGAGCGCGCCTCCGCGCGCATGGTCGAGCGAGACGGACAACTGCGACAAAATAGCATGGGCCTTCGAGATTTGGCGCGACCGCTCGGCGATACGCCCGGCTGCCAGGTGGGCGCTGGCGCTGCGGGCGGCGTCGCCGGCGCCGCGATAAAGCAGGCGTACCAACTCCATGGGGTCGGCGGTCAGAACTTGGCTTTCCAGATAGGCATCTTGCGGCGGCATCGTATCTCCTCACCCTCCATATCGGGAGAATGCGCCCGGACTTGCGCGGCCGGCTAGCCGCCCGGCAGGCCCATAGTCTGCGCCAGACGCAGCATATACTCCGGCGGCGATTGCCATAGGATCTCGCCGGTCTGCTGGTTGACCACCCGCACCACCGGCCGCTTGGTGTCCCGATCCAGGGCGAAGCTCAGTTCGCTGCCTTCGCCAAAGAGTGCGGAGGCGTCGATGTTCTTGACGCTGCGGATCAGGTCCCGGTTTTCCACCAGCCAATTGGGGCTGGCGGTGTCGGGCACGGCCGCGAGAAGCTGCTGCGGACTGCTGACGGGTGCGACATCCATATGAACCGCTCCGGGGAACCGTCTGCTCCCCCACCATCTCATCGGCCGCCCGCAGGCAAATCTGCGCTCCCCGCTCTAAAGCTCGATCCCCGCCTGCCGATAGACTAAACGGGACGGCCTAGCGTGAATCGCACCTTATCGCAACAGGAAATCGACGCGCTGTTCAACAATGCGGCCGGTGGGCAGACGCAGGATACCCCGGGCAGGAAGGTGGTGCCTTTCGACTTCCGCCGCCCGGATCGCATCGCCAAGTCCCAATTACGCGCCATTCACCAACTGCATGAGACCTTCGTCCACAATCTGGTCTCCAGCCTCTCGGCCTATCTGCGCACCTATCTGCTGGTGAACCTGGTCAGCGTCGAGCAACTCTCCTGCGAGGAGTTTCTGAACGGGCTGCCGTCGCCCACGTGCATGCTCTCCCTGGGGCTGCGGCCCTACGACGGCTACGGACTGTTGGAGCTCAGCCCGGCGCTGGTCTTCCCCATTCTGGAAGTGCTGTTGGGAGGCGATGGCAAGTCCACATCGGCTTTGCGGCGGGAGATCACCGAGATCGAGCAGAAGCTGCTCGACAGCCTTTTCCGCATCATCCTGAACGATCTCAAGGAAGCCTGGCAAGCGGTCGCCCCGATCGAGTTCACCATCCATACGATCGAGACCGAACCTCAATTCCTGCGCGTGCTGGCGCCCACCGAAGCGGTGGTGGCGGTGGGCATTGAAATCCGCATCGGGGACAACGTGGGGATGATGAACATCGCGGTCCCGTCCATCATCGCCAAAATGATGCGGCAGAAGTTCGACCAGCAGTGGTCCATGCGCCGCACCCAGTCGACCGAGGCCGAACAGGCGGCCATGCTGGCGCGCATCCGGCCCTCGCGGCTGGCCCTGGACGTGCGTCTGCGCGGCCCCCGGCTGCTGGCGCGGGATCTGCTGCGCCTGATCGAAGGCGACGTGCTGATCCTCGACTATCCCGTGAGCCGGCCGTTGGACGGTCTGCTCAACGGCAAGCTGCGGTTCCGCGGCCTGGTCGTCGCCAGCGGCCGGAAGCGCGGCTTTCTGCTCGAAACCGGGCCGGTTGCGGCTGCCGCGGCCGATAAGGATTGAGGGCGCATGATTCACCTCACGCGCCTCAACCATCTGCCGCTGGTGCTCAACGCGGACCTCATCGAATGGATCGAGGTCACCCCCGATACGGTGATCAGTCTGACCACCGGGCAGAAGCTGGTGGTGCTGGAATCGGCCGAAGAGATAGTCCGGCGGGTGGTGGAGTTCCGCCAGGCCATCTATAGCGGCGCCCTCCTGGGCCCGTCCCTCCCGGGAGGGCGGGACGCCTCGGGGGACGCGGCCGTGGTTGCCGGCGGAGATCGAATCGAACATGGCACAGACCGAGACAACCGCGCCGGCTCCTGATTCCAGGGGGAAAAAGCCCGGGCGCCGGCCGGACCTGGCGACCCTGGGCGGCCTGGCCCTGGCGCTGGTTGGCATCCTGGGAGGGCTGGTGCTCGAAGACGGCAAAGTCAAGGATGTCGCGCAGTTGACCGCCGCCATCATCGTTCTGGGAGGCACCCTGGGGGCGGTCATGGTGACCACCCCGATGGGTCTTCTGCGCAGCGCCGCCGGCAAGCTGCCCACGGTTTTTTTCGAGCCCACCCACGCGCCCGAAGCCGTCGTCGAGCAGATCATCGGCTACGCCACCAAAGCCCGCAAGAACGGCATCGTCTCGCTGGAGGACGATACCGAGTCCATTGAAGACCCCTTTCTGCGCAAGGCTTTGAACCTGGCGGTGGACGGGACCGACCTGCAGGAGTTGCGCCGCATGATGGAGCTGGATATCGCCTTGGAAGAGCATCGCGGGGAAGCCGAAGCCAAGGTTTATGAAGCGGCCGGCGGATACGCCCCCACCATCGGGATCATCGGCGCGGTGCTGGGGCTGATGCAAGTTATGAAGCACCTGGCCAATATCGACGAAGTGGGCCGGGGAATCGCGGTGGCCTTTGTGGCCACGGTCTACGGCGTGGCCTCGGCGAACTTATTCTTTCTTCCGGCCGGCAGCAAGCTCCGCTTCCGCATGCAGGCCGCCATCGAGTTGCGCGAGTTGATGCTCGAAGGCGTGCTGGGAATCGCGGAAGGCTTGAATCCCAAGCTGATCCGGCTCAAGCTGGAGGCCTATGCGCCTCCGCTGGCCCCCCCCAAGGCGCCGAAGAAAAGCCCGGAGCAGGGTGCCGCCGGCCAGCCCGCCGAAGCCGGCGCAGGGGACTAAAACGGATCGCATGCGATGCCGTCGAAAAGCCGACCAACACGCCAACCATGATCGCTGGCTGGTTTCCTATGCGGATTTCATCACCTTGTTGTTTGCTTTCTTCGTGGTGATGTTCGCCTCGGCCCAAGCGGATCAC
>Ga0187890_10000535_pt1 | contig 26828 bp, 32 predicted proteins | sample June2016WEW_21_1_FD_133005 | JGI IMG/M metagenome (GOLD analysis project Ga0187890, IMG submission 133005) | Peatland microbial communities from SPRUCE experiment site at the Marcell Experimental Forest, Minnesota, USA - June2016WEW_21_10 | ecosystem: Environmental > Terrestrial > Soil >... | reverse complement strand
TGTTTGCGGTGGACAACCATGTGGACGACCCGCACCCCGAGAGGCGGGGGCTGGGGATAACCCCGGGAGCCGGGTCCGCCGGTGTCGTCGCACCCGGCCCACCGTGGCAACCGGGTGTGACAGTCAGGCCATTCAGGCCTCGGCCACGACCTCGACGGTCAGCTCGACGTCGACCTCGGGATGCAACCGGAGGGGGACGGCGTGGGTCCCCACCGACTTGAGCGGCTCGGTGAGGTGGATCTTGCGGCGATCGACCACGGCGCCGGTCTGGGTGGCGAGCGCCTCGGCGATGTCGGTGGTGGAGACCGAACCGAACAGTCGTCCTTCCGCCGCGGCGCGGGCGGTGATCGTCACCGTGGCCGTGCGCAGCACGTCCGCAACGGCCTGCGCCGATTCCTTGTCCTGGGCGTCGCGCAGGGCACGGGACTTGCGCATCGAGGCCGCCTGGGCTTCGACGCCCCCGGTGGCGACGAGGGCGCTCCCGGTCGGGAAGAGGAAGTTGCGGGCGAAGCCCTTGGCGACGTCGACGATGTCGCCCTTCTTCCCCACACCCGAGATGTCACTTCGCAAGAGGACCCGCATCACACAACACTCCTGACGCCGCGCGGCAGCAGCACGAGCTCGCGCGCGGTCTTGATGGCCACCGAGACCTCTCCTTGGTGGCGGGCGCAGTTCCCCGTCACCTGGCGGGCGTGGATCTTGCCCCGCTCACTCATGTAGGTGCGCAGCAGGGTGACGTTCTTGTAGTCGACCCACTGGACCTTGTCCCGACACAGCGCGCAGGGCTTCTCCGTGGTGCTCGCCATGGCTCAGAACGGTTCCTCGTCGAAGCCGTAGCCGCTCCCCGCCGCCTGGGCGGCGGGCTGGCGGTCGGCACCGCCGCCCCGGGGGGGCGCCGCCTCGCCCGGACCGCGGCGCTCGTTCTTGGTCACCTGGGCCGTGGCCCACCGCAGGCTGGGGCCGATCTCGTCGGCCACCACCTCGACCTTGGACCGCTTGTCGCCGTCCTGGGTCTCCCACGACCGCTGCTCGAGCCGGCCGGTGACGATCACCCGGGAGCCCCGGGCCAGGCTCTCCGAGGCGTTCTCGGCCATCTCGCGCCAGCACACGACGTCGAAGAACGACGTGGCCTCTTCCCATTCCTGGGTCTGGCGGTTCTGCCAGCGCCGGTTGACCGCCAACCCGAAGGTGGCCGTGGCCTGGCCGGTGGGGGTGAAGCGGAGCTCGGGGTCGCGGGTGATGTTCCCCACGAGCGTGATGTTGTTGCCGTTTGCCATGTCTTTCTTCCTCCTCCGCGACCGGCCTCAGCCGGCGCTGCGAGCCGCGTCCCCGGCGGGCACCTTGGCCCCGGGGGGGGCTTTGGACGGTGCCCGGCCGGCGACCTTCTCCGGCACCCGGATGATCTTGTGGCGCATGACCTCATCGGCCAGCACGAGAAACCTGTCGAGCTCGGCGGACGCCTTGGGCTCGGCGGTGAACTCCGCCACCACGTAGTAGCCCTCGCGCTTCTTGTTCATCTCGTAGGCGAGGGTGCGGCGGCCCCAGCGGTCGACGGTGCCCGTCGTGCCTCCGTTGGACCGGACCACCTCGAGCGCCCGGTCCAGGGCTCCCTGGATGGCCCCCTCTTCGACCTCGGGGTCGAAGATGATCATTGCTTCGTACGGCCGCACGCGCGGCTCACCTCCCTCTGGACCCGCGCCACTCGGCGAACGGGGCTCCGCCACCCGGCGGAGCAGGGCTTCTGACGGTCGGCCCGTCCCGGATGGTGACCCGGTCCGTGGCCAGCGGCCATGGTACCTGACGGGTGGGTCAGGAGCCCCCGGGGCCCGGGTCGGCGGGCTGGTGGTAGGTCTCGGCATCGGAGGGGAACTCCCCGGAGCGGACGTCGGCGGCCCAGGCCGAGATCGACTCCACCGCCACCGAGGCCAGGTCCGCGTAGCGGCGGACGAACTTGGGGACCCGGCCCACGCCCAGGCCGAGGAGGTCGTGGAAGACCAGGACCTGGCCGTCACAGGAGGGTCCGGCCCCGATCCCGATGGTGGGGACGTCGACCTCCTCGGTGATCCGGGCCGCCACCACGTCGGGGACCCCTTCGAGCACCATGGCGAAGACCCCCGCCGCGGTGATGGCCTTGGCGTCGAGGAGGAGGGCCTCGGCGGCGACGGCCTCTTTGGCCTGGACCTTGTAGCCCCCCATGGCGTGGACCGACTGGGGGGTCAGGCCCAGATGGCCCATGACCGGGATCTCGGTGGCGACCAGGGCCTCGATCATGGCCACCCGGGAGCGGCCGCCCTCGAGCTTCACGGCCTCCGCACCCGCTCTGACCAGGGTGGCGGCGTTGCGGATGGTGTCCTCCACCGAGACGTGGTAGCTGAGCCAGGGCATGTCGCCCACCACCAGGGCCCGGGTCGAGGCGCGGCCCACGGCCGCCACGTGGTGGGCCATGACCCCCACGTCGACCTGGAGGGTGTCGGCCAGGCCGAGGACGTTGTTGGCCAGGGAGTCGCCCACCAGGATCATGTCCACCCCCGCCGCGTCGGCGATGCGGGCCCCGGGGGTGTCGTAGGCGGTGAGCATCACGAGGGGTGGAGCGCCGCGCGCCCGCTTGCGGGAACGGACCTCGGGGGCCGTGATCTTGGGTGCCATGTGGGGCCTCCTTGCCGTCCAGCGCACGAGGGCTGCCGGCGGCGTCGGGACCGGATACTGAGGTCCAGTGTACCGTTCGGCGGTGGTGAAGAAAGGGTCGTCACCAGGTACGACGTGCGAAAGTTGTGGCGGGGCGGAGGTGTCGCTCGAGCCCGTGCGCCGGGTCTACCTCGAGACCGACGAGCAGGGGGCCCTGCGGCGGGGCCCGACCATGGCCGAGGTCGAGCGGTGGTGCCCGGCCTGCCGGGCGGTCTATCCCCACGAACCGGCCTCTCCCGACGAACCGGCCCGGGACTAGGCCCCGTGGCCCGATCGACCTCGGTCATCGACTACCGCGGGCGGTTCTCCTTCGACGTCCCCCGGGAGGCCATGTGGAGGTCGATCGAGCACTGCGAGCGGTTCGAGGCGTGGTGGTCGTGGTTGCGGGAGTTCCGCCTCGAGGGGCCCGGGCTCGTGGCGGGATCGGTGCTGCACGGGCTGGTCTCCCCGCCGGTGCCCTACACCATGCGCATCCGGGTGGTCCTCGACCGGTGCACCCCGCCATCGCGCATCGACGCCACCGTGCACGGGGATCTCGAGGGCGAAGCGCACCTCCTGCTCGAACCCCATGACCGGGGCACGTGGGCCGAGGCGTCGTGGACCGTCGAGATGAAGCAGCGGCCCATGCGGTTGGCGGCCCGGGTGGCCTCCCCCCTCATGCGGTGGGGCCATGACCGCGTCATCGAGGCGACCGTGGCCGGGATGCGGCGGCACCTCGAGGCCGACCCACCGCCCTAGGCGAGGGGCGTCGGTGGCCGGTCAGGTCAGTCGGGCCACGGCCACGGCGGCCGCCAGGGTGACCATGCCCCATGACATGGCCCGCAAGGCGCGCTCGAGGGGGGCGAGGAGGAACCGCTCGTCGAGCTGCCGGGCCGTGCCGTCCGCCATGGTCAAGGTGCCGTCCACGGCGCGGACCGACCGGCGCAGCGTGCGGGCCGGCGTGGAGAGGCTGCGCTGGGCCCACGACAGGGCGAAGGCGCCCAGGGCCGCCAGCGCCGGGGCCAGGGCCAAGGTGCCCGCTTGGGCCGCGTAGGCGGTGAGGACCGGGAAGGCACCCCAGGCCAGTGCGAAGCCGGCGTCGGTGTGGACGACCCCGCCGAGGAGCTCGGCGTTGTAGGCGATGACGAGGAGCGGGCCGACCACGATGAAGGGGATGAGCACCGCGCCCACCGTCGCCACCCCCAGGGCCCCGATGGCCACGGCGCCGGCCAGCGACACCAGGGTGGCGCCGACCAGGGCCCGGGCCGGGATGAGGGTGCGCAGGGGACGCCCGTGGAGCTCGTCGAGGCAGTGGGCCGCGATCCCGACGGCCAGGAAGAAGGCCAGGAGGGTGGCGAGCATCCGGGACACCTGGACCCGGGGGGCGAGCGAGGCCCCCAGCACGACGTAGGAGAGATGCCAGGCCGTGTAGGGCGGGTGGAGGACCGTCCACCAGTCGTGCCACCCGCCGCGTCGGGCCGCGTAGAAGGCCGGGCGGGGGGTCTCAGCCACCGGCCCGGGTCCCCCACATGACGAGGCCGCCGCCGAGGCTCATGGTGCGCACCGCCACGTCGTCGATCCCCGCCTCGCGCCAGGCCTGCACCGTCCAGGCCAACGGGTAGCGGCGGTAGTGGCCCGAGATGTTGGGCCCGAGGAACCGGCCCACGGTGAACCACTCGCGGCCGCCGGTGAGCGCCCCGCCCAGGGGGAGGACCAACCGGGTGTAGCCCCACCACCAGAAGCGCCAGAACCGGCTGGCGGGGACGAGGAACTCGAGGTTGCCGACCGTGCCCCCGGGCCGCACCACCCGGGCCAGCTCGCGCAGGGTGGCTTGGGGGTCCTCGACGTAGCGGAGGAGATAGGTGAAGGTGAGGGCGTCGAAGGTGGCGTCGGGAAAGGGCAGCTGCTCGCCCTTGCCCAGCACCACCTGCACCTGCTTCTCCGCCCCGGCGCGCGCCACGTTGGCCTGGCCCTGGCGGATCATCGCTTCGGTGAGGTCGACGCCGACGACCTGGGCGCCGGTGCGCTGCGCCAGCTGCAGGGCCACGCCGGCCGGCCCCGTGGCCACGTCGAGGATGCGCCGGGGCTTGCCGGGGACGATGTGGTCCACCATGGCCCGGCGCCAGCGGCCGTTCTGGCCGAGCGAGAGCCACTCCGCCAGACGGTCGTAACGGTCGGGGAGGCCGGTGAAGAGGCGGCGGGCGAACCGGCTGTTGCGGGCGCCGGTGGTGAGTGTGTCTCGGCGCACGGTGCGACAATCGCACAAACGGCCCGCCGATGTCGGAGGTTTCGTGGTCACCGAGCACTTCGATGTGGCGGTGGTGGGCGCGGGCCCCGCCGGTGCCGTGAGCGCCCTGGTGCTGGCGCGCGCCGGCGCCCGGGTGGCCCTGGTGGACAAGGCGACCTTCCCCCGGGACAAGGCCTGCGGGGACGCGGTGGGGCCGCGCGGGATCGCCGTGCTCCGGGATCTCGGTCTCGCTCCCGAGGGTCGGGGGGCGCCCCTCGGGGACATGGTCGTGGTGGGCCCGTCGGGGCGGCGGCTGCGGTTGCCGTGCTTCGAAGGCACCGACTACCCCGGGTACGGCGTGGCCATCCCCCGCCAGGGGTTCGACGCCTGGCTCTCCGACGCCGCCCTCGACGCCGGGGCGCAGGCGGTGACCGGTCGCGTCCAGGACGTCGTCCCGGTCGGCGCGCCCGGCACCGGGTCCGGTGCACTCGAGGTCGGGCTCGACGGGGGCCGGCGACTGCGGGCCGACGTGGTCATCGGCGCCGACGGCGCCACCAGCCGGGTCGGCGACGCCGTGGGGCTCGTCGACCCCCGGCGGGTGCTGTGGGGGTTCGCGGTGCGGGTCTACCTCGAAGAGACCGTGGCGCTCCCCCACATCGTGTTGTGGGAGCCCGAGCCCGGGCGCGTCTTCCCCGGCTACGGGTGGCTGTTCCCCGGGCCCGACGGGCGGGCCAACGCCGGGCTCGGCATCGGCACCCTGGCCGACCGGCGGGCCGGGGTCGGGGCGGCCCGGCTGCTCCCGGCCTTCCTCGGGCACCTCCGTCGGATGGGGCTCATCACCGGGGGCGGGGACGGCTCGAAGCTCGCCCGGTTGGGGGGGTGGTTGAAGATGGGGCTGGTGGGCACCACCCCCGCCGCCGGCGGGGTCCTCCTCACCGGCGACGCCGCCGGTCTCGTGAACCCGCTGCAGGGGGAGGGCATCGCCCACGCCATGACGAGCGGCCGCCTCGCCGCCCAGGCCGTGGTGGCCGGGCCTGGCAGCGCCGCGGCCCGGTACCGGGCGGAGATCGCCCGGGACCATCTCGCCTACCACCGGGTCGCCGCGGCCGCCCACGCCGGGCTGGTGGGACACCCCGCCCTGGCCGCGGTGGTGGGCAGGGTCCTCACCCACCCCCTGGTCGGTCGGGCCCTGGCGGGGGGATGGTCGATCTACTGGAACGAGCTCCTCGACGGCGCGCCGCCCGGGTCAGCCCGGGCCGTCGCCGCCGCCGCGTCGGTCATCGGGCGAGGCGTGACGCGTGGCAGCGCCCCGGGGCGGTGGCTCGAGCAGGTGTGGTCCCCTTCGCTATGAGGCCCCTTCGCTATGAGGCGTCGCGCACCTCGGCGGGCGTGCAGTGGGAACAGGGCCGGTACCCGGCCGCCGAGGCCGCCGCCGCGGTGCGGAAGTGCACCTCGTGGGCGGGGCGGATCCGCCGGGCATGAACACAGGAGGGAACGCAGTAGACGTGGGTGGTGTCGCTGGCCACGAACCGCACCCCCGCGTCGGCCAGGCGTTCCAGACGGTCGATGTCGACGCCCTCGGCGCTGAGCAGGGTCCGCTTCATGGCCACGCCCAGTCCGTAGTTCCCGATCTGCCCGTCGCTGCGGACGACGCGGTGACAGGGGATGAGCACGGGCACGGGGTTGCGACCCAGGGCCGAGCCCACGGCGCGCACGGCCCGGGGGCGACCGATCTCCCGGGCCACCCATCCGTAGGGGCGGACCTCGCCCGAGGGGATCTCGAGGGTCTTGGTGAGCACGGCCCGCTCGAAAGGGGTCAGACCCGAGAGGTCGTAACGCAGGTTCGTGGCCCGGCCGCTGCGCAGGGCGGCGAGGAGCCCGGCCGGGGGACGGGCGGTACCGCCCACGATGGGGCGCCCCGTCTCGCGGCGGTGGTGCAGCGCGAACTCGGCGGCGTCGTCGTCGAAGAGGGCGGCGGGCATCACCGCGCTGATGCCGCCGTCGTTGAAGGCCACGAAGAGGTCGCCGGCCGCGCTCGGCACGGTGACGAGCCGGTCCCCCTCGTGCAGGCCGAGGCGGTCCAGCACGGCGTCGACGAAGCCTTCGGGAGCCTCGACGCGCAGCCGGCGCAGGGCGGTGGCGGTCGGCATGGGGTGTGACGCGTTGGTGGTCATCGGGCCTCCTGGCCGTGGAGAACGGGAGTGGAGCGTGACGCCAGGGCCCGCAGCCGTTCGAGGCCGCGCGAGACGTTGGCCTTGGCCGTGCCGACGGGGCAGTCGAGGGTCGAGGCGATCTCGGCGTAGGAGAGGCCCGCCACGTGTCTGAGCACGACAGGGACGCGGTGGTGCTCGGGCAGCTCGAGCAGGAGGGCCACCAGGAACCGGGACTCGTCGGTCGTCTCCGCCGCCGCTTCGGGACCTCGCCGGCGGTCGGCGGCGTCGAGGAGACCGGGACCGGCCGGTCGGGGCCGGCGCGCCGCGCGCCGGAGGTGGTTGCGCCACAGGTTCAGGGTGATGGTGAGGAGCCAGGGCCGCGATTCGAGGGCGTGCACCTGGTCGGTGTCGAAGCGCCGCAGGGCCCGGTAGGCGCGGATGAAGGTCTCCTGGGCGAGATCGTCGGCTTCGGCACGGGAGCCGCTCAGCCGCAGGGCGGTGCTGTAGACCGCGCCCGAGTGGGCGCGCACGAAGGCGCCGTAGCCGGCATCGAGATCGTCGGCCATCGCCTCGAGGACGGTCGGGTCACTGCGCAGCGCCATCACACCCTCTCAACCCCATCGGGCGCGTTCCGGTTGCACCGGACCGGGGGTGATCAGGCTTCGTCGCCGTCCTCTGCCCATTCCGACAGGGCCACCGCCCGGGACTGCATGAGGGGGAACGAGGCCACCACCAGGACGAAGAGGAAGAACGTCGTCACGTGGACGCCGGTGCACCACAGGCAGATGGCCTGGATGCTGAAGAGCTCGGCCCCGAGCAGATAGAGGACGAAACAGATCCCGCTCACGGCCATGACCAGGCGGGCCCGGGCCAGCCACCGGGCCGGGACCTTCCACAGCGGCGGGAAGTTGATGCCCACCATGCCCGTGTAGAACAGCAGTCCCGCCAACGCCACCGGGACCCCGAAGACGTGCGAATACTTGCTGGTCGTGACCTTCGTACAGTTGAAGACGGCGTTGGCCGGACAGGGGAGCAACTTGCCCTGGAAGTGCTCGATGGTCAGGTAGAGCGAGATGCCGAACCCGATGAGCGAGAGCCCGAACGCCACCCACGGCCACCACCAGGGGACCGGGGGCACCGTGTCGTATTCCTCTTCGACGTCCACGTCGGACATCGACCGGGCCATCAGCTCAGTTTCATCGACGCGGCCGCCTTCTTCGTTCCCGTCGCCGAGCACACCGCCGCCGGCTGGTTCCCCGTCATGGCGCAGATGGCGGCGGTCAGGTAGTTGGCCGTTCCGACGATGCTCTGGGTGACCGGATCAGAAGGGTTCGTCAACTTGGCGGCGATCTCCTGCTGGTTGAGCCCGGCCAGGACGCCGGGGTCGTAGCTCGGGCCGAGGACGAACACCTTGTTCCCGAAGTCGACGAAGGGATAGCCGGTGGTCTCGCCGAAGTGTGACGAATACTTCTGCCACAGGTTGCCCTGGGCGGTGGTGAGCGGCTGGAAGAGCTTGCGGGTGCCGGAGCCGAAGTTGTCGTTGGTCTCGTGCTCGACGGAAACGAAGTCGATGGAGCTGCTCGTCAACGTGGCGTTTCGGAAGGTGAAGGTGGCGGTGCCCGGATCGGAGTCCCACAGCGACGACGTCGTCGTCTTCAGTCCCGACCACGTCCCGAACCGGCTCAGGGCCAGCACCATCGACCAGCGCTCGGCCCCGCAGAAGGGACAGAACTCGGCGCCGATGTACAGCACCTCGGGCTTCCCCCCGGTGGAGGCGAGCTTGGGTTGGCCGGTGAGGACCTGAGGGGCCGACACCCCGGTGCCGATCCCGACGGCGTTGGACACCGCGGGCGAGACACCGGTGACTTCGGCCACCAACGACGCCGGGGCCGTCACCGGGTTGGGGATCAGCTGGGTGGTGGACGTCGACTTTCCCGATCCTGTGACCTTCACCACTACGAACACCACGACGATCACGACCACGACGGCGATGGTCACGTAGGCCAGGGTCGAGGGGGCGAAACGCCGGGGCGGGGCGGCGGTGATCTTCATGTTGGGCCGGGGGGCGCGGCCCTTGGCACCACCGGTGGGGGGACGTCCCTTCGAGCCGGCTGCGGGAGGACGGCCCTTGGGCGCCGCCTTGGCCGGCGGGCGCTTGGCCGGGGTCCCCTTGCGCGCTTGAGGACCGGGCCGCCGGGTTGATCCGTCGTCGCCTGGTGAAACCTGGCTCATGTGTATGGGTCCTCTTCGCTTTGGCGCGGTAGTCGGGTCAATGGTGCACCACGGCGCGGCGGAAGTGGGCGCGCCGGACCGGCGGGCCGTGCCGTCGGTGTGTTCAGCCGTTGCCCCGTCGGGCCCGCGCCGCGGGGACACGATGGCGCCCACCGGCCGGGTACATCCGGGCGAGGTGGTTCCACGAGCATGTGGGGCACACCTCGACCACGTACACGACGACTTCGTCGGGACGGCGGCAGAGTCGGGCCAACTCGGTGGGCGTGGTGGGGCACCGCCCGTTCTTGGGCAGCCGGGAGCCGAAGACATAGGTCACGTGGACGACCGGGGTCTCCTCGCAGATGGGGCAGTCCTCGGTCGTGACGGCCCCGACGTTGCGGGCGGCGCGCAAGAGCTCGGGGTGCGCGTCGCACACATCGAGGCGGGAAAGACGGCCTTTTTTGAACTCGCTCACCACGGCGTTGCGGGCGAGGCGGTACTCCACGCGCCCACCCGTGCCCGAGACGGGAAACCCCTGCAAGGCCGACGGGCCGAAACTCATTGCCACAAGGGTACCGTCGCCGCCGCCGGTTTCACCTCCGAATTCTGAACTCGGGCGACGACCTCTCGGCAGCGCCCTGGGGCGTCTCTCCGCGGGGCTCGCCGGCCTCCGGCCGACGGGACCGAGGCCCCGCCCGCCGGAGACGACGACACGGGCAGGGCGTCCTCGGGGGGTCGCCCCACGCCGGCGCTCCGGCCCCGAGCCGGAGACTTGGGCAGAGACTTGAAACTGTGTCGATGTATCGATACGATACATCTAACGATGAAAACGAACGTCCTGCCCGTGCCTGGAGCAAACCCCTCGACCCCTGCGACCAGGGTCTCCTGATGCTGGAGCTCGCCATCCTCGGCCTGCTCGAGGGCCAGGCCATGCACGGCTACGAGATCCGCAAGCGCCTCCGGGACGAGCTGGGGCAGCTCTCGAACGTGTCCTTCGGCTCGCTGTACCCGGCCCTGTCCCGGCTCGAGCGGTCGGGAGCGGTGCAGGGCACCGAGGACCTCGGGCGGAGCAGCTCGCCGCCGGTTCCCATGACCGGGTCCCTGAGCGGCGAGCGCGCCGCCCTCCGGGCCCGACGCGCCGGCACCGGCCTCGGACGCCGGAGCCGCAAGGTGTACCGGATCACCGACGAGGGGCGTCGCCAGTTCGCCGAGCTCCTCCACAGCGAGCAGGCGAGCGGCAACGACGACGCCCGCAACTTCAGCCTGCGCCTGGCCTTCGCCCGGTACCTGCCTCCGCACGCCCGCCTGCGGCTCCTCGAGCGCCGGCGCGGCCAGCTGTTCCAACGCCTGGCGGAATCACGAGCTGCGGTCGACGCCGCCGAGGGACGCCTCGACAGCTACGCACGCTCGCTCATGGAGCACACGACCGAGTCCACCGAACGCGACATCGCCTGGCTCGACCGGCTCATCGAGGCCGAGCGGGCCAAAGAGGCCGCGGCGTCGGGTGGGGCTGGTCCGGCCCTGGTGGGCCACAAGACAGTGCAGAGAGTTCTGGAAGAGGGAGAAACGAAATGAGCACGGTACGAGTCGCGATCGCCGGGGTGGGGAACTGCGCCAGCTCGCTCGTCCAAGGCGTGGAGTACTACAAAGACGCCAATCCCGCCGACGACGTGCCGGGGTTGATGCACGTCACCCTGGGCGGCTACCACGTGCGCGACGTCGAGTTCGTGGCCGCCTTCGACGTGGACGCGGCCAAGGTGGGCGTGGATCTGTCCAAGGCGATCCTGGGCGGTCACAACAACACCATCAAGTTCGCCACGGTGGGCCATTGCGATGTGACCGTGCAACGGGGCCCGACCTTCGACGGGTTGGGGACCTACTACCGCGACATCGTGGAGGAGTCTCCCGCCGAGCCCGTCGACGTGGCCCAGGCATTGCGTGACGCCCGGGCCGACGTGCTCGTGAGCTACCTGCCCGTGGGGTCCGAGGAGGCCCAGCGCTTCTACGCCCAGGCGTGTCTCGACGCCAAGGTCGCCTTCGTGAACGCCATCCCGGTGTTCATCGCCAGTGACCCGGCGTGGGCCGCCAAGTTCCGCGACGCCGGTGTGCCCATCATCGGGGACGACATCAAGAGCCAGGTGGGCTCGACCATCGTGCACCGGGTGCTCACCCGGTTGTTCGAGGACCGGGGCCTCGCCCTGGACCGGACCTACCAGCTCAACTTCGGCGGGAACATGGACTTCATGAACATGCTCGAGCGCAAGCGGCTCGAGTCCAAGAAGATCTCCAAGACCCAGGCCGTCACGAGCCAGGTGGAGAACTACGTCCTCGACGCCGAAGACGTCCACATCGGGCCGTCGGACCACGTCCCCTGGCTGAACGACCGCAAGTGGGCCTACATCCGCATGGAGGGCCGGAACTTCGGCGACGTGCCCGTCAGCATCGAGTTGAAGCTCGAGGTGTGGGACTCCCCCAACTCGGCCGGCGTGATCATCGACGCCGTGCGCTGCGCCAAGGTCGCGCTGGACCGTGGCATCGGCGGGCCGCTCGTCGGGCCCTCGGCTTACTTCATGAAGTCCCCGCCGGTGCAGTACCACGACGACGAGGCCTACCGACTGGTCGAGGCCTTCGCGGCGGGTGAGGAGACACCGCTTCACCCCGAGGACTGATCTACCCCGAGGACTGACGCTCCGCCCACCAGGCGTCGAGGCGCCGGTAGGCCTCGTCCTCACCGAGGGGGCCCTCGTCGAGGCGCAGCTCCATGAGGAACCCGAGGGCCTGGCCCACGACGGGCCCGGGGGGGACGCCGAGGTGTTCCATGACCTGGACACCGTCGAGCTCGGGGCGCAGCGACTCGAGCTCCTCCTTCTCCCGCAGCTCGGCGATGCGTCGTTCCAACTCGTCCATGCGCCGTTCGAGGGCTCGGGCCCGCGCCGCGTTGCGCGTGGTGCAGTCCGATCGGGTCAGCTCGTTCAGACGATCGAGGAGCGGGCCGGCGTCGCGGACGTAGCGCCGCACGGCCCGGTCGGTCCAGCCCAGCCGGTAGGTGTGGAAGCGCAGGTGCAGCTCCACCAGCTTGGTCACGACCTGGACGTCCTCGTGCGGGTACCGCAGGGCGTTGAGTCGCTCCCGTGTCATGCGGGCACCCACCACCTCGTGGTGGTGGAAGGTCACGCCTCCCGCTCCGAAGGCCCGGGTCCGGGGCTTGCCGATGTCGTGGAGCAGCGCCGCCAGGCGCAGCAGGCGGTCCGGGCTCGTCTTGTCGACGACGGCGAGGGTGTGGGCGAGGACGTCTTTGTGCCGGTGGATGGGGTCCTGCTCGAGGGCGAGGCCCGGGAGCTCGGGGAGGAATTCTCCCGCCAGGCCCGTCTCGACGATGAACCACAGCCCCGGCGAGGGCACGTCGACCGAGACGAGCTTGTCGAGCTCGTCCCGGATCCGCTCGGCCGACACGATCGAGAGGCGGTCGTGCATGACCTTGATGGCGGCGGTGATCTCGGGGGCGGGCTCGAGGCCGAGACCGGCGATGAAACGCGCCGCGCGCAACATCCGGAGGGGGTCATCGGCGAAGGAGGTCTCGGGGGGAAGCGGCGTGCGCAGCCGGTGGGCGGCGAGGTCGGCGAGGCCGTCGAAGGGATCGACGAGCTCGAGGTCGGGAAGGCGCAGGGCCATGGCGTTGACGGTGAAGTCGCGCCGCGAGAGATCGACCTCGACCGAATCACCGAACGAGACTTCGGGCTTGCGCGAGTCGGGCACGTACACCTCGGCGCGGTGGGTGGTGACCTCGAAGCTCCTCCCGTCCTTCTTGAACCCGATGGTGCCGAAGCGCTTGCCCTGAAGCCACAGAGCGTCGGCCCACCCCTTCACCAGGTCCTCGATCTCGTCGGGCCGGGCGTCGGTGGTGAGGTCGAGGTCACCCTCGGCCGGCGGCGGGTCGCCCGCGAAAGCGTCACGCACGGAGCCGCCGACGAGGTAGAGGCGCCGGTGCGCCTCTTCGAACCGACGCCCCAGCTCGGCGGTGGCCGCGACGAGGGGCTGGAAGCGCTCGGGGATCACCGGCGTCGAGGGTAGTGCGGCGTTGACCGCACTCCGTCGTGGTCGTAGGGTCCGCGTCGATGGCCGCTCTCCCACCCCAACAAGCCGAGCGGGCCGCCCTGTGCGACCTCTTCTTGAAGGTGGGACCCGAGGCCCCCACGCTGTGCGAGGGCTGGGCCACCTACGACCTCGCCGCCCATCTCGTGATCAGAGAGCGCAAGCCGCTGTCGGGACCCGGCCTCGTCATGGGAGGAGCCGCCGCCCGGCTCACCGCCCGGATCCTCGCTCGCGCCAAGGAACGGCACTCCTACGCGGAGCTCGTGGCCCTCGTGCGCCGCGGACCGCCGGCCGTCCTGGCTCCGTTCGACAAGGCCATGAACCTCACCGAGTTCTTCGTCCATCACGAGGACGTCCGGCGCGGCGCCGGGGACAACACACCTCGCATCGGCGCGGAGGGGGCGCAGATCGAGGACGCGCTGTGGCACATGCTCCGTCGCGGCGGCAAGTTCATGACCCGGTCGGTCAAAGACATAGGGATCGACCTCGTGAGGCCGAACGGGGACGTCATCCACGCCCGAGCGGGAGTCCCCGGTGCCACCGTCACCGGCCCGGCCGGCGAGATCGTGTTGTTGCTCTCGGGCCGGAGCACCGCCGCGCAGGTGGAGCTCGGAGGAGCACCGCAGGCCATCGAAGCGGTGCGCGCCGCCGGCTTCGGGCTGTAAGGCGGTTCGGGCCCGGCGCGCCCGGCGCCGCACCCGGGGGCCCAAGTGATGGCCGGCTCTGCCCTAGGCTGCGACGCCGAGGTGGACCGGACCGAGGCGAGCATCGCCCCCGCACGCGGCGGTGACCGCACTCCCGACACGTGCGCCCGTTCCCCACGGGGGGAAATGCCACGGCGAGTGGGTGGCGCCCTCCTCCCCGCGGCCATCGCGGCCCTGTCCAGCGTGACCCTGCTGGCCGGCGTCTTTCCCGGCCCGTTCTCCGCCGCCGGCGCGGCGGCAGCCCCGGCGCGGCGCGCCGATCACATCACCCTGGTCCGTCAGTCGCCCTGGGTGGGACCCGATGCCCTTCATCAGGACCTCACCATGGGGCTCCGGGTCCAGAGCGGCTCGCCGTCCTCGGCGCTGAAGCTCTCCTTCGCCGTGTACAACCCGCTCTCGAGCCGCTCGGCGTTCGACGAGACGCTGAGCGGCCACGGCCTGGGGACCGTCGATGCGCAGTCGCCGCCGATGGCCCTGTCGTCGTTCGCCACGAACGCCCAGGGCGTGACCGAGGTGACCATTCCCGTCGACGGCGACACCACGCCCACGGGCACCGGGAACTGGACGGCCGACCTCGGGTGTCAGCCCGGGAGTTGCGCCAACGTGTACCCCGTCAAGGTCACCCTCACCGACTCGGCCGCCCCGGCACCGGGATCGGACGGGGCGCAACTGGTCACCTACCTCGTCTACGACGACCCCTCGTCGTCGAGCCAGCTGCTGCGCTTCGCCCTCGTCGTCCCTCTCGGGCTCCCCCCGGCTCCGACCAATGGGCACGGCGGCGTCACCGCGCCGAGCGCCTCGTCGGTGGCGGGCCTCGAAGGGCTGCTGGGCGCCATCGAGGGATCTCCGGCGGTGCCCATCACCTTGGCGCCCGATCCCGGGACGCTCGAGGGGCTCGAAAGGGCAGGGCGGTCGCACACGGTCTCCGAGGTCGCCGCCCTGTCGTCCTCCTCCTCGCGCCAGACGCTGTCGGGTTCCTTCGTGCCCGTGGACGCGGGCGCACTGGTGGGCTCGGGGCTCTCGGGGGAGCTGGGCGCGCAACTGGCCCGGGGAGCTCAGGTCCTCGCCTCGCCGTCGATCGGCGTCCACGCCGCCAGAGGCACGTGGGTGGCGCGCACCGCGCTCACCCCGGGCGCCGTCGACCAACTGGCTCCCGACTACCCCCACCTCGTCGTGGCGCCGAGCTCGGTCTCGGGGCCGATGGGCCCGCTCACCGTGACCCAACCCTTCACCTTGTCCCCGACGGCGTCGTCGCCAACCGCGGCGTCGCCAACCGCCTCGTCGACGACCGGGTCCGCAACGCCGGTGCCGTCGTCGGGTGCCGCCCCGACGGCGATGGTCTCCGACGTCGGCCTCGGGGCGCTGCTGGTGCCGGGGAAGGCTGCCAACGCGCCCCTCGCCGCGGTACGGCTGGTGGCCGAGCTCTCCCTCATCTACTACGAGGTGCCCAACCTGTTGGGACCGGGGGGCACCCCCGCACCACGTGGGGTGGTGGCCGTGGCGCCCCTGGCATGGGCACCGAAGGCCGCCTTCGTCTCGTCGCTCCTCACCGATCTCGAGGGCAATCCGGTGATCCGCCCCGTCACCGTCGACCAGCTCTTCGACCAGGTGCCGGTGGGAGCCGACAACGAGCCCGTCGCCCGGCACCTCGTGACACCGACTCCGTCGGGGCCCGTGTCCTCGACCGCCGCCAACCCGGCGGCCGCGGCGCGGGCCCGCCAAGCGGCGTTCGCGGCCGCGCTGCGCAACGCCCGGGGCAGACAGGCGGGCTTTGCGAGCTCGGTGGCCGGAAGCTCGACGGGGACGACGCTGGCACGGTCCACCGACGATCTGCTGTTGGGGGCGGAGTCGAGCCTGTTGACCCCCCGCCAACAGCAGACGGCCCTGGCCGGCTTCGAATCCGCTCTGGGGAAGAACCTCCACGAGCTGAAGGTGCGCACCGACACCATCCGCCTCACCGCCGGCACCGCCAGCGTGCCCATCACCCTCCTGCGCAATACGACCTATCCCGTGACCGTGGTCGTCCGGCTCACGAGCGACAAGCTCCGGTTCCCGGCGGCACACACCCAGGTGCCCGGCGCCCTGTGCAAGGCCCCCAAGGTGCAGAGCTCGGCGGGGCGGTCCACCTTCTCCGCACTGTGCACCCTCAATCACTCCACCAACGCCGTCTACGTCAACATGCAGTCGCGGACCTCGGGTGACTTCGAGATCGACGTCACGCTCAAGAGCCCCGAGGGGAACCTCATCCTGGCCGGCGGCCAGCTGACGGTGCGCTCGCTGTCGACGTCGGCCGTGGCCATCGCCCTGTCGGCGGGGGCGGCGCTCGTCCTCGTCGTGTGGTGGGGACGCACGCTGTGGCGCGGCGGCAAGCGGCGCCGCGGGGTGCACGTCGTGACCCGAACCAGAGAAGCGGCCACGTGAGCGACCGCGGCGAACCACCGCCCCCCGACGGGCCCCGGGTCCTCGCCCGGTACACCGAATCGGACGACGAGGTCTGGCCGGACGACGGGGCCGTCGACGACGAAGCGATCGACGACCGAACCGACGAAGCCGACCCCGATCCCGACACCGAGGACGAGGAGCTGGACGAGCTCGAGGAGGACGAGGGGGCCGACGACGACGAGGAACCCGACGAGCCCGACGGCTTCGGGCCCGAAGGGGGAGAGCCCCCCGAGCCGGTAACACCGATCGACGAGTCGTCGACAGAACTCGCGCTCCCCCCGGCGGTCGCCGTCGACGAGGGGACCGGCCTGCGCCGGGCCACCGCCGTCATGGCGGTGGGGACAACCCTGTCGCGCCTCACCGGAGTGCTGCGGATCTTCGCCCTCGCCTACGCGCTGGGCGCGCTCCGGCTGGCCGACGCCTACAACCTCGCCAACACGATGCCCAACATCGTCCACGACATCGTGCTCGGTGGGGTGCTGTCGGCGACCTTCGTCCCGGTGTTCGTGCAGCGGCTCACGACCCGGAGCGACGACGAGGCCTGGGACGCCGTCTCCGCCGTGGTGAGCGTGACCATGATCGTGATCGCGGCGGCGTCGCTCGTGTTCCTCGTGGCCGTCCCCTTCATCGTCGACGCCACCACGTCGCTCAACCACGGGGTCGAGGCCGCCCAGAGCCGGGTCGTGGCCCGGGACCTGCTGTTCCTCTTCGTCCCGCAGCTGACCTGTTACGGGTTCATCAGCGTGGGCACGGCCCTGCTCAACGCCCGGCGCCGGTTCGGGTCACCGATGTTCACGCCCATCGCCAACAACGTCGTGCTCGTCGTCGTGCTCCTCGTCTTCGGCGCCACGGTGCGCCACGCCTCGGTGACCGGCGTCGCCGCCAACCGGGGACAGCTCCTGCTGCTGGGGCTCGGGACCACCGCCGGCGTCGTGGCCCAGGCGGGGCTCATGATCCCGAGCCTGCGGCGCGCCGGGCTCCGGCTGCGCTGGCACCCCGACTTCCACCACGAGGCGGTGCGCACCATCCTGCGCCTGTCGGGGTGGACCTTCGGGCTGGTCGTGGCCAACCAGCTGGCCCTGTTGGTGGTCCTGGCCCTGTCGGAGAAGGTCGGCCCCGGTGCGGTCAGCGCCTACACCTACTCCTACATCTTCTTCCAGCTTCCCTACGGCATCGTGGCGGTGTCGATCATGAGCGCCACCGCGCCCGATCTCACGGCGCGCTGGGCCACCGGCGATCTGATGGCGTTCCGACGGCGCATGGGGATCGGGCTGCGCGCCATGTTGGGCATCGTCATCCCCGCCGCGGCGGGGGAGCTCATCCTGGCCCGACCGCTCGTGGCGCTGGTCCTCGGGCATGGAGCCGCCCTCGACGCCACCACCGGCACCGCCCAGGCGCTGGCCATGCTGGCGCTCGGGCTCCCGGGGTTCTGTGTCTTTCTCTATGCCGTGCGCGTGCTGCAGAGCGTCCAGGATCTGCGCTCGGCCTTCTGGCTGTACGCCTTCGAGAACGGCGTCAACATCGTGCTCGCCGTGGCCCTGGCGGGACACTTCGGCGTGCGGGGGATCGCGCTCTCGATCAGCATCGCCTACACCCTCGCCGCGGTGGTCGCCCTCGCCTACCTGCGGGCCCGCTTCCAGGGACTGGCGGGGGACATCTTGGGCCGGCCGCTGTTCCACGTGGCCCTGGCCACGTGCGCGCTCATCGTCGGCACCGCCCTGGGGAGCAACTTCTCGGGATCCGACACCACGCTCGTGGCCCTGGCCCGGGTGGTCACGGGCACGGTGGCCGGCGCGGGGGCCTACGTTCTCGCCGCCGGAGGCCTGGCCGAGATGGCCCGGCGGCGGCGCCGGGCCCAGCGCGACAGGGACGACGACCCGCCCCCGACACCCCGGTTCGGGGCCCGTCCCGGGCCGTCCCGGGGGACCTCGGCCTCGAGCCCGTCCCGTCGTCGCCAGGGAGCGCCGCCGCGCCCCGCACCGCTGCCTCCGGCGGGACGACCGCCCCTGCGTCCGGGGCGGCTCGGCCCCACCCGGGCCCCCGATCCCGGTGGCCCGCCCCACGGCGAGCCCGACCTGTAGCAGACTCGCTGGGAACAGCCCCGGTAGAGGAGGAGCGATGGCGAGCATCCAGGTCGTCACCGACAGCGCCTGTGACCTGTCGACGACGACGACCGAGGAGCACGACGTGCGGGTGGTCCCCCTCACGATCCGCTTCGGTGCCGAGGAGCTCGTCGACCGTGACGAGCTGTCCGGCAAGGAATTCTGGGACCGGGTCGTCACCGGGCCCGACATGCCGGCGACCGCCGCTCCTTCTCCCGGTGCCTTCCAGCAGGCGTTCCTCGAGGCCCGCGAGGCCGGCAGCAGCGGGGTGGTGTGCGCCACCATCTCCTCGGGCCTGTCGGCCACCTACCAGTCGGCCTGCACGGCGGCCGAGGCCGTGTCGGACCGCATCGCGGTGCGCGTCGTGGACACCCAGAGCGTCACCGGGGGCCAGGGGCTGTTGGCCCTGGCCGCGGCGGACATGGCCTCGAGCGGCGTGGCCCTCGACGACATCGCCGCGGCCCTCGAGGAGATGAAGACCCGCACCTACGTCTACGGCGTCGTGGACAGCCTCGACTATCTCCGCCGCGGTGGCCGCATCGGCGGCGCCGCCAAGCTCGTGGGCTCGCTGTTGTCGATCAAACCCGTGATCGAGGTGCGTGACGGCGTGGTGGAGGTCGAGTCCAAGCAACGCACCCGGTCGCGTTCGCTGCAGTACCTGGCGAACAAGGCCCTCGAGGCCGGCCCGCTCGAGCGCCTAGCGGCGACCAGTGGGATCGCCCCCGACTTCGACCAGGTCGTCGATCTGCTGCGCCGGGCCCGACCCGACCACGAGCTCGTGATCGCCGATCTCGGACCCGTGGTCGGGAGCCACACCGGGCCGGGCTCGGTCGGGGTGTGCTTCATCACCAAGCAGCCCTAGGCCTCGGACCCGATCCGTCCCTGGGCCACGGTCGGGTACGCCATAGCCCTCCTGCGCCGAAAGGCGGCTGCGCCTGCCCTGGCGACCCCAAACGCCGACGCCTGGCGGGGTGACGCCATAGCCTCGGAGGGATGCCGGCCACGGTCCTCCCCGAGCTCGATGTCGCCAAGCTCCGGCGCTTCTGCAAGGAGCGCATTCCCGAGGCCTTCGCCGACGGGGTCCGCCTCGAGGTGACGGTCGAGGGCAGGCGCGTCTCGATCCATGAGCACCGACCACCCTGGCAAGGAGGGCCCGGCGAGTGGACGTCCCAGCCGATCGCGCAGGTCCGTTACGAGGACGAAGGCACCTGGACGCTGTACTTCGGCGACCGCTACGGCAAGTGGACGATGTACTTTGACCTCGACTCCAACCAGCCCATCGACGTCATCATCGACGAGCTCGGTTCTGACCCGACGTGTGTCTTCTGGGGCTGACTACGATCACTGCAAACCAAAGATCACATTTCGACATTCGGCGGGACGTCATCATCGCACTCGATCGAAGAGCGTGGCAGGTTGCGGAGCGTGTGCTCCTGGTAATCGACTAAAGCCTTGCTCATGTCGATCCGGACTGGAAGTCGTGTTCCCGGGCCACCCCTCGTTACTCGCACCGGCGGACGGATGCCAAGGCCTTCGACGACGCACGAAATTACGCTCCATCGCCTCTCAGTGCTCACCAAGTTTACTGTTACTACGGACGCCTAGGGTGCATCAGTGAAAGGTCGGTTTGACAACGAAAGGCCAGGCCAGCGGTGATCTTGGAGTGGGCCATCAGCTGCCAGGACGCACAAGGGAACGAGGGACGCCCCAACGTGCTCGGGTTGGGCGCCAACGGCTTCTTCGTGCAGGAGGAACAGCTACCCGCCGAGGTCCCGTGCCCCGTCATCTTGGCGTTTCGCTTCGACCCGGAGCGACACCCCGGGCATGGTCCTCGGACTCAACTACCGGGTGACCGACCCTGAGGGTGAGGAGACCGGGTCAGATCGAGTCGGGGTGGAGTGGAATCCCGGCACAGCACCTCAGCTTGTCGACCCCGAGCGGATCATCCGAGTGCTCATGATCCCCATGCTGGTTCGTGGGTCGGGCCAGCACACCATTGAGGTTTGGACTGATGGAGAGGAGCCGATCAGGCTCCCGCTCTTATTTTCGATCTTGGATCTCTGATTGGAGCGGGGACTGGCGAAAGATTGCGCCGCGTCAAAACAATGACCTCTTGCGGTTCATCCTCTGGCCACAGGGCTATCCCCCTCGGTCGCTCGCTCCTCTGTACCACGGCGTCCACGACGGCCTTTGCCCGCTGATTCGGGTCGCGGGGGCCCGCGAGCTTGGCGGGCCTTCCTCGATCCAACTTCGCGAGAAGGTCCTCCTTGGTCAGGTTCTCCGCTTCCTCTCGTTCTTTGTCCATCAGTCGATCCTCCATGCGGTCAGGCACTCCCAGGTGCCGTCAGACTCATCGACCGGCCGTAGGTCGGCGATCAGCGGCCCGGTCTCTTCGGTTGCTCCCGTGACCACAAGACGCTCGCCATATATAGAACCATCGTCCCACGCTGCTCGGTGGTGCGCTCCCGAGCAGATCGCCCGGCGAATTTGGGCCACGGTTAGGAAATGCTTGTCCCTCAGCTTGACCTCCACCTCAGGGACGGCCACCACCTGGCCGATCCGGGGCTCGCGTTCACCTCCTCACCTTACGAAGGGCCTGTTTCGGCAACTGACCAGTACCCACAGTCGGCGCCGTGAGGGCGGCGACTAATCTCGGCACCATGGAAGACCAGGCCACGAAAAAGACGACCGGGGCGGGCGGCGGCGACCCGGGCATGTCGCAGGCCGACTGGCCCGCCAAGGTGGCCGACTCCATCGAAGGCGTGGTGGAGGCCGTCGGGGACCGGGTGGTGCGGCCCCTCATCCTGGTGGGTCGGGGCATCGTGTTCGGGGTCATCATCGCCACCATGGCCCTGGTGCTGGGCGTGGTGCTGTGCATCGCCGTGGTCCGGGTGCTCGACGTCTACGCCTTCGGCGGGCGGGTCTGGGCGTCGGACGCCGTGCTGGGCGGGCTCCTGGTCATCGGCGGTGCCTACGCCTGGACCAAGCGCACCCGGGGTGCGGAGGAAGGCTGAGATGCCCGACGCCCATCAGGTCGTGATCCTGGGCTCGGGCCCGGCCGGTCTCACCGCGGCTGTCTACACGGGCCGCGCCAACCTGGCGCCCCTGGTCATCGAGGGAGAGCCGTCCTCGACCAGCGACCAGCCGGGCGGGCAGCTGATGCTCACCACCGAGGTGGAGAACTACCCCGGATTCGTCGACGGGGTCCTCGGACCGGACCTCATGAGCCGCTTCCGTGACCAGGCGGCGCGTTTCGGAGCCGACTTCCTGACCCGCAAGGCCGTGCGGGTCGACTTCAAGACGCGGCCCTTCGGAATCTGGACCGAGTCGACCGAGGGTGCGCCCGACATCGTGGCCGAGACCGTGATCGTGGCCACCGGCGCCAGGGCCCTCATGCTGAACGTCCCGGGTGAGGCCCGCCTCCTCGGCCACGGCGTGTCGACCTGCGCGACGTGTGACGGGTTCTTCTTCCGGGACCAGAGGATCGTCGTGATCGGTGGGGGCGACTCCGCCCTGGAGGAGGCGTCGTTCCTGACGCGCTTCGGCGAGAGCGTGACCCTCGTGCACAGGCGCAAGGAGCTGCGGGCCTCGAAGATCATGCAGGACCGCGCCTTCGCCAACGACAAGATCGACTTCCGCTGGGACACGGTCGTCACCGAGGTCCTCGGGGACGGCAAGGTGAACGGGGTGGCGCTCACCAATGTCGTCACCGGCGAGCAGGAGACCCTCGACGCCAGCGGTGTGTTCGTCGCCATCGGCCACGTGCCCAACACCGCCGTGTTCGCCGGCGAGCTCGACATGGACGAGAACGGCTACATCAGGACCACCGCCGGGACGCGCACCAACGTCGACGGGGTGTTCGCGTGCGGCGACGTCCAGGACCACATCTACCGCCAGGCCATCACCTCGGCCGGCTCGGGCTGCATGGCCGCCATCGACGCCGAACGGTGGCTCGAGGCCCGGGGCGAGGCCTGAAGACAGCGTCGCATCACGCTCGGCACCAGGGCGGGAATGCCCGGTCGACCGCGGGTGTTTTCCTGTACGTTCGATAGACCGCACCCGACCAGGTGCCAGAGGAGGACCGTTCCATGAGCGAGGGGATCACAGCTCTGAGCGACGCTACGTTTGACGAGCATGTCAAGGCCGCCGACACGCCCGTGCTGGTGGACTTCTGGGCGGAGTGGTGTGGTCCGTGCAAGATGATCGCCCCCGTCCTCGAGGAGATCTCGGCGGAGCACAAGGGGAAGATCCAGATCGCCAAGCTCAACATCGACGAGAACCTGGACGTGACGCGCCGGTACGAGGTGATGAGCATCCCGACCCTGCTGCTGTTCAAGGACGGGGAGCCCGTGGAGCGCATCATCGGCGCCCGGGGCAAGGCGCAGCTCCTCCAGGAGCTGCAGGCGTACCTGTAGAACCGGGCGACGGCCTCCCTCTCGCCTCGGGCGACAAGGGCGAGGCCGTCGCTGACCTGCAACGACGACTCGCGCTCGTCGAGCTGCCCACCACCCCGGACCCCGAAGGGGTCTTCGGCGTGGGGACCAAGGCCGCCGTGGAGGGTTTCCAGTACCGCCGGGGACTGCGGGTCGACGGCGTGTGCGGCCCCCAGACCTGGGCCGCGGTGGTCGAGGCGGGCGTACGCCTCGGGGACCGGTTCCTCTACCTCCGCCGGCCCATGCTGCGGGGCGACGACGTCGCTGACCTGCAACGACGCCTCTCCGCCCTGGGTTTCGACAGCGGCCGGGTGGACGGCATCTTCGGCCCCTTGAGCAGCCAGGCCCTGGCCGACTTCCAGCGCAACACCGGCCTGCCCGTCGACGGCATCCTGGGAGCCTCGACCTTCCGGGAGCTGCGCCGGGTGGCCCCGCGCCACGGGGACCCCGAGCTCGTGAGCACGGTCCGGGACCGGGATCGCTTGCGCCGCGCCCCCCGGACGCTGCTGGGTCGGCGCATCGCCATCGGCGAGGAGGGCGGCCTCGACGCCCTGGTGGCCGCGGTGCGCCGCCCCCTGGTGGCCACCGGCGCCCAGGTCATCCCTCTGCTTCACCCTGACGGTTCCACCAGGGCCGCCGCGGCCAACGCCGCCGACGCCGACGTCTACCTGGGCCTCCGCCTCGACCCTGACCGCACAGGGTGCTCAACTGCCTACTATTCGGGCTATCGCTACGAGTCGGCGGGTGGTCGGCGACTGGCCGAGCTCGTCCACGCCCTGGCCGCGGCGGCCCTCGGTGTCCCCGCCGACGGGGTCAAGGGGATGACCCTGGCCGTGCTGCGCGAGACCCGCATGCCGGCGGTGGTGTGCGAGGTGGGGCCGCCCGCCATCGTCGTGCGCCACGCCGGGGCCCTGGCCGAGGCCCTGGTCAGGGCGCTCGTGGCCTGGGCGGCCACACCCGTCGACTGAGTCCCGACCTCGACTGGAGTCTTGCTCGCCCGACCGTGAGGGTTCACGGGAAACTCTCAGCCTCACCCGCCCGGGGAGGATTTCCACAGGCTCATGCACAGGTTGTGGATTTAGCTGGACATCCTATGGAGGGTTAGTAGACCACGGTCCGTGAGAAATCCCTGGTAGATCGGGAGGATCTCAGGATCTGAACGCCCTCCGTGAGATGGCCCCGATCGCCGGTCCCGCCCTAGGCGACGACGCCGCCCACCATGAGCTTGTAGATGCGCTCGAGGTCCTCGAGGGTGGCGAAGTCGATCACGACCCTGCCCCGCTTGGCCCCCATCTCGACCTTCACCCTCGTGTTGAGATGGTTGGAGAGCAGGTCCTCGAGCTCGAGGACGCCCGGAGCGGGGAGGCGACGCCGGACCGGGGGAGCCCCGGGACCGGTCTGGACCGCATCCGACGGGGGGGACACCGGGACGACGTGGTTGCCGTTCTCGGCCGGGTCGGGCTCGGGGTCGGCCCCCGAGCCGTGGTGCCGGACGCTTTCCTCCACCGCCCGTACGGTCAGGCCCTCGGCCACGATCCGCTTGGCCAGGTCCTCTTGGAAGCTGCGGTCGGGCGTCCCCAACAGGGCCCGGGCGTGGCCGGCCGAGATGGCGCCGTCGGCCAGAGCCCGCTGCACCCCGGCGGGGAGCTGGAGGAGCCGGAGGGTGTTGGTGACCGCCGTCCTGCTCTTGCCCACCCGGGAGGCGACCTGCTCGTGGGTGTAGCCGAACTCGTCCACCAGCTGCTGAAAGGCCCCCGCCTCCTCCAGCGGGTTCAGGTCCTCGCGGTGAAGGTTTTCCACAAGGGCCTGTTCCAGGCTGTGGACGTCGGAGACGCTCTGGACGAGGACCGGCATCATCTGCAGCCCGGCCCGCCGGGCCGCCCGCCACCGCCGTTCCCCGGCGATGAGCTCGAACTCGTCCTCGCTCGTCTCCCGCACCAGGATGGGCTGGAGGACCCCCACCTCGCGGATCGAGGACGCCAGGCTGGACATGGCCTCCTCGTCGAACCGGGTGCGGGGCTGCAGAGGGTTGGGCTTGATGCTGGTCATGGGGACCACCCGGAGCGCCGATTCCCGATCCCGGGCCTCGGTCGGGATAAGCGCCCCCAGGCCCTTGCCCAGTCCGCTACGACGCGCCACCGCTGACCTCCTTGGCTAGCTCACGGTACGCGATCGCCCCACGGGAGGTGGGGTCGAACGTCGTGATGGGTTGACCGAACGACGGTGCTTCTGAGATCCGGACCGTCCTCGGGATCACGTTCCGACAGACCTTGTTGCCGAAATGGAGGCGGACCTCGTCGGCCACCTGCTCGGCGAGCTTGGTCCGGGCGTCGTACATGGTGAGGACGATCGTGGACACGTCGAGCTTCTCGTTGAGGTCGGCCTGGACCAGGTGCACGTTGCGCAACAGCTGTCCCAGACCCTCGAGGGCGTAGTACTCGCACTGGATGGGCACCAGGACCTCGTGGGCGGCGGCCAGCCCGTTGACCGTGATCAAGCCCAGCGATGGGGGACAGTCGATGAGGATGTAGTCGAAATCACCGATCACCGACTCCAGGGCCCGGCGGAGCTTCAGCTCCCGGCTGAAGGTGGGCACGAGCTCGATCTCCGCCCCGGCCAGGTCGATGGTGGCCGGGGCCACGAAAAGGTTCTTCATGCTGGTGGGCTCGATGGCATCCTCGAGCTTGGAGTCGCGCATGAGCACGTCGTACATCGAGAGCTCGAAGGACCGGCCGTCGATGCCCAGGCCCGTCGTGGCGTTGCCCTGGGGGTCGAGGTCGACCACCAGGACACGGAAGCCGATCTCCGCCAGCCCGGCTCCGAGGTTCACCGCCGTCGTGGTCTTGCCCACCCCACCCTTCTGATTGGCGACCGCCATGATGCGGGGCACGGGCCGGGGGACATAGGCGGAATCGGCCTCGGGGTCGGGTTCGGGGATGTCGGACCAGTCCACCGGAGCCCTTCGTGCCTGGGACTGCGGCGGGGAGGCGGGCTTGGTCACCACGGCGTCGGCCGAAGGAACGTCCTCGTACATCTCGTCAGCCACCGTCACCGGGTCCACCGAGGTGCCCGTGCTCGGCGCCGGGGGGGAGGCGGGTTCGGCCTCCACGGCCTCGGCGACATCCTCTGTGTTCTGTGGCAAGGGAGCTTCCTGAGGCTGCTCTGGCCAGTGTTTCTCCTGGTCAGGCCGCTGGTCCCTTCCCCGGATGCGGACGCGCACGGTCAGCCCTCCCGACGGTTGTGGCTCACGGTTCCCCCATCCTCCCCATCCGGGAAGCCGGGGTCAATAGAGGTAGACCGAAACTCCGGTGTTTTCGCGCCATCTTTGCGGTCTCGGCGCCGGCGGTCCGAGCTCAGGGCCCGGCCCCGTCCTGATCGGCGTCCGCCACAGGAGCACGGAGCCGACTCCGGTAGCGCTCCAGCATCTCCCGAAATCGTTCGTAGGAGGGACCGTCCACTTCAGGGGACAGGCCTTCCTCGAGCACCGGGAGGAGGTAATCCCGCAGGTAGGAGCCCCGGGCCATCCACTGGAAGTAGTGCCGGCCCCCGTGGTGATAGGGGCCGTAGAGCTTGCCCCCCGGGAACGTCCGCTCCAGCCAGCGGAAAAGAGCCTCGTGCCGGACGTGCATGCGGAGCGTGACATGGGGTTGCCGGCCATCGCCCCCGAAATGGCCCTCTCCGGCCAGGAGGCCGATCAGGACTCCCTTTTCGAACTCCGTCGCCATCGGTCCGACTCCATCCGGGCTCTCCGCAGGGGTGTTTCACCGTCACGTTACACGTGAAACGACCGGGGCGGGGTC
>Ga0187890_10000534_pt1 | contig 26890 bp, 17 predicted proteins | sample June2016WEW_21_1_FD_133005 | JGI IMG/M metagenome (GOLD analysis project Ga0187890, IMG submission 133005) | Peatland microbial communities from SPRUCE experiment site at the Marcell Experimental Forest, Minnesota, USA - June2016WEW_21_10 | ecosystem: Environmental > Terrestrial > Soil >... | reverse complement strand
GCACGCCCACCGACATCATCGGACAGCACATCCACCTGGTCAAATTCGACGTCCTCGCATCTGACGGCGCCGGCAACGGATTCAACTACGAGGACGGTACCTTCAGCAATGAAGAGGTAGTGAACCTGATTAAGAACGTTAATGATGACGGCGGGCTGTTCTCGCCCGACGCGAGTCATCGCAACCTTCTAAAGGCAAAAGAAATAGCGTACTTCGCCAAGGAGTTGCCCGACCAGAAGTTCCCCGGAGCGCAGGCGACGATCCAGCGCTGGTACGCCGATCCGATCAAGGATAACAATGGTCAGGATCGGACGCTGCGCACGGTCTTCACCCACGACCACTTCGGTCCATCCACCCATCAGCAGGTGGGCCTGTATGCAGGGCTGGTCATCGAGCCTGAAGGCTCGAAATGGTTCGATTCCACTTCCGGTCAAAAACTGGGCGGCCGCGTCGAAGGCGACTTCGACGGTGGTCCAACCACTTATCAGGCCAACATCAACGTCAAGGATCCGGCGAAGAGCTACCGAGAGTTCCTGCTCGAGTTTCAGGACCGGCAACTTGCATATCTCAGCACCAGCAGAAGTAAGGTCATCAAGCCGTACGAGCGATATGGTCCAAATCTGCCCAAGAAGAACCCTGGCGGGCCTTGGGGCTGGGCGGATCCCGCCAATGCCATCAATCCACCCCAAGGCTCGCTGACTCTCATTCCCGGTGGTCCTCCCACCCCTGACCTGATCACCAATCAGATGTCCGAGGGCGCGTACTCTCTGAGCTACTACAACGAGCCGCTGTCTTACCGCGTTGCCCAGGTTCCCTCGCTTCCCCCTGGAACCCCCGAGCAAACGGATTTGATCAACGTATTCCGGTCTATGCCACGAATAGACCCAGTTCTGAACTCTCAGCCTGTGAAGGGTACGCCCATTGATCCCGCTCAGGCAGCCGGGTTCAAATATCCACCCGCACAAGAGGGCGCCGAGGCAACCGATCCCTACACTCCGCTACTGCGCGCCTACGAAGGCGATAACGTGCAGATCCGCAACCTGGTGGGTGCTCACATGGCGCCGCACTCCTTCCACATTCACGGCCTGAACTGGCAATTCGAGCCGTCGCTCGATTCCTCGGGTTTCCGAAGCACCCAGGGAATGGGAATCTCGGAGCATTATGAATTGCTCTTCCACCTGCCGGTGACCAGCCAGCCCAAGAGCGCGGATTACCTCTACATCCCGACCTCCGACCCCAACGGACTTCAATATGGGAACTGGGGGCTGATCCGCGGCTACAAGGAAAAGCAGCGCAACCTCATCGCGTTAAGCGAGACGCAGGCCAAGGCGTTTCCTGGCGGCCAACCGATTCCGCCTGCGGGCGCGCCTGTGGATACTTGTGCCCCCGGCGCGCCGCTGAGGCACTACGACGTGACCGCCGTCTTCGCCCCGAGTGCGTTGCCCGAGCACACATTGGTTTACAACTCGCGCGGGGCAGCAGCAAATCCGGGGCAAACTTACACTGATCCGAACGCATTGATGTACGTGCTGACCGACGACCTGGTGAACGGAGAGCTGCCTGCGACGGTTCCCCGTGAACCCCTCATCCTGCGCGCCGCCGCCGGAGAGTGCATCACTGTTACATTGAATAACGGACTGCCGGGCACCAGGACCAAGTTGAACCGCGGAATAGGAGCTGTGCCCCAACCCGCTCTCGATGCTGTGACGCTGCAAACCTCCCACTGTGTCGGCCTGCATCCCCAGCTTCTAGCGTACGACGTGACCACCAGTGACGGTTTCAATATCGGCTCGAATGCGGTAACTGAGACCGCTTCGCCGGGCGGGACGGTCGATTACAAGTGGTACGCGGGCAGGGTGACTCGCGATGGAAACGGGAAGGCCATTTACACACCAGTAGAATTTGGCGCCGTCAACCTGGCGCCCGCCGATGCCCTGATGCAGGACAACTTCGGTCTCATCGGTGCACTGATTATTGAGCCGCAGGGTTCAAAATGGACAGTGAACGAGAAATTCTCACGCGCGCAAGCCACCGTCACCAAGGCGGACGGTACCTTCTTATTCCGCGAGGGAGTGGCTATCGTTCAGGACGACCTGGCTGCGGTAGGCGTGCCGGCTCTCAACTATCGCACCGAGCCGTTCTCTTATCGCTATGTGAATCAGGACTTCCTGGCGAACGATCCATCGACCATTACTATATTGGGTATCTCGCGCTCGCAATCGGACACGCTAGTTTCGGCCGATCCGCAAACTCCTGTTTTTGCCGCTGAGGCCGGCAAGGCTTTACGTCTCCGCGTTCTGCATCCCGCCGGACTTAACGAAGAGGTCTTCGAGCTGCACGGCCACGCCTGGCAGGAAGAGCCCTACTCGAAGGGTTCACTGCAAATCGTGGACTACAATCCGTTTTCCCAGTGGACTGGCTCGCGGGACACATTTGGCGCCAACGCGGCCTTCGACGTGGTTCTCAAGCATGCCGGAGGGAGCAACGCCGTCAAGGGAGACTACCTGTTCCGTACGTTCATCGGAAAGGACTTCCAGAACGGCATGTGGGGACTCCTGCGGGTGGGTGAGCCCGGCAAGGATGTGGTCACAGTGACGTCTTACTGCAAGAACCCGACGACCGGAACCGTCACCGTGGCGGGCGTCAACACGGTAAACCCGTCTGACAATGTAATGGCGGCGACAGTGACGATTTCAGGAGAGGGCCTCGCCGGAAAGTCGGTCGATGTCAATCCCAGGACGGGTCGATGGAGCACAACCGTCCCGACTGAGCCTCCGGCGATCACCGTGACCTCGGCGGAGGGTGGTATGGAGACCGCAAAGGCGCAATGTCCGATTCAGGCCGTGCCGGCGACGACGCCGAAAACACGTAACTCCAATGATCTCGACCGGTTCACACTCAAACCGGCGACCATTGCTAATCCCAATCCCAAACCCCAGTGAAGTTCGCGCGGATGGGGGTGGAGGCGCTGGTGCGGTGTGTAACTCTGTTCCGTATGAGTCGCGCGTTCGCATTCTGTCTGTGTATGGTCGTCTTACGTCAGGCGCCAGCCCAAGCCCCTGCTCCATACTCTCAAACGGTGACGCAGAACGGAACCAGCATCACCGTGAGCGTACAGCATGTGGACGAGGCAAAGAACTCCTCAGGTCCTGTACGCGAATTCGAGAACGTTGTGGTGCAGGTCCGGTTTACCGACATCTCTACCGGCTCGCTGATCACCGGGGCTTCCCCCGCCGCGTGGATCGATCACAGGCCTACCGCGCAGAAAACCACGCAGAACCAATGCGTAGGGAAGATCAAGCGCTTCGCTGAAGGCAGCACATTCAGCCATACGGAACTCGACCTGACCTCGTATTTCGTCGTTAGTCTGAACAGCGACCCGACGCTGACCGTGGTCGATCCACGTTTCGGCTATGGCGATACCCGCTTGCTCGCTATGGTTGCCCTCGATGGCCCGGGCGAGGATTGGGCCCTCACCGGGGACGGCCAGCGTCTTTTTGTTTCCGTCCCGGCTGCCGGGCAGGTGGTCGCCGTAGATACTGCAGCGTGGAAAGTGGTGTCGACCGCCGCGCCCATTCCGCAGCCCGCCAGAGTCGCTCTCCAGCCGGATGAAGGGTATCTATGGGCTGCTTATGGCGGGGAGGAAGCAGACTCCGGGGTCGTCGTTCTCAGCCCCCGAGACATGAAGCTGGCGGCGCGGATTCGAACGGGCCGAGGCTACCATCATATGGCATTCAGCGCGGACAGTTCCTTCGCGTTCGTCACCAATCCGAGGGATGGCACGGTGTCGGTTATCGACGTAAGAAGGTTGTCGAAGGTCGTCGACGTACCGGTGGGGGACGGGCCTACATGGATCACTTACTCGGATCTGGCGAAAGCCGCCTACGTGGCCAATGCAGGTGACGGAAACATTGTCGTCATTGACGGCGCTGAACACCAGATTCGGGCTACCATGAACGCGGCCGCCGGATTAGGCCAGATACGGTTCGCTCCAGGCGGGCGATTCGCTCTGGTCGTGAATCCCTTGAACGACTTCATCTATGTCGTCGATGCGTCATCGAATCGAATCGTACAGCAAGGCAAACTGGACGCCGGACCTGACCAGATCGCGTTCACCAACAAGGAGGCTCATATTCGTCATCGTGGCAGCGACGCTGTCTTGATGATCGCCCTTGCTTCTCTGGGACGCCCCGACGAAGGGATTTCAGTCGCCGATTTCTCCGGAGGCCGACATGCGCCGGGAGAAATGTCCCGTCCAACCCCAGCCGACGGCATCGTACAAGCATCCGGAGAGAACGGGGTGTTGGTGGCCAATCCGGGCGACAAATCGGTCTACTACTATATGGAGGGAAGCGCGGCCCCAATGGGCAACTTCAGCAACTACGGGCACGAACCACGGGCCGTTCTCTCGGTGGACCGCAACCTCCGTGAACGCTCGCCCGGCTTGTACGAAACCACCACAACGCTGCCAGCCGAGGGCTTATACGACCTCGCTCTGCTTCTCGACCGGCCGCGGATAGTGTCCTGCTTTGACCTTCCCATCGCTCCCGACCCCGCCCTGGCAGCTGTGAAACCGCCAAAGTTGAAAATCGAACCGCGGGTGGTCGCCTCCACTACGGCCGGGGAGCCAGCGCACCTTGCATTCCGGCTTACCTTCGCGGATACAGGCCGACCGGACAACGAGGCAAAGGACGTCGTCATATTGATGATGGGCCCCACGTGGCAGCGGCGCGCGGTCGCTGTACCTAGCGGCGACGGGATCTATTCCGTCGATTTTGCCGTGCCGACGCCCGGCACTTACAATGTGCTGCTTAGCTCTCCTTCGCGTGGCCTGAGTTATGTCAAGTATGCTACTGTCCAAGTCAAGGGACGGCTTAACTGAATGGCTGGTGTCATTCAAAGCCTCTGGATCGGCGACCAGCTATCGGTCATGGAGCAGTTGTGCGTTTCGTCGTTTCTGCGCAATGGCCACACCTTCCACTTATACGTGTACCAGGAGACCGCCGGTGTTCCTCCGGGAACCGTCGTTCTGGACGGCAACGATGTCCTGCCCGCTTGTCGCATTTTCACTTATAACGAACATAATACCTACGCTGGCTTCGCGAACTTCTTTCGCTACAAGCTGCTGTTCGAGAAGGGGGGCTGGTTTGTCGATGCAGATACGATTTGTCTCCGGCCTTTCCAGTTTCGGAGCGACTACGTGTTCTCAAGTGAGGGCATTAACGGGCGGCAGTTGGTCAACGTCGGGGCCATGAAGGTTCCTGCTGGCAGCCCGATCATGCGGCATGCCTGGGAGGCCTGCGAATCCCTAAACACGAGCGAGCTGAAATGGAGCCAGTGTGGTCCGGCGCTGCTCGGCGCTGCCGTCGAAGCGTGCTCCCTTGCGCGATACGTCCAACGATGGGACGTGTTTTGTCCGGTGCACTTCTCGGTATGGGAGAAAGTGCTGGACCCGAACGTTTGTTGGACATTCAACGACCAGTCTCATGCGGTCCATTTGTGGAACGAGCTTTGGCGCCGGTCCGGTCAGGACAAGAACGCATGCTACCCCGCGGATTGCTTATATGAACAATTAAAGCACCGTTACCTGGAGTAGAGAAATCGGACCCGCTCGAAAAAATCATGGAATTGGCAGATCGCCTTTAGGTACTCGGCGATGAGCTCGGCATCGTAGTGCTTTCTGGCCAGCAGGGCTTCCGCTTCAACTTTCCAGGACTCCGCCTGCGAGCTATCTCTCTCCAAGGAACTGGTTACGAGCTCATCAAAGTCCCGGTACCCTTCCAGAAATGCGGGATAGAAGAGACTCCGTAGTCGTTGGTTCGTAGCAAGATGCGACTGCGTCCTGTGATACGCCGCGCCGATAGCGTCTTTCAGAGACCTCAAGCCATCATCTCCGACCGCCGGGCTTACCCGATAAATGCTCTTGAGCGCGCCTACTTCGCCCGGAATCGTCTCGTCGCCCATCAGGCCCCCGAAGATATGAACCCGGTCCCTGTCCATACCTGAAAGTTCCCGCCAGGGCCAAAGGTATTGATAACGGCTGCCGGCGACGGTGAGATCGTCGTGGTCCATGAAGATAACCCGAATCTGCCAGTTTCCGTTCTTCCAAATGCTTTTGAGACCTACGTTGCGTTGAACAAACGACTCGCCATCCGAAAAGCCACGCACCGCCAGCAGGGTTCCCCAACATTCGCCTATCTGCCGCATGGCCGAAAGATAGTTCTCATCGGCGCGCCTGCGGTTCTCAGGAACACGAAAGGCGTCTCTCACATACTGTTGGTACTCCAGATAGCCTTCAGGGGGAACTGCCACTTCGCCGAGGATCTCTTCCAAGACCGAGTCCGCCAGCCAACGACCGTCCCGCACCGTATAGCCGCGCTCCTGCCCCTCTCGAAAGTACGCCTCCGGGCCGGCGTCGGAGAGATACAAGGCGAGCCGATCAAGCCGAAAAGAGCTGCTCCCAAAAATCACGGCCTGCTGCGGCAGCGCCTGTCCGATGAACTGGAGCGTCTCACCGTGTTCACCCTGATAGGAGGCGCGAAGAACGCCGGTGTCGCTTGGAAAGTCGTGCACACAAACTCTCATCGCTGCTCGCGTTTTGTGGAATCCTGCACCGAAACTAGCTTCGTCGGTCAGGTAATCGAGGATGTGCACCGGCCCATCCGGTGTGGGGACCGAGACGATGGAAGAGTTGGATACGCTTCGCGAACACGGCGCATCGGTTCCGTGGACCAATCGGAATATCGCGGAAAAAACTCCGGCTGCCACGGCTTCCCGCTGCGCCAGCCAGCCAAGTGACCCGCCATAAAGACGGTGGCTGATGGGTGCCGCATGGCCGTCGCGCTCCGCGACCACGTCAAGCAGACGTGGCCCGCGCGTGCCAGCGCGCTTGATTTCGATCTCCAGGTCGCTGCCCGGCGGCTTGATCGTCACTACAGCGGAAGTCAGCGGGTATTCCACCAGCGAATTCAGTTCCGAGCCACAGCGTCCCGAGACCCAATAAATACTGCGACCGGCGCATAGCTTCGCGAGAAGCTCCATTTCGAAATCCGGGGCGTCGAACCGTTCCCGAGCCCAACGAGCCGCCGGTTGCTCCCCGTGCTCGGAAAACGTATCCTCGGCGCCTTCTGTGACCAGGAGCGTGCGCGTGATTTTCCCAAATACCTCCTCGGCGCCGAAGACGTAACGTGCAAGCGTTAGCTTGGAGAAGTCGCGAGCCACGCGAAGGAAATATTCCCATGCAACCTGATCGCATTCACCCATGAGAATCGGATGATGGACGCGGTCTAGACGCCTCAATCTTCGGAGGAGTTCAACCACGAAGGCTCGCAGACTCAGGGTGCTGTAGCCTTCTGTTAAGATCGAGGCGCGCAGAGGTATCCCCAAACCAACTTCGGGCTTTAGGCCAAACGCGACGAGAAGACGATCAAACTCCGTCAGGTCATCCGAAGAGAGTCGAAGGAGTTGGTTTTCCAGAAAAAGCAAGGCCAAGCCTCGTTCTGCCCAGGACTCTCCGGAGCGACCGGTGCTTGCCGCGAGCAGGGTGAGAGCGCAGTTTCTGTCGTAGTCACGACTTTCCAGGGCTGTGCGCAGAAAGTGCATCGCCCGACTGCCAACCCCCAACTCGGCTTCAGCTACTGCGGCCAGATTATCCAGCAAGATAAACTCTCCCATCGGTCTGGTGGCGGTCCTGTGAGTCCCGAAGTTTGTGCCATGCGATCACCCAGTGCAAACCTAATCGTATACCCGTGCCAATGCGAAATCCCGATTTCTAGCTTTGCGATTTCGGCCTGCGAGTGGCGTAACTCGCCATTTTCTTGACGGTGAGTGACGTGGCGACAACTTGGTTGCGACCAGATCCTGTATGACATCCCAGGCAGGATTCAAACTAAGGGCGTGGGACTTACCTACGTTATAAACAGCCTCCAGTTTTCGGCCGTCAGCGGCGTTGAGAACAATTGCGCGTACAACATCATTGATATAAAGATTAAAGATGAAGTTTCGCGATTGGTGTCCATCTCCAAAGATCACCGGCCTCTCACCACGAAGCGCGGCCGCGCAAAAGGCAGACCAGAACAGGGGGATAAGAGGAAGTAGCGGAATGGGGCGGTCCGTAGACATTGGAGAATGTCAGGGATATACCGAAATTTGCTTGACATCTTTTGGGAGTGAGGATATCTTCACTGTCACTTCACGGAACGATTCTCATCGCACCTTGGTATGGCCGAAGTCTCATATCCATTCAGTGGTGCATTTCCGCAGGCTCTGACGAGGTGACCACGATTTATGGTTGGCTCAATTACACTTGGTGCCACCTTAGTGGAAAATCTTCGTCACGATGCAATCATAGAGATTCCTGATGCGGTAAAACTTCTAAGGGTTGGGGGAGACCTGACCGAAGGCATGGCTGCTGCATCGCTCCGCAACCGCTTTTCTGGAGAGTTGCTTTACAGCCTGGCCCCCCATAGGCTCAACGGCCAATCTGCGGTCCCGCTGACTGCCCGTCACCAGTGCTTGGTTCACGCCGCGCGCGAATATGATCTGGTGGAACTGGACGCAGATTGCGATTTGCGTCCTGAAGTGCTGGCTGCAATTCCTGCCCGCCAGCGCCTTATTTGCTGGAAGGGCCCCAGTGGCGATGTGGCCTACTTGCGCTCGGTGTTCGAGCAAATCAGCGCAGTTCCAGCACGCTGGTATTCCATGGTTGTCACAGGCTCCAGCATCGGTGATGGGGTGAAGCCTCTGCTGTTGTTGAAGGAACTTGGACGCAAGGACCTGACCGCCGTTTGTGAAGGCAGGTCTGGATTTTGGAGCCGTGTGCTGGCGCCCCACTTCGGTGCTCCCCTAGTGTTTGGAACACTCAACCACGACCAGATTGACGATTCTGGCGAGCCCTCCGTACGTCAGCTCATCGAAGATTATGGATTTCCGATGCTGCATCCGATACGGGAACTCTATGGTATCGTCGGAAACCGAGTCTTCCAATCACTATCACCCCGGCTCCATAATGCTGGATACCGTTCCCTTCATCACCCGTCTTTATTTCTGCCCTTCCACGTGGAGAATTTCGACGATTTTTGGCGGGAAATCATCGAGGGTTCAGTTCTGGAGCCTTTGGGATTGGCAATCAAAGGACTCACAGTTGTCTCGCCACACAAGGAGGCGGCATTTGCTGCCGTGGCATCGCGCAGTCCGATGGCTTGCAAGGCCGGGGCAAGCAATATTCTTCTTCACAGAAATGGTTTGTGGGAGGCCCACACTACAGATACGGAGAGTGTTGCCGACGTCGCGGAAAAGGGCAACACCCCGCCAGTACCGTTTAAGGCCGCAGTGATCGGCTGCGGGGGAGCCGGAAGAGCAATTGCGGCCGCCTTGCAGCAGGCGGGAGCGCACGTCTCTATGGTGAATCGCGGCCAGGAACGTGGTGATCTGGCAGTACGACTTCTCGGCCTGCCATTTATCGCTCTTTCGAACTTCCAGCCTACAGGTTTTTCTCTGTTGGTCAACGCCACACCGGTCGGCAGAGATGACAACTCCCTGCCCTTTGACATTGATACGTTGGGTCCCGGCACCTTGGTTGTTGACTTGGTTTATCGGACGCAACCCACGACGCTGACTACCGGCATAGCAGCTCGGGGCGGCTCCATCATTGATGGTTACGACGTTCTGCTCAATCAGGTCCGCAAGCAGTTTCTTATGATGACCGGCTGCCATTTGCCTTGCATAATCGGGAGACAAACTGCGACGTCTCCGGGCTTTGGAAACGGGATTTCTTCAAAACGACAATTGCCGGAGGAAAAACTGCCAGTGGTGTTTACGAAGGGCCCTGCCCTGCGAATTGAGAGCGCCCCGCCAAGCTGACAGCGCATAGGTGCGTACAGAAAGCCGCGAAATATGAATAGTGTCGCACCAATCGAACTGAACTCCTTGCAACAGGACCTTACCGCACGAGTCCGTGATCTGGCACAGTCCAAATTTGCCGGGCGTGCGGCGGAATATGATCGCACCGCAGCTTTTCCAGAAGAGGACTTCACAGATCTTTTTCAATCTGGCCTGCTGTCCGCAGTTGTACCCCCTGAATATGGTGGGTTAGGCTTGGGGCCCTATCACGGAAATGTGCTGACGCTTTGGCTGGCCACAAAGGAGATCGCCAAAGCTGACATGTCGCTCGCCCGCTGCTGGGAAGGGCACGTCAACTCTCTGGTTCTGCTCGATGGCGTTGCCAATGCGGAGCAAAAAGAACGCTGGTTTACCGGCGTGGTGCAGGACGGAGATATATGGGTGGCGTGGAGCGGCGAGCCGCAGGCGCGCGCTTCGTCAGAAAAGATGACATTTGGAACCACCACAACAAAAGTTGAGGGTGGTTATCTGGTAGATGGCAAGAAAGCCTTTGCAACCAGCGCCGGCGGCGCAAGATGGGCGATCCTTCTGGTAAGCACGGCCGGACCGGGCGGGGCTAGACACCAAATCGGCAGCGTGGATGCGCAGCTTCTCCTGGCTTGCGATCTTTCCGATCCCTCAATTTCTATTGATCAATCCTGGTGGGACCCTATCGGAATGAGGGGTACGGCCAGTCACGTGATGGAGTTCCATCGCACATTTATTCCTGACGCCAACCTGATTGGAAAGCCTGGACAGTACCTGCTCGAGGGTTGGCAGACCTGCTTTATACCACATTACGCGGCAACATTTCTGGGAGCGGCAGAAGCAGCCTATGAGTTTGCCCTAGACTATGTTACATCGCAGGGCAAGGGCCAGGATCCTTACGTCCAGCACCACATCGGGCAGAGCGCCATCAATGTAGAAACCGCGTACCTGTGGCTACAGCATGTTGCGAATATGTGGGATACAGGCAGGCACCCCGAGGCCCAGCTCGCCGGGAGTCGAGCCCGCCACATCATTGAGCATCTCGCCGAAGATACCGTGAAACGAAGCGTTCGCGCATGTGGAGCCCGCAGCTTGAACCGTCCCAGCCCGCTGGAACGCATCTATCGGGACCTCTCATTTTACGTGCGGCATGACAACGATGATCATGTTTTGGCAACGGTCGGTAAATCTCTGCTTGGCCAAAAGCACGATCCATCGTTCTATAAGCCGTGAACGGAAACCGTTGTATTGGCCCTTTGTCTATAAGTTAGTCAATGCCGATGGCCGCCACAAAGCGCGAATACACTTTAGGAATCTGGGCCCTTGCTCTGGGATATTTCATTTCATACGTGCCTTACAGCGCGTTGGCCAAGGCGGCGACGTCTGGCCTTCTGAGCGGAGGGCGTCGCATTCCCGCACCTGAGCTTCTTCCCTCTGCTGCAGTCTCAACGGCTGTCTCAGTCCTCTTATTCGTTACCATCATGGGATGGTGGCAGTACGGTCGCAAGTACCGAGTGCTTGGCGTGAACGTTCTGTTTCCAAGGCGACAAACATTCATCTCCGGGATCGGCTTTGCCACTATCATCGTCACTACCACACTGGCTTACAGCTTCAGTGGAGTGTCTATCATTCTAGCGTTGGTGTTGATGCGCGCCGGCGTATTGACGATGGCTCCCATCATCGACCAGATTTTTCACCGCCGAGTAAGGTGGTTTTCGTGGGCCGGCCTGATCCTAAGCCTGTTCGCCGTGGCAATATCGTTGAACGACACTCATGGATATCGATTAAATACCGCAGTGGCAATAAACCTCGCTTTTTACCTGGCGGGCCACACTCTGCGTATCCCCAGTATGACAAAGGCCGCGAAAACTGGAGAAAGAAGAGTCGCCTATGAGTACTTTGTTGAAGAGCAGGCCGTTGCCATGCCCGTTTTGATTTTGCTCCCTCTCGCGTTGGCTGCGATCGGCCAGGGAGACGTGGTGAACCATCTCCGGTTTGGCTTTGCTCACCTTTTCAGCACTTCTTCGGCCCTATTCGGTTGGGCAATCGGCTTCTTCTATGCTGCTCTGGGGATTTTCCTTTCATTCCTCTATTTGGATAGACGCGAAAACACCTTTTGTATGCCTTTATTTGCCTGTTCCAGCCTGCTTTCCGGCATCGTCGCAAGCTATCTTCTCATGTCGTGGATGCATGGGCCTGCGCCCAGTGGGATACAGATGAGCTCGGCATGCTTGCTGATAATTGCTTTACTAGTAATGTCCCCTTTGCACCATCTGCCTCTTTACATAAGACAACTGAAAAATGCAGTTGTGGGAAGGCAGTTGGTTTTTGTGGAGTTTGTTCGCAATGGTTCCAAGGAGATATCGGAAGTCGCTGAACCAACGGCGGTGCGTTTTATCACAATAGATATTCAGGGGATACGGCAATTCTTTCGAAAGCAAGCCTCGTAAGGTCGCGCAAGAATTGACTGGTCCAGCATTTGAAATGGTTGATTGTGGTCCAGAATCACGTCGACCATCCCAGTATTCAGAACTCAGGATGTGACGAAGCTATGAGCCTCTTCGACTATCCGCGCATCAACTTCGAGGGCACCCTGCAACTCAGCCCAGGGACCGCCAACAATGACGACTACGCTGCCAACTATTCCATGCCGCCTTCGTACGGGCGCTTCGCCGGCCAGCCCCTGGCTCTGATTGATTCGAAGTCGGTCGAGCCGCGCACCTATGGGATGTCCGACGCGGACTTTATTACGTGGGCGCAGCAGGTGCAAACCTTCGACATCGTGGGCCAGCCGGGACACACGGGCCAGACCATCCCCGCCGAGTGGAACTATTACGGCGGCATGGATTCGCAAAGTGTGACGATTTTGGTTACAGGCGCCCAAGCCGGCCCCGAAGAGGCAGGCAGCGGACCGCTTGGCAGGCCTGCTGGGCGCGGCACTGACGTTCTCCGGCGTCATCACGGACGTCAACTCCGAGGGATCGCCGCCCTCGACACAGTTTTTTTCGACGAGGTGACGCTGTCCCGCGGCGGCATCACTTACCTCAAGGGTGCGCCGAGTAAAGGCGCCTGCCAATGGCTCAACTTCTACCGCAACGTCAACCTGACGGCCGACGCCGGAGCGGGTGGTTATGTGTACCACGTGTTCCGGAAAGGGCCGGGCACCACCATCAACATTCCCGGGTTCGAAGCACCCGGCATTGCGGGCGCGATCTTTCGCTACTACCTTTATCGCCCGATTGCGATCAGTGACAACACGCAGATTGCCGAGCTCTATAAACAAACTAAGACGAATCCGGTGACGATTCGCATGGCGGGAACGCTTGCGCCGCTGTATGAGCACGAAACGGTCTTCACGACGCCAGTTGGCCGCCTGATGGTCGCCAATCAGGCTACGATACCCGTGCCGCAGGGTTATCAGAACAACAGTCCCAATGGGCTGATCGCGCTTGCTCCAGGAGTGGTCCAACAAAAAGGGGACAGGATCCTGGCCGATTTTGTGGGCACGTTTCCCGAGAACTATCAGGGCAATCCGAACCTACCCGATCCGAAGTTTGATTTCGGTCCGGTGTCGCTCGTGGTCGCGGCGAGTGGTAGCAGTGCGACCATCGGCTCGGTCGACTATACGAACGTGGCGGCCGGGAACCAGACGGGGTGGATCTTCGACTTCGACGTCTCTACCAATGCCGAGGCACAAGAGATCCTGGCTCATGCTCATGCTGTATTCAGCCTGCAAAGCACGACCCTTGGCAACATACTGGGCGAAACGGACTACTATTTCGTTTCCAATCAGCAGGGTATGTATACCGAGCAATTTGGCAGCGGCAAATTGTTTCTGAATCAAGGAGCCGAGGAAGCTGCGACGGTCCAGGTGTACCGCCGCGGCCATGAGCTGGCGGCGGATCAATGCCCGCCGATCACAGTTTGGCAGTACCGCTCGGTGCCCTTGCAGTCGCCGGGCAACGCCGAAATCATCGCGACCAACTTCACGCCTGGTCAGCCGATTGTGGTCGATACTTCACAGCCGGGAAATTTCCTTTTCACGTTCTCTATAGATGCAACGGAAATGGTGCCGACCAGTTACAGCACATTCATGAATCCACCGTATCTCACGAACTATCCGGCGATTAGTCTGCGGATCCTGCCGAACCCCGTCGATTTCAGCAAATATTATGTCGACCCGCAGGCGAAGGAACCGATGGGCAACGATCTGCTAACGTTTGACGTGGTTTACCAGAATGTGCTGCGAACTTACTATCTGCTCTACCCGGCGATGAATCAGATCTTTCCGCTGAACTCGGAGTCGGCGGTTGCGAAGGTCACAGGTGCCATCCTCGAGCGAACTGAGTTATCGCTGTGGATGACCAGCGACTATATGCCTCGCACGCGGGACATGTCGCACAGCCGACGGACGCTGCTTCGCGCGTGGTGCCGAAAGGCGCTGGCGGCGAAAGGCTGAAGCCGCGGCGTGGACCGGCGAGTATGCGCCAGCCTCCGGCCCGAGAAGGACTTGATGATACGAAAAGTTGCTCGACAGTGGTCAACCCGAGGCTTAAATTGAACAGGAATGAGTTGATCGCATTATGGGCTCAAGCCACGAATCGGTTTGAAATCGATTAAATAAAGGGAGAATTATGAGCGTTCTTTCGCTACCCAGAATCAATTTTCTCGGCGCCTGTGACTGGAATCCGAATACTGTCAACAACTCACCTACGGTCTACGACGAGAGCACTGCCGAGCCGGTCAAGCAGAAAGGCATTCCCTTCGATGGATTCGTACGTTGGCTGATTAAGTTCAATGAGCCAACGAAGGCCCCGAACGGAAGCTGGAACGTTTACGGGGACCACTCCGCCACATTCGTAAACGCAACCATCAAAACTTGTCAGCCTTCAGCCGCTGTTGATGACCCCTTAATCGGAAAGAGCATTCAGATATTGGGTGATATGCGTGGGAAGAGTTCCACCCCGGCGCGTCTCGTGGATGTAGATCCATACGGCTCTACTACATCGCAGATTTTCTACGATACTTTCAGCGTGGGTGATCGGACTCTCGGTTTCTCGGCGCACGCAGCCTGTCGGATGTTTTCCCGCTGGCCGAATTTTCAGCGCAACCTGCAAAGGCTCCCGATCGCCGGAGCGATGGGCGTTATCTGGCACACCGCCGCCAAATCCTCCGATGTCGAATGGTGCGGGGTGGGGCAATCGCCGACATTGCAGGCGCTGCGAGAGGCGGCGAACGCCTCTGGGAACCAGGGACTGGTCATGATCTTCGCCGCCTATCGCACCCTGTACTTCCAGAAATCCAGTTGGCAAGGGAAGCCGATCAAGAATGGAAAGGACCTGTCGGAGGCGTATCAAGCCGGGTTTACGGATGGCAACCCGGCTGAGAGCGTCATTGTCGGCAGCATCGGCGTTTGGGAAAACGGCGAACTAGCCAGTGCGCCGATCGCCCGTGTCTTGGCCCCCGGCGCGCCAGTCCTGCCTTCGCGTCCTGTGATGCATGCAATGCGCGCCGTCCAAGAGCTCGCGTCGCAAGAGGTCGCACCTGCACAGAAACCTGTCACCTTGGGGCCCGCGTTGGCAGAAATCGACACGCAACGGCAGGTGGTTACACTGGATCTGATTGCAACTTTCCCAGAGCAGAACTCCACGCTGGCGAAAGCCGACCTGGGTACCTTCCAGCTGCAGGTTCGCTCCACCGATGGAACGGTTACGAAAATCGGAGCGCCATTAACTCCGACGGATTATGGCCAAACAACGTACGAAGCGACCGCAGGTTTGGTCGAAGTCCCGTTCACTCCGGGCCAGTTGCAAGCGTTGCAAACCGGCAGTCTGGAGATCGTTCAACAAGGGAAGGAGAGCATACTCGCTCTCGCTGAGCAGCCTCTGCTGGCCGAAACCGACCAGCGTGGGGTGTACGTCGATCAGAGCCAGACCCAGTCCATCTCGATAAACATCTACCAGAAGGGCCAGCTCGCAGGCGGATCGACCGAGATCCAGATCTTGATTGCGCAGTACGACAACACCGGCACGCTCATTGCGACAGATAAGGATCGGTTTGTGGAAGTTCTCAATCAACAAGGAAAGCCGTTAACCGGGGGCGTAGCCAGCGTCGAGAATGGCACCGCTTCCATTAAGGTCCGTGCCCTGCATCCGGGCACCTGCTTCCTCGGATTCTTCCCATTCCAAGGGCAACAGCCGCCGCAAGCGCCCAGCAATAATTTTCCGGGTACGGCGGATTTCTACGCGGTTATTCGCACGCTTCCATTCGACAACAAGTTCAAGAACCTCCCGCCTGACCAAGTCGTGGACTGGAACTTTGTCTACCAGAATGTTCTTCTCAACTTCGACGTGGTGTACCCCGTCATGTCGTTGATCATCAACCTGCACGATCAAAAGGCATTCGATTCGAGTGCTCCGGCCATCGAGCATGCAATCTCGCCGTCGCAGTTCGAATCTACGCTGGCCATGCCCATCACGCGCGAGATGTCGGCGGGTAAACGAGCGCTATTGCTCAAATATCTGCAGAACATTGGAAAAACTCCGAGCCCAACGCGCTAGGCGGTGAATAATGCCGACTAGCGGTGGAAAGGACGGCCACTATGAGTATCAGTATCATTGACTCGAATCGCCAACCAAAGGCCCCTGCGCTACACCCGGCCATGGATAGGCGTGCCGGCTAATTTACCCCCGACTGACTAGGAGATCGAGGCGGCTATGAGCATACTTTCTCTTCCGCGTATTCACTTTCGTGGTTTCACCGATTGGAGCCCGTGTACCGGCAACAACTATTCGGTTACTTACCTTGAGGCTCCGGTCGAGCCGGCCCTGCAGGGAATGACCTTCTCCGAATTTCGAAGGTGGATCAGGGAACGAAGCCCGACAATGCTCCAGCCCAACGGAAGCTGGAATCTCTATGGCGACAACTCTGCCCAGTTCGCGGAGGCTCGGATTAGCGGAGCGCAGCTTGCCTCGGGAAACGGAGCTGCCAGCGATCCGCTCCTGGGACAAGGAGTTGACCTGCAGGGACTCGTGTACACCGACGGCCCCGCGCCCGCAAGGCTGGTGATGACCGATCCCTATACCGGAGGCGAAGCTACTTCGCAGATCTTCTATGAGTGGATCGCGGTCGGCACTGTGGATGGCCCCCCGGAGCAACGCATCGGATTCAAGGCCGGCGCTGCTTGCCGCATGTTCGCGCACTGGCCCTATCAGACGCGCAACCTGGGGATTTCGTTTAAGGAAGGTGGCGTGGGTTGCATCTGGCAGGCCGCCGCTCGCAATCAGGACATTCAATGGTATGGCGTGGACCGCTCTCCCGCGCTGGCGGCATTGAAGGCTGCAGCCGCGTCAGGTTCGAACCAGGGAATCCTGATGCGCTTTGCCAGCTACCGGACCCTGTATTTTCAGACGGCCACCTTTGAGGGCCAGCCCATCACCAACGGATTAGATCTGGTGGCGGCCTACCAGAAGGGATTCACCGGCGCTAATCCGGCGCGAAGTGCCATGCTGGGCACCTTCGGCATCTGGGAGGCAGGCGAAATCGCCAGCGCTCCCATGCAACGGCTGCTCGCTCCCTTCGCCGCGCAGATTGTGAACAGTGCCGACATTGCTACACTTGGCCCCGCAATGGCCAAGGTTGATACAGCCAGAAATACGCTGGTAGTTGACTTCATCAGCGCATTTCCGGAGCAGAACCAGCAACTTGATAAAGCCAATTTTGGCGACTTGCAAGTGCAGTCGCGAGACGCCGCCGGGAAGGTGACTCCTATTGCTTCTCTGCCCTACACCGGCTATGACCGCCAGGCCTATGAATCGAGTGGGGGCATCTCCGAATTTCCTCTTCCTCCAGGGACCGCGTCCGCCATTAGCGCGGCAACCATTGAGATTGCTCAAAATCAGATTGGCGAGTTCATCCCGGTGCTTCAGCAGGTTCCTTTCGTTGCCGAAACTGACGACTGGGGTATTTACGTCGATGAAGGGGAAACTGTCCCGGTGACGGTCACTGTCACGCAGAACGGAGGGCCTCCCACATCGACCGTGCGGTTGTTGTTGAAGCAATATAATTCCGACGGCAATCTGCTCACCAAGCCTGTAGTCGCCGTTCTGGACACTGCTAGCAACCCGATTTCTGACGACACGGTGCCGGTGGTTGACGGCACAGCAAGGTTCAGCGTCCGTTCGCTCGCATCCGGGGCGTGCTTTCTGGCCTTCTATCCGTTTGCTGAAGAAAAGCCTGCCAACGTCCCCCAACAGAGCTTTCCCTTGTCGACCTCTTTTTATTGTTGCGTTCGCATGCTGCCGTTTGATAACGAATTGGAGCGAAACACGCCGGATAGTGAACTGAGCTGGTCTTTCATTTACGCCAAGGTTCTATCCGTTTTTGATCTCATTTACCCCATCATGTCAGTGGTTCGGAATCTGGCGGACCGCAAGGTTGTAGAGGCTATGGCCGAACAATTGAAACACGCCATCTCCTTGGATACATTCGAGTCTACCCTCTATATGCCGATCACCCGCGATCTTTCTGCAGGAAAGCGAAAGCTTTTGCAGCGCTTCGTCAACTTGCTGCCCAACCGGGTCCCGCCGGACCCGCCCAGGGCATGAAGTTCCGCCATTACGCTAGGACGTGGTTTTCAGAGGTACGATCCTGGGAATCCTGCTGAAATCGTACAGCGGGGGCACCCATCGGTCTCCGCATTCGGCAACTATCTGTTGTGATCGTGGCTTGCTCAGGAGTGTCAACTAGTTATGCGGAGCGTATACGTGATTACGTTGCAAGTTTTATTGGCTCTTTCGGCAGGTGCCCAAACGCCCGGCGATTCGCCAGCGCCTGCTCCTTCTGCAACTCCCCAGCAGGCAACGAACAAGGGAAATGCGTCACAACCGCTCAATCCAGTTACTGAAATCACTGTCACGGCCGAACCGCTGCCGGTCTCGATCGCTCCCGCATCGGTTAGCGTCATGACCGACCAGGAAATCAAGGAAGCTCAGGCTTTGACCTCGGCTGACCTGATGCGTAATGTGCCATTCGTCAATTTAGCTCAGAACGGAGCCGCTGGTTCGCTCAGTACCATCACGATTCGCGGTGGCAAGCCCAATCTCGTACTGGTGATGATCGATGGAATTCCGGCCAATGACATTAGCAATTTACTGGGGGGGGCTTTTGATTTCTCCAGCTTGCTCTCACATGACTTGGAGCGCATAGAAGTAGTGCGCGGACCGTTATCGTCGGGGTACGGTTCCGAGGCTATGAGCGGTGTGGTCAATGTAATCACCAAACCAACGCATTACGAGCCGAACATAACTGTCGGGGTTGAGGGAGGTTCGTTCGGCACGGCCGGCACCAACGCGGAGGTAGAGGGTGCTCAGGGCCGTCTCGGCTACAAGTTCTCGGGTGCCTTCCTTAGGGTTGGTGACCAGGTCGAGTCTGATGCGTTTTCGACCAGCACCGTCGCTGCGACGGGGGATTTTTATCGAAGTTCTGCGACTGTGTTCAGCTGGACCGCACGGTGGATCCAGTTCGAGCGGTCTGGATTGCCCGAAGGCAGCGGCGGCCCGGAGTTTTCTGTACTCAAGACTCCTGAGACCACCAACTCAGGAAACCTGTTTGGTGGTTTCGTTGCTCAACATCAACTCAGCGAACTCTGGACCACGGCCATCGACGCAGACGTTTTCAGCCGCGGAGAACACTCTTACACTCCGCCAATTCTTGATTCACTTCATCCCTCCAACGCTTCTGAGCCAAGCGCGGAGACACAAACGCGATTTACACGATCCCGTATGACCGTACAAAATACCTTGAGCTTCACCCCGAAACTGTTAGCTCATCTTAACTTTCAAGGTGCGGACGAACTAGGCCGCAACGACAGCATACTCGGCGGATACTACCCCGACCATTTCTACGACAATCGCGGTATTTTTAATTTCACAGGCGATGGAGTTTATTCTGATCGAAGAATTACAGTGATGGGGGCGCTCGGGGTCAACAAGACATCAGGGTTTAATGTCCAACTGGCACCGAGGATCGGCGGATCTGTGAGCGTTGCCAAGAACACGATCGTGAAGGCGAGCTGGGGGCAAGCGTACAACGTGCCCTCTTTTTATTCGATCAGCGACCCGGTGGTTGGCAATCCCAACCTTGTCCCGGAAAAGCTCATGGGCCTGGACGCTGGAGTGCAACGCAGCTTTCGCGAGAAGCTAACGCTGTCTGCAACCTATTACTACAACCACTTCTCCGACCTGATCGACTTCAGTGCCGCACAATTCAAGCTCGTGAATCGCGCGAGCGTACGCACGCAAGGGATGGAAACATCTGCTTCCTATGTTCTTGCACAGTACCTCCAAGTCAGTGCTTGGGGCTCATTCCTGGACTGGAACATAGGAATGTCAAGCGAGCCGCTGCGCGACGTGCCCGATTGGCAGGCAGGGCTGAATCTCGATGCGAGGTTCCCGAAACACGTAATAGCCTCGTGTTCGACCAATTGGACGGGACACCGTTACGATTATCAAATACCCGTCCCTGAGATTACTTCTACGGGAGGCTACTCTACGACGAACATTGTTGTTACGTACGACGGCCTTCGGCGCGCATCACTTTTCGTCCGAGCTAACAATGTCTTCAATGCCCATTATCACGAGTACATCGGGTTTCCGAATCCCGGCATCGCGGTGCAAGCGGGTGTCAACTATCGGCTTCGGTGAAAGTTGCGCAGTCTGCTAATCGTCAGGTATTGGTGGCAGTACGGCCCGCGCATGTGCAGGGAGGCCTGGGGCAGCACACCTGCACTCGCCTGATCTGCAAGAGAGCAGCGCAAATTTTCCTCACGTTTATTACAATCCGAAGAAGCAACAAGTTATCTCGTTGCCAGGAGGGACGCAGTTGCGAGTTCAGTGGTGCGATGAGTGGCTGGCAGAATACCTGGGATCACTGGGTGCAGTGGCTGGCTCGGTACATTTGGTCGAAGGGGTGGGGCTGAGACTCGCCGGCGCGGTGAACCTGCCCGAAAAAGTTCAGGCAGTTGTCGAATGGGTGCCGCGCGGCAAGGGAATGGCCGGACTGGCGCTCGAGCGCGGCGAACCCGTATTTACCTGCAACCTGAAGGACGATTCCTCGGGCGCGGTGCGTCCGGGGGCAAAGGCCGTGGACGCCGAAGCAGCAGTCGCCATGCCGGTACGGAACGGATCGAATGTTATTGTTGCGATTGTCGGCTTCGCGTTTGCCGAGCAACGCGACTTTACCAAGTCCAATCTCGAAGCATTCGAAATCACCGCGGAGGGACTGGTCGCGCGAATTCACGATGCACAGAAATAGCAGGCCACTGTGACTTCGGATTCGAGGACAGCTCTTTTTCAAGTGGCGCAATATAGTCGGCGGTGTGACTGAAGATTCGACGGCGAGAAGATGAATACATTCAGTATCCAATCGCTCGGGGTGGTGCTGGTCTTTGCCGTCATGGCTGGCATGGATAACTTTCAGGCGGCTTGCGCGCTTGGGATGCTGCCATTGTCGGGACGTCGCAAACTGGCCCTTGGGCTATCGTTTGGGTTGTGTGAATCGGGCAGTACCCTGGTTGGCCTACTGGCAGGTCAATTCTTACGAGCGCATCTGTTTCCTGGCAGACTCACGGGGGCGGTTGCCTTGCTGATCAGCGGAGGAACCATCCTCTACCTGTCCTGGGCTGAACGTAGCGTGGAGGATGCTGTCAATGATGGCGCCTGGATGATCTTTGGCTTGCCGCTTTCTCTCAGCCTGGACAACCTTGTGGGGGGCGCAGGGCTGGGAGCCAGCGGTTTCCCTGCTCTCTTGAGTGCCATCTTAATCGGCACCATCTGCTCGACGCTTAGCTTCGCCGGCCTCTTCCTCGGAGGGCATGGGAGGTCGCTCGTGCCGCAGCGCGCGAGCATGATCTCGGGCGTCTGGCTAGTTACTCTCGCGGTCGTGTCCCTGATTCAGCAATGGAGAAGGTAAACATCTGCCGGTTCCTGCCGAGCATCTTTGATCTGCGTCCGGATTTCCCAGGTGTCGAGAGTTTTGCAAGGACTGACCAGCACGTGACTTCCACGGAGGGCAGAACCCACGTCGAAGCTGACCTTCCGGTGACGCTTGAGCCGACAAGAAGAACGACCGCCCTATAACTTCTGTCCAACCGAAGACTTCTGATCAAGGTGCCTGATAGCGGTAGAGGTTTGAGCCGCAGCCGATCACGACGTAGTTGCCGGAGACAGCTGGTCCAAGAATGTAAGTCAGCCCACTGGGCAATCCGGGAGCCGTCCACAGATGGAGCCCGGTCTGCGCGTCGAATGCGTAAAGCGCGGGCAGTGACGTGGAGACAAAAACTACGTCGTTGACGACGGCCGGCGAAGACAACCCTGCTTCGCCAGCGTTGTTATAGAGAGGAGTGGGTCCCACGTTGTACATTGAGACCTTGTTCGCTCCGACGGCATTGACCTGGGTGGGCCACGCATCGCTGAGATCGCTCCAGTTCAGGGCACGCACGAAAGGTGTGGTTGATGTGTCGATCGAACCGCCATAGCCTCCCAGCCCGACAAAGATGCGGCCGAGCGCAGTGTCGACCGCAGCACTGCCGAAGATGCCGAACATGTTCTCGCCTCCGGTCTGGCCGCCCGGATCCACGTTCGGAAGTTGAACGCCGGTTACGGCGTCCTTTGGCAGCAACTGGCGGCTGTTCAACTGACCCATGGCCTTGCAGTCGTATATAAAGAACGAACCGTTCTTGCATCCGATGCCCATCACCCGGTCCCCGGCGCGCGTGAACACGACCGGACTGCTGCACACGTCCGCGTCGGAATCGCCGGGATAGTAACTGTCGTATTGCTGCGGCGCGTTATAGCCTCCAAAAACGCCGGTGTTCGCGTCGAGAGCCAGGGCCCCGCTTCCATACCACGCATCGGGACAGGGGCCATCCTGAAAGGAGTTACCGGTGCCGAAGAATACTTTATTGAGCGTGCTGTCGTAAGCCAGAGACGACCAGGGCGAACAACCCTTGTGGGGAGGGTCATCCAGCACGCTGAACATCGTCGCCCATGACGGCAGGACTCCACCGGGCGTACAGCTTTTCGGAATGACATTCGGCAGGTTGGTCTGTCCACCGTCATTGCCGCCCGTGAACTGGTTGGTGCAGAAAAGCCATTTCACGACCCCGGATCCGGCATCGAGACACCAGACAAATCCCCAGCCACCTGCTTCACCCTCACCGGTTCCAACATAGACGTTCCCGTTTACGACCAGCGGCGAACTCCAGGTATCCGCGTTGGGATTGGAAACCGGTTGATTCCTTGCCTGTGATGGCGTGATCAGATCGGTCGACCAGACAAGTGTCATGGTAGAGGCGTCCACGCAGTAGACCATACCTCCGAAACTGGTGAAGTAAATGTTGCCGGATACCACAGCGGGAGAACCGCCGATACCCGTGTATCCCTGACCACTCATGTCCTTGTCGGGGACTACATAGGTACCGTTGACGGCACCTGTCGCCAGGTTGATGCTGTAGAGCGTTCCGGTCTGCACCGAATTGTTCACGGTGCCCACGTAGATATTCCCGCCGACGATACACGGAATGGTGATCACGCTGCCGTCCAGAGGGATGGCCGGGAGCGGGTTCATTGCCCCCACAGTAGTGCTGTTGATGTTGCTGCAGCCCGAAGCAGACCCGCTATGGGAATCGTCGTGATGGTACATCCACCAATCGGAACTGAAGAACCAGCAGGGCAGCGGAAAAGGAAAGGGCCTTGGAAATGAAGTCGGAAATGGAAAATGCATGCCGGCGGGATGGTCCGCTACCGCGGGATTGGCGAGCGTTTGGAAGAGACTCTCCTCGGCCAGACCTTCCGATGGCGGATTCAGCTGTTTGATTCGTTCGCGGAATTCAGACAGGCTCACTTTCCCCGGCAATTCCGGAGAAACAATGTGAGCGGACCGACCGCGTCGGATATCCATCTCCGTGCCGCCCAAGGTAGCCGCTTCGGTGCGGGCCAGAAGGTCGCGCAGCTTGGCCAGATCGTGATCCGGCAAACTGGCGAAATGATCGAGAGCGGCGAGAGTCATCGGGCGCACATCGCTTCCCGAGGCGCCGTTGACCATCCTTCGCTGACGCGCCAGGCGGAACAAAGACTCCCGTAAGAGCGGATCCTCGGGCAGGGCGATCGGGATGTACGTTCCCGGACTCGTGATCTTTGCCCACATGAATCCGCTATGGTGGTTGATACCCGAATTCCAGACCTTCTGCCACCTGTTCGATTTCTCATCCCATTTGAAAAAGCGAACGGTATCGGGATCCAACCCGGCCAGGCTGGACGGGGCGTAGGGTTGAATCAGTGTCGTCAATTCGAATCGCTCCGGTCCGGAAATCTGCGCTGCGCGTCCAATCGCGCCTAAAGTGCCATTCGGGAACGGGTTGTCGACGGCCCCGAGTTTCAGGGTTGAATCTGGTTCCCAACCAGTTACTCCTGACACCAGAGTCGGATCAAGTCGAAGAATAGTCTCGGTACTCATAGTGCGCGACCTCAGCTATAAGCTTTGTTTTTCCAGCGCGAGTTGCGGGCAGACTTTCGCCAATTACTGCCAACTTACGAGAACGCTTTGAGGAGAAAAATCGACTCGAAGTTAAATTACAGGATGAGAGAATCGACCCGCTGCTCCTGTCCGGCAAGGAATCGTGCATCTGGTGCTCCTTCCTTCCAATTCGGGCGAGTCGTCAGGCATTATAGGAGCCAGCAAATCTACCGTCAATCAGATTGCGTCGCTCCAGCAAAGGCCTGTCATGTCTCAGGTGCGAGGTCAATCGGGACGAGATGAAAGAGGACAAAAGAATGCCGTTCGAAATTGCGATGCGCGTGATCGCCGGCGATCTCAACTTCCCGACCAGTCTCGCGTTTGACGGTGAAGGCGTGCCATATATCGCCGAGTCTGGGCTGCCGCTTGACGGCGCCCCTCGAAACGGAAGAGTGTTGCGGTTGCTTGGCAACGGACGACAAGAGTGTCTTGTCCAGGACTTGCACGCTCCGGTGACTGGGCTGGTCTATCACGACGGGTATCTCTATGTCTCAGAAGGCGGGCATCGAGGGCGCATCTCGCGGATTTCCTGTAGTGGCGAACGTGAGACGTTGCTAGATGGCTTGCCGGGCTTCGGCAACTACCACACGGACACGGTGGCAATTGGAGCGGACGGCAAAATGTACTTCGGCCAGGGCGCACACACCAACAGTGGAATCATCGGTACTGATTCGTTGCACCTGGCCTGGTTGGGACGATTACCCCATGACCCTGATATCCCGGGTTACTCGGTGCGGCTGACCGGATGGAATGCTGAAACAGTCGATGAGCGTTCAAGCGACAGCACGCGCCGCATCCTGACCGGGCCATTTATGCCCTACGGACAAGCCACTGCGGAAGGGCAAGTCGTACCGGGTCGTTTGCCCTGCACGGCCTCGGTAATGCGATCGAATCTCGACGGCTCCAACCTTGAGCTGGTGGCGTGGGGAATCCGCAACGCATTCGGCCTCGGCTTTCTTCCTGACGGCCGACTATTAGCCACCGATCAGGGCGCCGACGAACGTGGAAGCCGGCCAATAGCAAATGCGCCGGAATTTCTGTTCGAGGTGAAAAGAGGTTCCTGGTACGGTTGGCCGGATTTCATCGGGGGTGAGCCGGTCACGGATTCTAAGTACTGTGCGCCGGGCGCGGCGTCGCCCAAATTTCTGTTGGTCAATCACGACGAGCTGCCGCGTCCGGAGAGGCCTCTGGCAGTGTTTCCCACAAACTCTGCCGCTACCAAATTCGACGTCACGCCCGCGAGTTCATCGTTTGGGCAGCGGCACCTGATCGTTGCTCTCTTCGGCGACGAAAAGCCGATGACGGGGACCTCCAGCCCGCGCTCGGGTCGAGCCTTAGCGCGAGTGGACCTCCATGACTGGTCGGTGAAGTTGTTCGCTCAGCATTGCTTCGCCCGGCCGATCGACGTCGGATTCTCCCCGCGGACTGGCGAGTTGCATGTGCTCGATTTCGGCAAGTTTGAGATGGGGCGAGAAGGGCGGGTGATAGCACGCCGAGGAAGCGGCAAACTAGCTACGTTAGAGTTGCGGAACCTTGCCTAATGACAGCGCGCGGACGGACCGGTGGAAATCTATTACCACATGTCCGTACAACAGATGATTCTTAATACGCTTTCACAAAACCCCAAAACTATCCCGGGAAGCCTTCGTCCATCCAGGACTTGAATAACTGTGTCTGCTCTTTCGTCAGAGGAGGGTATGGAGGAGGCGGCATATTGACGATGCCCTGGTTCGGTACGATCTGGCTGTAGATCGTGGAGGCATTCGCCTTGACATCTTCGAATCTTGTCAGATCGAGCCTCCACATCATGGAGCTGCGAAATTGGACAAACAACGGGGCAATGTCTTTTTCGAAGGAAACTGCCATGCTCGCCGTCCTCCTTATTTAAAGGCGCAGACTGTCATTGGTTTTCCGCATCGGGTAATGTGTAAATGCGCAGCACCCCGCCGCGTCTTCCGAACACTAGCGCGCCCGCAACAACATAGTTGCCTGAGATAGCAGGTCCGAGACAGTACCCATAACCTCCATTGAAGCCCCCGGTTTGTTCGCCGAGTTCGTCCTTCCAGAGCATTTTGCCGGTATAGGCGTGGAACGCGTAGATAGCAATTTTCGAAGTGGAACAGAAAACGACATCGTTTACAACGGCGGGTGAGCTCAATCCCGATTCGCCAGGAGTACGATACATCGGCGGCTGCGCTCGAACATAAAGACGCGGATCACTATTATCCATCTCCCAAGCATCAGCCTGGGTTTGCCATTCCATTGCTCTGAGGAATGGGGTCGTCGCGTAGTCGATTCCTGCCTGGACGATATGATAATTGTTCCCGCCAATACCGATGTAAATACGGCCGAGGTCCGAATAAATTGCGGGCGTGCTGTAAGTGCCAGAATAGTTCTCCTGGTCCTCGCTGTCGGACATGCGATTCGGCATTCGAGGATCCATGCGTTG
>Ga0187890_10000532_pt1 | contig 26989 bp, 24 predicted proteins | sample June2016WEW_21_1_FD_133005 | JGI IMG/M metagenome (GOLD analysis project Ga0187890, IMG submission 133005) | Peatland microbial communities from SPRUCE experiment site at the Marcell Experimental Forest, Minnesota, USA - June2016WEW_21_10 | ecosystem: Environmental > Terrestrial > Soil >... | reverse complement strand
GTCGAGCGCGTGCTGAAGGACACCGGCATGGGCGAGGAGGAGCTAGCCGGTCTACTCGACCTGCGCCGAGCGCTACCCGAGTGATCGTCGTCGCCGACGCCAGCGTGCTCGTTGGCGAGCTTCTGCGCAGGCGAGGCCGGGAGCTTCTGCTCGACCCCGACCTGCGGCTAGTGGTTGCCGAGGATCAATGGGAGGAGGCCGAACATAAAGCGCGATTGGCCCACCGTGGCGCTCGCGATGGTGCTCAATGCCGGCATCCTGACCGGCGACAACGACTTCCTGGGCTGCGGATGTCCGACGTGGACGGTCGAGACGCTGCGCGCCGAGCTACGGCGACGAGGCTCGCAACCGGCGTAGCCGAGGCTCGGTCATGGCAGCGAATGACGTACGCAAGCCTCTGCCTGACGAACCTGGCCACGAGGCTGCTCCACGCTCGGCTGCTATGGGAGTCGGCGGAGTTCCCTGATCATCAACACGGGCCCACCGATGGGCTCCGTCCGTTGCAGGCCGTCGGGTCGTAGTCCCTGGTCGGGGATATCCGTATGCATCCCGCCCCCGCTATGGCCTTATTTGCGACCATCGACGCGAAGTCGTCGAGGTCGCTGGCGGTGCTGAAAGCGCTTTACAGGCGCCCTCGTAGTCGAGGTCGAAGTGAGCTGGTCGGTGCTACGGCCGGTTGCGCCCGTAGCGGTCGTGGGCATGTACCCACTCGTCGGCGAGGATCGCCCCGCCAAGCGAGACCTCACCGCATAGCACTGTGGCGGCGATGATCTCGGCCAGCTTGCGAACCTTGCCGGCTCCGCAGCAGCCAAGCAGCTCGAGGCACTCGCGCTGCGTGGCGAGCCCCGTGCCGCCGCCATAGGTCGCGACGATCAGCGACGGGATCGTGATCGAGACGTAATAGTCGCCGCCGGGGAGTAGCTCGCTGAAGTTGAGGGCTGCGGAGCACTCGGCGACGTTGGCCGCGTCCTGGCCGGTGGCGATGAACAGGGCGGCAATCCCGTTGGCAGAGTGCAGACCGTTGTTGTTGACCCCCGACATGAAGCTCCCAAGGTTGGACACCTGTCGCGCGCGAAACAGTCTCTCGCCGCTCGTGTGCATGTACTGCTCGATCAGTGCCGCGGGCAGCGTCGCCTCGGCGACGACGCGCTTGCCGCGAGTGCGCAGGACGTTGATCTGCGAGCTCTTCTTGTCGGTGGCGAAGTTCGACTCCAGATAGAAGTCGACGATGCCCTCATAGCTGGAGTTGATCCACGCGCACGCCACAGCCGTCGCCTTGCCCGTGAGGTTCTGGCCGGCCGCATCCCCGGTCGTGTAGTCAAAGCGCGTGAACAGGATTCGGCTGGCGGAGTACTGCTCGATCCCGCGCAGCCGGCCGATCCGCGTAGTGCTCTCCGCCGCCTGCTTGATCTCCGCGAAGTGCTCGGTCAGCCATTCCCCGAATCGGCGCGCCTCGCGCGCGCTTGCGAACACGAAGGCGGGTGCGCGCTGCATGGCGTCATCGAGAATCGTGGTCTTCACGCCGCCTGCCCCGTGCAGCATCTTCATGCCGCGGTTGTAACTCGCGACCAGGGTGCCCTCGGTAGTCGCCAGCGGCACGTAGAACTCTCCCTGCGCATGCTCCCCGTCGACGAGCAGCGGCCCGGCGATGCCGATCGGCACCTGCGCCACCCCCGTGAAATGCTCGACGTTCCCCGGGAGAGCCGATGGGTCGAGCGAGTAGTGGGCGAGGTGCTCCAACGCAACGCCCGTTTGCTCGCGCAGGAAAGCGCGGCGCGCGGCCGCTGCCGCGGGCGTGTAGTCATCCTCGCGATCGCGAGGAATCTTCTTGCGGGGCGGCTCGCCAACTGAGATGTCCTTCGGTCCGGCGGCCGTCGGCTCCTGCGACATGATCAGGCCAGTATCCCCCAATGTAGGTAGCGTTTGGATCGTTCGCCGGCGAGTGCGGCGCATCTCGCCCATCCGTGGATCTCCGGACCCACCTGCGGGATAGCCCCGATGACACAGGCAGCCTCCGCAGATAGGTTCTGATCGGGCACACCGCCGACGGCCAACGCCTGTGTGGGCGTCAGCAGCCGGCCTTCTTGCCGGTCGTCATGAGCGAGCACCTGACAGCCCTGGACGCGACGTTCCTCGAGCTCGAGGAGGCTGACGAGAGCGCGCACATGCACACCGGCGGGATCATGGTCTTCGATCCTCTGCCGGATGGCGGCCCGCCGTCGTACGAGGCTCTGTGCCTGCAGCTCGCGAGCCGGCTGCGCCAGCTGCCGCGCTACCGACAGCGGCTGTCGCAGCCGCATACCGGCGGGCTGTCGTGGCCCGAATGGGAGAACGATCCCGCATTTGACATACGCACGCACGTAGCCCGCGCGGCGTTGCCCGCCCCCGGAGGCTACGAGGAGCTGGCGGAGTGGGCATCGGGCTTCTTCTCCCAGCGCCTGGATCGCCACCGGCCGCTGTGGGAGATGACGCTCGTCGACGGACTCGCCGACGGTCGCTGGGCACTCGCGACCAAGACGCACCACTGCATGGTCGATGGTGTCGGCTCGATCGACGTCAGCCACCTGCTGCTCGACCCCACCGCGGACGCACCGCCGGCCGCTCCGGCGCCGCCGTCCTCCGCGAGCGGGCCGGACGGCGGCCGCACACCCTCCCCTATCGATGTCCACGGCCCAACGTCCACCGTCCAACCGACCGCATCAGGCTCGCTGGCCTCTCTGGCGCACGCGTGGGCGGGCCTGCTGCCGGTTGAAACGATCCGCCAAGCGGCCCAGATGGGAGCCCATGGCGCGCTTCACCCACGTGAGGCGCTGCGCAACGCGCGAGCGGCACTCGGTGTGATCGTGCGCGAGGAGCTGCTGCACCCGGCGCCGCGCACGAGCCTCAACGGGCCGACGATCGGCACCCGACGCCGCTTCGATGTCGTGCGCGTCCCGCTGGCGGACCTGAAGGAGATCAAGAACTCTCTCGGCGGCACGATCAACGACGTCGTGCTCACGGTCACCGCGAGCGGGCTGAGGGCGCTGCTCCAGTCCCGCGGCGAGGCACTGCCGGCGCAGGGGCTGCGAGCGATGGTCCCGATGAACCTCCGCGCCGCGGGCGAGCACCTCGCGCTGGGGAATCGGGTCTCCTCGCTATATGTGGAGCTGCCTGTAACTGAGGCCGATCCAGTGCGGCGCTATCGCGAAACCGTGGTCCACTCGGAGTCGCTGAAGTCCGACGGACGCCAAGCGGCAGGCACCACCGCCGTGATCGAGCTGGCGGGACTGGCGCCACCGGTGATCCATGCCACCCTTGCACGGGCCCTTTACGCCACACGGCTGTTCAACGTGACCGTCACCAACGTGCCCGGTCCGCAGCAGACGCTGTACGCCTTCGGGGCGCCGCTGCGTGAGATCCATCCGCTTGTGCCGCTCGCCGCCGAGCACGCCGTCGGCGTGGCCGCGGTGAGCTATGACGGCAACGTGTTCTTCGGCGTGGTCGCCGACCGCGACACCGTGCCGGACCTCGAGGTGCTGCTGAGCGCCCTGCGTGCATCCATCGAGGAGCTGCTGTCTGCCGCCCGCGCGTAGGTTGACTTCCGGCGCCTGGCCTGGTGCTCGATCACTTTCCCGAACGTGTCCTCCAGCTGTGTGGTCATCGTCTGCTTGAACAGCGCGAGCAGCGCCTCGGAGGCCAGGGGTCTGAGGGTGTTCACGGCCTCGATCAGCTCCTCCCATTGCTCGTCGGGTTCGCCGGCCCGCTGGAAGGGTTGCCACAGCTCTCTGAGGTAGAGCCTCGTGAATGCCCGTGAGATCGACTCGCAGTTGCGGCTGACCCGCTCGGCGAGTGATAGCGCGGCGTGCAGCGGGATCCCGAGGTCGATGACCTGTTCGGCGGCTTTCAGCAGTGTCGGACTGGGGACTTCGAAGCGGTCTTCGCCGAGTGGAACGAGCAGCCTCAGCTTGCGGATCCGCTCGGTGCCCTTCGCGTCGATCTGACCGAACCTCTTGGCCAGTTCGTCGCCGGTGATGATCTCCGGGGTCTCCGGCTCGAAGGGTGCGGTGACCGCGCTGCGCAGGCCGAGCAGACGCTCGGCGAGCCCGTGTGATCCGTTCAGGAGCCGCTCGATGGCGGCGAGGTTGAAGCCGTCTGCCTGCAACTCCTGGATCAGGCGAAGTCTCGCCACGTGCTCTGCGTTGTAGTAGCCGACCCGTGCTCGCACCTGGGGCGGGGGCAGCAGCCCCCGGGTGTGGTGGTTGCGGATGTTGCGCACCGACATCCCGACTTCGCCGGCGAGCTGCTCGACGGTGAGGTCATGGCCGGACGTGCGGGCCCCGCGCGCTCGGTCCGGCCGGTCGATGGTGTCGGAGCTCGAACGCGCCATATGAACGCTACGATACTACAAACGATGTACCCTCATTTGAGGTATCATCGTTTCCAGTTATGGCTGTCCCCACCCAGCGTGATCCAGCTGAGATGTCGCGTCTTGCGCCGTCCTCGGGTGGCCTCGGCCGCCGTCTGCTGCGCTCGAAGCTGCTCGAGGCGCTTGCCTACCCGCACGGCGTTGACCGCTATGTCGAGCTCGTCCGCCCGCTGCTCGTAAAGCGCGACGTTCGCGCCGAGGTCACGGCCGTCCGCCATCAGACCTCGAAGAGCGTCACGCTCGCGCTGCGCCCGAATGAGAACTGGCGCGGCTTTCACGCCGGGCAGTTCGTCGGCGTGAGCGTCGAGGTCGACGGGGTCCGCGAGACCAGGCCCTACTCCCCGGCGGGCTCGCAGCATGCCGCCGGCGCGCTCGAGCTGACCGTCTCCACCCACCCAGAGGGCAGGGTCTCGCGCCACCTGCGCGACCACGCGCGGCCGGGCATGATCGTCGGCCTGACCCAGGCGGAGGGTGACTTCGTTCTGCCTGAGGAGCGGCCCGCGCGGGTGCTGCTGATCAGCGGTGGCAGCGGCATCACGCCGGTGATGGCGATGCTGCGCACGCTCTGCGACGAGGGCTTTGAGGGGGAGGTCGGCTTCCTGAACTATGCGCGCTCGCGCGCGCTCGCACTCTACGACCCCGAGCTGCGCAAGCTGGCGCAGCTGCATGAGGGCCTGAGAGTCGCACGCGGCTTCACCCGCGCACGCCGGTCGGAGCTCGCCGGGCGCTTCGATCGCGAGCACCTGTCCGCGGTGACATCCGACCATGCGGCCGCTACGACGTTCGTCTGCGGTCCGCCGGCGCTGATCGACTCGGTCCGCGCCGTCTGGGCGCAGGACGGCCTGCCCGAGCCGGCCGTCGAGACCTTCACGCCGCCCGCGCTGCGCTTCGACACCGACGGCGCCAAGGGCCTCGTGAGCTTCACCGTCAGCGGACGCGAGGCCGCCAACAGCGGCCTCCCGCTGCTCGAGCAGGCCGAGGACGCCGGCCTCGCCCCCGAGCACGGATGCCGCATGGGCATCTGCAACACGTGCAGCTGCCGCAAGACGGCCGGCACGGTGCGCAACGTCTTCACCGGCGTGATCTCGACTTCCGGCGAGGAGCAGATCCGCATCTGCGTGTCCGTGCCGGTCGGCGATGTCGCGCTCGACCTCTGAACCCGCCCCCGAGAAGGAGCCAGCCATGCCCAGCAGCGCACCCAGTCTCTCCCCCGAGCAGCTCGAGGCGTTCGGCCGGGAGCTCGACGCGATCCGCGCGCGCGTCGTCGCGGACCTCGGCGAGCGCGACGTCGACTACATCGAGAAGGTCATCCGCACCCAGCGCGGACTCGAGGTCGCCGGCCGCGCCCTGCTGTTCCTCGGCTTCCTGCCGCCCGCCTGGATCGGCGGCACCGCCGCGCTGTCGCTGTCGAAGATCCTCGACAACATGGAGATCGGCCACAACGTCATGCACGGGCAGTACGACTGGACGGGAGATGAGCGGCTGAACGGCAAGAGCTTCGAGTGGGACACCGCCTGCCCCGCCGACCAGTGGCGCCACTCGCACAACTACATGCACCACACCCACACCAACATCGTCGGCAAGGACCGCGACATCGGCTACGGCATCCTGCGCATGTCCGAGGATGAGCGGTGGCGCCCGTACTATCTCGGCAACCCGCTGTACGCGGCGCTGCTGGCGACCTTCTTCCAGTACGGGGTCGCCATGCACGATGTCGAAGCCGAGCAGATCGCCGCCGGCGAGAGCGCCCTGGACGACGAGAAGCGCCACAAGCTCCAGGCCATCTGGCGCAAGGTGCGTGGCCAGACGCTCAAGGACTACGTCCTGTTCCCCCTGCTTTCCGGTCCCTCGCTGCCGTTCGTGCTCGCGGGTAACGCGACGGCGAACCTCACCCGCAACCTGTGGGCGTTCACGATCATCTTCTGCGGCCACTTCCCCGACGGCACAGAGCAGTTCACCGAGGAGGAAACCGAGAACGAGACCCGCGGCGAGTGGTACTACCGCCAGATGCTCGGCTCGGCCAACCTGACCGGCGGCAAGCCCTTCCACATCCTCGCGGGCAACCTCAGCTACCAGATCGAGCACCACCTCTTCCCTGATCTGCCCGCCCACCGCTATGGCGAGATCTCCGAGGAGGTCCGCGAGATCCGCGAGCGCTACGGCATCCCATACAACACCGGCCCGCTGCACAAGCAGTTCGGCAGCGTCGTGCGCAAGATCGTCAAGCTCGCGCTGCCGCCGCTGCCCGGCCTCAAGGGCTCCGAGCCGGGCCTGAACAAGCCCGCCGCGCAGGCGCGGCCGCCAAAGCCGGCCGCTGCCAAGGCGGGCCCGCGCGCGCTGCCCGCTGCGAGGACGGGCGCGCGCAAGCCGACCGCCGCCAAGACTGGCCCGCGCAAGCGGGCCGCGGCGGCCTGAGCGTATGGCCCGCACCCCCGACGCGCTCCAAGTCGCTGCACCGATCGCGCCGACCGCAAGCACGTCGCGTCTGTGATCTCGCTGGAGGCAGTCCCGGTCCCGTCGATCCCGCGCCTTCCGCTGGTGCCAGACCCGCTGCGACGCATCCGGGTGCCACGCGACTTCGGCTCTGTCACCGCGCGCTCGTCCGAGGCGAGCGACCTCCGGGCGGTGGGTATGACGGCGAGCGGCGTCGAGCGCATCTGGGCAGGGGTCGAGCGCCTCTACCGCAGCGGCTTCTATCCGGCGATCGCGCTGTGCGTGCGCCGCGAGGGCCAGGTGGTGCTCGACCGTGCCATCGGGCACGCGCGCGGCAACGGGCCGGCGGATCGCAACGACGCCGTGCGCACGCCGGCCACACCTCAGACGCCGTTCGTGATCTTCTCGGCATCCAAGGTGATGACGACGGTGGTGACCCACCTACTCGAGCAGCGCGGGCTGCTGCACGTCGGCGACCGTGTGTGCGAGTACATCCCCGAGTACGCCGCCAACGGCAAGCAGGTCATAACGATCGAGCAGCTGCTCTCCCACCGCGCCGGCGTGCCCAACCTGCCCGCCGACGCGTTCGACCTCGACCGCTTCGGCGACCGAGAGTTCATGCTGGAGATGCTGTGTGCGGCCAAGCCCCGCTCGCGACCCGGGAAGCTGCTCTCCTACCACGCGGTCTCAGGCGGCTTCATCATCGCCGAGATCGTCCGCCGGGTGACGGGCAGGGACATTCGCACGGTACTCCGGCAGGAGATCCTCAAGCCGCTCGGCTTTCGCTGGGGCAACTACGGCGTCAGCGCCAGGGATGTGGGGCGGGTCGCCCTCAGCTACCCGACCGGACCGCCGGCGCTGCCGCCGCTCTCCACCGTGCTGAAGCGCGCACTCGGCCTCCCGCCAGATGAGATCACCGTCCGCTCCAACGACGCACGCTTCCTGACCGGCATTGTGCCGTCGGGCAATGTCGTTACGACGGCCAACGAGCTCTCCCGCTTCTTCGACCTGCTGCTCGCTGGAGGTGAGCTCGACGGCGTGCGCATCCTGGAGCCGCGCACGATCCGCCGCGCGATCTCCGAGCGGGCGTTTCGCGAGATCGACTTCTCCCTGGTGGCTCCCTTGCGTCACGCCAGCGGGTTCATGCTGGGCGCCAGCGCGTTCAGCCTGTTCGGCCCCGACACCGACGAGGCGTTCGGCCACCTCGGCTTCACCAACGTGCTCGGCTGGGCCGACCCCGAGCGCGCGCTCTCGGTCGGCCTGATGACCAGCGGCAAGCCGATGCTGCACCCGGCGCTGGGTGACCTGTGGCTGCTCACGCGTGCGATCGGCCAGGAGGCGCCCAAGGTGGCGCGCAGCGGAATCTGGTTCACGCAAACATGACGCCCCAGACGAAGGCTTCGGCGCGGCGCCCCTAAGCGCGCTGCGGAGCGCCCGCGCACTACGATCCGCTCCGTGAGCTGGCCGCGGCCCAAGACGTCTGTGGCGAGGCTCGGCTTCGTGATCGCGCTCGCGCTTTCGATCGGCTCTCTCACACCCGCCGCTGGGCTCGCCGCGAGCTCGCCGGTCCCCAAGCCGTTTGCGGGCACCGCGTTGTGGGTCAATCAGCTGACTGCTGGCCAGAGCGGCCAGGAGCTGGTCGCCGCGGCGGCCACAGCTGGCGTGCGGACCCTGTACGTGAAGGCGGCCGAAGGCTCCACCCCAGAACCGCAGTTCTCGACGGCCCTGGTGAGCGAAATGCGCGCTGCCGGCGCGACGGTCTGCGCGTGGACGTTCGCGTACGGCCAGGCTCCGTCGGGCGAAGCGGCGGCTGCGGTGGCGGCGGTGCACAACGGGGCGCAGTGCCTGGTCGTTGACGCCGAGGCTCAGTACGACAAGCTGTATGGCGCCGCGCAGCTGTTCGTGCGCACGCTGCGCTCCGAGCTCGGCGCCGGGTTCCCGATCGGACTGGCCAGCGAAGCTGAGGTCTCCCGGCACCCCACGTTCCCGTACTCGGTGTTCCTCGCGCCGGGGGGCTTCAACGTCGTTCTGCCGCTGATGTACTGGCGCGACTTCGGCGTCAGCGTGGACGCCGCCTACGCAGCCACGATCGGGGGCAACTCGATCTACGCTCGCCCGATCCTGCCGGTCGGACAGCTGTATGGCTCACCCACGCCGCCAGAAGTGCTGCGATTCCGCACCCTGGCCCACGCCTACGGCACGCCCGGGCTGAGCTTCTTCGACCTCGATAGCGCGCAACCGGAAGCGCTGGCAGCTCTCCACGCGCCCCTCCCCGGGCTCGCGCGCAGGACGCTCGTCGCGCCCACGCTGCACGCCGGTGCCTGCGGCGACGAGATCGTGCAGGCCCAGGAGCTGCTCGACGCGGCGGGGGCGCACCTGCCGGTCGGCGGGTTCTTCGGCGCCGAGACCGCGCGCGCCGTGGCCTCGTTTCAGGCCCATCATCGCCTGCCGCCAAGGGGGGTACTCGGTCCTGCCACGTGGAGGGCGCTGCTGCATTTCCATCCGCGCGAGCCCTCGTGGGCGAACGCGCCGCCTGACTGCGAGCGATGACCTGACGGCACCCCGGCAGCGCGGCTACGTCGAGTACAGCGCCTCGATCGCGCTCTCGTACTTCTCGGCGATCGGCTTGCGCTTGAGCTTCATGGTGGGCGTCAGCTCGTCGCCCCCAGGGAGCCAGTCACCTGAGACGATCTCGAACTTCTTGATCTGTTCGACGCGCGCCAGCTTGGCGTTGGCCGCGTCCACGCCCGCCTGCACCGCCGCACGCACGCGCTCGTCGCCGGCGAGCGACTCGAGCGTCGTGTCCTCGATGCCGTGCGTGGCGGCCCACGCGGGCGCGAAGTCGGCGTCGAGGACGATCAGCGCCGTGTTGTAGGGACGCCGGTCGCCGATGCAGCACGCCTGGCCGATCACCGGCGAGCTGCTCTTCAAGGTCGCCTCGATGTTCGCCGGGGACATGTTCTTTCCGGCGGCGCTGATGATCAGCTCCTTCTTGCGATCGACGATCGTCAGATAGCCGTCCTCGTCGAACACGCCGATATCTCCCGTGCGCAGCCAGCCGTCCTCGGTGAACGCCTCGGCCGTCTTCTCAGGCAGGTTGCGGTAGCCGAGCATCACCACGTCGGACTTGACCAGCACCTCGCCGTCGGCGTCGAGCTTGATCTCGATGCCCGGAGCGGGCGGTCCCACGGTTCCGAGCTTGATCTTACCGGGAGGATTGACGCTCCCGGCACCGCACGTCTCGCTCATGCCCCACAGCTCGGCGAGCGGCAGACCGATCGCGTGAAAGAACTCCAGCACCTCGACCGGCGTGGGCGCGGCGCCGACGTTGATCGCCTCGACCTGGTCGAGGCCGAGCATCGTGCGCAGCCCGGAGAAGATCTCCGCGTCGGCCTTGTCGACCTGCTCGGCCAGCTCGGCCGGCACGGGTTCTCCTGCCTGCTCCAGGCGCACCTTGCGCACACCCGCCTCGAGCGCGGCCTGCAGCTGCTCGCGGCGCTCGTCGGGCTGCGCGGCGACCATCGTCTCCAGGCCGGCCTTCAGCTTCTCCCAGATGCGCGGCACCGCGAAGAACCAGCTCGGGCGGACTTCCGGCAGGTAGGAGAGCACTTCGCGAGGGTCCTCGCAGCATGTGATCTGCAGGCCGAAGACGATCGGCAGATAGTGGTGGGCGTTGCGCTCGGCGACATGGGCTGCCGGCAGCCACGAGACCACGCGGCCATCGCGCGGGAACTGGATCAAGTGCTCGATGCCCTGGACCGTCGCGAGCAGGTTGCGGTGTATGAGCTGCACGCCCTTCGGCGGACCGGTCGTGCCCGAGGTGTAGATCAGCGTGAGCACGTCCGTCGACTTGATCTGCGCGACCGAAGCGTCGACGTCGAAGTCCGGGTTCGAGCCCTCGACGTCGGACAGCGCGAGCGTTCCCAGCGGGGCCTCGCCGTCCACGACGATCACGTACTCCAGGCCCGGCAGCTCCCTGCGCGCCTCGCGCACCTGCGGCAGGTACTGCTGCTCGCAGATCAGCACCTTCGCATCCGCATCGGCCACGACGTACCGGATCTGCTCGGGCGTGTACGTGTTGTAGATCGAGAACGGCGTCGCGCCGAGCATCATCGCCGCGAGGTCGCACAGGTGGAACTCAGGGCGGTTGCAAAGCATCAGGGCGACGCTGTCGCCGCGCTGAACGCCGAGCTTCGCCAGGCCGCCCGCGAGCGCGTCGACGCGCTCGCGCAGCTCGCCCCAGGTGATGCTGAACTCGTCCCCCCTGGTGCGGATCGCCACCTCGTCGGCGCGCTCAGCCGCCGTGATGCGGAACGCCTGCGCGATCGTCGCCGCGCCGAGGGCCTCGCGAGTCATCGACTCCGTGACTTCGACCTCCATCGCACGCTCCCTCTCTCGCGGTTCTCCCCATCCCCATGGGACCTGGCCCTGCGGACCCGAAGATCCATGTGGATCATACCTGCCGGCTGAATAGTCTCAAGCAGATGCGCACGGGCGAGCTTGGCTACTGGTGGCGCTCACTGGGCGGCCCGCCGGCGCCGAGGCCGCCCCTGGCCGGGCCGACTGAGGCCGACGTGGCGATCGTGGGCGCCGGCTACACGGGCCTGTGGACCGCGTACTACCTCAAGCGCGCGCGACCGTCGCTGCAGATCGTGATGCTCGAGCGCGAGCACGCCGGCTTCGGCGCCTCCGGGCGCAATGGCGGCTGGGTCTCCGGGTTCTTCTCCGGTCCACCGCGCGTTTACGAACGTCACGCCGGGCGCATCGGCTACGCGGCGCTGCAGCGGGTGATGTTCGACACCGTCGACGAGGTCGGCGCGGTGCTCGCCGAGCAGCGAATCGACGCCGACTTCGTCAAGGGCGGACGCCTCACGGTCGCGCTCGGCGGCGCCCAGGCGCTGCGCCTGCGCGGCGAGCTCGTCGACAGCCGCGCGCACGGCCTGGACGACGACGATCTGCGTGCGTTGACACCCGGCGAGCTGGGGGCGCGCCTGCGCATCGCCGGGGCGCAGGGCGCGACGTTCTCGCCGCACGCTGCGCGCGTGCACCCGGCGAAGCTGCTCGCCGGCCTGGCCGCGACCGTCGAGCGCCTGGGCGTGGAGATCCACGAGGCCACACCGGTGAGCGCGATCCGCCCGCACGAGGCGATCACCCCCGCCGGAGGGGTGCGCGCACGCTGGGTCGTGCGCGCGACCGAGGGCTACACCGCCGGCCTGTCTGGGCTCAGACGCGCGCTCGTGCCGATGAACAGCTCGATGATCGTCACCGAGCCGCTCACGTCGGGGGCGTGGGATGAGATCGGCTGGGAGGGGCGCGAGGTGCTCGGCGACGGCGCGCACGTGTACGTGTACCTGCAGCGCACCGAGGACGGGCGCATCGCGATCGGCGGTCGCGGCGTCCCGTATCGCTTCGCGTCGCGCAGCGACGGCCGCGGCGAGACCGCCGCGGCGACGATCGAGAGCCTGCGCGCGAAGCTCCACGCGATGTTCCCGCCCGCCGCCGGCGTCGGGCTCGACCATGCTTGGTCGGGTGTGCTCGGCGTGCCCCGCGACTGGTGCGTGTCGGTCGACGCCGACCCCGAGTCGGGGCTCGCGTGGGCCGGCGGATACGTGGGCGAGGGCATCGCCGCCGCGAACCTCGCCGGTCGCACGCTGCGCGACCTCATCCTCGGCGAGGCCAGCCCGCTCACCACGCTGCCGTGGGTCGGGCATCGGGCCAGGCGTTGGGAGCCAGAGCCCGTGCGCTGGGGCGCGATCCACGCGATCTACTCGCTCTACCGCCGCGCGGATCGCATCGAGCAGCGAACGCAGCGGCCGTCGCGGCTGGGGCGACTCGTTGACGCGGTGTCCGGGCGGGCGTGAAGCGATGTCCGCTCCCGGCGCCGTCGCCCGCGCCACGAGCTCTGGGAGACTGTCGAGGTGAGCGACGAGCCGCGCCTCTCCCGGTATGCAGCCCACAACAGGCAGACGTGGGACGAGCAGTCGTCCAAGTATCAATCCACGCACGGAGCTCAGCTGGCGGCGTCGGGAGGCACGGCGTGGGGTGTATGGCAGCTGCCGGAGTCCGAGCTTCGGGTGCTGGGGGATGTGCGCGGGAAGGATGTCCTCGAGCTCGGCTGCGGGGCGGCGCAGTGGTCGATCGCGCTGCATGCGATGGGCGCCCGCGTAACCGGGCTCGACAACTCCTCGGTACAGCTGGAGCACGCCCGCGCGCTGATGGCACAGGCGGGCGCGGACTTCCCGCTCGTGCATTCGAGCGCAGAAGCGACGCCATTCGCGGACCAGTCATTCGACGTCATCTTCTGCGACCACGGCGCGATGGCCTTCGCGGATCCCCACCTGACTATTCCAGAAGCAGCCCGGCTCCTGCGCCCGGGCGGACTGCTGGCGTTCTCGATGAACACCCCGATCCTCGACCTCGCCTGGCCGCTGGCCGCTGCTCATCCCGGCGAGCGGCTGGCGGTCGATTACTGGGACCTGCATGTGTGCGAAGCGCCGGGCGAGCCGGTCGAGTTCCAGCTCCCCTACGGCACCTGGATCGCACTCTTCCGCGAGAGCGGATTCGTCGTCGAGGACCTGATCGAGCTGCGACCTCCGGCCGATGCGACGAGCAGCTACCGCGACGAGCACGACCTCGCGTGGGCCAGGCGCTGGCCGATGGAGCACATCTGGCGCGTGAGGCGCCCAGCCGCCGTCCACCCGTAGATCCCGAGGAGGTCCCGATGCCGCACGAGACGCTGCTGTATGACACCGATGAGGCGATCGCGACGATCACGCTGAACCGGCCCGAGCGGCTGAACACGATCGTGCCGCCGATGCCCGATGAGCTCGAAGCGGCCGTACACGACGCGGTCGCCGACCCACAGGTGAAGGTGATCGTGCTGCGCGGCGCGGGGCGCGCGTTCTGCGCCGGCTTTGACTTCGGCGGCGGCTTTCACCACTGGGACGACGCGCTCACCACCGACGGGGCGTGGGACCCCGGCAAGGACTTCGCGACCGCCACCTCCGACCAGGGCGCGGTGCCGAAGTTCATGAGCCTGTGGCGCTCGCCCAAGCCGGTGATCGCGCAGGTCCACGGCTGGTGCGTGGGCGGAGGCAGCGACATGGCGCTGTGCGCAGACCTCGTGATCGCCAGCGAGGACGCGCGCATCGGAACCTCCTACTCGCGGATGTGGGGCTGCTACCTCACCGGCATGTGGCTGTATCGCCTGGGCCTGACGAAGGCCAAGGAGTACGCGCTGAGCGGCCGGCCACTGTCGGGCCTGGAGGCGGTGCAGGCGGGACTGATCAACGCGGCGGTGCCGTTCGAGCGACTCGAGGCGGAGGTGCGCGAGCGCGCCGAGCAGCTCGCCGGCATCCCGGCCTCGCAGCTGGTCGCGATGAAGCTGATCGTCAACCAGGCCTACGAGAACATGGGCCTGGCCTCCACCCAGACGCTCGGTCCGATCCTGGACGGGTTGATGCGCAACACGCCCGACGCGCACGGCTTCATCGAGCTCGCCGAGCGCGAGGGCGTCGGCGGCGCTGTCGCGCGGCGCGACGGCCCGTTCGGCGACTACAGCCAGGCGCCCGCCGCCTGCAGGCCGAATCCGGAGAACGTGATCACGGTGAAGCCCGACCGGGCTTGACCGCGCCGTAGCGACTGTAATGGCGCTCGGGGATCGCGTCGGGGTCCTTGTACCAGTACCACGTGCAGGGATCCTTGGTGTAGTCCTCGGGTGGATCCGAAGGGTAGAGCGGGTAGCCGGACCACTGAATCGGAAGCGACTCGTTCATGAAGCTGCAGTGCGTGCAGTAGAGCGGGAAGCCCTTGCGCCCGTATGACCAATCGTGCGCCTCGCGCGTTGCGCCGCCATCCGGGAGCCCCTCGTAGGCTCCGTTTCGCACGAGACGCTGGCCCGAGCCGCACGGGTTCATCGTGAACGTCACCTTCTCCTCGTCCTCGGCGATCGTGAAGGAGCCCGGGTTGGGACCCACCCCCGAGCACGAGTGCGCGCGCCAGGTGGCGGCCAGCAAGCCGACCAGCTCGCGCCGGTCGAGCGCCACGATCGCATCGTGGTGGCGGCGCCACCCGTGGCCCATGCTCTCGGTCCACGCCTCCGCGACGCCGTCGTCACCGAGCCGTTGCTGGATGAACGAGACCAAGTCCAGGACGCCGCCGGCCATCAGATCGTGCAGCATCTGCCACTCGTGCTTCATCTCGGCGCACAGGCGCCTCGCCTGAGCCAGATCGCCGGCGTCGATCGCCTCGATGGCTCGATCCATCGTCGGCCGCGAGAGCTCTGCGAGCTCCTCCTCTGAGAACCAGCGGTCTGTCATCGTGTCCTCCTTCGATGATCGTCGAGGCTCAATTGTGACCGAGGGACGCAAAGCGCTGGTGACGGGAGCCGCGCGCGGCATCGGCGCCGCGGTCGCGGAGCGGCTCACCGCGGACGGCTTCGAGGTGCTCACGCTCGATCTGCGCGCGGGCTGCGACCTCGCGCTCGACGTCGCCAGGGACGAGCTCCCGCCACTGGACGTGGACGTGTGCGTAGCCAACGCGGGCGTCACCACGACGATCGCGCCGGCGCATCGGATGTCCGCGGAGCAGTGGCAGCGCGACATCGACGTCAACCTCACGGGCGCATTTCGCACCGTGCAGGCTTGCCTTGGCGGGATGCGCGAGCGCGGCTACGGGCGGATCGTGGTCGTCTCGAGCGTCGCCGCGCTCGGTGGGCTGCCCGGGCAGGTCGCGTATGCGGCATCGAAGGCCGGGCAGCTGGGAATGGTGCGCACGCTGGCCAGCGAGAACGCGTCGCGCGGGATCACCGTCAACGCGATCCTTCCCGGTCTGGTCGCCACCGAGCAGGTGCTCGCGATGCCGGCTGACGTGCGCGAGCGGGCGTTGAGCTCCCTACCGACCGGACGCGCGGTCGAGCCCGCCGAGATCGCCGCCGCGGTCGCATTCCTGGCAGGCGAGGGCGCCGCCCAGATCAGCGGGCAGGCGATCGCGATCGACGGCGCCGCGTCGCTGAACCAGCTCTCCCTCGGCGCCGCGCGCCGCTAGCGCGCGCCCGGGCAAGCGAAGGCGGGCATGTGGCGCACACGGACGAAACGCTGACGGCAGCGGATCTGGACGTCAGGCGCGTCGGCAGCGGACCGACGGTCGTGCTCACGCACGGCAGCGTGGTGGGCGTCGAGCGCACATGGCGCCATCAGCTGGCGCTCGCCGAGCACTGGAGCATCTGCCTCCCCAACCGTCCGGGCTTTGGCGGTAGTCCACCGCTCGCGCGCGGCGACTTCGAGCTCGAGGCGCCGCTGATCGCCGAGCTGCTGGGAGACGGCGCGCACCTGGTCGGGCACTCCTACGGAGCCGTGATCGCGCTGTACGCCGCGGCGCTGCGACCACACGCGGTGCGCTCGCTGACGGTCTCAGAGCCAGGTTGCCTGCGCGTGGCGGCCGGCGAGGAGCTCGCCGACGCGCAGATCGCGGGCGGCGAGCGCCTGTACGAGCTCGCCTCCACGCTGGAGCCGCTGGAGTTCCTGCGCGCCTTTCGCGGCGGCGTCGGCTCGACTCACGCCACGCCCGCGGAGCTCAGCGGCGAGCTGCTGCACGGCGTCCGCCTGCTGATGCGCGAGCGCCCGCCGTGGGAGGCCGACCCGCCGCTCGAGACGCTCGCCGCCACTGCGTTCCCAAAGCTCGTGATCTCGGGCGGGCACTCACCGGTGTTCGAGGCCGTGTGCGACGCCGTGGCGCAGCGCATGAGCGCGCAGCGGCTCGTGCTCCCTGGGCGCGGGCACACGATTCCAGCGCTCGGCGCGCCCTACAACGAGCTGCTGCACTCGTTCCTCAGTGACAGCGAGGCGCGGCGCGCGACCGAATCGAATCCCGCCGTCGAGGGTTAGTCAACTGGAGCACAGCACGACCCGAACCGCACGACAAGGAGAAGGCACAGATGCGATCAATCAAGCTGACCGTGGCGATCGTGGCCGCAGCCACGTCGCTCACGCTGGTCTCCGCCGCGGCGGGGCGGAACAGGCACGAAAACGGCGCCCGCAGGAATGCGAGCGGCTGCCATACCACGCTCAATGTGGCCCCACGGCTGCTCACCTCCGGCGAATCGGTGCTCGCCTTCGGCCGTCTCCGCTGCGCCGGCGCGGGCACAGAAGCCAACCAGACGGTGACGCTATACGAGAGCCCACTGATCTCGCCCGGCTACAGCGTTGCCGGCACGACGACCACCGACGCACATGGCTTCTACCAGATCACTGTCAGCGGCCTGACCGCTGACAGCGTCTTCTATGCGACCGCTGGACCGGCGCAGAGCGGACACCGGACCGTCAGGGTGGCCGCTCAGGTGACCGTCAGCGGGCCACCCGAAGGCGTGGTGCCGACCGCCCTGAGAACGGGGCGTCACAACCGGGTGACGTTCAGCGGCACGGTCAACCCGACGGACAGCGGCGCAGTGGTCGTGCTGCAACGCCAGAACGCGATCAGCGGCAACGAATGGCACCCGATCGGCTTCGGCCACGTCAACACGGAAGGTGACTTCTCGATCACCCACACCTTCGTGGTGGCGGGCGACGCGAACCTCCGTGTGCTCGTGCGCAGCGGCAGGCGCAACGTCGCGAGCCCGTCGAACGTGCTCAGCTACGAGATCTCCCAGGCGCAGAACCCGCAGCTGACGATCGAAAGCTCCGCCAACCCGATCTCATACGGGCAGACGGTGACGATCAACGGCGCCGTCGCCGGGGCCCCGAACACGGCGGTACAACTGCTGGCGCGCTCGGCCGCGCGGCCGGGCTACACCCAGGTCGGGGAAGTCAAGACCAACGGCGCCGGCAACTACACGTTCCCGGCGCAGACGCCGCTGGTGAGCACCTTCTACCGCGTGCAGGGTGCGGGCAAGAAGTCGGCGGTGCTGTATGAGGGCGTCAAATACGTGCTCACGGCCGGGGTCTCCGCCACCACGGTCCAGTCCGGCCAGTCGCTGACGTTCTCGGGGACGGTCACGCCGGGCGAGACCGGTCACGTGGTCTACCTCGAGCGCGAGAACGCGGCGGGGACCGGATTCCACGTGATCGAGGTCGGAACCGTGACCGCCAGCTCGACGTACACGATCGTCCACACGTTCTACGACGTGGGCACGAGCGTTGTGCGGATCAAGATCCCCGGCGGTCCGTTGAACGGCACGACCGACAGCACGCCGTTCACGATCGCGGTGACGCCAGCGCCGGCGGCCGCGCTCACGCCCGAGGCTCCGAGCAACTCCACGCAGCCTCCCGAAGGCAAGGTCTAGTCCGGGGGACGTCCCCAGGCTGCCCTGTGGCCGTCCCCGGAGCGGGGACGGCCACAGCGGCGCCCGGATACCAGGCGCGCACGGGGCCGCGCGAAGCTATGGCGCCAGCGTCAGGCGGCCACGGCGCGTGACTGCAGGTGCGCCCCGACCTTGCGCTTGACTCGCTGTAGCGCGTTGTCGACCGTCTTGGTGTCGCACGACAGCCGGCTGCCGACCTGCTCATAGGAGTAGCCGTCGAGATACAGCGAGAGCACGCGGCTCTCCAGCTCGGACAGCGCCGTCGACAGGCAGCCCACGAGCGAGCGCAGCTCCTCTGATGAGATGACCTGGTTGACCGGGTCCTGGACGCTCGGTCCGGGCAGCATCTGGTCGAGCGTCGGGACGTCGTCGCCGGCGCCCGCGGGCGTCGAGGAGAACGACACGTACTGGTTCAACGGCGTGTGCTTGTTGCGCGTGGCGGTCTTGACCGCGGTGATGATCTGCCGCGTGATGCACAGCTCGGCGAAGTTGCGGAAGCTCGACTCCCGGTCCGTGCGGAAGTCGCGAATCGCCTTGTACAGGCCCACGAGGCCCTCCTGGATGAGATCTTCGGAGTCTCCGCCCGCGAGGAAGTACGAGGAGGCCTTCAGGCGTACGAATCCGTGGTAGCGCCTGACAAGACGGTCGTATGCGTTGCGGTCGCCCTGCTTTGCAAGGGCGATCAGGAACACATCCTCGACCTTAGGTTCAGAGTTAGAGTTATGCGAGATTCGTGCCACGAGCAGATCCTTTCTTGAAGACCACCTCCCTGGCGGCCTCAATCGTGCTCAGTGGCGCACTCCTCCCCTGGCGCCAAAGCTATGAAATTGCGCTTTACCTAAGCTTTTCTCAACCTTAGGTTCAGCGTTATGTCGGCGCAGCCTTACACAGTTATGGAACCTTGTCAAGGCCGCGAGCTGCGACTCTGCAAGATCTCGTACAGAACCGCGGCCGCCGCCGCGCTGACGCCCAGCGACTCGATCCTCCCCAGCAGCGGCAGCGCGATCAGCTCATCGCATGCGCCCGCGACCCGCGGCCGCAGGCCGGAGCCCTCGCTGCCCAGCACGAGCACCACGCCCGATCCGCGGTAGTCGGGCGCGTCGTAGGCAACCGGCGCGCGCGCGCCCGTGCCACCGGCAGCGCTGGCGCCATAGCACCAGCATCCGGCTCTGCGCGCGTCCGCGAGGAAGTCGGCGAGGTTGCGCACCCGCGCCACCGGCAGGTGCTCGACGGCCCCGGCCGAGGCCTTGCACACGGCCGGCGTCACCTCAGCGGCGCGGCGCTCCGGGATGACCACGCCCGCCGCACCCGCGCACTCGGCGGTGCGGCAGATCGAGCCGAGGTTCTGCGGATCCTGCACCTGATCCAGCGCGACCAGCAGGGGGTTCTGTCCGGCGAGCAGCTCGTCGGCGCCTGCGTAACGGTAGGGCCCCGCGTCCGCGCACAAACCCTGGTGAGCGTCTGAGCCACAGCGGCGCTCGATCTCCTCAGCGGTGACCATTCGCACACCGACGCCCGCCAGCCACGGCTCGCGCGCGGCGCCAGCCGTCGCCCACACCTCCCGCACGCTGCCCGCCCGCCGCCCGCGCAACGCCTCCCTGATGGGGTTGCGACCGTAGAGGATCACAGCGGTATCAGGTCAAAGCCACCCGGCCTGTCGCGGACCTCCCAGCCCAGTGCGGCGATCTCGTCGCGCAGGCGATCGGCCGCCGCGAAGTCGCGCTCGCCGCGGGCCCGCTCGCGATCAACGGCCAGCTCGCGGACCTGCTCGGGCGCCTGCTCGGCCGGCGCGAGCAGCGACTCGAGCCCGAGGACGCCCAGCATCTCGCGCAGGTGAGCGTCGCCGGGCGAGTCCCACGTAGCGCTTGTCGCCTCGCCGATCCACTCGTTGAGCACCGCAAGCGCCTCGGCAGTGTTGAAGTCGCGGGCGAGCGCGTCGAAGAACCTGTCGCGCAGGCCGTCCAGGTCCGCCGGCGAATCGCCTTCGGAGAGTCGCCGGCCGGCCTCTCGGATGCGCTTGACGTTGGCCTGTGCCTGCTCCAGCGCAGCCTCGGAGAATGCCAGCGGCTGGCGGTAGTGCCCCGAGACCAGGTACATGACCACCGCCTCCGGGCCATAAGCGCCCAGCACCTCGTGCAGCAACGCGATGTTGCCCACCGACTTGGCCATCTTCTCGCCGGTGAACTGGATCATGCCGTTGTGCATCCACAGTTTCGCCAGCTCCTCGCTGCGGGCGGCGCGCGTTTGCGCCGCCTCGTTCTCGTGGTGGGGAAACACCAGGTCAGAGCCGCCGCCGTGGATGTCGAAGCCGACCCCGAGGACCTGCTCGGCCATCGCCGAGCACTCGATGTGCCACCCCGGACGGCCCGTGCCCCAGGGCGCCTGCCAGTACGTGTCCTCGCCGGGCTTGTGCGCCTTCCACAGCGCGAAGTCGAGGGGATCCTCCTTGCGCTGGGCGCCCTCCACCCCCTCGCCCTGGTCCATGTTCTCGAGCTGACGGTGCGAGAGCGTGCCGTAGCCGGGATCTGAGCGCACACGGAAGTACACGTCTCCATCCACCGCGTAGGCGTGCCCGCCGACGATCAGCGTCTGGATGTAATCGACGATCGGGCCGATCGTCTCTGACGCGAGCGGCTCATGGTCGGGGCGACCCAATTCCAGGGCGTCGGTGTCGGCGCGGTAGTGCTCGGTCATCTCCGCCGCCAGCTCGGCGCTCGAGCGACCCTGGGGGCGCGCGGCGTCGTAGATCTTGTCGTTGACGTCGGTGATGTTGATCACGAGCGTCGTCGCATAGCCCTCGTGCTCGAGGAAGCGCTTGAGCAGGCTGAAGACGACGTATGGACGCGCGTTGCCGATGTGGATGCGGCTGTAGACGGTCGGGCCGCACGCGTAGATGCCGACCTTTCCGGGGTCGCGTGGGCGCAGCGGCAACAGCTCCCCGCTGAGCGTGTCGTGCAGAACGATCTCGCGCATCGCCGCGCAACCCTAGCGGGCGAGACAGGCCGCGGACGACCAGGACGAGGCCAACGCGTACGCCTCCTCGCACCGGCCGCGTAAGACGCGACCAAGGCTCCATAGCCGGAGCCGCAGCCGCTTCTATGACCCGCCGTGGGCCGCCGGCCGGCGGCCCGGCCGCTTGACCTCGATCGGTCGCAGCTCCGCGAACGAGCGCTCGATGCCCTCCGCGAGCACCCCCACGTCGGGCGCTGTCATGCGGTCGGCGTTGAGGCCGAAGACCATCTGGCCGGCGTACGAGACGACCGCGATGCCGATCGTGTGTCCGGCGAACAGCGGCACGAGCGGGAGGATCTCGACGAGCGGGGCGCCAAACGCGTACAACCGCTCCCTGGGTCCGGGGACGTTCGTGATCGTCAGGTTGAACATCCGGGTGCCGCCGAACATCGAGCGCGCGAGCAGGCCGCCGGCGAGCGGCGGCCCCATGTCGGCCAGGTCGACGATCGTCTTGCCCCCGGTGCGCTGCGAGCCGGCCTTGAGCTGCTCCGCGCGCTCGACGACGCGGCGGTAGCGCATCATCGGGTCCGCCTCGGTCACCGGCAGCTCGACGAACAACGACGTCAGCTCGTTGCCGAGCGCGTGCTCCTGGTACTGCGAGCGGATGTTCACCGGCACCTGTGCCCGCAGATCGCCCTCGGGCAGCGCGTCACCGCGGGAGAGCAGCAGGTGGCGCAGCCCGCCCGCGCAGACCGCGAGCACCACGTCGTTGACCGTGCCGCCGAGGCGCGTCTTCGTCGCCTTGACGTCGGCGAGGTCAAGGCGCACGGTGGCGAAGTGGCGCGTGCCGCTCATCGGCCCGTTCAGGCTCGACTGCGGCGCCCCGATCACCTCGTCGCGCACGATCAGCTCGACCGCCGCGCGCACGCGATCGAGTGATTCGCGCGGGTGCAGCGCCGCGCCGACGCCGGCCCGCGCGCCGCGCAAGACCAGGCCGGGCGAGAGCCAGAAGCGGCCATTGCCGTGCTCTGCCATCTCCTCGTCACCGTCGGGCAGCGGCTGCAAGGGCAGCGGCGCAGCCTCCGGGGAGGCGTCGAGCAGGGCGTCCGCGATGTCAAGCGAGCCGACGCCGTCAACGAGACAGTGGTGCGTCTTGGTCGCCAGCGCCCAGCGCCCTCCCTCGAGCCCATCGAGCAGCGTCATCTCCCACAGCGGCCGGTGGCGGTCCAGACGGTGCGACCAGAACTCCCCAAGCCACTCGCGCAACTCGGCTTCTCCACCCGGTGCCGGCAGCGTCGCGTGATGCACGTGGGCGTCGGGGTCGAACTCCTGTGCCGGCTCCCACGTCAGCCACGTCAGCGGACCCGCATGCGCGCCGGAGAGCTGCTGGGAAAAGCGGGGCAGGATCCCCACCCGCCCGCGCACGTAGTCGCGGAACTCGGCGAAGTCCGGCGTCCCGCCACGGGGGAGCGGATCGAAGATGAGCGCCGCGCCGATGTGCATGTGCGCGCTCTCGTCGAACTGCTCGAGCTCGAGGAACATCGTGTCCAGCATGCTGAGCTGCTCAGCCATGGCCCCTGACTCCCTCCGGTACGGTCTTCAGGGCAACTTAGCGCGCACCGCACGAATCGACATCGGAGTCTCCCCGCGTAGTGGGTGCGTACTTCCCCACGTCCGTTGGCCTGGCACCTGCACGTGCGCCGGCGCCTCGGTTTCAGCGGCCGAGCTGGTCGAGGTCATCCTCGACCGCCGTTGACTCGACGTCAACCGGACGCACGCCGGGTTCGCGTGACGTGAAGCGTCCTGCAGTTGCGACGAAGCTCATCGCGCGACCGGCGTAGTGGCGTGACATCCAGCGGCGCGTCAGCCTTCGAGTGGGCGGAAGCAGGAGCAGTGCGCCGAGGACATCTGTAACGAACCCTGGAACCACGAGCAGCGCGGCTCCGAGAAACCCGAGCGCCCCGTCGAGCGCAGCACGGCCGGGTGCACGGTGCTCAGACACCGCCAGTGAGACGCGCTCGATCGCCGAGCGCCCCTGGATGCGCACCAGTCGCGCGCCGAGCGCCGAGCTCCCGAGCAGCAGCAGGATCGCCAGTAGCCAGCCGATCGCGCGTCCGACCTCGATGAAGACGAACACCTCGACCACAGGCACCCCGATCAGGACAAGCACGAACATCTCGGCAGTCAGCCTACGCGTCCTAGCTTGATGGCCGTCTAGTAGACGAACGCGGACAGCGCACGCGCGATGTCCGCAGCTCGCAGCGGGCCGAACCGCAGTGTCCATGCGCCGTCGAGCTCTTGACGGAACGTGTGCGGCACGCCATCGCGTTCCAGCTCTTGCCTGTGCTGCTGTGCTCGCTGGTAGCCGGAGCCGCCTTGGAACGTCGCGTCCAGTCCATACCGACCATCGTCTACCGGCCAGATCGTGAGCCGATCAGGCACCGGTCCTGCCCGGGTCGGGAGCAAGGGATCAGAGGTCACGTTGAGCTCATTGTCCTCCAGGACGCTCGGCTTGACGGCGCTTGGCCATCAACGGTTGTCCCTCCGCAGGACTGCGGCGTCCTACCGATGCCCGCGCCTACGCTTCGGAGAGACGATGCTCGACATGAGCGTCCTAGTCCTGCTCGTAGTGGTCATTCTCGTCCTCGTCGTGATCCCGGCGATTGTCGCGCGCATGCGTGGTTATCCCCTTGGCGGCCGGGTGGTAGTGCGCTGCCGCCAAGGCCACATGTTCATGACCGTCTGGACTCCAGGCGTCTCGTTCAAAGCGGTTAGTCTTGGCTGGTGGCGCTTTCAACACTGCCCGGTCGGAAAACACTGGACGCTCGTCAGCCCGGTCGAGGAATCCGAGCTGACCGAGGAGCAGAAGCGGCTCGCGCACAACGCGGCCGACGTCGCAGTGCCCTAAGGCCGCCGACGCGGTCGCCATCTGCGGGACTACCCAGCTCGAGCCGCTGTCTGCGCTCGAGTGCGTAGACACGTCCACCGCTCACGAGACGAGCTGCTTGGTTCCGAGTGTCTTGCGCATACCCGCGAGAGCGCGATCGCCGACCCGCTTGAAAGCGAGCGCGAGCAGCGGGTCGGCGAGCTTGAACGGACCCTTCAGCGCGAGGTCCGCGTCGTAGGTGATCCGTGTGCCGCCGTCCGACGGCTCGAACGTGATGCGGTCCAATGAGACGACGCTCGAATTCTCGCCGCGAAAGGTGACCGCGTCCGGCGGGTCGTATTCGACGATGCTGTAGGTGAGCGTTGTCTTGCGGTGCAGGAAGTCCGCCACGAGCCGAAACTGGCTCCCCGCTGCGACCGGCGCGTCGCCGAGGCGCTCGGCTTCGACGACCCCCGGGTCCCACTCCGCGGTCGTCGAGAAGTCGCTGAGGTACGCGAACACCTCATCGGGGGGATGGGGCGTGTCGACCGTTGCCTTGTAGCGAGCCATCGGGTTCTCCTCATCTGTTTGTATGGGTTGTGGCCGGAATGTCCTGCCAGCCGCTAAGTCGTTCGCACTCGGCCCAGAGCCGCTCACGGTCCTCTGAGGTCTCCTTGGTCCACGGCACGCGGTGGGTCGGGCGTTCTCGGCGGTCATGCCAGAAGCCGCCGGAGCAGCGTGCCGGCTCGGGAGCGGCGCCCAGCCAGACGATCGTGTCGGCGCCCTCCTGCGGCGTGCGCAGCAGCCACTTTGTCACGCCGTAGAATCGTGGCAGCGAGGACTCAAGGCCCGGGGTGTCGGCCCAACCGGGATGCATCGCGTGGACGACGACGCCGCTACCCTCGAGCCGCTCCGCCCACTGCTCGGTCAGGATCACCTGGGCGCGCTTGGCGCGAGCGTAGGCGGTGGCGCCGTCGAACTCACCGTGGGCGCTCTGCAGGTCCTCGACGTGGATCCGCTGGGTGTACATGCCGCCTGAGGACACGTTGACGATGCGAGCGGGCGCGCTCTTCTCAAGCAGCGGGGTCAGCAGGTTCGTCAACAGGAACGGTCCGAGAACGTTGGTGGCGAATGTGAGCTCGATGCCGTCGACCGAGAGCGTCCGCTCGCCGAGCAGCGCGCCCGCGTTGTTGACGAGCACATCCAGGCGCGACACGTCGCCGCTGAAGCGCTCGGCGAACCGCCGCACGGCTTTGAGGTCACCGAGGTCGCAGAGGCCGACCTGAACATCGCGATTGCCCGACCGCGCCACGATCTCCGCGCGAGCCCGCTCACCGCGTTCCTCGCTGCGGGCGAGCAGCCAGACGGCGGCACCGAGGCGCGCGAAGCCCTCGGCGGCGGCGAGCCCAAGCCCGGAGCTGGCGCCGGTGACGAGCACTGCCTTCCCGTCCAGCGAAGGCAGGTCGGCGGGACTCCACATCCCCCTGCGGATGCGATAGCCGACGCTCGTGTAGCCCGCAACCACGGTGCGGTCGAGGATCGTGTCGAGCAGCGAGTTGATCATGCGGTTCGTCCCGGGCAATCGAGCCACTCGCACGGCGCGCTTATCGCATCGGCTCGCCGTGTCGGCTTGCTCGCGTCGGCTAGGTTTGTGTTCCCGTGCAAGTCCTCGTCACCGGCGCCGGCGGCTTCATCGGCGGGCGTCTCGCCCGCCGCCTTCGCGACCGGGGCGATGAGGTGCGCTGTCTGGTCCGCAACCGCGACGCCGCTCGCACCCGAGCGCTCCTCGACGAGGGCTTCGAGGTCCACGTGGGGGACGTTCTCCGTCCCGACTCGCTCTCGGGCGCCGGCCGCGGCGTCGATGTCGCCTACTACCTGGTGCACTCGATGGGCCGGGGCGGCGATGGCTCGGACTTCGCAGCACGCGAGCAGCGGGCGGCCGAGGGATTCGGGCGGATGGCCAAGCAGGAGGGCGTTGGCCGCGTCATATATTTGGGTGGCCTCGGCGATAACCCCGGCTCGGAGCACCTGCGCAGCCGCCACGAGACCGCCACACAGCTCGCGGCGCACGGCCCGCCGCTGACCTACTTCCGCGCGGGAATGGTCGTCGGCAGCGAAAGCGAGTCCTACCGCACCCTGCGCTACCTGGTCGAGCGTCTGCCCGCGATGATCGCTCCCGCCTGGCTCGCCACCAGAACCCAGCCGATCGGGATCGACGACGTGCTGTCCTACCTCTCGCAGGCGCCTCACCTCGAGGCCTCGACCGGCCGCGAGCTGCAGATCGGAGGCCCGGACGTGCTCACCTACGGCGACATGCTCGACGTGATGGCACGCGCCCTCGGCAAACGCCCGCGCCCGAAGATCCCGGTGCCTTTCATAACCCCGTGGCTGTCCTCGCTGTGGATCGGCCTCGTGACACCGGTCGACGCCGGTGTGGCGCGTCCCCTGATCGAGGGGCTCAGCACCGAAACCGTCGTGACCGACGACTCCGCTCGCAGGCTCTTCGACATGAAGCCCGCTCCGTTCGAGGCCGCGTTGCGCCAGGCGCTCGCCGAGGACAAGAGTGCGGGTTAGCGAATTGGGGGCTGTCGACCACACAGAGACCGCTCACGCTGCGAGGCCAGCGGCCTCGCCTATCGCATCTCCGCCGAGCAGCTCGACGCCCATCCTGTGAGCGAGCGCCAAGGTGGCGCCGGCCCCGCCGAGGCCCACACGGACACGCTCGCTGAGGTCCGTGATCTCCACGCCTGCGTCGAGAAAGCGCTGCGGGCTGGTCGCGGAGAGCACGACAATGGTCGGCAAGAGCTCCCCAAGGGCGTCGGTGATCTCGCCCAGAGGCGTGTCTGCGCCGAGGTAGGTGATCCGCCAGCCGTGCTCCCTGAGGGCGAGCCCGAAGCAGAGCAGCCCGAACTCGTGTCGCTCGCCGGGCGGACACGCGAGCACGGCGCGCGGGCCCACGCCATTGCCCCAGCCCGGAGTCAGCGCGCGCAGCCGCCCGTCGATCACGTTGCTCGCGAAGTGCTCGTGGGCGATGCTC
>Ga0187890_10000531_pt1 | contig 26990 bp, 33 predicted proteins | sample June2016WEW_21_1_FD_133005 | JGI IMG/M metagenome (GOLD analysis project Ga0187890, IMG submission 133005) | Peatland microbial communities from SPRUCE experiment site at the Marcell Experimental Forest, Minnesota, USA - June2016WEW_21_10 | ecosystem: Environmental > Terrestrial > Soil >... | reverse complement strand
GCCCGAGCTCGTGGTGTAGCCCTCGTTGAAGATCAGATACAGGACATGCATCACCGCGGCCAGCCGGGCCGTTAGCTCGGGCTCAGGCGGCATCTCAAAGCTTGCCCCTGCGTCACGGATCGTCTGCTTCGCGCGGCTGATCCGCTGCGCCATCGTCGCCTCTGAGACGAAGAAGCAAGCGGCTATCTCAGCGGTGCTCAGGCCGCCGACGGCGCGCAACGTCAGCGCGATCTGCGACGGCGCGCTCAGCGAGGGATGGCAGCACATGATCAACAGCGCCAGGGTGTCGTCACGGTCGCGATCGATGCTCTGCTCGCTCTCGGGGCCAAGCGTCAACAGCTCCGAAGGGGGAGCTCCCATCGCAATCCGATCCTCGCGCCCCCGGCGCGCCCGCTCACTGCGCACGTCATCGATCAGCCGGCGCGTGGCCACCGTGAGCAGCCACCCGCGCGGATTCTCCGGCAGGCCGCTCACAGCCCAGCTGCCCGACGCCGCCAGGAGCGCCTCCTGGACCGCGTCCTCACACACGTCGAGGCTGCGATGCCGGCGCACCAGGGCCGTGAGGACCTGCGGCGCCAGCCGGCGCAGCAGGCCCTCGATGTCCTCAGGGCTCGTCACATCTCCAGCCCGGCCTCGTGCAGCACGGGCCACACCTCGACAGCGTTATAGGAGGCAAACGGCATCTCGCCAGCCAGCTGCAGCGCGCGCTCCTCGCTCTCGCAGTCAAGCAGGCAGAAGCTCGACACGAACTCCTTGGCCTCAATGTAGGGGCCGTCGGTCACCGCCAGAGTGCCCTCTCGGATCCGCACCGTCCTGGCCGTCAGCTCGTCTCCGAGCCCGTAGGCCGCGAGCAGCTCTCCGGACTGTGCGTAGCGCGTGTTGAACGCGTCCTGCGCGGCAATGGCCTGCGCCGCCTGCTCGCCCGAGAACGACTCCCAGAGAGCCTTGTTGCCATAGATGATCGCCATGTACTTCACGTCAGACCTCCTTGAGGGTTGCGCCCGCCAATCGAGCGATTTCTAGTCAGTCGTAGCGCAACGCGCGTTCTCGACATTCCATCCCTTGAACGTGATCTGCAACTTCCGCCGCACGCTCGTGCGGCCCGATGTCGAGATACCGCAAGCGGCTCCGACCAACAGACGAACCGGTGCCCACCGCACCGCCCAACTAAGGAGAAGACCATGAGCGTCGCATCTGTTGCACACAACCCGTCATCCACGAGCTCACGCGGCGGCACACGGCGCGTCCTGCGGTGCGGGATCCTCGCCGGCGCGCTCGCGCTGCCCGTTATCGAGGCATACGCCGCGCTCGCCAAAGCCGCAGGCATCCCCCTCCGAGCAGGGCTCCCCGGCGCCCACACCGCATCCGCCGTCACCGCCGGAAGCTTCGCCACCGGAATCGTGATCGCGACCTTCTGGGGCACCGTGCTCGCCGTCACCCTCGCTCGATACGCAAGCAGACCAGCGCGAACCTTCACGATCATTGCCGTCGCAGCCACCGCACTATCACTGATCACCCCGCTCGACGCGTTCGGCGCCTCGCTGAGCACGAAGCTGACACTCGCCGGGGGCCACCTGATCGTCGCGAGCATCATGACGTCGCTCCTCAGACGCGGGATCTCGCGAGCACGGTCATGACGAGCCGGCACCGATTCCAAACTACCGCCGTGCCATGACGCACAGCCGAAGCCTCTCATCGACCCTGTGAGCGCCCGGGGCGAAGCTGCTGCTGGTCGCTGTGCTCTTCCACGCCCGGCCATTAGCTGCTCGGTCAGCTGCGGGCGACCGAGGGTGCTTCGCGAACTGCGTCCGCGCATGGGAGGGACTTCGGCGTCGCGCCCGCGGTCAGCCTTGGCACCCGGTCTCTCGTGGTGTGCCCGTCGGGGTCCAGGACGAACGCGCCGTGGTAGCCCGGGTAGCCGCTGGCTGGCTGCCGTCGTTATTGCAGAGCCCGGGCTATGTGTCGGGTTCCGGGCCCTCGCCGTGCGCCCGGCCCTTCGCGGATCTGTAGGTCTTCCGCATCAAGCGGCTGTGCGCAATACGAGCAGACAACCTCGGGACGGGCTATGTGCCCGCAGCTCCGATGGTGGATGAGAGCCGGCGGACCGTCGGGCGCGGCCCACTTGTCCCCCCAGGCCATGAGCGCAAGGATCGCGACCACCAGCTCGCGGCCCTTCTCGGTGAGAACGTAGTCGAAGCGCGGCGGGTTCTCTTGGTAGGGCTCACGTTCGACTACCCCGGCGTCCACGAGCGTCTCGAGTCGGGCTGTGAGGATTCGTCGGGATATGCCGAGATCGGTTCGGATCTGCTCGAACCTCCGGATCCCGACATAGATGTCACGCAAGATCAACGGGGTCCACCACTCCCCCGCGACGTCAAGGGTGCGGGCAATCGAGCAGGCCATGTCGTTGAGCGGTGTTCGCTGCATAACCCCAACGATAGCTGGTCGGTCGCTTAAAGAGTCTTGGTCTGTTACGCTCGGGATGCCAGTCTCCTTACGAGACCTAATAGGAAAGTGTGGAGGTTCCACCATGCCGATGATCGACATCACAATGTCCGAGGGCGCGCTGGACGTCGAGGCCAGGAAGGCGTTGGCTGAGCGAGTGAGCAGCGACCTGATCGAGCTCGAGGGCGCAGTCGATAATCCATACGCTCGCTCCATCACTTGGTGCTTCATTGACGAGCGTCGAGAAATCTACGTCGCCGGCATCCCGGCTGAGAAGCCCGTCTACCGGGTTGTCCTAACGGTTCCTGAGGGTGTTCCTGGCCTGTACGGCCCATTGACGGTCGAGAATCGGCGCACGCTCGTCAGGCGGGTCACAGCGGCTGTGCTCGATGCCGAGCGTACCGAGTTCAGCATCCCGGAGGCCGCGCGAGTCTGGGTCCAGATCAGGCAGATCGACGACGGTCACTGGGGAGGCTTTGGCGAGCTTGTGACGATCGCCGACATCGCCGCCTACGGTCTTGGGATAGGCCCCGAGAACTCCGTCGGCCAGCGCATAAGGGAATCGATGACGCCGATCCTGGACGCCGGCGTCCCCGCATGAAAAGTAAAGTCGGAACGGGCGCCGAGGGCGAATGCTCGTTCTGACGGCGCGTAGCAACGGACCCGGCTCGGCATGCACTTCCGCTACGTGGCCATGCCGTCGGGCGCGCCCGCGACATCCAAGACAGCTTTGAGCATGCCAGCGCCGGTCTGCCGGCCTGCACTACCCGCTAAAGACAGGAGACCTCCGTGTCCGCCCCCGTAGCACTTCCGACGAGCCTCCCCCTGCGTGCCGCGATGGAGGCGCGAGATCTCACGGCCGTCGTGGACGCGTTCTCTGCCGACGCGGTCATCCACTCACCGCTTACCGGAAGGCTCACCTTCCGTGGACGGGAGCAGATTCGCGCAACGATGCAGGTGATCCTCGAGGTCTTCGATGAGCTCCACTACACGGACGAACTGAGGGACGGCGACAGCGCGATGCTGCTCGCCAGCGCACGGGTCGATGGCACCGACATAGACATCCTCGACCATATGCGGCTCGATCAGAGCGGCAAGATTCGTGAGCTCACGGTCTTCTTCCGACCGATGCCGGCAATCGCGGTCGCGATGCGCCTTATCGGAAGCGGTCTCGGCTGCCGCCGAAGCAGAGCCAGGGGCCAGGTCATAGCGCTGATGACACGTCCGCTGGGGCTGATGACCGCATCCGGGGATCGTTTGGGTGTCCGCCTCATCGGGCCGACCCTGCCCTCGCCTCCGAGCGCGACCAAGGAGGAACCGTGACCGCGACCTCCATTCGGCGATACGTGACGGCAGCTTTCACGCATCAGTTCTTGTCGCTGCCGCTGAGCTTGCTGGTTGCGTCCTGTCCAGCGTTCGTTGTGCGCCTGAGGAAGTCGGCGAGCAGCTCGAGCTCAGAGTCCGCGTACCCCGCGCAGATCGCGTTCATCGAGTTGCTCATCGGCGCGTAGAGGCGCATCAGGTCCGCATTGCGGTCATTCAAGGCGCGCACGAGTACGGCTCGGCGGTCCGCTGGATCGCGCTCGCGCGTCGCCCACCTTCCACGTTCGAGACGGTCAAGGATGCCGGTCATCGTTGCGGGGTGGAACCCAGCGCGTCGCGCGAGCTCGCTCGGACTGAGTGGCCCGTGGAGCGTGATGAGGTCCAGGCAGTCGAGGTCGACGTCCCTGAGCTCGATCTGGGCGCCGATTCGATGGTTGAGCAGCGCCAGCTGGATCCTCAGCTGGCGTAGCAGCCCGCGGATCTCGCTTGTCAACTGCTGGCGGTGGCGTATGGCTGCTCGCCGTTGCGGGGCTACGGGGTTCATATGCTATGGTTTTCATATCGTATGGACATCAGCCTATCTTAGCGTCTACAGCAGACAGCCACCGGAGGCCTTCATCATGAAGACAGCAACTGCCCAATCGACGTTCCTGACGACTCGTCGCGGCAAGCTCACGTTGGCGTTGCTGTGCGCCGTCGCATTTCTTGATTTCATCGACGCGTCGATCGTCAACGTCGCGCTGCCCTCGATCCGCCGCGATCTGCACTTCTCGCTGTCCAGCCTGGTCTGGGTTCCCGGCGCCTACCTGCTGACCTACGGCGGATTCATGCTGCTCGGCGGACGCGCCGCCGATCTGCTCGGCCGGCGCCGGGTGCTCGTCGCTGGAACGGTGTTGCTCGGCCTCTCATCGATGATCGGGGGGCTCGCAACCAGCGAGGGCATGCTAATCGCTGCGCGCCTCGCGCAGGGGATCGGCGCCGCGATGATGCTTCCCGCCGCGCTGTCGATTCTCACCACAACCTTCAAGGAGGGAAAGGACCGGCACACCGCGATCGGTGTGTGGGGCGGCGTCGGCGCACTCGCCTCCGCCGCCGGCGTTCTGTTCGGAGGGCTCCTCACCGAGGGGCCCGGCTGGCGCTGGGTGATGTTCGTCAACCCGATCGCCGCCGTGCTCGTGCTCGGCGGGATCTTCCGGCTGATCAGCGGCGAGCGACGCCGGTCACAGCTCGCGAACTTCGACTTCCTCGGCGCGATACTGGCAACCGGCGGGATGCTGCTGCTCGTCTACGCGCTCGTCAAGGCCTCCTCCATCGGCTGGGGCAACGCCCGCACAATCGGCGAGATCACCGGCGCGCTCGCGCTCCTGATCGCGTTCGTCATCAACGAGCAACACCAGCGGAACCCGCTCGCGCCGCTGTCGATCTTCCGCATCAACGGCCTCGGCTACTCCAACCTGACGCAGCTGATCGCGCTCGCCGGGTTCCTCGCCGTGTTCTTCTTCCTGACCCTCTACATGCAGACGGTGCTGCACTACTCTCCGATCCAGACCGGCGCCGCCTACCTCCCGCTGTGCTTCGCGATCGGCATCTCGGCTGGCATCTCCTCGCAGGTCCTCACCCGCGTCGGGACCAGACCCGTCATCGTCGCCGGCGCACTGATCGCCGCCGGCGGCATGTATTGGCTCTCGCGCATCCCGGTCCAGGGGACCTACCTGGCCAACCTGCTCCCGGGCATGCTCGTGCTCGCATTCGGGTTCGGGCCCGTGTTCGTCGGCGTCACCACCGCCGCCAACTCCGGCGTCCCGGCCGAGCAGGCCGGCCTCGCCGCCTCCCTGCTGAACGCATCCCAGCAACTCGGCGGAGCCCTCGGGCTCGCCATCTTCACAGCCCTGGCCACCAGCCGCACCCACGCCCTCCTCTCAGCGCACACACCGCCCGCACAGGCCCTAACCGCAGGCTTCCAACGAGCACTGCTCATCGGCAGCATCTTCATCCTCGCCTCGGCGATCATCGCCCTACGCGCAACCAACACCCGCGACCTCGCACACGAAACGGCCCAAGATCCTGCACAAGCAACTCCGATCGCAGCCGTGGCCGCGTAGGCGGCCTCAGTCAAATCCGAACGGAAGGTCCAATCATGCCCAACACCATCGCCGCGGCCAACGCACTCATGGCGAAATCCCTCGCCGATATCTCACGCGACCCACTCCAACCCAAGAGAGGCCAGGCCATGCAGCTGACAATCTTCGGCGCCACCGGCAAAGTCGGAGGTCACCTCGTCGACCAGGCACTCAAAGCAGGACACACAGTTACCGCCGTCGTTCGCGATCCCGCACGGCTCACACCGCCGGCGCATGGCACGCCAAGAGTAGTCACCGCCGACGTGATGGATCCGCAGGCGATCGCCGGGGCCGTGGCCGGCGCAGACGCCGTGATCTCGGCACTGGGCCCCCCGGGAAGAGGCCCAACCTCAATCCTCACTGACAGCACACCGAGCATCATCACCGCGATGAACGACGCCGGCACGACCCGGCTCATCACAATCAGCGGCTCGATGGTCGACGACACCGGCGACGGACCACTACTCCGCTACATCGCCAAGCCCATCACACGACGAATACTCAAGAACGCCTGCGCCGACATGATCAGCGCCGAGAACGCGATCCACGCGAGCCAGCTGGACTGGACCATCCTAAGACCCCCAAGGCTCACAGACACGGCCGCGGCAGGAAAATGGCGCACCGCCCTCAACCGCAACGTGCCACACGGCCCCGACCGCGCTCGCGCACCAACCTGGGTGGATCGCCAGCCGAATGCTGAGGACGATCAGTCGGTCGAGCGTAAGCCGGCTCCCGCGCCAGGACATCTGAGCCAACGGCGGATCGTCCATCAGTTATATACTGATAGTAGATCGTAATGTAATTGCCGAGAGAAAGGATCGCTATGACAGAAAGAATCACCATGGCCGAGTTATTGCCGACAACCGCCGTCGTCCGCGTCTCGCGCGCCAGCTACGACGCGAGCCGGTTCGCCGAAGTCGACGCCGTGAGCAAGAAGACCTCGGAGTACATAATCCCCGCCGTCAGGCGGCTGCCAGGGCTCATTCACTTTTATGCGGGCGTCTCGCCAAAGGGCTCGATCGTGCAAGTTAGTGTCTGGGACACCGACGAGCATGCGGCACAGTTGGACGGACTGAAGGAGATGGTCGTCGACGGGCGCAGGGATATGGAGGCTGTCGGCGTGACGTTCACCCCGATTTTCAACTATCCGATCGACTGGACCTGGACCGTCTGACCTGATGCGACAACCCAGGATCATGATGCAAGCCGGCCTGCCCAGGCGGGATCTCGCGGTGGAGTGGGTGCCACCGGGCACAACCGGCAACGATTATCGCGTTCGAGATACGCACGACAGTCATGACGATGCTCCTTTTCCGTCCGGAACGATCGTAATATCGTTACGGTCACATACCATAACGGCATGCCACGACGCGGGGTAGCTTCTGTCGGATCGGATCGAGCCGGGGTGGCCGGTCGACCTTCCGCAACGAGTCAGGATTCAGATCGGGCAACGGCGTTGCGCCCGAAGCCCTCGCCGGGCCGGCCTCGCGACCCCTCGCTGGACATTGCGATTCTCGACGCCGCCGAGAACCAGCTGCTCGAGCGGGGGTACGGCGGGATGTCGATCGAGTCGGTTGCCCGTGCCGCGGGGACGACGGTCCCGAGCCTGCGCCGTCGGTACCGTGACAAGCCTGCACTGGTCGGTGCTGTGATCGATTCGATGCGGATCGCCCCGCTCACGGACGATGACGGCGCCCCACGCGAGCGCGCGCTGGCGATTCTCGAGAACTTTCGCTACAACCTCTCGCGCCCGCACTCGATGGCCATGCTCGGGTCCCTCCTCGCCGAGGAGGATCGCCACCCCGAGCTGATCGGGCGGTTCCGGGACCGACTCGTGACGCCGCGTCGGACGATGCTCGCCGCGGCGCTCGCGTCGGGTGTGCAGGCGGGGGAGTTGGCGGCACAGATCGATCTCGACGCCACCGTGAGCCTGCTGATCGGCTCGTTCTACGCGATCTACGTGAGCCGCGGTCGCGTGCCGAAGGATTGGCCAGAGCGGGTCCTGTGCGAGCTTTGGCCGTCGCCATGACGCAGCGCCGGAGTCAGACGTGATCCCCACGACCGAGTCACTCGCGGAGTCCAGCTGACCCGAAAGCAGGACGCAACCATCGCCCGTGCGCGCTCCCGCTCGTCGCCAATAGGAGGGCTGTGGCGGCTCCTTGTTCTGGCGGGCGGTGGCTGGCGCCCGAGGCGATTGGGTTGCAGCCTGGGGAGGAGCGCTCGCCGCGCGGCCCGGTTTCCGCGGCTCATGCATCCCGTCCGCGGCGAGAGCGACACGCGTCGCTGAGACACGGCCGTCGGGAATACATGCCCCGCGTTTCCATGGCCGTCCAGAGGTACCGGAGAGGGACCGAGGGGTGTGCCGTGTATCTGGTCTGTCGGGCTGTTTGTTGTTTCTTGTAGTGGAGGAGTCGGATGTCGGTGGTCGTGCTGTCGGTCGGTGGTCTTGGGAGTGGTCGGGGGGTGCAGTGGGGCTTGCTCGGTAAGGGGGGCTGTTGAAGTTGTTGGCCGTTTCGGGGTGCTTGTGATCATGAACCGGCGTGGAGACAAGCAATGTCGAGATTCGTTGGCCGCGATCCTCCGTTCGCGCTCATTAACCTGTGTGGTGAGCGCTTCGAGCATCGGTGCCGCCAAGGGCGGCGGGTACGCCAGGTATCTGGAGGCCAAGACGATCGCGCCCGAGCGCGGCGACTACTACCTGACACCCGACGGCGAGCCGACGCAGTCTCCGGGCAGGTGGCTCGCCGACCCCGAGACACTTGGCCGGCTCGGTATCGACCCGGACGGTCCCGTGCTGGGCGCGGATTTCGTCTCGCTGATGAAGGGTCGGAATCCGGGCACCGGCAGGTTCCTTCGTCCTGAGGGCGCGGGTGGTGGTAGGGGTGGCGGGATCGATGTGACGTTCAGTGCCCCGAAGTCTGTCTCGACGGTGTGGGCGCTGGCGGAGCCCTGGAAGCGCCAGGAAATCGAAGCCGCCCACGCCAGCGCGGTCGAGCAGACCGTGGCGTATATCCGTGAGCACGTGCCGGTCGTCCGCCGGCGGTACAGCGGCCAGGTGGTGGAGGAGCCCGCGAAGGATCTGATCGCCGCGGAGTACCAGCACACCACCGCCCGCGGAGTGGCCGGCGGGAAGGCTCCTGATCCGCAGCTGCACAGCCACGTCGTGATCAGCGGTGTCGTTCGCGAGGATGACCGTCTGGTCGCGACCTGGTCGCGCCCGGTGTTTCGTTCTGCTCGCGAGCTTGGCGCGCACTACCGTGCCGCGCTCGCGCACGAGCTCGCCGAGCGTGGCTATGAGATCGAGCAGGCGACCGGCAAGGACGGCAAATACTTCGAGCTCGCCGGAGTCCCCGAGGGTTTGCGTGAGGCGTTCTCGGGTCGCTCCCGGGAGGTCGCCCGGGCAGCGGAGCGGTTCAGAGCAAGAACCGGACGCGAGCCCAAGCGCGGCGAGCTACGCGACCTCGCGCTGGAGAACAGGCGAGCGAAGACCCTCACGACCCGACGCGACTTGCAGCGCGTGTGGCACGAGACCGGCCGCGAGCACGCGTTCGGGCCGGGACAGGCGCTGCGGCTACTCTCCGGCCCCGAGCGCCCGAAGCCAGAGCGGGCGATCGAGGACCGCGTCGAGGCCCGCCTCGTCGAGCACCACGCCGTGTTCGACGCGAAGGACCTGCGGACGGTCGTGTTCGAGCAGGCCGCGGGCGAGATGTCGCCCGACCAGGCGCTCCAGGTCGCAAAGGCGATGGTCCGCGACCGACGTGTCCTCACCTTGAAGGGCGGACGGATGACCACGTTGGCCGTCCGTGCTCAGGAGCAGGCGATCGAACGCCGCGCCCAGCAGCTCGCAGAGCCCGGCGGCAGAGACGTCGGAGAGCACGCACGCACGCGAGCCATCAACGAGGTCGCAGAGCAGCTCGCCGCCCCTCCGACCCCGGAGCAGACCGCGGCGCTCAGAGCCATCACGGGCGATGAGCGCCTCGCGGTGCTCGTCGGCCCAGCCGGGACGGGGAAGGGTGTCGTCATCGACCTGGCGGCCCGGGCGGAGAAACATGCCGGCCACCACACGATCGGGGTCGCTGTGTCCGGCTCGACAGCAGAGCGCCTCGGGGAAACAACTCCCGCATTGGCGGGCCGCACCTCCACGATCGACGCTCTTATCGCCAGGGCAGACGCCGGGACCGTGAGAATCGGCCCGAACACCACGGTCTTCCTGGATGAGGCCGGGATGGCAGACCACCGCCGCCTGGATGCCCTCACCAGGCTCATCGAGGAGTCCGGGGCGAAGCTTGTCGCGGTCGGTGACGGCAAGCAGCTCCCCTCGATCGGGCCGGGAGGCATGTTCGACCGCCTCACCACACACGCCAGGTCGGCGGAGCTCGCGGACATCCACCGGACCAGCGACCCTGAGGAGCGCCAGGCATGGGGCGCCCTGCGGCGCGGCGAGCCCGAGAAGGCGATGGCGCACTACCAGGCACGCGGGGAGCTGTTCTTCAATGACACCCGCGAGGAGGCAGGCGAGGCCGCCGTCCTACGGTGGGCCGAGCTTACGAAGACCCGCGACCCAAGGCAGGTGGCGCTGATCGCTGACGCGTCGAACGTGGAGATCGACCGGCTCAACGCACGCGCACAGCACCTACGGATCGACCGTGGCGAACTCTGGGGCGCCGAGGTTCAGCTGCCACACCGGCACTACGGGCTCTACGAGGGCGACCTGATCACCTTCACCGCCCAGCACCGCATCCCCGGCCAGCCAAGGGTCGAGAACGGCGCACGCGGCCAGGTCACCCGAACCAACGAGGGCGGCCTGACCGTCCTGCTCGACGGCTCCCGGCGGGAGGTCACCCTCGCCGGCAACGACCTCGAGAACCTGCGGCTCGCCTACGCACAGCATGTCTACCGCCAGCAGGGAGCGACAGTCGACCGGTCCGTAGTGCTCACCGGTGGCTGGCAGACCACCAAGGAGAGCGCCTACGTCCAAGCCACGCGTGCCAGGGAGGCAACGGAGTGGTTCCTCGCCCGCGACGAGCTCGGCATCGAGGGTCAGGACGACCGGCGCGTCATGCGCCTCGCGCAACAAATCCGCATCAGCCGACGCCAGACACCATCCCTCGCCCACCGAGAGCTGGCGGACCCCGACTGGGGACCCGGATTCCACCCCACACACCGGCTCATGCCATCCCCGCTCCGCGCGCTCACCAGAGCCACACGACACCTCGACCGGGAGCCCGCCCGCGACGCGCCAGGACCCGAGCGATGAGGGCAACAGCCGTGTGGCTCCGAACTCAGCGCCTTGCTCACGGACGAACGACACGCAACAGGAGGGAACCACGATGAGTCCCAACGCGAGAACGGCGACAGATAACCGGTCTTCCGTACCCCCGCCGAATCCGCGGCTTCAGGAGCCGCTGCTCAGGCCTGCCGAGGCGGCACGGCTGTTGTCGGTGAAGCCGAGCTGGATCTATGAAGCCGTCCGCGCGCGACGGCTTCCCTGCGTGAGGCTCGGCAGGCACATCCGCTTCACCCATCGGATGCTGGAGGAATGGCTCGCCGAGAACACACACCGGTGAGCACTACGATCCTCGTCGGTGGCCGCCAACCGCAGGGCGGCCTAAGATCGGTCGGCCATGGATAAGCGCTCTTACGGCACCGGCCGGCTCTTCGTTCGTGCCGACGGCAAGGGGAGAGAGAGCTGGTACGGGTCGTGGTGGGCGGGGACGACGCGTGTGCAGCGCAAGATCGGCCCGAAGCGGGCGACCGGCACGACGATCGGCCTGACGCGTGTCCAGGCCGAGAGGGAGCTGCGCAAACGCATCGACCACGACCTCGTGCTTATCGGCGGCGAGCGCAAGACGCTCGCCGAGGCCGGGGGCCACTATGTCGATCACCTCGAGCACGTGATGGATCGCAAGCGATCAACGATCCAGGACTACCGCGGCTATCTGAGTCGTCACCTTGAGCCGTTCTTTGGTGAGACCCCGGTCAACCGGATCGACGGTGCGAGGGTTTCCGCCTACCTGCAGAAGAAGCGCGCCGACGGCCTGTCGAGCAAGACCGTCCAGAACCACCTGAACTTCCTTCACGGCGTGTTCGCGTTCTCGCTCAAGCGCGGCTGGGTGATGAACAACCCCGTCGCGCACGTGGACCGCCCGAAGAAGAGCCACTCGCCTCACCGTCGCGTCCGCTTCCTGCAGCCCGTCGAGCTCGACGCTCTCATCGCCGCGGTCCCGGACGATCCGCTCGGCCAGGTGGAGGGGCCGCTGTATCTCGCGGCTGCGCTGACCGGGCTGCGCCAGGGCGAGCTGCTCGCGCTGAAGTGGATGGATGTCGACTGGCTCGCCGGGCGGATACGCGTAGCGGACAACTTCACGCGCGGAAGGTTCGATAGCCCCAAGTCCCATCAGGGTCGCTCGGTGCCGATGGCCGACCGGCTCGCTCGGGAGCTCGAGCTGCACTTTCAGCGCTCGGCGTACCGCACGGAGGAAGACCTCGTCTTCTGCCACCCTCACACGGGCAACGTGCTCGACCCGTCGAGGATGCGCAAGCGCTTTCGGGAGGCGATCAACGCCGCGGGCGTCCGCGCGATCACCTTCCACGAGCTGCGCCACACTTTCGGCACCCAGATGGCCGCCGCGGGCGCGCCGCTGCGTGCGATCCAGGAGTGGATGGGCCACGCTGACGCCAAGACCACCGAGATCTACCGGCACTACGCACCCGACCCCACCAACGGAGCCGACCTCGTGGAGCGAGCGTTCAGGTCACCCACCGACGAGACGACCCGACTGCCGGTCGCACCTGAGCCTTCGTGAGCACCCCGCCCCCGGCCTGGACGATCGAGTTCTACGAGGAGAAGGGCCGTGAGCCGGTCCTGGAGCTTCTGCGCGGGCTCGACGAGCTCAAGGAGCAGGCGCTTGCCGCTGCGCTCAGCAACGTGCTGGCGTATGAAGGCATCGGCGTCTGCGGATCTTCCTGGGGCAAGTGGATAGCGGGCGCCCCCGGGATCTTCGAGTTCAGAGTCCGCCACGACGCCGCCACGATCCTGCGCGAGAGGGGGCTGCCCGTGCCAGAGCAGATCCAGCGGGCGGGCGGGTCCATCCTGCTGCGCGTCTTCTGCCATGCCCACGGCAGCAAGATCGTGCTCCTGCTCGCGGCCTACGACAAGGGCAAGGAACCGAGCGCAAAGCGCCAGAACACGGAGATCGCCCGAGCAAAGCAACGCCTCAAGCTGTGGAAGGCACAGCAAAAAGCGGGTGCTGAGCCATCGCCCACGCGCCGAGCACGCGGCGGCAAGCACAAGCCCTGAGCGCCGACTTGATCCTGCGCAAAATATGCGGTAAACTGCATATTCAGTACTTGGCGATCCACTACCGGGCAAGAGGCAATGGCAACGAAGTTCAACAACTACATCGGCGAGGTTGAGGACAAGGCGAAGGCGGCGGGCCCTGAGTCCGTGGCACGCTGGGACGCATTCAACGCTCACTTTGCGATGGCCCGCGAGATGCGGGAGCTACGCAAGGCGCGCAACCTCACCCAGAAGCAGCTCGCCGCAGCCTCCGGCATCGACCAGGCTGAGATCTCCAGGATCGAGCGAGGACAGACCAACCCGACCACCAGCACCCTTGCGGCACTGCTCGGGCCGCTTGGCGCCCGGCTCGGCGTCGTCGCGGTCAAGAGCCGCGACGTGGCGCAGATCTAGTACAGCATTCCCGAAGTGGTTTGTTTGATTCGCCGCGTGCGTCGGTCGCGGTCGCACTGCTGATTTTCGTCCTCAGCGAGGACTCAATTTCAGACGCTCGCTCAGCCCCCGCGAGCGGCGCGATGCGCCTCCCCTGCTTTTGGCGAGGAGCAGGGACGCGACCGGTCGCTCCGCCGGTCCTGCATTCCGCCCGCACGCGGCCCACGCCTTGGGCGCCGGTTGGTGCGCCCGACGGGCGGATTAGTGGCGAGGCGAGAGTGAGCCCCATGCCGGATTGCGATTCCGTGTAGAAGCCTTGCGGTGCAAGAGTTAGGCCACTATCATGCAGTGCATGGCAAACGAGGGCCGTCACAGCCAGATGCTCCGCGGGGTGCTCGACATCTGTCTGCTCGCGGTACTGGACGCGGGGCCGGCATACGGCTACGAGATGACTAAGCGGCTGCGTGAACGTGGTCTCGCGAGCGTCGGCGAGGGCTCCATATATCCTCTGCTAGGACGGCTGGAGCGGGACGGTCTGGTGGAGACATACCGGGCCGCGAGCAACGGCGGCCCTCAGCGGAAGTACTACCGCCCCTCGAGCACGGGGAGACTGGCGCTCGCGGTGGGGGTCTCCGAATGGCGAGCCGCTCGCGATGCCATCGATGCGGTGCTCGCCCCAGTCAAGATCGAGGTGGTCTCATGAGTGATTTCGTCGAGCAGTGCCGCACCGAGTGGAAGCGCCTCGGCGTTCCCGATTCGATGGCCGAGGAGATGGCGGCAGACCTGGCCTCAGACATCCGGGAAGCTGAGGCCGACGGCATCTCCATCGAGGAGCTCCTAGGAAGCAGTGCCTCCGATCCTCGCGCATTCGCTGCTTCTTGGGCCACCGAACGCGGGATCGTCCCGGTGCGGTCCGGTCGAGCAAACCGTCGCCGCGGGCGGCTTGCGCTGATTGCGTTCACCGGCGTGGCGGCAACCGCGCTGATCGTTGCAGCGCTGCTGCTCGCAACCGGCGAGCCCAAGGTGGGGCTCGTAACGTCCGGAGCGACACCGCCACCTCACTTCCTGGGGGCGACAGCGTCCTTCGTGCCCCCGCCGAGTCGAGTCCAGTCGAGCGCGGCAGCGCCGATCGAGTGGATACTCCTGTGCCTCGCTATCGTCGCGCTCGGCTTCTCGGCCTGGCTGTGGTCGAGGTGGGACCGCCCGCGGGTCCCCATGGCACCGGCTTAGTAGGCAGAAGGTCAAGCGAAACGACCGACCCCGCTTTGCGCGGTGGCTGTCGCACAAAGGGGGGTTCTGTCCGGCGGGTTTAATGAGATTCGCTGATGGCCCAGAACTTCATTGATTGTGATCGTGAGCAGGCGTTCTTGATGCCTCCGTCGTTGCGGGATTGGTTGCCTGAGGATCATCTGGCGTGGTTCGTGCTCGACGCCGTCGCCCAGCTTGATCTGTCGGCGTTCTTCGCGGCCTATCGAGCGGACGGGCATGGCCGTGCTGCTTATGACCGTCGATGATGGTGGGCTTGGTTCTGTATGCGTATTGCACGAATGTGCGGTCCTCTCGCGCGATCGAGCGCCGTTGCCGTCAGGACATTGCCTACCGGGTGATCACGGCGAACGTGGTGCCTGATCACGCGACGATCGCGAGGTTCCAGGTCCGCCATCGCTCGCTGACCTGTTCACGTCGGTGCTCGGGTTGTGCGCGAAGGCCGGGCTGGTGGGGTCCGGGGTGGTTGCGGTCGACGGGACGAAGGTGGTTGCGAGCGCCAGCAGCGACGCGAACCTCGACTATGACCGGATCGCGCGGGAGATCATCGAGCAGACGATCGCGACCGATCAGGCCGAAGATGCCGAGCACGGTAACGCGCGTGGTGATGAGCTCCCGCCGGAACTTCAGAGCGAGGCTGGCCGGCGGGAATGGCTCACGCGGGAACTCGCTTCAGGCCAGGCTGAGAGCGAGCGCGGCGAGACTGAGGCGGCGGAGGGGTTTGATGTTGAGCGGATCGGCCCGAACGGCCGGCGTGGCTGGCTGCGGGAGGCGCACCGCCAGCTGGAGCAGCAGCGGTGGCTGGCCACCGGTCAGGTTCCCCGATCGCGAGCCGACCGGCTGCGGTTGGCGGCCGGATCGTTGGAGGACGAGCTAGCCGTTGAATGCCGCGCGAACACGGCCTATGAGGCGATGCGCGAGCAAAGACGGCTGCACGACAAGCGCCGACTCGGTGGGCCAACGAAGCCTTATATGCCACCGCCGGTCCCGGCCGGTGAGGTGAACGTGACCGACCCGGACTCCCGACGGATGAAGGGCAACCGCCGCTACATCCAGGGCTACAACGCGCAGGCGGTCGTCAACGAGCAGCAGATCGTGCTCGCGGCTGAGATCACGACTGCCGCCGCTGATTTCTCCCAGCTGGGGCCGATGCTCGAGAGCGCCCTGGATGAGATGCACAGCGCCGGGGTCAGCGAGAAGCCATCAGTCATCCTCGCGGACGCTCAATACTGGAACGAGCAGCACATGGACACCCTCATCGCGGGCCACGGGATCCCGGTCCTGATCCCGCCCGACGGAGGAAGACGCAACGGCGAGCGGCCCGGCTGGACCGGCGGCCGGTTCTCTTTCATGCGGCGCGTGCTGGCCAGCGACGCAGGCAAAACGCTCTACCGAAAACGACAAGCGTCGATCGAGCCGGTGTTCGGCCACACTAAGCACAACCGGCAGTTCAACCGCTTCAACCACCGCGGCAGACAAGCGGTCCGCACCGAGTGGCGGCTGATCCTGATGAGCCACAACCTCACAAAGCTCCACCGCCACCAAGCCGCGTTAGCCACCTGAGGCGACGCGCAGCAGCCGCCGACACAGACCGCCGAAGCATCCAACCACCCGAGCCGCCTCCACCCGCCACCCTCCGACGGCCGCACCTTTACGCGACAGCCACCGCGGAAAGCAGGGCCGCTGACAGCAATCGACGGCGGGTGAAGTCGCGAGTCGCGCTCTTGGCGACGAGCAGGACCGGCGCCGGCCCTTTGTGATGGACCGGCTCTCGGGCGAAAGCGAGTCTTCTTAGTCAGTCAACTCGAGCGCACCAAGCTCCAAGCAACCCACGTCAACTGGGCCGAGCTGCGGTACGCTCCCGGCCGGCAAGAATCGCAACGACCACGCGGGAGAGCCGACCAATTGTCGCTTGAGCTGATCAATCCCGAGGATCTACTGACCCCACTGGAGTTCACCCACGTAGTCGTCGCGACCGGCACGAGGCTCGTGTTCATCGCCGGTCAGGTTGCCGAGGATCGTCACGGGGCGCTCGTCGGCGTGAATGACATGGAGACACAGTCCCGGCAGGCGTTTGCGAACGTTGGGCGCGCGCTCGCTGCTGCTGGCGCGCGGCCTGACCAGGTCACAAAGATCACGATCTTCGTGGCGCGATTCAGCCGCGATGAGCTGCCCGCCATCGAGGCGGGAAGGGTCGCACTGTTCGGTGAGCACAAGCCAGCGGACTCGCTCGTTGGGGTGGCGGCGCTATCGAGGCCGGAGTACTTGATCGAGGTGGACGCCGTCGCTGTGGCATAAAGCGTGTCCGAATGGCTGCGTGTGCGCGATCGCGCGCGTCGCATCGGTGGGGGCAGGCGCGGCGGCGCAGCGGCGCGCTTCGAAATCGTCTGGCCCGGGACTCCCCCGCGTCTACGGATTCGCAGCCTCGACGCCCCTGCTCTACAAACGGCGCGAGACCCTCGGTTCCCGTCAGCCAGCGCCCCGCAACGCGCGAGGAGCGGGGCTGATGACCGGACTTGGCGCGGGTCGTGCTGGTCGTGCAGAGGAGAGGACCGGGTCGCGCGGTCGGATGTCCGCCACCGGCAAGTCCCGGGACGACGACCGTCCTGTGCAGGCGTCGTCGCCCGGCCCGTTTGTATGTGGGCCGCGCTTCGCCGCGGGGAACATAGGCGGCCAGCTTTGAAAACTCGTCCAACAGGCCCGAAACTCTAAGACGCTACGAGCCCACAACGATCGCTTGATCCACGTAGTCGGGGCGTTCGCAGGCATCGATCAAGACTCCGGCGAGTTGCTGGCGGCCGACACGTCCGACCTGTTCCTTTTCTCCGGAGCGAATCACCCGCGGCTGCGCATGTCTATCGCCGTTGACAAAGCGCGGCGGCCGGACGATGACCCACTGAAGAGCGCTCTCCCGAACGATGCGCTCTTGGTTTTCCTTGTCGGGCACCATCGGCGCGAGCGCTCGCAGGATGACGTGCCGGTAGAAGGGTGAGGCGTTGTGCTCGCTGCCGGCCACGCCGAGGAGCGTCACGCACACGAGCCGCTGAACGTCGGAGCGTGTCATCGCGTCGACGAGGTTGCTGGTTCCCTTCTCGAGCAGGCTGCTTGCCTTGCGTGGGCTGGGCGTGCCGAGTGCGCAGATGACCGCGTCCTGTCCCGCGACTGCCGACTCCAGGGTCGCGGGATCGAGGACGTCACCGTGGAGCTTCCGCACCGCGGGCGGGAGGTTCGAGCTGGCCAGATCGCGCACCAACGCGCTGACGTCGTGATCCCGGTCAATAGCCTCCGCGATGACGGCTTGGCCGAGGCTGCCGGTGGCGCCAACGACGAGGAGCTTCATCCACGGAGCCTACCGTGCCCGAGCGGGGTATCGTGCTGGTTTGGATGCTACGCGGGCGGACGACATACAGCCGAGCGCTCGCGGCGTTTGATCATGCGGCGATCCTCGCGTCGCTCGGTGAGGATGTCACGATTAGGGTTGCGGTCCACGACGCGCCGCTGCAGGGCAAGGAGACGGCGGACTTCCTGTTCGGCGTCCTGACGCAGGAGTTGACGCCGTTTGAGTTGGTGGGGGAGATCGTCGAGGCGGACAAGTGCGTCGTTCTGTTTGAGACTTCACTTCGCGGTGAGCCCGCCCATGGGCTGAACGTCGTCGAGTACCGGCCGGATGGTCTCGTCGGCGAGCTGACCGTCTTCTTCCGTCCGCTCGCGGCGCTGCAGCTGGTTGCCGAGGTGGTCGGCGGGCATATGGCGCAGCGCTTCGCTGCTCCCGACGGGATGGGCTGAGGATCGAGCGACTCCTAGTCATCGGTGCGACTGGCCTGATCGGCGCGCCCGTCGCGCGGCGGCTGCTCGCCGACGGATATCACGTGCGCCTGCTTGTACGCGACACCGAGCGAGCGAGGATCCGGCTCGGTGAGGACTTTGAGTACGTGACCGGCTCAGTCACCGAGCGCGCGGCGGTGGACCGCGCCGTTGACGGGATGGACGGTGTCCATGTGAGCCTTGGTGTCGAGGATCCCACGCAGCTCGAGCCTGTGGAGCACCTCGGGACCGAGACGGTCGCTGCGGCAGCGGCTCTGCATGGCCTTGCGCGGATCAGCTATCTCACGGGAAGCCTTGTTGGTGTGGAGTACGGGCCCAAGATCGCCGAGCACCGCGCCAAGCTCGCCGCCGAGCAGGCGATCGAGGCCTCAGGCGTTCCATACACCTTCTTTCGCCCGACCTACTTCACCAACACGCTGCCCCGCCACGTCCAAGGTCCATTCGTCGTCATGCTCGGCCGCCAGCACCAGGTGCTTCACCCGGTGTGCGCCGAGGACTTCGCCAGTCAAGTCTCCCGTGCGTTCGCGACCCCGGCTGCCGCGAACCGCGATTTCTACATTCACGGCCCGCAGGAGCTCACACTGCGCCAAGCGCTCGGCATCTACCGACAGAACGTCGTGTCCGACAAGCGAGTGATCACGATCCCGCTCCCGGTCATGGCGACGATCGACCGCGTCTTCATGGGCGGCAGGCTCACGCCAAACCTGCAGATCATGCGCCTGCTTTCACGCCTAGGAGAGCGCGGCGATCCGTCCGAGGCCAACCAGTTGCTCGGCGCGCCCACGACCACGGTTGAGGATTGGTGTCGCGCTCAGATCTCGCTCGAGGAAGAGGTCGGCGCTTGAGCGACATCTTTCGATTCGCGTCGCTCGTGCTTGCGGGACTCCTCACAGGGAGCGAGCTCACCTCCCGGTTGATCGTTCACCCCGCCCTGTGGCGACTGCCCCACGACGCGCAGGTGAAAGCCGAGATGACGATGTATCGCCGCTTTGCCTCGTTTGATCCTTTCCTGATGACAGCGACCGTCGCTTCATGTTTTGCCGCTGCCGCGGCTGAGCACGGCCGTGCCTCCACGCTGACACTCGCCGCCGCCATCTGCTTCACGGTAATGCTCGCGATGACGCTCGGCCTGAACATGCCGATCAACCTCAAGATATTCCGCTGGGATGAGGAGCGCGGGGATCCGGAGCGCTGGAGGCAGCTGCGCCGGCGTTGGGACCGGATCCACTCCGCCCGCGTTGTGCTCGACAGCGCGGGCTTTGCCCTTATCGCTACAGCGACTGTGTGGCACTAAGGGCCTCTGGCGCGAGCGCGAGCCGGTTCACGAGTGCATCCGCAGATCGGCGCGCTGATCCATGCCGGAGCGGTCCCAGGCCGACGACCCGGTTGGCCACGTTCGCGCTCGCGTTCGTGAGAACCGAACCTCCCGGGCGACCGCAGGAGCCGCCCGCGACGATCGCCACGCGCCCCGGTCGTCGTCGGCCTGATGTATCGCGGACGCTGGCTGCAGGCAGGCACCGGGATGGATCTCGAGCATCATTTGGCGGTCGGCGGTAGATCCCTGGTCATGCCGGCGATGCTGTACGCAACAGATCGACGCACGCCCTCTCACGCCACTTGGTCAGCGGATTGCGGCCATACACCCGCTCGGCCGCGACAGAGTGATGACCTGAGTTCAAGTCGCGAACCACTGGTCGGTGGCCCGCCGAGACCCCCTTTGCGTTTCGTTCGGGTCATGGGCGGCCGGCGTGTGGTGCGGGTTGGCCGGGCGCTGCGAGCAATTGCCCGGTCGTGCCGGGTCCCTCGTTCATCGCGGCATCCATTCCTTGCCATTCTGCGGCCGCGATGAACAGCGTGCGTTCGTCTTCGCCGCCGAGCATGCAGGCAAAGCAGCCTCGGTCGGTGGAGACGGTGTTGAGGATCTCGCCGCCCTCCCGCACGCGCATACAGCACTGACCAGGAACGGTGGCGACCCAGATCGCGCCGTCTGCATCGGCGCAGATGCCGTCAGGGGCGTGCTCGAGATCAGACCACACACGAAGGCCGGCGAGCGTCCCGTCGTCGTGTACGTCGAAGGCGATCAGCTGTTGGGCGTGCGAGTCGGCGACCGCGAGCGTGTGTCCGTCGTCGATCAGCGTCATGCCGTTGGGCCATTTCAGGCCGGTGGCCACTTCGTGGGCGGTGCCGTCCGGCTGGACGCAGACGACTGTTCCGGGGCCGCCGTTCACGTACGCGTTGCCGGCAGCGTCAACGACAATCTCGTTGAATGGGGCTGGGCCGAAGCCGCTGAGATCCGCGTGGGTATCGAGTGATCCATCTAGCTCTTGGCAGAGCAGCCGCCGCCGTGGCCCGTCGATCACGAGCAGTCGCCCGTCGGGCAGCCAGTCGATGCTGAACGGAAGCGTTTGCGGCGGAACGCGAGCCATGACCTCGCTTGCGCCGTCGGGGCGTACCGCGAGCACCTCGCCCGCGCCCCAATTGCACAGCCAGACACGGCCGTCGTGCCAGCGCGTGGACTCGGGGAACCCCATACCAGTCAGAACCACGGATGTCTCACTCATCTGTAGCGCCTTTCTTTTCGCGGGTCGGTAGCTGCTGATTATCCCGCCGGTGACTGCGGCGATATTCAAAGCCAGCATCGTGGCCCTGCTTTGCGCGGAAAGGAGGCGCCGGTCGCGTCGCGAGTGAGGCGCCGGAGTTGGATGAAAAGCAGGCGTTGGAGCAGATCATCCCGACGCCACAAATTGATAAGCCGCTTCGGCAACACTGAACTGATATGTATCGCCGCTCCACCGCGATGGCCATGGCCCCGGTCGCATGCGCTGCCCCGAAAGCGGCCCGGACATCCGCCCATTGTTCCGTTCGTTGTTCCAATTTGAGCGAAACTCGGCCTCGGGCACCCACCAAAAACCCAGTAAACACAGGCAATCCGGCCGTACCCGACCAGGGGTCTGAGATCTCATAACCCGAAGGTCGCGGGTTCGAATCCCGCCCCCGCTATTTGAAAAAGCCCTCCAAATGGAGGGTCTTTTCGTTGGAGGGGAGGGCTGGGAGGCCTTGAGCGGGGTGCAAACGGGGTGCAATTTAGAAAAAAAGGTGGGCGAAACTGGGTGCTCGACGCACGTCTCGGTGGCGCTTTTTCTGCAAGCCGATCTCGACGTTGCGGCAGCTCCCGTGTCTTGCCGCTCTTGACTTGACGGACTTGACGGGCTGGCGAGCTCCGTCCCTCCGGTCGGCCCCGCCGCAGGATCTCAAGGGGCTTGAGGAGTTCCCCGAGCTCGTGCTGCGCGCTGGCGCCGAGGTTGATCGAATCCACTCCGCCGAGCTCGGCGCGTGGTGTTTCAACGAGCGGGACACCTGGCGGTTCAACCCTTGCTCCGTCACCGCTCTCGGGGGCGTGCTGCCTCGCCGAGCGCCCGGTGGCCGGTCTGCTGGAGATCTACCAGGGCCGTGACCGTGGTCGATGAGCAGGACCGCGCCCGCAAGGCCCACTTCACGGCCACGCTGCAGGCCGAGGTTCGTCTGGCCGACTGCTGCGAGTGAGCTGGTCGCGCTGCGCTGGCGCGACGTGGACTGGTCGGCGTCCGTGATCCGCGTGCGGCGCAACTACACGCGCGGGCGCCTGGGCACGCCGAAGTCCAAGCGCTCCTCGCGCGCCCTGCCGATGGCCGATCGGCTCGGCGGCGAGCTCGACCGCCACTTCAAGCGCTCGCTCTACCAGGGCGACGATCACCTGGTGTTCTGCCATCTGCAGACAGGGGAGCCCTACGACGCCTCGCAGATTCGCAAGCGGTTCTACGCCGCGATGGAGGCCGCCGGGATGGGGCAGCGCTGCGGGCGCGAGGGCGGGATCACGTTCCACTCCCTGCGGCACACGTTCGGGACGCGGATGGCCGCGGCGGGGGTGCCGATGCGCACCGTGCAGGAGTGGATGGGGCACCGGAACCTGGCTACGACCGAAATCTACGCCGACTACGCTCCCGATCCGGCTTACGGGGCGGCGTTCGCGGAACGGGCATTTACGGCGAAGGCGGTCAAGGGGAGCGGGGAGGACCAGGACGCCGCGGAGAGCCATGAAGACGTGGCGAGCGGCGAGGATGCGGGTACGGGCGAAGCGGCGTGAGCGCGAGTGGTCGCTCCGCCTGCGCGACCGCGATGTCGTGGGATGCCTTGCGGAGGTCGGAGTAAAGGCATCGGCCCGCGTCGGCGTTGGTCCGTCGGGGCGATTAGGCTGAATCGGTGGCTCAACCTCCCGCCCGCCGTGCCGAGCAGTTGCCGGCCGACTACCCGCGGTTCCTGGCTGAGATCAAGGCCCGGATCGCGGCTGCCCGCACTCGTGCCGCGCTCGCGGTCAACAGCGAGCTGATCCGGCTCTACTGGGAGATCGGACACGAGATCCTTGAGAGCGAGGACCGGCAGGGATGGGGCGCCAAGGTCGTCGACAGGCTGGCCGCCGATCTTCGGCGCGAGTTGCCCGATATCACCGGCTTCTCGCCACGTAACCTTCGTTACATGCGCGAGTTCGCTCGCGCATGGAGCATGTGCACGACGTCTGAGGAAATGTTGCAGCAGCCTGCTGCAAGATTGCCCTGGGGCCACCACATGGTCCTATTGGACAAGATCAAGGATGCCGATGAGCGGGCCTGGTACGCCGGCCAGGCCGTCGAGAACGGGTGGTCACGCAACGTCCTGCAGGCTCAGATCGCGACCGACCTTCGAGGGCGCCAGGGCAACGCGCTGACGAGCTTCGACCGCGCGCTTCCGGAGTCCGACTCCGAGCTGGTTCGCGACGCGATCAAGGACCCCTACAACTTCGAGTTCCTGGGCATGTCCCCGAGAGCGAAGGAGCGCGACCTCGAGCAGGCGCTGCTCACATCGTCGTAGACGGCGTTGGCGGCCTCGACGATGTCTGACAGCTCGCTGGCCAAGGCGGGCAGGTCCGGGAGCGCCCGACTTCATCTCCGCGGGCGGTATCTGTGTCAGCCTGGCCTCGCCGGTCGTATAGAGCGTAACGGCGACCGGGGTGTCGATGCTGCGGCGCACCGTACGCGGTTAGCCTCCGCCAGCACGGCGGCTGGAACGCGGTCCGGCGCAAAGCCCTGGAGAAACAGAAACACTTCGGCTAGCCCGCCCCGATCCTCCCGAGCCGGTTCCGTCAGTCCAAATGAGGGCGCCTGCACGCCTCGTTTTCTCCGTTGGTAAGCTGATACAGGTGGCGAGGTGCGTTTCCGCCGCCCTTACGCGTAGTCTGTCGAGGTGCTAAGCATGGGATACAACAAGAAGAAGTTCAGAGAGTTGGTCGTCCTGCTTGCCCAGCGGTCAGCGGGTGATCCTCGATTCGGCGACACGAAGCTGAACAAGCAACTGCACTTCTGCGACTTCGATGCGTACCGGAAGCTCGGAAAGCCGATGACCGGTGCCGCCTACCAGCGGGACAAGCACGGACCCACGGCTCGTCCCCTGATCCCCGTGCGTGAGGAGTTGGAGCGCGAGGGCGCGTTGAGGACTGAGCAGCGGCCTGCCGGTTTCTACAAACGTCGCGTCACGGTGCCGCTCCGGGAGCCCGATTTGAGCCTTTTCACCCAGGAGGAGCTAGCGATAGTCGATGAAGTCATCGAGAAGCTCAAGGACTCGACGGCGGGCCACGTGGCTGACATGGCTCACGACGAGTCTGCTGGCTGGAACCTCATGAAGCAACACGAGGACATCCCTTACGCCACGGCGCTGATCGACACTGAATCACTGTCCCAAGACACCCTGGAGCACCTTCGAGGAATCGCAGCGCAACGGGGTTGGTAAGGGCGCGGCTCCTTGCTGGCTCACAACTGGCGGGTCGTCGACGGCCCCGAATGGGCGGAATCCGTCGAAGAGGTTGATCCTCACGACAACTATTTTGTGCGCAACCTCGAAGCGCTCAAAATCTGGCTGGAGCGTGATCCTCACTACGGCACGCACACGTTCCTAGACGGCGACGACAGTCTGCGCGTGTACAAAACCAAAGACGAGGCTGCTGGATACAGGCTCTTGGTCGTGATCGCATGCGACGACGAGACGAAAACCGTTGAACGTCGCTGGCTTGCCGTGGAGCCTCTATAGGTTCACGACATGTCATTCGAAGTCGCGCAGCTGGTTGGCGGAGCATTCGGGGGTGCACTGGCGTCCTCGGTTCTTGGCCCCTGGATTTCGCAGCGGCGCGAGCGGCGCGATGTGCGTGCAGACGTTCTGCGCGCGGTGGGCGAAGTAGAGCGGGCTCGGTGGGCGCCTGTTCCACGCGATGACTTCCGGGCCGCAATCATCAACCTGCGAGCTACCGCGCTGGTTGCCGGCGTAAATCGTGACGCGGTCGAGAGCTACGCGTCCCCCGCTCCCGGTTCTGACCGGACACTCGATTAGACCGAGGAGGTCAGCATGTCGAGAGTCACGGAGGCCGGTATGGGTGGAGCACTGGAGGAGGATGTCCAGCGCGTGGAGCAGCGAGCCGTAGGCGAGCGCGAAACGCGCTGGAGCGCGCGGCGTAAGGAGGGGGTCGTGATGCGCTTGCTGCGTGGCGAGTCCTTGGATCTGCTGGCCCGCGAGAGCGGCCAGCCTGCCGGTCGGATCAGCGCCTGGCGTGAGGAGTTCCTCATGGCTGGCCGGGAGGGGCTGAAGGCCCGTCCGCTGCCGGTGGAGGACTTCGCGTTGCGTGAGGCGCAGCGCAAGGTCGGCGAGCTCTCGATGGAGCTGGACATCGTCCGGGCGCTGCTCGAGCGCCAGGGCCACCCTCAGTCGCCGAGGCGCTCAGCGTGAGCGAGCAGCTGCCCGCACCACTCGCTGTGGTGTGCAGGGTGGCTGGCGTGTCTCGTTCGGCGGCGTGTGAGGCACGCCGCCGGCGGGGCATCTCGGAGCCGCTGCGGCGGCGACCAGGACCCGTCGGTGCGATGAGTGACCGAGAGCTGCTCGTGGAGATCCGCGACGTGCTCGCCACGAGCCCGTTCGTCGGTGAGGGTCACCGCAAGGTGTGGGCGCGTCTGCGCCGTCGTGGTGTGCGCACGAGCCGCAAGCGCGTGCTGCGCCTGACCAGAGGCGCGGGGCTGCTCGCGCCGACCGGCAGGGTGCGCAAGCGCGCTGCCCGGCTGCATGACGGCACGATCACCGTCAGCGTCCCAGACACGCTGTGGGCTACAGACGCGACGGAGGGATGGACCGAAGAGGGCCGCTGCGCGGTGTTCGTGATGATCGACCACGCCTCCGGTGAGGCGTGGGCTGACGCCGGGCTGCGGATGGACCGCTTCGCTGCCGCGGACCTGCTGCGGGAGGTGTGCAGCGAGCGCTTCGGGTCAGTCGAGCAGGCCGTCGCCTCAGGGCTGGCGCTGCGCTATGACGGCGGATCGTGCTTCCGCTCCGAGCACTACCAGGTCGAGATCGACCACCTCGGGATCGCCCGCTCACCGGCCTATCACTACGAGCCCGAGACCAACGGCTGCGCGGAGAAGTTCATCCAGACCCTCAAGGAGCAGGTGCTCTGGATCGAGCGCTTCGACACCTTCGAGGCGCTCAGGAACGCCGTCAGGGCATTCACCGTCACCTACAACCACGAGTGGCTACTGGAGCGCCACGACTACCGCACACCCATCGAAGCACGCGAGCACCTGCTCAACCAGGCACTCGTGACATGATCAGCTTGTTCACCACAGTGTCCGGTGAACCGGGGCCGGGGCACGCGCAACTGGCGCAGTACGCTCAGCGCATGAGCGAAGATAGCTGGAGCGTGACCGAAGATGCGGAGGCAGGCGGGGGCTCGATCTCCGGTTCGCTCGGGGAGCTGACGCGTCAGTCGGCGACCCTTCTGGCAGACATCGTCTGGCACCCATACCGAAAGCGCCGATCGGTCGGACGCGATCTCGTGAAGCTCCACGCTGATCTAGCGGCGCTGCGCAAGAACGGCGCCGAGGACGATGGCAGCCCGTGGGGCGACGGAATCCCCTGGAACACCGCCTTGTTCTAGGTTTTGGGAGGCGCGGAGGCACCGGCCCGTGGGCTGCCGAGGGCATGTTGTCGCCGGCTTCGTAAGAGGACGACGAGCGCCCGACAGCGCTCGCGCCGCGCGTACGCTAGCCCCGGCACGTCGAGCGAAGCCTCCTCAAACCTACTCATCCCTCCCGCGTACGCTAGGGCTGTGGCGCGCGTACAAACGCCGGATCGGAGCTGCGTGCCGCCCAAGCCCCGCCGGGCCGAAACCTGACAGGAAAATAGCGTTCAGGCTGCCACTGCCTCGTGCAGGGTGACGGTGTGCCCGAGCGCTTCGAGCTGGGTGATGAGGCGTTTGGTGGTGCGTTGAGGGTCGCGTTTGCGGAAATAGT
>Ga0187890_10000529_pt1 | contig 27029 bp, 26 predicted proteins | sample June2016WEW_21_1_FD_133005 | JGI IMG/M metagenome (GOLD analysis project Ga0187890, IMG submission 133005) | Peatland microbial communities from SPRUCE experiment site at the Marcell Experimental Forest, Minnesota, USA - June2016WEW_21_10 | ecosystem: Environmental > Terrestrial > Soil >... | reverse complement strand
TTCTTCTTGTCCTTCAGGATCGACTCGGCCATCTCGACCGCGGCCGCCGACGGCGCGTAATAGGCGCTGCCGGTCTTGAGATATTTCACGATCTCGGCGCCGCCATTGCGCGTGCGGGTCACAATGGCATCGATAGTGGCCTGGTCCATCAGCTCGGTGAGCGGAATCCCCGCGACACCCGATAAGCGAACTACCGGGACCATGGTGTCGCCGTGGCCGCCCATGACTACCGCGGTCACGTTCTCCACCGATACCTTCAGCTCTTGCGCGATGAAAGTGCGGAAGCGCGCGCTGTCCAGAATGCCGGCCATTCCGATGACCCGGTTCTTGCTGAATTTGGAAACCATGTAAGCGGTCTGGCACATGGCGTCCAGCGGGTTGGTGACCACAATCAGGATGGAATTGGGCGAATACTTCACGATCTGCTCGGTGGCGGTGCGCACCACGTCGTAGTTGGCCAGCAGCAGGTCGTCGCGGCTCATGCCGGGCTTGCGCGGGAAGCCGGCGGTGAGGATCACGATATCGGAATTGGCGGTGGGTTCGTAATCGTTAGCGCCGGTCAGCGTCACGTCATAGCCTTGAACGGGGCCGGACTGCAGCAGGTCGAGCGACTTGCCTTGCGGGACGCCTTCAATGACGTCCACCAACACCACATCCGCCAGTTCCTTATCGGCAACGCGGAGGGCGCAATTAGCGCCGACATTGCCGGCGCCTACAACGGTAATCTTTTTTCGCAATGGAAGCTCCTCTTCGACAGTATTGAAATCGGATTATATCGTCATTCGCGAAGGCCTTATATAATGGGGATAAGATGCAGTCGCAACCGGCCGCCACCGATCTGTCCGGACTCTACGACGAAGATTTCTTCGAGTGGACCCGCCGCAACGCGCAATTGCTGCGCGCGGGGCAAGTGCGCGCCAGCGATATCCGGCATATCGCCGAAGAAATCGAGGACCTGGGCAAGCAGGATTTGAAGGAATTGCACCGCCGCGCACGGGCGCTGCTGGCGCATCTGTTAGTCGGGCAGTTGCAGCCGGCGAAGCACCCGCACTGGCGGCTTGGGGCTGTCACGGAGGAGCGTATCTGGCTGGACGGCCTTGTGGAGCACAGTCCCAGCCTGAAGATTAGACTCGCGAATGAACTGCCGGTGATTTATGCGGAGGCGGTGCGGCTCGCCATGGCCATGGCCCGAACCGCCATTGATCGCGAACGGTTTCCCGCCGAGTGTCCGTTCACTGTCGAGCAGATCCTCGATCCGGAGTTCCTGACCCAGCTACAATAAAAGAGTCCGATGCAATCACAACTTGACAAAACCGAGGCAGAACTATCGGGACTCTACGACGAAGACTTCTTCGAGTGGACGCGCCGTAGCGCGGAACTGTTGCGTGCCGGCCGATTCGAGCAGGCCGACATGGAACACATCGCGGAAGAAATCGAGGACATGGGCAAGCGGGACCTGAAAGAGCTGAACAGCCGCGTGCAGGTGCTGGTAGCGCACCTTCTCAAATGGCAGTTGCAGACTGCCAAACGATCGCGATCGTGGAGCAGCACAATTGTTACCCAGCGCATTGAAATCGAGGCGGACCTCAAGCAGAGCCCCAGTTTGAAGCGCAAGGTTCGGAGCGGACTTCCAGATAATTACGAGAAGGCGGTACGGCGAGCAACCGCGGAGACGGGACTGGCGTCCGATCTCTTTCCCGCCGAATGCCCGTTCACAGTAGAGCAGATTCTCGATCCGGAGTTCCTTCCGTAGATGTTTCACGCCCTCGAAAAACAGGTTCAGCGCGCCTTCCACGACCACATCCAGGCGCGCTATGGCATCGATCTCGCGGTGGCCGTCGAGCAGCCCAAGCAGAGCGATTTCGGCGAACTCTCCGTGCCTGCCGCATTCCAGTTGGCCAAGCTATTGAAGCAGCCGCCCCGCAAGATTGCCGCGGAACTCGCCGGCGGGATCGGCGCGATTCCGGGTGTCTCGGCGCTGGAAGTGGCCGGCAGCGGATACATCAACATCCGCTTCGACCGCGCCGCTTATGGGCAGGGGCTGCTCGCTCCCGCAGCCGCGGAAACAGCCGCGGCGGCCGGCAAGATCATCGTCGAGCATACCAACATCAATCCCAACAAAGCGGCGCACATCGGGCATCTGCGCAATGCCACTCTGGGCGACACCTTCGTGCGTATGCTGTGCGCGCGCGGCGAGCGCGTGGAAGTGCAGAACTACATCGATAACACCGGCGTGCAAGTGGCCGATGTGGTGGTGGGCTTTCATTACCTCGAACACAAGACGCCCGCCGAGGTCCGGCAGCTTATCGAAGACCCCGCCGTGCGCTTCGACTATCTCTGCTGGGACTTATACGCTCGCACTTCGGCATATTACAGTGAGGCGCCCGAATCGCGCGCGTGGCGCAGCGAGACGCTGCACGCCATCGAAGCCGGCGGCGGCGCGCAGGCCGAGCTGGCGCACATCGTGGCGGACGCCATCGTCGAGCGGCACCTGGCCACCATGCTGCGGCTGGGCGTGGAGTACGACGTACTGCCGCGCGAAAGCGAGATCCTGCACTTGCAGTTTTGGGCGTCGGCGTTCGATCTGCTGAAGCAGCGCCAGGCCATTTACCTGGAGACCGAGGGCAAGAACGCCGGATGTTGGGTGATGCCCGCTGCGTCTTTCGCGGGCGATTCCGGCACGGAAGACAGCAAGGTGATCGTGCGTTCCGACGGCACGGTCACGTATGTCGGCAAGGACATCGCCTATCAGCTCTGGAAGTTCGGCCTGCTGGGCAAGGATTTCCACTACCGCCCTTTCCTGCGCTACGCCGATGGCCGCGAGTTGTGGGTCTCCACCGATGCGCCCGAAGGCGGTGGCGCGGCGCCCCCGTCGTTTGGCCGCGGCAAGCGTGTTTACAATGTCATCGACGTCCGGCAATCGTACCTGCAGGACGTGGTGGTGGCCGGGCTGAAGGCGCTGGGCTACGCGGAGCAGGCTGCGCAATCCGTGCACTTTTCGTATGAAATGGTGGCGCTGTCGCCGCGATGCTGCGCCGAGTTGGGTATCGCGCTTTCCGAAGAGGACCGCCGGCGGCCGTATGTCGAAGTCTCGGGGCGCAAGGGCCTGGGCGTGAAAGCGGACGACTTGATCGACACGCTGATCTCGAAGGCGCTGGACGAAGTGGCCGCGCGCCACGCCGAAGCCACACCCGCCGCACAGCGCGCCATCGCCTCCCAGATTGCCATCGGCGCGCTGCGCTATTTTCTGCTGAAGTACACGCGCAATTCGGTGATCGCGTTCGATTTTCAGGAAGCGTTGAGTTTCGAGGGCGAGACCGGACCCTACGTGCAATACGCCGCCGTGCGCGCGCGGAACATTCTCCGCAAACTGGAAGAGAAGGGTGAGCGCCTGCCCGACTTCGGCGCGGAGCTAACGCGCGCAGCGCTCGACCGGCAGCTTGCGAGCGAGGACTTCTGGCAGTTGCTGCTGGCCGCCTCCAAGGCGGATGCCGCGGTGGAGCGCGCCGTCACCGCGGGAGAGCCGGCCCACGTGGCTAAGTACGCGTTTCAGGTCGCGCAGACGTTCAACAACTTCTACCATTTGTATCCGATCATCCACGAGGAGAACCGGGAGAAGAAGGTGTTCCTGCTGTGGATGACGGATTTCTTCCGGCGGCAGTTGGAATGGACACTCGATATTCTGGGCATCCAGGCGCCGGACTACATGTAAGTTGCGACGGCTATCCTTCTTTTTTCATCTGCTCGACGAAGCTCAGGATATCGAACGTCTTGATGGCCCGGTCCGGGAAGAAGCTGTTCACCGCGTCCTGCTCGTCGGTGAACAAGTCGAACACCGTGGCCAGCTTGGTCATCACCAGGAGCTCGATATTGCGCCGGTTCAGGTTCTCCAGCTTCAGCGCGCCGCCCGCTTTGCGCTGGCTGGTCGCGCACATCACCAGCGCGCCCAATCCGGTGCTGTCGATGTAGTCCACGTGCGCCAGGTTGAGGATGATGTTCTTCGATCCGGCGGCTGTCACGGCCGCCACCTTGTCGCGCAGCGCGCTGGCCTCCGGGCCCACGGTGATGCGGCCCTTGAAATCCAAGATCACGATCCCTTCGTGCTCGCGCTGCTGAATCTCGTGGCTCATGTCAGACCGTCATCTTGAAGCCGATCGCCGCTTCCACTTCCTCGATGGGGACCATTTCGATGGCGTCCCACGGGCAACCATCCAGGAAGGCGCCGTCCGGCCCCTTGCTGGTGCACTTCTTGCAGCCGATGCAGAGCACCGGGTCCACTTCGATGCGCCCGAAGGGCAAATGATCCTCGTCGGGCACCCAATACATGCAATCGGCCACGGGACAATACGGCACGCACGCCGGCGAGCCGGCGCAGCCCGTGCAGCATTCCGTGATGATGGCCAGTTCCTTGGGCCGCTTCTTGCGCGGTGTGGCGATGCCCTCCGACTTGGGCTCCAGCTTAACGACAGCAACGGCGGACATGCAAAGGATTATGACATAAACGGAGGGCGGATGGGCGAACCGGGGACGGCGCGTACCTGAGATCAGCCGGCCTGCAGCAGGCTTCGCAGGTCTTCCACACTCATCTGACAGCCGCGAAGGATCTTATGCGGCAGCCCCGGCCCGATTGTTTCGCCCGAGTGGACGGGCACCACGGTGCTTCGGCCGTTCCCGTGATGGAGAAAATGGTGGCTCCCCTTGGTGCGCATAACGGTGAATCCGCCTCTGCCCAGCGCGGCCAACAGCACAGAACCCGTGATGCGCGGACTCCGGCTCATGCTGCGATGGTGATGCGTTGGATGCCCACGAACTCAAGGTTCTTTTCCGGCGTACCTTCCACCTGAAGGCACAACTCGGTCGCCTCGCGAATCCGCTCGATCACCTCGTCCAGGGATCGCGCCTGAGTATGGCAGCCGGGAATCTGTGGGACGGAAGCTACGTAGTAGCCCTCCCCATCGCGCTCGATGACGACGTCAAATTGGCGCTGCAATATTGTTCCCTCGCTCTTTATTCTAGCCCGTTTGCGCCGCCTCGCATTGGTGTTTAGGCCGCCACGCGGAGGTTTCAAAAGCAAGCTTACGCCATCCGGCGATCCCGTGGCCATCGACAATCTCGACGCAAGGCGGTGCCGCTAAGCAGACACTTGCAGAATACCCGCCAATCCGTCGCTTCCGCGTCCCCCCGGCGCCTGCTATACTGCCTCTCTTGACCTCTGCCATGCCAGCCTTCGAACCCGCGGGCGCTCCGCGAACGGACCTGGAACGTACCTGGCGCGCCTACGTGCAACGGATTGCGGCCGCCGACCAGGCTGCGCTGGCGGCCCTGTACGACGCCACCAACCGCCTGATCTACGGCATGGCTGTGCGCATTCTCGGCAACCCAGCCGATGCCGAGGAGGTGACCTTGGACATCTATACGCAGGTCTGGCGCAGCGCGTCGAACTTCGATGAGCGGCGCGGTTCGGTGGCCGCCTGGCTGATGACCATGGCGCGCAGCCGCGCGATTGACAGGCTGCGCTCCGGCGCCAATCGCAGCCGGCGCGAGGAATCGCTGATGGAACTCGATGGCGTCGCAACCGGGCCAGCGCCCATGCACCTGGGCGTCGAGCGCGAAGTGCAGGCCGCGCTGCTGGCTCTCACGCCGGAACAACGCGAGGCCATCGAACTGGCCTATTGGTACGGCTACAGCCATACGGAGCTGGCCGCGCGACTGGGCCAACCGCTAGGCACTGTCAAAACCCGCATCCGAATGGGTATGATGAAACTACGCTCGCAACTTGGAGCATTGTCATGACGGCACATCCAACCGCCAACGACGAAATCCGCGAACTGGCCAGCTTGTTCGCCGCAGGCGCCCTTCCCGCTGAGGAAGAGGCGGAGTTCCGGAAGCACGTAAAGAACTGCGGCGTGTGCGCCGACCAGGCGCGGGCGTTTGGTGAAGCCGCCGGCTGGCTGCCCTTCGCCTTCGAGGGCGTGGACGCACCGCCGCACTTGCGCGAGAAGCTGCTGGCCCGTATTCAACAACCCGAGCCGCCGCCGGGCATTCGGGTGGTGCGCGCGAACCAGGGAGCCTGGCATACACTGGTTCCCGGCGTCACCGCCAAGCGTCTTTTTGCGGAGTCTCCGGCCGGTAACGTGGCTCTGCTGGTGCGCATGGAACCGGGCGCCAAATACCCGCCCCACTCGCATGCCGATGTGGAACATTGCTACGTCCTGGAGGGCGAGTTGCATTTCGGAGATCTGGTTCTCCATCCCGGCGACTACCAGTGCGCCATGGCCTCCACCAAACATCGGGACAGCTACACGGTGAACGGCTGCATGGTTTTGATCGTCGCTTCCCAGCAGAACGCCATGCTGCCATGGACCCGCTGACCTTCCTCTGTCTGGCCAGCTACGAAAAGGGCCACGACTTCATGCGCGAAGCCAAGCGGCAGGGAGCGCGCGTCTTCCTCATCACATCGCTCAGCCTGCGCGACAAAGCCCAGTGGCCGCGTGAAAGCATCGACGATATCTTCTACATGCCGGACCAGGACAAAACCTGGAACCGCAACGATACGCTGCTGGCCATCAGCCACCTGGCTCGCACCCAGGCTATCGACCGCGTAGTGGCGCTCGACGATTTCGATCTGGAAATGGCCGCCTCCCTGCGCGAGCATCTGCGCATTCCGGGCATGGGCGAGACCACCACGCGTTACTTTCGCGACAAGCTGGCGATGCGCATGAAAGCCATAGAGGCAGGACTGCACGTGCCTGAGTTCGTGCACCTGCTCAACGACGCGAAGGTCGAAGAGTTTACCCGGCTAGTGCCCCCGCCCTGGGTGCTGAAGCCGCGCGGAATGGCGGGCGCCATCGGCATCCAGGTCGTACATTCGCTCGACGATCTGCGGGCGGCCGACCGGGCGCTCGCCGATCGCCGGTCGTTCTTCCTGGTGGAGCGCTTCGTTCCGGGCGACGTCTGCCACGTGGACTCCATCGTTTACGGAAATCGGATTCTCTTCGCCGTGGCCAGCCAGTATGGCTATCCGCCGCTGGATGTTTCGCAACGCGGCGGCATCTTCACCACGCGACTGCTGGAGCGCGGCTCAGCCGATGAACAGGCACTACTGGCCGCCAATCAAGGCGTGCTGCCGGCCATGGGCCTGGTGCGCGGCGTTTCGCACACCGAGTTCATCAAGGGCGACGACGGCGAGTTGTATTTCCTGGAAACCTCGGCGCGCGTGGGCGGAGCGCACATCGCCGAACTGGTGGAAGCGGCCACCGGACTGAATTTGTGGGGCGAGTGGGCTAAGGTCGAGATCGCCGGCGGCAACCTGCCCTATGCGCCTCCGCCACCCGCCAACGACTACGCCGCGCTGCTCGTGTCGCTCGCCCGCCAGGAGCATCCGGATACCTCGGCCTACAACGATCCGGAGATCGTGTGGCGCATGCAAATGCCGCACCACGTGGGGATGATCGTGAAGTCGCCGCACCGGGAGCGCGTCGCCGGGTTGCTCGACCAGTATGTCGAGCGGGTTAAAAAAGACTTCGCCACGGTTGCGCCGCCGCGCGACAAACCCACCAACTAACCCTATGTCCCCACCTCCCGCTGCCGTCCGCACTAAGTTGTCACGGGCGCAAACGGCTGTGCTCGCACTGCTGGTCGTCTCCATCTTCATCAACTATATCGATCGCAGCAATCTCTCGATCGCGGGACCGCTGCTGATAGCCTCGCCCGAGAAAGGCGGCTTGGGTCTGGACCCCGCCCGGCTGGGGAACCTGCTGTCCGCATTCTTCTGGGCCTATGCGCTGTGCCAGTTGCTCGGGATTGTGGGATTCGTGTTGGACCGCTTCGATGTCGCATGGGTCTATGCCGTCGCTTACCTGATGTGGTCCGCGGCCACCGCGGTTACCGGTCTGGCCGGGACTTTCGGCGTGCTATTCGGATTGCGCCTGCTGCTGGGGATGGCGGAGTCGGCGGCCTATCCTTCGTATTCCAGGATTTTCGCGACGCATTTTCCGGAGCACCACCGCGGCCTCGCCAACGGCCTGATTGACGCCGGATCGAAATTCGGGCCGGCCCTGGGAACGCTCGTCGGCGGCATGCTCATGGCGCGATTCGGGTGGCGGCCCTTCTTCTTCGTGCTGGGCGCCGTCAGCCTCGCCTGGCTCGTTCCGTGGATGAAATGGATGCCGCGCGGCAAGGGCATCGTCACCGAGCCGGCCGCGTACCCTCCGCCCGGCGTTTTGCACATCCTCCGGCAACGCTCCGCCTGGGGATCCTTCGGCGGCTTGTTCTGCGGCAACTACTTCTGGTATTTCCTGCTCACCTGGCTGCCTTCCTACATGGTGATGGAGCGGCATTTCTCCATGGATCACATGGCCACCATGGGCGCGCTGGCGTTCCTCGCAATCGGGCTTTCCTCGACGCTATGCGGCTGGCTCTCAGACCATTGGATCGCCGCGGGCGCCACCCCCACGCGGGTACGCAAGACTTTCACTGTCGCAGGCCTGACGTTGTCCACCATCATCCTGCCGGTGGTGATGGTCGACAGCAAGAACCTCTCCATGGCCCTGCTGTTCCTTGCCTGCATCTTCTTCGGCATGTGGAGTTCCAATCACTGGGCCCTCATCCAGACGCTGGCTGGGCCGCCCGCCGCCGGCAAATGGACCGCCGTGCAGAACGGAGTCGGCAACCTGGCTGGAGTGGCGGCGCCGGCCCTCACGGGCTTGGTCGTTCAACGCACCGGCCAGTTCTTCTGGGCCTTCGCGGTGGCTACCGGCATAGTGCTGGCGGGAGCGTTTTTCTATATGTTCGTAATCGGACCCATCGAGCAGGTGGATTGGACTCCTCGCCGCTGAACGCCTCGCGCCCTGCGGGGCAGCCACTCATTGAGGCTCGCATAATACAGTGACAGGCAACCTGGACCTTGTGGGGCGGGCAATTTTGCCCGCAGCTGGCTTTCAGCCGGCCCGAGCCGCCTAAAAAGGCGGCTGCGGCCATGATTGGCCGCCCCACATCAGCCCCGCAGAGGGGCACATTTGTCGCGAAAACTGTCACCGTATTACGCGAGGCTCAAGCTGCCGACGCCCTCGTCGGCTGTCGCTGCCCAGAGCCTTGATTCTTCGAGCAAGAGAGCGGGTCCAGCGGAAGGCCGTGACATTGGGCCCTCGGCCTGCGCCGGCCTCTCAGACCGGCCGCAATCCCAATCCCGGCCGGTCCGGCAGAATCAGCTTACCCTTCTCCACCAGCACGCCGGTGAACGGATCGTTGGCGATCAGCAAATTGCCGTCCAGGTCCGCATAATCCACCAGCGGCGATAGGTGCGCGGCGGCCGTCACCGATACGGAACTCGACACCATGCATCCCAGCATCGTCTTCAAACCGAGTGCCTTAGCAACCTGGATCATGCGATGAGCTTCCAGAATCCCCCCCGCCTTATCCAGCTTCACGTTCACGCCATCGAATGCGCCCACCAGCTTCGGGATGTCCGACGCATGCCGGCAGGCTTCATCCGCGATGAGCGGCACATGCACGCGGCTGTGCACCCAGTGCATCTCGTCCAACATCTCGGCGGGCATGGGCTGTTCCACGAACTCGACGCCTTGCCCGGCCAGCCAGTCGATCTTGCGGACGGCTACTTCCTTGTCCTTCCATCCTTCGTTGGCGTCCACGCGCAGGGGTTTGTCCGTCGCGCCGCGCACGGCTGCGATAGTGGCTTCGTCGGTGTCCAGACCCACCTTGATCTTAAGCACCGGAAAATCGGCCGCCTCCTTCACCTTCTGGCGAGTCGTCTCGGGATTGTCGATGCCGATGGAAAACGTCGTCACCGGCGCATCGCGCGCGTCCAGCCCGAAGTAGCGGTAGAGCGGCACGCCCAGCTTTTGTCCCACCCAATCCATTAGCGCGATATCCATGGCCGCCTTCCCGGCCCATTCGCCATCCACGCGGCCGAACACCTGCTGCATGATCTTGGCGAATTGCCACGGATCGGCAGCCGCCAGCAACTCGCGCACCGATTCCACCGCCTGCCGCGCGCCTTCCGCATTCTCGCGATAGCGCACGATGGGCGCGCCTTCGCCGTGGCCGGTGATGCCGTCATTGGTGTACGCCACATGCAGTGTGTCCCGATAGTCGCTCGACGACATCGTGGTGGTCCAGGTGTGGCGCAGCTTCAGGCGCTTGATCTCGGTATGCAGCGTGGCGCGCGCCGCGCCGCTCGCGGAGCGTGCCAACAGCGCGGGCCACCCGGCCTGCGCCAGGAAGAAGTGACGGCGGTTCATTTGAGCCTCCTACAGGCCACCAGCAAACGGGTCCAGTGCGGGTCGCCGAGATCGCAGATCTGGATCACGGGACGAATCCAGGTGGTCGCGTTGATGAATTTGCCTTCGCCGATATACATGCCGGTGTGAGTGATGTGGTCGACGGCGCCGCCGAAGAAGAGCAGGTCTCCCGGCTGCAGTTCCTCCCGCTTCACGGGGACTACGCCCTGCCAGGCGGCTTGCACGTCGGCATCGCGCGGGATCGTCGTGCCCCGCCGCCGGCAGAGCATCTGCGTGAAACCCGAACAGTCGTAGCCGAAGCTGGATGTGCCGCCCCAGGTATACGGCAAACCCAGGAAGCGGCGGCCCAAGTCAATCGCCGCTTCGATCGAAAGCGGCTGGCTCTCGAAAGAAACGTCGCCGCGCTGCAGCCAGCCGGAGCGATCGTCGGGCAGGCGCACTTCGAGCCAGCGCCAATTGTCCTGCGGCTCGGCAATCACCTCCAGGCGGGTTTCGAATGGCACGGTGATGAGCGGCCTGCGCTTGGTGACGTTCGGCTCGCAATAGATGTGGGCGAACAGGCTCTCGACCCAGGCCACCCGCCCGCTTTCTGCATAAGGTTTCTCGCCGGCACTCAGGCGGCGCAGGTCCTCGGCCGGCACCCATCCGGTATAGTCGTCCGCCGTGCGCACGCGCAGCCAGCCGGGCCGCGTCTCCACCACTCCAACATTGGTTCCGTAAATAGCCTGCGACACGACTTCGGTGTCCGCGACGGGTTGCGCGTACATGTTGGCCACGGGCTTGACGACCACGGCCTGAGGCAAGGTGGCAGCGAGCAGGGCCAGAGCCATAAAGAGGTGCATGGGACCTGCTCTCAGACTAGCAGCAGTCTGCCCAACCTGACCACCCTGTATTACAACTGGTCGGAATCTTCGCACGGATTCTTCGTGGGGCAGGCCCGAGGCCTGGATAGCGTCGGGATAAACCGGCGTGCTGTAGTGAATGCAAGAGTCATGCAGGAAAGGAGTAGCGATCCATCCTGACCCAGGACCATGTGAGGGCAGTCGTGTTGGCCAGGGGATATGTGGGCTGGGTATCCCTGAAGTCGATGAGCTCCGAAATCGCCAAAACCATGGGCGCCGACGGTGTCAGGCCAGCCGCAAGGCAACACCGCAGCGTGCGCAGACAACGCGAGCACGTTGCGGCCCCACAATTCAGAAGACGCGACGAGCGTCATTGTAGGGCAGTCGTGTCATCACTTGCTCGACAAGCCGATCAAAGGGAGCAATGCAAGCGACCCCAACCTCAATCCGGCGCACGGAGTTAACATTTTCGATCAGACTGATTGAAAATTTCTATTTGCTATAACTTTTTTATGAAGCTAGACTGACCGTAAGCCACGTTTCGCTGTTCTAGAAATCGTCCCGCAAGATAGGAACACTATGAAAAGTCCCGTTTTTCCGTGCATAAGCTTGGCGTGTGTTCTCTCGGCCAAGCTGGCGTTTGGTCAGGACGTTGCCCCGGCAGCGCCAGTGACAACGCCGCCTCAAGACTCCACCGCTGCTGCGCCAGCAGCGCCACCCGCGCCAAAGTCGCCCCTGACGCAATGGGGCACAGACTTCAGCTTTCTGTTCGATGGCTACGTGGACTGGAACTATAACAACCCGGCCTCCGGATTCAACGGCCTGCAAAACTTCGATTTCCGCGCCGACACGGCGCACGTGAACCTCGGTAAGATCACCATCGACCGCGCGCCCGCTCCGATCGGATTCCACGTGGATGTAGGCTTTGGAGAAACCCTGGACGCGATTCACGCCGCCGATAGGGACCCCAACGCCTGGAAATACTTCCAGCAGGCCTATATCGACCTGAAGCCCAAGTCCTGGCATGGCCTGGAAATCGATGCCGGACAATTTGTTACCTCGGCCGGAGCGGAGGTCATAGAGACAAACCAGAATTGGAACTATTCGCGGTCGCTGCTGTTCGCGTGGGCCATCCCTTACTATCACTTCGGTCTCCGCGCCTCCATGCCGATAGGCGCTCACTTTACGGCGGGCGTTCAGTTAGTCAACGGCTGGAACAACGTAGAACCACTTAACGGTGGGAAGACCGTCGGACTCAATGGCGCATATGCCTGGAAGAAGGTCACCTGGACCAACAACTATTACGTGGGTCCTGAGAAGCCCCACACTACCGTGGGGCTGCGCAATCTCTTTGACACCGTCATTCAGGTCAACGCGACCGACAAGTTCAGCTATTACATCAATGGCGACTACGGCCGCGATAAGAACGTCGGTCCCGGCGCAAGTGTGTGGGCGGGCGTTGCCGTAGCGGCGCGGTACGCCATCGGCAAGAAATACGCGATTGCGTCGCGGCTTGAGTACTTCGACGATCGCAACGGCTTCTCCACCGGCACCGCGCAACATGTCGAAGAGTTCACTCTGACCGGAGAATACAAGATGAACGGATGGTTAATGAGCCGGTTGGAATTCCGCAATGACTGGTCCGACCAGCCCTTCTTTGAAACCAACAAGCCTGGAGGCGGTTCCAAGACGCAGCCTACCGTTTTGCTGGGACTGATCGCCTACGTGGCGCCCCACAAATAGGGGTCGAGCGAGAGGCCGATTGACAATCGGCCTGCAGGTTGGCAACCTGCCCCACAACGTCTGACTCACAGTTGGGTGAACTCTTCGTTGTGCGTCGCGAACTCCGGGTAAGCCCCGGCGCCCAATTCATAAAGGTCCATACCCTGCCGCTCGCCTTCCGGAGCCACGCGTTGGCAGTAAACCCGATTCAATAGCCAGTTCAGCGCATAAGTGAGCGGCAGCACAAGACCAATCAGCGTGGCGATACCCACAAGCTGCGCCAGCCACTGGCCCGAAACGCCGTCCGCGGAGCGTGCAAAAATCCCCACCGCCAGCACGCCCCATAAACCGCTGGCAGCGTGCACCGAAATTGCACCGCCGGGGTCGTCGATCCCGAGCGGCCATTCAATGTACGCCACCGTGAACGTAACCAGCACGCCGGCGGCTAAGCCGATTGCCACGGCGCCTGCGGGCGTGACCAAGGCGCATGCCGCACTGCTGGCTACCAGCCCGCCAATCCATCCATTGGCGCAGAGAGAGGCATCCGGCCTGCCGAAACGCAAGCGGCTGATCGCTGCTGTCGCCAGCAGGCCGGAGGATGCCGACAGCGTGGTGTTCACCGCTATAAGTACCGCTCGTCCCGCTTCGGCGCCAGTGAAGAGTATCGCGCCTGCGGCATTCAAACCCAACCATCCCAGCCACGTCAGAAAGCAGGCAAACACAACGATCACTGCATCGTGGCCGGGAATCGCGGCGGGCGCGCCATGCGTGGCGTACTTACCCCGCCGAGGACCTAGAATCCAGGTGACAGACAATGCCGCCAGGCCGCCTACAGCCTGTATCGAACCCGCTCCTCCCGCATCCAGAAAGCCGTGCCCGAGGCCATATTTGGTCCCCAACTGAGCGAGCCACCCGCCGCCCCAAACCCAGTGCGCGAACAGCGGATAGGTGCACCCGGCCAGCAGGGCCGCGGACGCGCAACTCGCACCCAGGCGCCAGCGGTCGGCGCCGCTGCTCAACGGGATCAGTGCCGCCAGTCCCGCGCCCAGCATCTGCAGCAATACAGCCAGCGACGCCGGCGAACCATCCAGCGGCTGCCCCCGCACAAACAAGGATTCCGCCGCGTACACCATCGCCCCGACCGCCATCGCCAAGAGCGATGCCAGCATCGCGTGGGCCGCGCTGCGCGATCGCCCCAACCCGGTATTGATCAGCGCAAGCCCGGCGGCCGCCAAGGGCACCAGAAAAACAAAGAACAGGCACAGAACAGAGGCAGGCGTCATTCGCTTTGTCCCTTGGGAGGCTCATGCGCGCGGACTACCAGGATCATCCCCAGCACTTCCACGCCGATTCCTGCCATCACAAACATGCTTCTTTGGAGCTCGGTCCTCAACAGCACGACGGCCGCGACCACGATCGCCCACCCAGCCAGCAAGAGAAGGAAGCCCAATACCTTCATGCGGGGTGTTCCCGGGCAGCCCGATCGATATTATTTATCGCCCCCAGAAATTTCAGTGGCGGGTAGCCATATAAATTCCTTATCCGTGCGATAGAAACTTTCCGCTTTGTCACAGGTTAGGTTCCGACTATGATAGCAGCATCGGATCGCTTCCGCAAAAGAGGAGAACTATATGGCAGACAACGCCCCAGTGCAAATGAAGTCCACTCTGGGCCTAACCGGTTTGACTATGAATGCGATGGCGCTGATTGCCCCCGGCGCCTTTCTTTGGCTGACTTTCCAGATCCAGGCTACCACCGGCGTCACGGCGCCCTCCATGTGGATTGGTATTGTGGTTGCCTTGTTACTGTGTCTCGCCACCGCTGTCTGCTATGCCGAAATGGCTAAACTGTATCCCGGCACGGGCAGTTCTTACTATTTTGCCGAGCAGGCCTTCCTCAATCACGCGAAAGTCTGGCGATATGCGCGTCTCTCGAAGTTCATCGTCGGCTGGGGCTCGCATGTCTACTATTGGGTCTATCCCGGCGTTATGGTCGGGGTGATGGGAATCCTCTGCGGCTACCTGGTGGGCACCATATGGCCCAACTTCATGAGCGCCTCGAATCCGGGCCCCGCCTTCATGATGGTGGTGGCTATCGCTTTCTCGTTCCTGGTGGGCTACATCGCCCATCGCGGCATTGGCGGTTCGACATCGGTCAGCATTGCGATCAATATCATTCAGATCAGCGCGCTGGTCTTGTTCTCCGTCGTGGCTCTGGGCTATCGCATCAACCATGCGCCAGGCAGCATCGCCTACCAGTTCGATTCCGCGTCCAGCGAAGCCTACAGCTATGAGTTCGCGACGGAAAAAACCGTCGTCAATGGACAAGCCACTGAGAACATCTTGCGCGACGCAGCCGGCGCTCCCAAGCCCAAGCTCGACGCCGCCGGAAAGCCGGTGCCTTACCACATCAGTTATCCTGCGCAAGACGAAAAGGGCAACTTCCTGTCCCATGCCAAAGCTTCCTCGGTCGTCGGATTTCACAACTTGGGCTGGGCATTCATTCAGGCCACCGTCGCCATTCTGATTCTGGTCGGATTCGAATCGGTAACGGCCATGGGCGCCGAGGCCAAGAACGCCAAGCGCGATATTCCCATAGCGGTCATCGTATCGCTGCTGGTGCAGGGCGTCTTCTGTTACTTGTTCGAGTACTTTGCCGCTAACTATTTCTTGAGCAGCGGGTATACGATGCAAAGCGCCGCCGGTTCGGCGGCTCCTCTTGGGGACATGATGATCGTGGTCGGCACGGCCCTCTTCGGCCCTGGTGGCGGCCGCATCTTCATGCTATGCGAGGCGTTCACCGTATTCCTGGCTCTGATCGGCACCACGCTCTCGTGCATGAACACCGGCGCGCGTGTCACCTATGCCATGGGGAAGGATCGCGAGCTGCATGGATACTTTGGCGAGCTGCATGCCAAGAATCTCAGCCCGCATCGCGCCATCTGGATCTTAGCCACAATTTCCGCCGTGATCGGGTGTGTTGCCGTGATCATGCCGTTTGGCGACGCGGGCGCTCTTACCGACGCGACCATTAAGGCGCTGCCGCAGGGCTTCTGGTCCAGTTTCGGATATACCACGCACGACGCCATGGCGGCCATGCCCAATTCCCTGCTCACCATGACCCTCGCTTCTAACTTCGGAACCTTCCTGCTGTACGGGCTAAGTTGCATCATTTGTATGGTGGCCTATCATAACCATCCGAAGTTCAGTCTCGTCCGCCATTTGCTTGTTCCTGTGTTCGGCCTGGTTGCCAACCTGGCGTGCATGGCGTTCTACCTGATTGGGCCGTTTATGGGCTATGGTACAAAGATGGAGCCGTTGCTGGCGTTGGGTATCGCTTTGGTGTGGGCCGTCTATGGGGGAATCTATTTCATCCGCGCCAGTAAGGTCTCGGGCAGAACCACGCTGGTCGGCGCGCGTTCCGCGGCGGTTGGCGGATGATCCGCCTTTTGCTTTGAAGGCGCGCCGTGCTGGATGTGGAATTCGCTGAGTTCTCCGACCCAGGGCGAGTGCGTGGACACAACGAGGACTACCTTGGATCGGTAGTCCCTGCCACGCCGGCTGAGGCCCGTTCGCATGGCTGGCTGTTTGCGCTGGCTGACGGCGTAGGTGGGCAGGCGCGTGGTGAAGTCGCCTCCCGCACGGCCATAGAGAGCATGCTCTGCGGCTTTCGCCAGGCGCCCCCGGGGGAGTTGTTGCCCGCCCTGCTGACCCGCCTGGTCCAGACAGCCAACGCGGATGTGCTGGACGCCGGACTGAGGGCTGAGCCTGGCGGTGTCAACATGGCCACCACAGTCGTGGCTTGCGCTCTCCGCTTCGATCGCGCGGTGATGGCGCATGCCGGCGATTCCCGTTGTTATCTCATCCGCAAAGGCCACGCCAGCGTGCTGACACGGGATCATACCGTGGCCAACGAGCAGTTGCGCATGGGAATACTATCCACGCGCGATGCCGCCGGGGTAGCGACCAAGCACCTCATCACCCGCTCCTTGGGAACCAGTATGTCCGTGAATGTGGAAACCGGCGACTGCCAGGTGTTTGCCGGAGACGTGCTGGCGCTTTGCTCCGACGGACTGCACGGCGCGGTCGAAGCCACCGACTTCGCGCGCATCCTCACGCGGAATTGTGACTTGCAGCTTGCCGTACAGGACCTGGTGGCGCTCGCCAACTTGAGAGACGGAAGCGATAACATCAGTGTTCTGGCCATCCGTGTTCGCAGCGTCGAACGCGTAGGCATGTATCGCGGGCGGCCTTACAAGCTCCGCTAAAAACGGCTTGCTATAATATCTGAATCCGGAGCCACCCGGCGGCCTCTCGCGTTCCCCGCCTTCACCGACATGGATCCAGTCCGCATTGGCGACCAACTCGACCATTACAGCATCGACTCGCTGGTTGCGCGCAGCGGCATGGCATCTATCTTCCGGGGCACGGACTTGCGCACCGGCCGCCCGGTCGCCATCAAGATCCCGCATCCCGAAATGGAGTGCGATCCGCTGTTCTTCGATCGCTTTCGCCGCGAGGAAGAGATCGGCATCATGCTGGATCATCCCGGTGTGATGAAGGTCTTCGCCGACGACGACCGCAGCCAGGTGTACATGGTGATGGAGTGGGTGGACGGCCACTTGCTCCGGCAAATCCTGCACGAACGGGGCAAGCTTCCGGCCGAGCGCGCGGTGACCATCGCGCTCCGGATCAGCGAGGTACTCGAGTACATTCACAAACATGGAATCGTGCACCGCGATCTGAAGCCCGAGAACATCATGATCGACGATCAAGACCGCGTCAAACTCATCGATTTTGGCATCGCCGCTAAGTCGGGAGCCCGCCGGTTGACCTTCACTAAGCTCTCGCAGGTCATGGGAACGGCCGAATACATTTCGCCCGAGCAGGTGAAGGGAAAGCGTGGGGATGCCCGCAGCGACCTGTACGCATTGGGTATCATGCTCTATGAAATGCTGACGGGCAAGACCCCGTTTTCCGGCGACAATCCCTTTCTGATTATGAACGACCGCCTGTTGAACAACCCGATCCCACCGCGTGAAATCGACCCCAGCATCTCCCCCGCTCTCCAGGAGATCGTCTACCGCGTTCTGGAGCGCGACCCCAAGAGCCGCTACGCCAGCGCCCACGAATTCGCCTGGGACCTCCAGCATCAGGACCAGGTCGGCGTGGCCGACCGCCCCGAACTGCGCGAGTGGAAGCAGCGGCGCACTCCGTGGACGCGCAGAATCCTGTTCTATGCAATGCTGGCGCTGATCCCGGTAGTCATCTTCGGATTGCTGCTCCTGGTGGCACGGCACGCATGAGCAAAAGCATCATAATCCTGCTGCTGGTTCTGGCCGCTCTGTTGGAAGCCGGCGGCGACGCCATCGTCCGGATGGGTCTGCGATCTTCCGGGCCGCCCAGACTGCTCTTGTTCCTGGCCGGAGCCGCGGTCCTGTTCCTGTACGGCTACGCCGTCAATTCGCCCCCATGGGATTTCGGCCGCTTGCTGGGCCTCTACGTGGTATTTTTCTTTCTGTCCGCGCAGGCCATTTCCTGGTTGGTATTCCATCAGAGGCCCAGCACAGCCGTGCTCATCGGGGGCGCCTTCATCGCCCTCGGCGGCCTGATTATCTCGCTGGCATCTTGAGCGTGGCGCAGACGATCGTTGTTGGTCGTCTGCGCACCGCGCTCGAACTCGGCAGACCACGAAAAACGATGGCCTGCCCTACAGCACTGCCTATACGTCGTAGTACAACGCGAACTCGTAGGGATGCGGCCGTAACCGGATGGCATCCGCTTCGTTCTTGCGCTTGTAGTCGATAAAGGTCTCGATCAACTCCTCGGTGAATACGTCGCCCTTCATCAGGAAGCCGTGATCGTCTTCCAGGCAACTCAGCGCTTCTTCGAGCGATGCCGGCATGGACGGTACGTTGCGCATCTCCTCCGGCGACAGATCGTAGATGTCCTTGTCCAGCGGTTCGCCCGGGTCCGTCTTGTTGGCGACACCGTCCAGTCCCGCCATCAGCATCGCCGCGAACGCCAGGTACGGATTCGCCGCCGGATCCGGCGGCCGGAACTCCACCCGCTTGGCCTTTGGATTCGCCGAATACATCGGAATGCGGCACGCCGCCGACCGGTTCCGCCGCGAGTACGCCAGGTTCACCGGCGCTTCGTAGCCCGGCACCAGCCGCTTGTAACTGTTGGTCGTCGGCGCGATGATCGCCGACAGCGCCCGCGCGTGCTTCAGCAACCCGCCGATGTACCACAGCCCCAGTTGGCTGAACCCCGCGTAGCCGTCGCCGGCAAATAGCGGCTTGCCTTCTTTCCAGATGCTCTGATGCACATGCATGCCGCTGCCGTTATCCGCAAACAAGGGCTTCGGCATGAACGTCACCGTCTTGCCATACTGGTTGGCTACGTTGCGGATGATGTATTTGTACAACATCATGTTGTCCGCCGACTTCACCAGCGTGTCGAAGCGCTGGTCGATCTCGCACTGGCCCCCGGTGGCCACTTCATGGTGATGGCATTCGATGTGCAAACCGCACTGGATCATGGTCTGCACCATCTCGCTGCGCAGATCCTGGTAGTGGTCCGTCGGCGGCACCGGAAAGTAGCCTTCCTTATACCGCGGCCGGTACCCCAGGTTGTCCTTCTCGCGCCCCGAATTCCAGCGGCCCTCTTCGGCGTCGATGAAATAGAAGCCGGAGTGCTGGTTCTGGTCGAAGCGGATGTTGTCGAAAATGAAGAACTCGGCTTCGGCGCCGAAAAACGCGGTATCGCCCGCGCCGCTGTTCTTCAGGAACAGTTCGGCTTTCTTGGCGATCCAGCGGGGATCGCGCTCGTAGTGCTGTTTGGTGATGGGGTCGATGACGTCGCCCAGCATCACTAATGTGGCCGTTTCAGCGAACGGATCCATGAGCGCCGTGCTGGGGTCGGGCACCAGCAGCATGTCGCTTTCGTTGATGGCCGCCCAGCCGCGAATGCTGGAGCCGTCCATGCCGAAACCCTCTTCAAAGCTGCTTTCCGTCAACTCGCCGATGGGATAGGAGACGTGATGTTGCAGGCTCGGGATATCGGTAAAGCGGAGGTCCAACTGCTTGGCGCCGTTATTCTTTGCGTATTCCAATACTTCTTGCGGATTCATTCGTCCTCCATGGGGAAATGGGTACGTGGGGATGTCTTAAGTAGAGCAGATGGAGCTTAGCATAGCGAACCAGCGAGGCTGGGGTCAAGCTGCGCCGTGATGGCAGTGCGCCAGTGCCGTGCAGGCGAGGCCCAGGGAAACCTATGCCGGCCGGCCAGCGGCACGAAAGACCGGGGCCAAGAGCCCATGGCAGCGTGGCCCCCAGCAGCGCCATCAGGATGCCGCCTTGCAGGTGCAGCGGAGCCACGGGCTGCGCCAGCTTAACCACCTGCACAGCGGCCGACAGACAGATCAACCGGATGGTGTAGTAAAGCAGGAATTCGCCGGCGTCGCGGTCATCTGTATTCTGACCTCTGCGTCCCGACTCCGGTCTCCCATCTCCCGTCCTACCCCTTAGTGAGCTCGAATGCCAGCAACAACAGCCCCGCGGGAATCAGGAGTGTCAGGGCGAGAACAATCCACGACCCGCGGTTGCCAAAATTGAACGTCAGTCCCAGTCCGATACGCTTCTCGACAAACAACGCCGGGTCGTGCGGGTTGTAGTAGAACTGATCCCCATGCCAGCACGCCTCAGGCGTGATTTCTTCGGCTTCCGCCCCACTTTCCGCGTGGCGCCGAAGCGAGAACCAGATCATTACCGCGAGGAAACTGAAAGACGCGATGTAGAAAACCACCAGCGTCCGTGCGGCGACTATGTGCAGGGGCAAAAGTCCAGCCGCCGAGAAGCCTGTAGCGATCACCGAGGCAATCACTATCAGAACCATCGGACCGGCCGGGTTCCGAGCGCTTCTGCGCGAACCCCACGAGCTAAGTATGAGTATTCCTAATTGGAACAGGACGATCAGTGCACCTAAGACCAGCGGACCGTAGACACCCGTAAGACTTCGCGTGGACCATCCGTTGGGAATCCCGTTTGTGCCCCAGTGCACGGGGAAGCGAGCCGGAATTGCGTCCCAATGAAGATAAAGGTAAAGCGCCGTGCCGGCCAGGATGGCAAGTGGGATCGCAAACAACAGCCGTTGCCGGAATAGGCGATCGTCCGCATCCGTCAATCGCGCCTCGCGCGTCGAAGGCGCAGGCAAGGCAAAACGCCGAATTTCGGTCCGCCGCCGCGAGAAGATCCAGCAGGCGGCAATCAGCGGTATCAGAAATGCGGCCTCCGCCCAGAGGACCGCCCAAGACAATGGCAGCCACAGTGAGACAAACAAGGCCGCGGCCGTCCAGGGCAGCAGGCGGAGTTCATAGCGCCGCAAGGCTTGCCGGCCTTCATTTCCATATCGAATCTCGCGTGGAACGGCGGCACCGAAAAGGCGATCGGGCCGTGGCGCGACGGGCAGCGCATGCAGGCTCGCGAGAGCCATGGCAAGGGGCAGCAACAAATAGAGCCGGACAGACATCATATTTCCAACTTTTCGGCAACCAGCCGCAACTCGATGGCAATGTCCCGAGGCGACAGGCCCTCGGCGCGCATCTGCGCGACCATCTGGCGGATACGCCGCTGGAATCCACTGACTTTCTTGCGGCTTGCGCCGGGAGGGGGGTGGCGGTCGATCACCGTGGCGCGTCGCCCGTGCTGCAAGTCCAGCCACCCTTCCTCGGCAAGTTGGCGGTAGGCCTGCGCGACGGTATTGAAAGTGATGCCGAGTTCCAGGGCTAAACGGCGAACCGAAGGAAGAAGATCTCCCGGCGCCAGATCGCCGTCCACCAGGTGCGTCCGCATGGAATCCACAATCTGTCGATAGTTCGGGACAGGTGAATCCAAATCGATTCGTATTACCGGCGCTCGTTTTGCCATCTGTGCACTGTACAGATACAGTATACAGTAAGCCGCCCTTGCGTTCAACGCCCTGTGTGGCAGGTATGGCATTGTGTCAGTGCCGTCCGCGCGAGGCCCAGGGAGGTCTATGCCGGCCGGCTATCGCCTCGAAAGACCGGGGCTAGGGCCCACGCCAGCGTGGCCGCCAGCAGCGCCATCAGGATGCCCCCTTGCAGGCGCAGCGGAGCCGCGGGCTGCGCCAGCAGATCCCCGCCTTTGTCGAGCACGGCGAGGGTCCAGGCGATCAGCAGATACGCCAGGTAATTCCGGCGCACCATGTACTTGACCACCAGCACGGCGGCCGCCAGATAGATCAACCGGATGGCGTAGTACAGCAGGAACTCGCCGCCCGTGTGCACCGTGGCAGGCACTAATCCGGCGACCGCCGCAAGGCCTGCCAGCGCCGCCGCGCCGGGCCAGCGTTCTATGTATCGAACCAGGTACGCAACAACGGCCAAAAGCGCCAGCCAGAACAGCGCCTCCTGGCAGGCGGAGGCGATCCCGGAGGCGGCGGGAGAAATAGTAGCGAAGACGGTCCGCGCATCCGCGGAGAGCAGCGCTTGCGGATGGAAGCGGTCGATCGCCAGCCAGCGCAGGCGGCCCAGCGCGATCGCCAGCACCGCGGCCAGACCCGCCGCGAAAACCGCATCCACGCCAGACACCTTGCGGTTCGCGCGACGGAATACAGCCAGGGCGTCGGGCGCGAGCGCCAGGATCAGCGCCACGCCGCAGGCTATGGCGATGAACAGCACCAAGGCCCCGATGAACAGCCCCACGCCCAGGGTTGCCTCGAACGACTCCAGTGAGAAGGTGGTGGGGTATTGGCCGAAGAGCAACGGAAACGTCATGGCCATGCCCGCCAGCGTGATCGCCCCCAGTGGCAGCGCGGCCCACAGCGCCCGGCCCCAGCGCAGGGATCCCTGGCGCGTGCGTTCGATCAACAGCCAGATGCCCAGCACTAACACGCCCGCGCTCACCCCGATGCGCAGCACCAGCAGCACGTACCAGAGCGCGTTGCGCCGCTCGCGGGCGCGCTCGAAGCTTTCGGGCAGTTTCCAGTACGAGCTGAACGAGGCCACCCGGTCTCCCGCTACCGTGACGCGTACGCGGAAACGGGCTTCGTCCAGATTGCGCGCGTCGCCCGGCCGGGCCTCCCAGACCAGCGTGTAATCGCGCCGCGCCTTCTTCTTCTCCGAGGTGCTTTCCTTCAGCTCGAACCCCGCCAGCGAGGGAAGGCCGGCGGCGTGCAACACCAACTCGCGGGCGGCATCGGCGGACAGATCCGCGCCGGGCTGGTCCTCGGGCAGAATGTGTTCGAATTCAAAAACGCGGCCATTTTCCGGGTCTACCGATACCCGCACCTCTTCGCGCTGCAGCGGCTTGAAAAAGCGCACTGTCCAACCGTGCAGCGGAACCTGCCGGTGAAACGCGCCAGCCACATAGGCGATATCGCGGCGCTGGACGAAATACTTGGCGGTGAGTCGGGTGCCGGCGTCGTCCCAGTTGGTGACCGGGATGGCCACGGCGCGGTAGCCTTGCGGATCGAAGCCTTGCGTCCGCGCGAATTGCCCGGCCGCGGCGCGGGCGCGTGTGGGGCCCAGCGCAAACCGGGGCTCGCCGCCGAATTCATCGACGCGCACTGTGGCGATGGTAACCCCTCCCGCGACGAGCACCAGCACCGCTGCCAAACGGCGGCGGGTCGACCATGCGGCGTAGGGCAGGCTTTCGGCCGGCGCGGCTGGCGGCTCGGGACCAGGGGCCGTAGGCTCGGTGGGCACATCGGGCGCGCGCGCAAGCTCCGGCACGAAGCCCCCGCGGCGCAGATAGGCGATGCCGGCCACCACCACCGGCAGCACCATAATCCCCGCGCTGGCCGCGCCCGAAAACACGAAGTACGGATGGTGCGACCGCAACAACAGCAATGCGGTGTACATGGCATCCACCGAGTAATGCCACACCAGCGTCGGCAGGATACCCCAACGCAACATGATCAGGCCCAGCGCCACGCCGCCGATGCCCACTTCCACGCCGCGAATCCAGAAGGGCTGCTGCGGGTAGCCGGCGTGTCCGAAGCCCCAGATAAAGGCCGCCAGCACCACCGCGACCGGGACATAGCGAACCAGTTTCGACAGGAACGGGATGGCGAACATGCGGAACATGAACTCTTCCGAGACCGCCGGCAGGAAGCCGCCGAGCAGCACGAAGAGCCAGGGCAGCCGCGTGTTCAGCAGATCGTCGTAGGGCACGTCGGCGGGCGACCATGCGCCGAAGCGGTAAGCCACCATGTAGAAAGCCGTCTGGTAGGCCACGAAGATGCCTGCCAGCGTGATGCCCAGGATCGTTCCCAGGAAGAATTGCTTGCTGCCCAGGCCGCGCGGGCTGAACAGCGTTCCCAGCGGCAGGCGCGCGCGGTAGCGTTCCCGATAAAGCGGCTCCGCGCCTGCGGTCAGGATGAACAGCAGTCCGCCCGCGCCCAGCGCACCGGTGAGGTTGCGCAGGAACTCCTGCGCGATGAAGCTGGCGTAGGAATCCGTGGTCGGATAGCCGAATTCGGCGAGCGGCTGCGCATTCCAGTTCGCCAGAAAGTACAGCAGCGCGCCGATGCCGCCCACCGCCGCTGCCAGCCGCCAGCGAACTTCGTGGCCGCGCACCCGCATCACGATCGTCACCAGCAGTCCCAAGGCGAGCAACATCATAAAGCCCGCGTCGATGGTCGATGCGGTGGCGTTGCGCGAGCGCAGCGTTTCGTAGGCGCGCTGCCAGGTCTCGGGCACCTTCAGGTACTCGCGGTAGGCGCCCACTTCGCTGCCGAGTATGGTCGCTTCCAGGCGGTAGCTGGCATCCTTGTTGACGATATCGAAATCGCGCTCTTTCCAGGTGAAGGTGTGATCGGTGCGCGCCGGACGTGTGACGCTGGCGCCTTCCACGAAATCGAGGCCGGCGGGATCGCGATGCATGGTGTCGCGCAGGAAGCGTTCGGCCACTGCGCGCGCCCGGTCGGCGGGCAGGCTGGGGCGTGCGGCGGCTTCGGGGATCTCGTGCTCGAAGCCCGCCAGTTCGCCCGCGGGCGTTACGTCCACGCGGAACTCTTCCTTCTGCAAGGGACGGAACCAGCGCCACGACCAGCGCCACAGACGCACGCGGGTGCCCATCAGGCGATTGGCCCGATTGAGGCCCAGTTCGCGCTCGAGGAAGGTCTTGGCGGTGTCGTCGTAGCTGAAACTGGAGGCTCGGCGATAGCCGTTCACGTGGAGGCCCTGGGCGGCCAGGAAGCTCTCGGCTTGCGCGCGGGCCTGCTCGCGCGTGACGCGGAAATCGATGGAGGCTTCCGGGAATGCGCGGTAGAAATAGCGCGCGGAGAACCAGACGGTGGCCGCCAGCAGGAGCAGGCAAACGGCCAGGAAGCGGAAGTCGGCGCGGCGGAGGCGTTCAGGCATCGGGGCTAAGACCTAGGTTGAACCAATCAGGATAGCGAATCGAGCGGCCGGATGCGGGCGGCCGCGTATCTGGCCAAGTTGCGCCGATTCCGATCCCCGGCCCTCCGGACACTAACTTTCGGCGACCGACATCCGAAATTACACAACTCTTACAAAGGACAGGAGGGTTCCCTGCTAGCGTGAAGGTATGGCACCCAGAGTATCCGTCCAAAAACCGCTCAATATCGAACTCCTCGAGTTTCCGGAGAAACAAAGACTAAACTGGTCGACCACCCTGGTGTTGGTGCTGCTGCACATAGGGGCTATCGCCGCGTTGTTCATGTTCAGTTGGGCCAATCTGGCGGTGACTCTGTTCCTCCTCTGGTTCGCGACGGGGTTGGGGATCAGCATGGGCTACCATCGGCTGCACACGCACCGGTCGTATCAGGTGCCGCTGGCCCTGGAATACCTGTTTGCGGTCTGCGGCGCGTTGACTTTCGAAGGCGGCCCGATTTTCTGGGTGGCCACCCATCGCATCCATCACCAGAAAAGCGATTTGCCGGGCGATCCGCACTCACCGCACGATGGCGGATGGTGGGCGCACGCGGGCTGGATACTGATGGGCGAAGCCAAGCACAATAACACGCGGCTGATGTCGAAATACGCGCCCGATCTGGCCAAGCACCGCTTCTATATCTGGCTGAATAACTATCACTGGCTGCCGAACGTGCTGCTGGCTGGGCTCCTGTTTGCGATCGGCGGTGTGTCAATGGTGCTGTGGGGCGTTGCCTTGCGCGTGGTCGTCGGCTTGCACGCCACCTGGCTGGTGAACTCCGCCACGCACATGTGGGGATCGCGGCGGTTCAATACGCGCGACGATTCACGCAATTCCTGGTGGGTGGCGCTGATCACGTTCGGCGAAGGCTGGCACAACAATCACCACGCCCATCCGACTTCGGCGCGGCACGGCTTAGCCTGGTACGAGTTCGACATGTCCTGGATACAGATCCGGGTTCTGGAGTTCTTCGGCGTGGCCAAGGCCGTCAAGGTTGCGAAGATCAACAGCGCTCTGCTGGAGCGCGACGCCGCCTAATACTCGGACCACAGACTAAAGTCTGTGCCACCGATGGTGGCACGGGCTTCAGCCTGTGAAGGCCTTTTCGGCATCCTGATAGGTGCGGTCTAAGGCGCCTTCTTCAGCAGCGCAATCTGCCCCGCGTGATATAGGTTGTGCTGGACGACGCCGTGCAGCATGGTGTAGATCGAATAGGGGACTTTGCCCAGCACTTTTTCGCGCAGGCGATCGTCGGGGAGCTTGCTTACTTCCGATTCCAGACTGAACTGCGCCTGGGCGAGTTGATCGAGCGCCTGCTGCCAGCCGGCTTCGGACGGTTCGGGCGCGGCGGGCCAGTCCTGGTCTGGCGGCAGGGTGGGAATCTCGGCGCCGGCGATGCGGCGCGTTGGAACCGACATCCACACGGTGAGGTGCAAAACGAGTTCCCAGATTGTGTGGGCCTCGGGGATGGGGCGCCGTGCGGCGGTTTGACAGCTTACACCGGCCAGGACTTCGCGTAGCGCGGGGCCGTGCCAGGCGGGTCCTTCGTAGGCGCGGTGGAGTTGGTCGAGGATGCGGGCGGCTTCGGGCATGGTTGTCGAGGATGGCGTAATCTCTAGGATACTTCAGGCATGTGCCTTAGGATCTTCTGCGTTTCTTAGCGCTCTAGGAGGTGGACGCCGCCGGGGCCGCGTCAGGGTTGATGGTATCTCGGCAGGCCATTCGCCAGTAGGTATGCGTCGATGGCTGCGACCGTGGAGCGTAGTTCCCGCGCGACGCCTTGCACCA